>Ga0364880_10205_pt1 | contig 31855 bp, 20 predicted proteins | sample ExccelJu500001D3_5_FD_206927 | JGI IMG/M metagenome (GOLD analysis project Ga0364880, IMG submission 206927) | Enriched cells from Trout Bog Lake Hypolimnion, Wisconsin, USA - BchlTB.July30.5000.01.D3 | ecosystem: Environmental > Aquatic > Freshwater > Lake > Hypolimnion/Profundal zone | place... | reverse complement strand
GAACTGCCTCCGATTCAGGTGAAGGGCGTAAATAGTAGCTACAAAGCAAAAAATACCAGTGCGGGCAGCCGTACGGACACTCCCATTGAGCGCATTCCCCAATCCATCGTGGTCGTACCCAAATCGATGATTGAAGACCAAGGTGTGACTACGCTTTCAGATGCTCTGCGCAACGTAAGTAATGTAAGCTCGATAGATGAGCGCAACGCAAATATTATGCCTTTCATGATTAGGGGCTTCTACGCAGCTACGGTAGTTGATGATGTAGCTATGCCCGGTTACACCCCTGATCAGGAAAGTTTGGCAAATGTAGACCGTATTGATGTGATCAAGGGGCCAACAGGAGCTTTGTTTGGCAGTGCGCAAGGAGCGGGCAATTTCATGCCGCTGGGGGGAACAATTGCCATCACCACAGTCAAGCCGAACACAGAAACCGCCACCAGCACAGTCGGTGTACGCTTAGGCAGTTTTTCGGAAAAGGCGGCAAACTTCGATTTCAATCACCCTCTAAATTCTACCTTCGCCGTCCGGATAGCAGGCGAAGTGTCCGACAAAAATAGCGAGACCAGCGGCGTGTTCTTCAAGAAGAAAGCAGTTTCACCTAGTTTGGCATGGACGCCCAATTCAGACACTGAAGTGGTGCTGCGCGGTCGCTTTTTGGACAGTAGCACGTTGGATTATAGCGGTCTTCCTACAACAGGAACGTTAACCAATGCAGGTTTTACGTTATCTCGCAGCTTCATTTTCACCTCAGCGGGTTTACCTCCTACGACTGACAAAGCACAAGGCATTAACTTGCAGTGGAATCAAAATCTAAATGAAGCATGGAAGCTATCTGTAGTTGCTGCTTATAACCAAACCACTCTCGATGAACGTGGAGTATTTGGAGTCGCTACGTTTGATCCAACCGCGAATCCTTATGGCTGCTATGCTTGGGGCACGGCTGGGGTAACGACGAATAGTCTTTGTGGTATCCGCATGTGGGAGCAAACTAAAACAACCACTTTGTCGCCTAGCTTGACGACAAAATTCGACCTTGGCACAGTCAAACACACAGTTAATTTTGGTTTGGATTACGAAAATACCACCGATAATGCGAATATGCTTTATAGCAATGGAACCGGTTATTTGGCCAATCTTAACGTGGCTAATCCCGTTTCGCCAGCTTGGGTAGAGCCTGTTGTTCCTGCCACCCCTCAGATGACGGATACCTATAAATCTAACGTAGCTTATGTTCAAGAACAGGCTGATGTAGGTAAACTACATTTGCTGGGCAGTATCCGATACTCCACGATTGATGTGACCGATTTGTACGGCGCAATGGGAGTAAATAATGTAACCTCCAACAGAAAAACTACACCACGTGTAGGAGCAACTTACGAATTTACCAACCAAATTTCAACCTTCTTGGGATTTTCAGAGGGTATTAAAGTTCCAATCCTTGCGTTGTATGAAACGCCACCCAAACCTGAGAAATCGAAGCAAACTGAAATTGGCTTACGACTGAAAGATTTGGGCGGTATTTCAGCCACGCTGGCCTATTTTGATCTGACCCGTGAGAATGCTACCATTGGTGATCCGAACAATCCGGGGTTTTCGATCCAAGAGGGTGTACAGCAATCGCGTGGTGTCGATCTGGATTTACGCTGGCAAATTACGTCAGAGTTTACGGGCCTTGCTGCGATCTCGACGCAAACTGCAAAAGATATTCAGGATACGAATGCAGCACTGGTGAACACTCAATTGTTCGACGTACCCAAGCAGACCGCTCGAATAGCTGGCCGTTATGACATTCAAAGAGGAAACCTCATCGGGCTTGGTTTTGGATTCGGCTTAACGTACAGTTCTAGTTTGCCGGGTAATTCCACAAATACATTCTTCACTCCGGCGGCCACGATTGCTGATGCTCAACTCTCGTACAAAGCAAGGAATATGCGCTTTGGTTTGAACATCAACAACCTATTCGACAAAAAGTACTATTCGCCTTCAAACTATTTTCTTGGCGGTCAAGTGATTCCTGCGCTCCCGCTCACTTTTTCCACTACTGCCACCTTCTCGTTTTAAAGAAAACTACGGCAACGTTATGACTGACGTTGCCGCAATCATTAATGGATGCCCTGCATATGTATCGTAGAACATTTCTTCATACACTGGCTGCTTCAGGCGTGGCTGCCGCCTTGCCGGGCGTCGCGAACGCCACCACGAAAGAGGTAGCGGAGCAAGCCCCAAAGGACAACTCCGTTGTTCAACCTTTGTTGCCTCCCACTAATGGCCCTGTTCCGGTGGCGTTCCTGCTCGCCGAAGGTGCCGTAGTAGTGGATTTTGCCGGCCCTTGGGGGGTGTTCGAATACGTGAACACTCCTGCCACAGATTATGCGCCATTCCAGCTTTATACGGTGTCCGAGTCCCCATCCCCGATTAAGGTATCAGGCGGCATGATAATTGTCCCTAACTACACGTTGGACAATGCACCGCAGCCCAAGATAATCGTGGTTCCGGCAATGGGCGAACCCAGCGAAGCGATGCTAGCCTGGCTCAGGAAAACTTCCAAGGGGACTGACCTGACCATGTCAGTCTGTACCGGTTCTTTCATTCTCGCCAAAGCGGGACTACTCTCGGGCAAAGAGGCCACAACGCATCACAGCGCTCTCACTCTGTTTACAGCAGACTTTCATGACATCAAGGTAAAACGCGGTGCGCGTTTCGTCGATGCCGGCGACATATCGACTGCGGGAGGACTGACGTCAGGTGTTGATTTAGCTTTGCACGTCGTTGAGCGCTATTATGGACGGAAAGTGGCGGAGGATACGGCAACATGGCTTGAATATCAGGGCCAAGGTTGGAAGAACCCGAACTCGAATTTCTTTCCGAAAAATCCGGTGTCGACGGAAAAACATTCGTTCTGTCCAGTATGCGGAATGGAGGTTAACAAAAAAACGGCACCGAATGAAGTTTATCGAGAGCATAAATATTACTTCTGCTCGGAAGAAGACAAGAAGCGTTTCGATCAATCACCAGAGAAATTCATCGGCCAATAACTCCAATCCCGACAAACCTGCCATCGGTTCCAAGCACGTTATTGGACTAACAAAAGTGACTATCAAACAACATGGCGAATGCAAATATTCTGAACTCTGGCGAATGCCTCCTGACTTATCGTCCTCTTGGTATTAATTAGCTCCTTACTGAGGGTAGTAAATTTTGACCATGAATAGTATGAATCGCCGTTATTTCTCAAAGGTTGTAGTTGTTTTAGGTATCTCTACTTTATTGTGTGGTACTCGTGGAGCGGCCTCCAAGGAGTCTGGCGGCACTACTGATACTGGAAATGCTCCTGAGAATTTAGAGGAGATGGAATCGCAGCACATGGAGGTCATGCAAAAATATGGATCTTTCATGTCTGGCCCCAAGCTGACTATTGGGATGGTGGTTTATCCCGGTATGTTTTTGCTGGATTTGATTGGACCTCTAACAGTATTTGAAGCGCTCATGAATCGAGAGATTCATTTGATTTGGAAGAATCTTGACCCTGTGAAGTCAGAAGGGGCTGCTTCAATTCCAATAACTCCAACGACAACCTTTATAGATTGCCCAAAGAATCTGGACTTATTGTTCGTGCCTGGCGGTGTGCCCGGAATGTTTTCTGTGATGGAGGATCCGGAGGTCATCGCCTTTTTGACTGAGCAAGGAAAGTCTGCCAAGTACATTTCTAGCGTTTGTACAGGCTCCTTCATTCTTGGCGCGGCAGGCTTATTAAATGGATACCGTGCAACGAGCTATTGGTCAATGGTTGATACATTGAGAGAGTTTGGTGCTACTCCCGTTCGGAGCAGGGTTGTAATAGATCGAAATCGAATCACAGCAGGTGGCGTTACAGCAGGCATCGATTTTGGATTGAAGATAGTGGCTCAACTCAGAAATCCAGAATACGCTCAAGCAATTCAACTTTATCTTGAATATGATCCAGCACCGCCTTATAACTCTGGATCACCCAATAAGGCCCCCAAACGTGTCAAAGAATTTATTTCCGATATGTCTTTAGGTCTAAACAAGATGACTGTGACCACAGCTAAGAAGATTCGTAAACTTTATCCGCAGCGGTTTAAGGGGTAAATTCACTTCGCTCTAAAAAATATTGCCATGCGACAAATTGCCACGCGACAACATGTCACATTCCCAAGGTGATTTTTCATGAGTAAACTACGTTCGATAGCTCAGAGAATGATTGCTAGGATTTTTATCGAGTAACTCGATGGACAGTGTGATAAATCACAAGATGCTGAAAATATAACAGGTAGCCTTGCCTGAGTAATTTCAATATGTAGATCGGACAAGAGCGATTTCATGATGTGTTGAAAAGTCTTAAATCCTTCTTAACTCAAATATGCATGACTATTTAAAATAATACTAAATGCTAACTGATGTTTTATCATAATACCAAACAATCATAAGGTTATAAACATACATAAGGCTTCTCGAGCTTACTCTTTGAATCGCGGTAGCCATTTGGTTGCCGTTTGATTTTACACACGTTGTCTCAAGATAAAGCCTAGGCGCTGGGCCGCCTTAACGAGTGTTACTCTTGCCTTGTGGTACAACCTGGCATCCGTAGGAAAGGCGACGGCCTCCTCCTGTACCGCTGTGCCCATCTTTCATTTGCTAGTGATACCAATAAGGATTCTCAGCCCATTGTCGTTCGAGTGATACGAAAGTGAACTGGTGAACTGAACCGGTTGCTTGTGGCTCTCGAAAAATCGCAACAAATGCCAGTTCGGGAAATCACTGCCGTTATCGCATTCCTTATCCACCGCAAATATGCACTGCGATTATTGAGTGCGCCGTTCCGGCGAGCTCAAAAGCCGTCCTGCAAGCTGGGGCCAATATCGTGCTATGACACGCCTGAGATGGTCGTGGCGTTGCGCACGATTTGGCTGGCCTCAGATCAGTTATGCAGCAAGCGCGTGAAGGCTGCGCAGCCACTTTGGTTGCCGGCTTACGCAACAAGCTTCCAACCTTTGTCATCATAGACGCTGGGGCAGTTGAATTCGATTTCTGCCGCCACCATTGATCGTTTGCTCAAGCCGATTCGCGCCAAGGTCGGCAGATGTGGGCTATTCGGAACAAAACCAGGGACATTGCTCAAGAAGCAAATACCGATTCAGGCCTGCGTTTGTGATGTCACGCAACCCGGCATCATGGAAGCCGATACCGTACGTATTACCTTCAATATATCTTCAAGCTTAGTGATCTATGCAGCCAAGGTGGCCTGAGTAGATACTGCAACATCATAAAGATCAGCCAATTTATATGTCCGACCTTTGACCATTTCAAGAATTTCCTCTTTATGTCGCTCTGATAATCGCGCAAAGAAAATAGTTGAAAGGTTCATCGTTGAGGTGCGCGAAAATGCTTTGGGTTGCTGTGCGAGCTAGGCATAATTGCCTGAAACTCAATAGTGATTCGGTTGAGGTGCGCGAAATGTCTTTGGGTTGCTGTGTGAGCTAGGCATAATTGCCTGAACCTTAATAGTGATTCAGTTGAGGTGCGCAAAAATGCTTTGGCTTGCTGTGCGAGCTAGGCATAATTGCCTGAAACTCAATAGTGATTCGGTTGAGGTGCGAGAATTGTCTTTGGGTTGCTGTGCGAGCTAGGCATAATTGCCTGAAACTCAATAGTGATTCGGTTGAGGTGCGCGAAATGTCTTTGGGTTGCTGTGTGAGCTAGGCATAATTGCCTGAACTCAATAGTGAGTCGGTTGAGGTGCGCGAAAATGCTTTGGGTTGCTAACCGACTTATATATATTAGTGTCATCTAGACAAAGAATTATGCCGAATGTTAGAGATGTCAGTATCAGCAAATGCAAAGCAGTTGGCATGATACTAATAGTAATAGAGAAATGGAGGGGAAAAAATGATTAAAGATAAATAAGGGACAAACCTTATGGCTTGCCCCCTATTGATGAGCAACTGACGTTACACGTCTCGACAACGTAAGTATCGTCTGAGCCCATCCTGGGTGTCAAGCCTTTTCTAAGAAAACAACTGTCAGAGCATATTTTTGCGCTGTTGGATTATTACATCATCGATTTATGCTGTGTGATTAGACTTCAGGCAAGTCGGGGTAAGTATTCGCCCTTGATTTGAAAAGTGGAAATACGTTCATGATGACAATAAGCGGTATTTCGCCATTTGGGCAATGTTTTAACAAGGAGAGTTAAATGATTTTGACAAGGGATGAATTATACAGACTAACAAGCAGCTGTATTGGTGCGCTCATTCGGTTGCTGGTGCCACATAACTATCCATATGTACTTGGGATGCAGCCTTGGAATGGGGCGCAACAAAGTGCACCTGAGATTAGTATTAATTTCAATATTTTTGGAGATTAATATGAAAGATAACGTCGAAAAATTATATGGATATGGCGACTTGCCCACTAACTATCAAGATCCAATGAATTATTCAAGTACTAAGTTTGTTGATGAACTTGTTGACGCCAAAGAAATTACGGATGCTTTAAGTATTGGAAATACTAAGTGGTGGGAGGGAGTTAGAGCTGGTATCTATCCTGCGCCTGTCCATTTGGGGACACGATGCACACGTTGGAGAAAGAGTGAGATTAACCATCTCATTATTCACGGAGTTTAACTAGCTAATAGAAGCCGAAATTATTGTGATTAAAGATAAAGACATAAAAAATATGAAATCAGGCGCATTTATGACTGAAAAAAGTCATAAAGGTGCAGGTCGTTTTGTAGTCCGAAAAACCGAATCTGGGAATGTAATTTTTTACTACCGATATGTATGTGAAAATGGGAGTCGAGACTCGTATTCTCTCGGGTATTACGACCCCAAAGGGATAAACGGCATGACATTAATACAGGCTAGAGATAAAGCTGGCGAATTATCTCGTAAATATCGCTCTGGAATTAAGAATCTTCGATCAGATGGTTCTCAGAATCAAATGTATGAAATATTTAACAAGGATGAATCAAATAATCGAGAAGAAACTACTATTGATATGAGTCAGAATGGAAATGTTATGCTAACAATTGCAAAAAACAATACTCTTGATAAAGTACTCGAAAACTATGAGAAATATTTGTTAGAACGCGGAGCAGAAAGTGCAGAAAAAGTTAAAGGTAATTTCAATCGCTATATTAGGAAACCTTACCCTGAGCTTTGCCAAAAGGAAGCTGCATCAATAACATCAAGAGAACTCTTGCCTCCGCTAGAAAAACTTATCACTGCAGGAAAAGGCCCTACAGCTTTAGCCTTGCGTTCACAATTGTATTCAGCATTCCAACGTGCAATGACTTCAGAAAATGATCCGAGAACAAAAGATAGTGACATTATCTTTGGTCTTCAGCTTAATCCTGTTAGTAAGATTCCTGCGCTATCTGAGTTTAAGAACGCCGGTGAGCGCGCTCTTTCAGAAAAGGAATTAGCCTACTATGTTAATGAACTGAAGATGCTTCCTCAATCTGCGGAAAAGGATGTGCTAATGGTCAGCCTTTCCCTTGGAGGTCAGAGGATGGAACAATTGCTGCGAGTTAATTTATCGTATATTGATTTCGAAGGGCAGTGTGTAATTGATAAAAACAAAAACGTGATTCAAATTGCAACTATTACCTTGAAAGATAAAAAAGGGAGACGAAAAAAACCACGAAATCATGTTCTCCCCATTGTTGGGTATGCAGAGTCTATATTGTCGAGGCTGAAGGAATCTAAAGGCAGTAATAGCGACAATATTTTTGTCGATAAAAATGGAAATCTGATTCATTCTAGAGATGCTTCTATCTTGGTATCCGGTATTTCGGACAATCTAGTAGCAGAAAATAAGATTAAGTCGCCATTTAAATATGCCGACATTAGGCGCACTTGCGAGACACTTTTAGCCAGTTATGACGTCCACAAAGATATCCGCGCTCAAATCCAATCACATGGTCTTTCTGGTGTACAGAATACACACTATGACCGCTATGAATATTTACTCCAAAAATACGAAGCACTCACAATGTGGAATACAAAGTTGGAGGAGCTGATAGCAAACTATGTTAACAAAAAGGAAGAATAGAACATAGCTAAAATCGACTGGGATCAAAATGCATCTGTAGCGTAGCAATCAAAAAATGCACTTTCATTACAATACCTCTACGAACGGATGAGCTTAAAACTAATAGATTTTAGCGGATAAAAATAATATGAAGAATTTCAGAAATGAGCACCATTTTTCTTGACGCCGAGTTTACAAAAATTTCTAACATGGCGAAAGCGAGGCTTATTAGCATTGGCCTTGTTTCGAAAACGTGTGGAAGCGAATTCTACGCCGAGCCAACTGACACATGGATCAAACGGATGTTTTCAGCTTTCGTAAAAAAGACTGTCTTGCCAATGCTCGCAGACGGTAATAGAGCGGTATGTAAGGATAGCCGAATGACAACTATTGAATAGGCCTCAAGACTTAAGGACTGGATCGAAATGTTTGATGACAAGGTTAAAATCTATAGTGACAATCCAAAATATGACTGGATATTTATCTAACGGCTTTTCGCTGTTTCAGGTTGGCCAGCAAATTTGCAGAGGCATTGCGAAATCTTTGAACTAAATAGCCCGCAGCAACGAAAGACTTTGGCCATATGCTTGGCGGACAATCTGGCAAATATGCATCACGCCCTCATCGATGGTAGAAGTATGCGCGTTGCCTCAAGATAAAAGGTTACCGTAGGGTGTTGAAATCGTATCTTCAACTGGAAGATTGCCGAAGCCGCTTGAAGATGGCCTTAGTTTACTCTGAATGTGAGTTTGCAGATCAAATGGGTTATGATCAACACTTCGATACCTAATGAAGATATTCAACTCGATATCTGGCGTGGTTTAATCCGGATTAACATCCACTGGCCCATAGATACATTGTCCCCAGAGCTTCACACCAAGTTGTTACCGGCTCCGCATATCTGGGCAGGGAACGGCTAATGGAACAACCGGCTTCGCTAGGACATAATTCCTCCTATGAAACAGAAATAAAAGCGACTTTTCAGGTCGCACTGACTGTCCGTTGTAGTGCAACCTATTTGATGTCATGACTTTTTGGTTGATGCCATTGCCGATACTTGGCAATCTTTCAAATTTTGCGGTGTGCATGACACATGCAAGTTGTCACTTGACAACCATCACGCAATAACCTAGCATTATCTCAACTTCAATTCGAGCATATCAATGACGCATCCGAAAAAAGAAATTGCCGCAGCTATTGAATATGCACGGAGTAAAGGCTGGCGTATTGTTGAAGGCGGCTCTCATGCGTGGGGACAGATGTATTGTCCCTACAACGACAAGGAATGCCGGTGCGGAGAATTTTGCAGAACGAGTATCTGGAGCACTCCCAAAAATCCCGGTAATCACGCTAAACAACTTCGCCGAGTAGTTGATAACTGCAAGGTGCATCGAAACAGAGTAACCAATAATGATGAGGAATGAGCTATGACAGAATTCGATTTCTTACTTAAATTCGATCTTCCCGATCCAGAAACTGATCCTAATAAATTTGTTGACGCGCTATACGAAGCAGGTTGCGATGATGCCGCCATTGGAATCGGTCAGCATGGTCGCGTTGCTTTGAATTTCACAAGAGAAGCAATTTCTGCTTTGGAGGCGGTTGCAAGCGCTATAGCTGATGTAAAAAAGGCTATTCCTGAAGCTAGATTGGTTGAAGCTACACCAGATCTGGTCGGGCTGACGGATATCGCACAGATTCTTGGTTGCAGTCGGCAGAACATCCGAAAACTGGTGGTTGGCAACAAGTCTATTTTTCCGTCACCAATTCACGATGGAAATTCAGCTATTTGGCATCTTGCTAAAGTTCTCCCATGGTTCAAAGCAAAAGGCAATTACAAAATCGAGGAAAATTTGATCGAAGTTTCATGCGCTAATATGCAGGTCAACATTGCGCGGCAAATGCAAGACTTGGAACCTGCGTTTCATCGAAACATTAAGGCACTGCTGGCTTGATGCATCAGCTCTGACAATTGACTGCAAATGATTGCACGAACACCGACCCTGACATAAAGTCCGAAATGGTTAAGTGTTGCCCGACGTCAGCCCGGAACGTTCTGTCGTATCCTGACCACGCCGCAGTCGATGGGCTGACATCCGACAACCCTTAACCAATGCCGACTAAAATGAAAATCACAATGAAGGCACACAATTCGGCCTAACCGGACGCTGACAGTTTTGAAAATTATGCTGGCTTGAGTGTCCGGTGTTTAAGTATGCGAGCTCACCCTTCTAACCCATAAGGGTCACTGGCCTATGAGAATTTGCAGCCCGACAAAAAACATTCGCACGTAACGATAATTACTGACTGTTAGATTGTAAGAATACATTTACTGAGATTCTGGTTCTGCTGCAACTAAAGTGGGAGGATTAAGCTTTGCCGCCAATCCATACGATTCAAAAGTACGGTAAATAATTTTAGATAGCCTGCTGTTGGGAACCGCAGAATGGACGTTGAAACATGCCGCAAAAAAATTATCTGTCCCTATCTTAAAATTTTCGTCGTAAGGAGTATTTTTGGCCCATTCAAGGTGTGTAGAAAGAAAACGGCGCAACTGATCCCCGGTAATCTGGTTTAGTGTCTCTTCGTACTGCTGGACGGTTGAGTTACGCAACGAAATTTTTTCGCGGTCGCCCCAGCCTGAATTATCAATGATGCGATTTGATGTTTCAATTAGGGTTAATGGGGGATGCTGTTTATCCCGCATCGCATTCATCTTCATTATCACTTCTGGATGATAATTTCGGAAGGAGAGATCAATTGTGCCTTCTCCCATTTGTTGATATCCGGGGCGGGTATCGATGGACAGCAACCATGCATCAAGAAACTGCCGAGCGAGAACGGTATCTCCAAGCTTTTCGACAACTGTCACGATGTCAGAAATGGAATCTGGGCCAAGCACATTGACATACGGGAGAAGCTCTTTGGCCATTGCAATGAGATCCTCTTCACTGAGGCGCACATCCCACCAAAACGCCTTGAAAAACTCATTTTGTTTCGCTAATGCTTCTGAGTTATCTTCCTCTTTCTTGTAACCTTCAAATAGCGCTTTCAACCGATCAATATCAAGAAGTCCAGACTGTAAGAACTGCTGCATGATTTCTTCGTATGCATCGACACCATGTATGCCCAATTTATTAAGTAAACGATCCCAGTCTAATTCCTTGGGGTCGCGCTTAATGCCCTTTTTATCATCGAACAAATGGCTGAATTGGTTGAATGACTTCATGTATTCAAATGGAGGTGCATTCTCGACAGCGCGATAGTGGCATGCTGTTAGCAAAACGGTACTTGGCACCCAACGAGTCGCTGAAACGCAGCCAACACTTTCTATTGCGTCAGCAATACGCTTCATATTTTTCAAAATGCGCTCGATTACGCGGATGTTATTAATATTCAAGCTCACAACTGCCGCCCGAACTTCCGGTAGATACGAACTGACATTTCCCTGTGCGGCGATATCAAAAGATTCAGATACTGAAGGATCAAGAACCACCTCAGCATCAATTACCTTCTCATGGAGCGTAGCCCACATGCCTGTATTTTCGAGCAGTTTGTCAGTATTCAACAGAATGAGAAACCGCGTATCGTGAGTTTCTGAATACTCATCCAGCATGCCGAGAAATTCATCAATATCCAGAGACTTGTGCTTCCGCTCTATATCATCGATGACGATTAGTCTGCCTTTGGTAAGCTGTGGCAACCATATCAGTGCTGCGTTTTCAGCAGAGTAGCCAGCAAATTTGTTAATTGCTGCAGCAAGAAAACCACCGCCAGTTTTCATGAGCCGCTGAACCGTCGAAGCATCCTTTAAGTAGGTGTTTTGCAGGATACGAAGCTTAAGATCGTTAATCGTCTTAACCCCGAACAGGGAAACGTAGATCGGCTGCTCACTTACATTTTTCTTGCCGAACTGATCTTTCGCCACGCTTCGCCAAAGATAAGTTTTTCCAGTGCCCCACTTACCTGTCAGCGCAATTACTTTGTAATCTTGATCTTGCAAAAGTGCAACGAGGCTTTCCTTTACGCGCTTGAATGTTTGAGTCATTTCAGTGCTCCATGTCGATATGGTCTAGCCAATCATGTATCCGCGCATGCGCTAAAGCGTGATTGATGAAATTTTAGGTAGGGCTGATGCTCTTGAGCCAGCCAGCGTAAGCTCAACGGTTTGTCCAGCCCGAGTGATTCTCGCGCAGGCGCAGTGATGGAGGACGAAGTGATCAGTTCGCCATCGTCGCTGAAGGTGATCAGGAAACGGTCAAATAGCGCGTCCAGATTTGCGTTGAGCAAAAAGCCGTTAAAAACATCCAAGCGCTCGGCATCACTTACACACTCAGCCCACGGCTTTGCATGGCTGGCACGCAAGACTTCAGGCAAAGCAACACCGGTGACTGCGCAAGCACCACCCCAATAATCCAGCATGGCCTGACGAAATGCTTGCTGTCCAACACGCTGACGTACAAGACGCTCAACCTCCGTGTTTTGAATAAGTGCGGAAGGGAACTGCTCCAGTTCTTTGTTGACCAGCGCTTCGAAATCTACAGCAACCTGATTAGGCAATGCCTTTGCCAGGGCGGCGGCTCGTCGCAGTAGCTGCGCCAACTCATCTAAACTGTCGGAAATAAATGTGTTGTCCTTACGCTCAACGCCAGGGAAGCTGCGAGCCAACTCTGCGGATAGCTGACCGGCCACTGCAGAAGAAAAAGCAACCTCAAACAAATCAGACTGCCGAGCGATGCAGACTTTCGCCCGGTGACGTGCCGAACCCAGGCATACGGCTTCGCGTTCATCTGGCAGAATATTTTCAAAGCCATATTCGTGGCCTACCTTCTCAATCACTGCGCGTTGTAGTGGATTCATGGTGGTGACACCTCTGCTGCCAGCCGATTCCATTCAATACCGCGTTTGCTCCAGTGTTCGCCAATCGATTGTGTAAAGTCGGGACGCACCAGCTTGGCTCGCTCTTCACACCAATCTGCCGATTCGCGGCGAATGACGATACCCTCGACTGGGCCAGCTCGGTAGCGACTAAGCTGAGTGGTCAGTAGTATTTTTAGTTCAGCCAATGAGAGCATGCCGCGTTTTAATTCCGGCACTGTTGCCAATCCGATACTGGAGGCCAAAGCATTACGACGTTGCGTACTCCAGAATTTGCCAGCTTTGCGATCGTACACATCAAAGAGCAAAAACCAGTCGGGTATTGCAGAATAATCCAGTGAGTGCCTGGCAGCGCACCACTCACCAAACAGCATCAAGTCTGGTGTCAGCAAAGCAGTCATGTCGTCACCATGTTGCACCAGCCAAGCGGGCAGGCGGGAAAACTGGCCTGCATGGGGAACCGCCAGATACTGTCCTCGATTCTGCGCTCGCAGATCACCCTCTGCTCCAAGAGAGAAACCAAGATTGGCACCATCGAGTTTTTCTTCCACCACTACCTTACCAACAAGCAGCGACTTAACCTCTGTCAGCGATAACACTTTGTCATCGCGTGGTTCACCATCAGCCAGCCAGGCAATATGTGGAGTATGAGGGAAGCGGAAAAATTCTGTCATGCGTGACCACGCCTGGACGCCCACTTACTACGCAGCCAGTCTTCAATTAAATGCTCAACCTCTACGCCATGAACCGTGAGCGCATCAGCACAGTCCAACCAGTCCGTATCACAAGCATTGGTGAGTTTGCATTCAACTCCTTCCGCTTGCCCAGCCAGCACTGCCGCCACGATCTTTCGATCTGCCAAGTCGGTAACATCAGGTGCAAGTGTTGCAGGTAAGATCGCGTGCCCATCGGCATCCATTTCTAAGCCAACCCACACTACCTCATTGCGATCTTTTTTGAGCATTAATGCCATCCAACCATAATCTTGCTCAGTCAATTTGTTCTGGTATTCGCTGCAAATATGCCAGTCCCAATCCAGCACGGCATATCGTTGCGTGTCTTGCTCGAATGCGGTGAGCCAATCAAGAACCTGTTTCCGCAAAGCCCCCTCCTGCACCGGCGTGGCACCCGGACGAAAAGGAGAGCCATCATCGGCGGCGCTGGAAACGATCAGTACATTGGTATCAACCACTCTGGCGCTAACCATTGGTTTTTCCCATCGCGCTTCCCCTGGCCTTCGCCTGAGCGCGAGCCTCTCCCACGGAATCGCCAAAGAATTTATCAGGCCAATTGTTGACTTGACCAAATTCGTCTAGCGTCAGCGACCTAAGCTTTGCAGATTTGCCTTCACGCTCGACGAAGTACATCGCTCCTTTATCAAGAGATAACTCTTTTTTTGCAATCAATGTCTGTACGCGCCGGAACAAATGCTCCGAGTGTGTTTCCACAATAAATTGCACGCCGTGCTCGGCGCTAATTTTAGCGAACAGCTCGGCCAGTTGGCTTTGCGCCAGCGGATGCAGGTGGCTCTCAGGCTCTTCTACCATGACGATATGGCCAGGTTTGGCGAAAAGTGCCGCAACGATGACGGGAAGCACTTGCGAAACACCGACACCCACATCTTTCAGGTTGGCCGTCTCGCCATTGCTCTTGATGAGTAATTCATAACGTGCGGAGTTTCCAATGGCCTTTACCGCCAATCCATCAGCCAGATTCATTTTTTCTAGCCAGAACTCCGTTTGCTTAAACAGCATTGCTTCGTCAGGTAATGTTTTATTGCGTTTGATGGCAGCCTGCATTGCGACGCCGCTGGCGATCAAGACATCCACCGCTTTTGCGCCATCGTCACCAATATGAGTGGGCATGCGGCCCGACCAAATGTAATCACGCTGAGCGAGTCGGCGCACCGGGCCGAGGTAAATAATTTTGCTCAACTCACTGAACAGTGCCGGGCCAATAGGTTTAATGGCTTCAGCCTTGTCACCCAAACGGTTGAGTGTTGCCGCCGAGAATGCAAAAGAGCGCTCTGGGCGGTAATCGGCACTCTGGCCTAGCGGCTTGCGTTGGGTGGCAAGTGTCAGCTGGTAAATACCTGGCTTGCGACGGAGAACCGAAAACCCTTGCCCGTCTTTACCCAAACGCAGGTAATCCAGCTCGGCGCTGCCGCCGCTGTCTTTGCGGTAGCGTGCCGAAAACATTACGGAATCGGCGGCAGAACCATCCTCGCTCCAGCGGAATTCAATACCGATCTGATTGGCCGGCGTAATTTCGCTTTTCGTAGCATGCCGGCACAGCACATCGCTGAATTGGCCAAGAGTGACCGAATCCTCTGCTTCGGGGTTGCCAAAATTCAAATCAAGACTATCGTCGGTACCCTTTACCGTTTGGCGAATCAGCAGCAGGCTTTGAATCAAGCTGGATTTGCCGGATGAGTTGGTCCCCAACAACAAAGTGAGCGGTGCCAAGCGGATTGGCCCCGAGGTATTCCATATTTTGAAATGCTCAAGTTTTAGATGGGTCAGCATCAGTGCAATTCTCCGCTTTCAAGCTTATCCCACGCCTCAAGCACCAGCCGCTGGGTACGGTACTCACCGAATTCGCGCATTTCGCTGTTTTTGAGAACGCGGAAAGTTTCGGATGGATAGTCGTCGCCCATTACGTCGGCGGGATCAAGGATGTAGCGCAATTCGTCGCGGGACAGGCCGTAGGCTTTCGTGTACCAGGCATCGAGTTCAGCGCGAAGTTGGGCACGGCGATCGGGGGCGAAGGCGAATGGCGGGCCGTCATAGCCAAGGTCCTGCGCCCAGTATTGTAGGTCGTGAGCTGTATAGGTAAGTTCAAGCACGCGCGGGACGATAAAGGCCAGGTCGGCGACGGTGTATGTTTCGGGCGGAAGCACCGGAAGTTGCTTTACAATAAAAAAATTAAAATTTGCGCCTCCAATTTTATGTCTAGCAACATAATCAAGTGGAATGGCTACTAAATTTGCTAACAAACCTGCCACTAAAGATGCCGAGGTACTCTCATTTACGAGTATCAATGGGGAACTATTTCCTACTGCTGACACAGGCATAATTGAGGCGATAACAGTTCTTTCGTTTGTTGCATTAGTAATGCCTCTAAAACCCAGTAACCAATCTCTGCCCCATTGTTTATCAGCTAATCGTTCTTGTACCTCCGCCTGAGCCACCCAATAGCGAGGGGTGACAACGAAATCTGGATTTCGTTTTTCCGATAGGGTGCAATCACGGCTGCTATCCGGGAGCTGATAAGTCGCCCAGCGGTGATCAAACTGGTGGATTAACTTCGCTTCATAGAGAGGCAGACAATCAGCCTCATCACTATCAGCAAAAAGGTGGCTGTCATTGGACATGTGGAACATTGTTATGAAGCGGACGCCCCAAGGATTTTGCTCTGGTAATTCATCACGCTCTTCGCGAATAAATACTGGCACATGTTGGTAAATTTTCTGGGTGAGTTCAGCATCAAATTTTGTACGGAATGAGGGGCAAGTAAGCGTATTGGGATTAATTAACGCAAACCCTTCTGGACCAAGATGATAACGACGACGTTCATCATGCAATTGATCAACACTTAAAATATAGTTCGCTAATGAAATGTCACCTCGATTCTCGCCAATAGTTACAAGCGAGAAAGGCGTGTCAGGATGAACGGAGGGAAATATTCTCTTTTCGTTATCAAAACCGATTAGCGAGATTAATTTCCTTGTGGAAACGATCGTTGAGAAAAATCGTTTTGTAGAATCATCCGTAGCTATGCCTGATGGCACAATAAATCCCGCACGTCCCTGCCCAGCAGTTATCTGGCTAATCGTTTCAGCGAATAGTGCGTAGGTGTTGACATCCCCCACCCCTGTTAATGGATAACGACCTCCCTCATCCCCTTTGATATGTGCAAACACGCTGGCAGCTTCTGCTGTGCGACGGGCACTGACAAATTCCTGAAATATGCGTTTTTCCGCTTCACACTCGCGCTCGGTATGCCCCATCTCAGGGAACAAATGTTGCGCCAGCATTCCTTCGCTCAACCACTGGATGCGCTGGCTGCGCTCAGCCTTGTTTTTCGCCAGTGCCACATCGCGGTGGCGCGTGGCAAAAAACTCTTCTTCTTGCAGTTTGATGCGCTCCCACGGCGGGTTGCCCAGCACGCAATCAAATCCGCCCACGGCAAACACTTGCGGAAAAGTCAGCGGCCAGTGCAACACACTGGCTTGTTCGCACGCCGCCTGCGCGGTTGCCAGTTGTTGCCGATGCTCATCGTTGCGGCCATCGCTCATTAACTCCAAATACAAAGTGGCACTGGTGGGGATACGCGCTGCATTGTCTGCGGCTTTGGGTAACAGATAGGCACCCAGCAACAGGTTGGCAGCATGAGCCATGCGGCTATCTTTCGCCTCATGCAAACAGGTTTGATAGGCAGTCGCTTTGGCGGCAATCTCGACAGGTGTTTCGGCAGGCAGGGCTTCCAGTGCAGCGTAGGCATTCAGCGCCGTGGATTCATCAAATTGCAGCAGGCTTTGGTGGCGATGTAAATCACGCTCCAATTGTTTAAGCCCTGCGGCATTGGTTTTGGCGAGTGTTTTACAGGTTTCTTTGTCATCACCGGATAGCGGCTTGAAGGCATCTTTGGTGATGCCTTTGCTCAACACGCGCAAATCAGTCAACCCCAATAAGGCATCGCCCACTTGCAGATGGTGATCGAGGAAACTCAATGGTTTACCTTCTTCAAAACCTTCCAACCACAGCGCGGTACGTGCCAGTTCTAGTGCCATAGGGTTGCGATCCACGCCGAATATGCAGCGCGCAATGACTTCGCGCAGGGCATGACGGTAGTCTTGCGGTTTTACTGCCCCATCGGTGGCGCGTAGCGCAGCAAGGCGTTCAGCCAAGCGACGGGCGGCGGCGAGTAGAAAGTGGCCACTACCGCAAGCTGGGTCGATGACACGAATCGACAGCAAGGCTTCTGTTGGGTTGTCTGGCTGCGCAGCTAAACGTTGCTCTATTACCGGGTCGAGTGCGGATTTGATCAGTTCCTGCACCAAGCTATCTGGTGTGTAATAACTGCCCGACAGCTTGCGGGCATTACCGGCTGTGGAACCTTCGCTGGTTAGTCCGACAAAGCCGAAGGTGCGTGCATGAATATCGGCCTCGGGCACCAACTCCAACAGGCTTTCATAGACGCTGCCCAATTCTTCCGGCCCCATATTGCGGTAATCCACGGGAGCCAAGTTGCCGCCAAGATTAGTCCAGCGCAGTTGCTTCATTACTTCCATTAAAGCGGCATTGGAAAGGCTTGCTGCTTCAAGATTTGGACATTGGCTGTTGGCAAACAGGCCACCCAATGCGGGCAGTGCCAGCAGCGGTTGGCCATCAATCAAGCCTTGAAAAACGATTTTCAGTCCAGACCATAGGTCATCAAACTGATTACGTGCACGGCGGCGCAGACAGCGGTCACGCAGGCGTGACAATGCATAACCATCCGCATAGGCACGCCGGGCGGCGATGCCTTCTTTGCTTTGGTCATCGGTGTGCAGCACGCCGCGCTCTTCCACGGTAAACAAAAAGATGAAGCGGTAAACCAGTCGCAGTAATTGCTGGAAGTAGACTTCTTTGCTTAAACGGCCTTCCAGTAAATCCATACGCAAAGATTCGTTGGCAGGGTGCTGAATAAATCCGGTGCCCAAGGTTAGCAGGGCATCGGTTACACCTTGACGCAACCCATCACGTACACGCATGCCTTCTTCTTGGCCAGCGCTGCGCCAGGCTTCCCAAATGCAAGACCCAACCTCAGAGCCAGACATAAAGCCTGCGCGACTGGAATGCAATAAACGCCACGCCATGGCGAATTCAGCAAAGCGTTGACCATCGAGCAAATCTTGCAGGTCGAATTCCAGATAGCTGGGACGTGTAAGGGTTGCCGCATCACGCAATAAGCGGAGTTGCTTACCGTTACTGACCAGTGCCCAAAGGTGAGCACCACTGGCGTTAAGAAACTCCTGAGCTAATTGAAAGGCGGATTTTTTCCGACTGCCGCTGCCGACAATCGCAAAGCGCACATCCGGCTCGTCTAGTCCAAGATAATGAGGCGCTACCACCACTGGCAAGGATGAGCCAGCCAAGAGCGTTATCGGGTAGTGCCGATCACCAACGGTGATGCCATCCTGCGCTACAAGATTGTGATAACCCAAAGTATCACGGAGAAGTTCTTGCACAAAGGATACGGTTACCGTCGCCGCATCATTATCCTTACGGTCAAGCCCGGTAGAAAATAGTTTCCATTGGGCACAGGCTATCTGAAATGCCCGACTGTAATCGTCCTTGAGCTTGAGTCCTTTGGGGGTATGGTAGTCTGCCTCGGTTTGATGATTGGCATTGCCCAGCGCGGCCTTTTCCAGTTGATCCGGCAGAAACAGGCCGCCTTCCAAACGCAGGGATGGCAAGCTGAGAACGGTGTGTAGACGTTTTTTGATTAGTCGCATGGCTCAGTCTCTACAGTACATCGGGCAGCAAGACATAAACCCCGATCACATCCACCGGCAGGCATGGAGCCACGGCGTACTGACCGACATCATTCGCAGCTTTGCGAACGCGACAGTGGTCATCCAAGAGTGCGTCAGCACGTTGCCGAGCAAGTTCGCTTAGTTTCCCCGGGTGCGCCTGTAAAAATTCAAGTGCGGTACGGATTTCACGTTGCATCAGTTCGAGTGGCAAGTTGCCACTGGGCTGGCATTGCAGCAACTGGCTGGCGTTCTCGCTGCTAAGCCATTCCGGTTGGCTACGCCCCCTTACAACCAATGTGACCGTTTCCTCAGCCATGAGCTGGTAAGGCTGACGCCGACGGACATAACTCAGCTGATGACGCAGGCGCAGCAAATACAAAGTGGTGACTACATCGACTGCATCAGTGACAGTGGCCGCTGCTCGGGCAGCAAGGGGTTTTTCACCTAATAATGCTTCTTCCAGCAGGTGCTCAGCCAACACGGTGACTAAAGGGTGACTACGGTGCAACTGCGTAAAGTCCAGGGTCAAGGGCTTATCCAGATTTTCATCAGCCAAGCGTAAACGGAGAGCTTCCGGCAGATGCTGTGGCAAGAAACGGAAATGCTTGTTGCGGGCTGGTTCCAGTGGCGCATTCAAGCGGGCACAAGCGCTTTCCACAAAGCGTTTCACATCCCCCGCCGATCCTAATGCTTGCTGCTGTTTTTGCCATTCCGGCAAGACTTCCTCCGGTTTGATTCGACGTTGAGCAAATACGGTGCGGTTAGCTTTTGCCCTTTCCAGCGCATCAATCCATTTTGCCTGGAGCGGAGCCAGTATCTGTTCTGCCTCACCGAAATCAAAACTAACCTGAGGGGAATTTCTATCCGCATCGCTACGTTTCATGAGTGCAGCTTTAACCAAAGCCTGGTTAATACGTTGCTCGTCTTCCGGCATGGGCACAAGTACGCCGAGTTCCTTTTGGATAGCCTCGCCCTTACGCAAAATGACATTGATCACAAAGCCATCAACCGGATTGTCCTGACCATAAAGCATGGTGCAGCGTACCTCCTCCGATTGCTGACCGAAACGGTCTACTCGCCCTTCGCGCTGTTCGTGGCGAGTGGGATTCCATGCGAGGTCGTAATGAACTACAGCGGTAAACAGATGTTGCAGGTTGATACCTTCCGACAGGCAATCAGTGGCAACCATGATGCGCTGCTCTGCATCATCATCCATGCTTTCTACCCGGTCACGCCGCTCTTCCGGGGTATATTCACCGGTGACAGATTCAACGGTTGCCTTGGGGAAATGCTTGCGCAAATGCTCGGCAACATAGTGGGCAGTTGCAACATACCGGCAGAACACCACTACTTGAAAGCCATCCTTTAGCAGCCCTTCCAAGTGACTGATGAGTGTAGCGAGCTTGGGGTCTCCTGCCTTGCCGGACAGGCGTTGCGCTTCTGCGATCAGCTCCTGTAAACGTCCAGAGTCTTGCATTTGAGCCGGTGGCTCTATGTCATTGCTGCCCAGATCATCTGCTTCTCCATCGTAAAGCCGCTCATCCGTTAAACAATCTTCGCTTGTGAGTGTGCCTTCGAGTCTAGTGGTCAAGGCTTTGACCGCTGCCGCTGGAGAAGAGGCAACACAACGCAATAATGCGAGTGTGGCATACCAGATTAGACGACTAGCACCGCTTTCGGTTTTCTCGACCGATTCGGCCAGTTCGCGGCAGTAAGTTTGCACGGCATCAAAAAATGCACCCCAGTCACCACTCAACTTGTAGGTGACTTCGGTTTTCATGCGCCGGGGGAAACCGCTTCCGTCTGGAGATTCGGCTTGCCATTCCTCGATGTCCTTGCGGCGGCGCTGCACAAAATGCCGCGCCAACTCCTGGCGTAGAGGATCATTTGCCGAGGTACGATTTTGCAATGCTCCGAAAGCAGGATTCAACAAGGAAATAAGATTATAAAAGGCGGCCTCGTTTCCAGAATGCGGGGTCGCGGTCAGCATGATCAGATGCCGGTCTGCGTCCGCTACCAAGCGTTGCAGTAGTTCAAAACGCAGTTGTTTCCCCACCCCACTGGAAGCACAAGTATGAGCTTCATCGACGATCACGCATTCGGGTGCGATGGCAAGAAAATACTCGCGATGCCGCTCGCTCTTGATGTAATCAAGACTTACGACCACTACCGGATGATGATCAAACAAGCTCACGCCATGAGGCAGGTCACGCTCGATGCGGCTTGCACTGGATGAGGTAAGCGTTACCGCATGTAGATTGAACCTAGAAAACGCAGTTGCCTCTATACAAACCATCCGTAAGTCAGGCAGGCTATAGGATAGTCAACTTTAAGAGGAGTCACCCGATGGGTGAGTCGAAATTGAAGCGGGTAAAGGGCGAAGAAACGCTCATGTCATGTGCTGGCGTGCAGACGTTGGCTGGTCGAGTACAAATCCGCTGGGAGAGCAAAAGCGCGGCTACGCCGATGGGTCAGCTGGCCTACTTCATCGAGTTTCTGACGCTGACCGGATTGTGGTCGCGCTGGCAAGAGGATTGCCCGCTGAGTTACAGCAGTCCCAACGCGCCCAGTAAAGCCGATGTACTGGGTACATGGACGCTGTCGATACTGGCGGGCCACAAGCGGTACTCTCACGTCACCGCCATACGATGCGATGGCGTCAATCCGGAATTGATGGGCATGAACAAGGTGATTTCCGAAGATGCAATGCGTGGCGCGCTCAAACGAATTCCTGAAACAGAAGGGACAGCCTGGCTAGACCAGCATCTATCCGAGAGCGTAGCGCCTCTGCTGGATGCGCCCTGGATTATGGATACCGACACCACGGTGAAACCGCTTTACGGCAAACAGGAAGGCGCGGTGATCTCCTACAACCCGACGAAACCGGGGCGTCCCTCGCACACGTATCACACCTACCTCATGGCGGGTCTGCGTCAGGTGTTGGGCGTGGAAGTTCACGCGGGCAACGAACATGCGGCCAAGCATACGCAACCGGGACTGCTGAAGATACTCGATGACCTGCCCGAGGAGCGCAAGCCGAAACTGGTTCGTGGCGACTGTGCCTTTGGCAACGACCCGCTGATGACGGCACTGGAAGAGCGGCAACAGCCGTATCTGTTCAAGCTCAAGCTGACCAAGAACGTCAAGCGCCACATCGGGCGCATCTTCCGGGAAAGCGGCTGGAGCGATGCAGGTCAAGGCTGGGAAGGAAATGATGGGACGCTGACGCTCACCGGATGGGCAGGGGCGCGTCGCGTTGTTGTACTGCGCCGCCCGCTCACGGGTGAAGTCGTGCTTACAGGAGAAGATAACGGCCAGCAGGTGCTGGGCTTTATCGAAGCGGATCGACGGGCGGGCAAGCAAATCACGGGATACGAGTATGCAGTATTGGTGACCAACAGCCACTACGAAATTCTCGGCTTGGGGCAACTTTATCGTGATCGCGCTGATGCCGAGAATGCCTTCGACGAATTGAAGAATCAGTGGGGCTGGGGTGGTTTCACCACGCACGATCTGCATCGCTGCCAGCTTGCTGCGCGCGCGGTGGCGCTGATCTACAACTGGTGGAGTTTGTTTGTTCGCTTGGCAAATCCCAAAGCGCGGCGCGAGGCAATTACCAGCCGCCCGTGGCTAATGTCATCGGTGGGACGCAGAACTGAACACGCGGGGCAGACGACGATCACACTGACTGGGCAACACGCCGATTTCAGCAAGGCTCGGGCAGCTTTGATGCATGTCTCCGCCTTGCTTCAGGAGTGGGTTGTACGAGCTACGGAGCAGTTGAATCCCTCCACCGTTTGGAGCCTCGTCTGCGATCATATCAAGCGCGTTATCGCCAGAATTGGGCCACCGCAACACACACGATTACTTGCAAACCTGGGCGGCTAACTACGGTTTTTAGGTTGAAACGTTGTAGAAGCTCTGATTGCCACTGCTCTACCAAGTGTGGCGGACACAATACTGCAAAGCGGCTAATTTCGCCTCGATCCATCAGCTCTCTGGCGATCAAGCCTGCTTCAATGGTTTTGCCGATACCCACATCATCCGCGATCAGCAGGCGTACCGTAGTTAAGCGCAGTGCCATTAGTAATGGAACCAACTGATAGGCGCGTGGCTCCACTGCGATGTTTCCAAACGAGCGGAAAGGGCCACCACCCGCACGCAATTTCAGTCTCAAGGCATCACGCAGCAAAAGTGCTGCGGCATGGTTGCCAGGGTGTTCTGGATTTGGCCAAGGAAATGTAGCGGGTTCAAGTGGCTGAAATTCCAGTTCAGGAATCAGGGAAATTATGTCGTCATCCGCTCCACCAAGGGGGCGTAAGCGTAGCCAGTCACGCTGAGAATCCGGTTGTACCACCCACTCGCGCCCACGGGCACGTACCAGGTTACCGGGCATAAAATCATAGTTCGGCATATTCATTTATTATTTTCGCTTTGTCCGAATACATCCGAGTGGAGATTGAATTGTGCTGCCCATTTATCTGAGTTGGAGAAGTCGAGCACCTGCCATCCCTTATCAACCAATGAGGTGCGTATGTCGTCTGCCAATGGTTTCAGAAAAACCAATGCTCGCGCTGTTTTGTATTGTCCGGCTGCAATGGCAGCACCTTGACTAACTGGAACCTGCGTCGCATCGGGGCGGTGTAAACCCGCATTTTCTAGCGCATTAAGCCAAGCGTTTAGTTCAGAATCCACAGCAGAATCTACATTTGATGTCGATTGATGGAAGGACGTTGATACCACCTGCGCATTAGCCAATGCCACCAACAGCGTCAGTGCATCGGTATTACGACGGTTGATATTGGCGTGATCCGGCTGATTGAAATAAGAAAGCAGGCATTGATAACAGCCAGCTTCGCAGACACTGCTGCCATTGTGCTTTTGCTCCAGCGCTTCAAGTCCTTCCAGTGACCAAGCTCCTGTAGGTTCATTGTGATGCAGAAGGCGCAATGCGGCGCTGGCAACTTGTGCCAAGCTCTCTGGCTCGCTGGATAGGCGTGTTAGTACACCGGCTCCGCCTTCGGCTGCTTCGTAAAACATCAGGGCTTTGCGGTCATCGCTGGTAGGCAAAGGCTCAGCGACCAGCTCGGACTCTTCAATTTGAAAGGTCATTTCAATGCCGCGCTTGAGTGCCGCTTGTAACGTCGCCATAGCCTCCAACGAAAGCTGTTTAACAGGGGCAAGAATCAGCAAATTCCGGTGATCTTCAACAAACGGGACGATGCGCTGATTGGGTACTTTATCCAGCAAGGTATCATCGGTATGATCAATACCTTCTGTTGCATTTGGATCGTCCTGTTTACTCCAAGTGCCGGTGATTGGGTTGATATAAAACCCGAGCTGCTTTTTGTCCTTACGACGACGCCAACCACGGTTGATTCGCCACAAGCGTGCGGATGGTGAATAGGTCAGCCCAGCCAGTGCCTCATCATCATGTCGCACCTCGGCGCGGTGAATTTGTATTTCACCATTCGGCCCTGGAAGAAAGCGATAGGTAGTTTGTAAATCAAAGCCCTGCCGCTGGCGATCCTCATCGTTAATTGAAATGCGCTCGACGGGCACTGTTTCCACAGTCTCGATGCGATATAGCTCTTTGACCCAGTCATGCTCGTTGAGTAGCGCACCGCAGTTTTCGCAGCAATTCGCCAGAGGTTCAGCCCCAACAGATTCACCGAGATGACCATAGCCGCACTGACCACAGACCCGCGAAGATATTGTGCTTAGCAGGCTGTTTCCAGACACATGATCCGCCGAACCTACATTCAATTTGGCTCGCACTACCCGATACATACGACCTTGATGATAGATCAGACTGCGTGGGCCAAATTCGGAAAGCGCAAGGAACCGTGGACGGCTGACCATGCTTCCTTCTTCATCCTTGCCATTGGAATTACTGCCACCGCGTGCTGGAATCCATGCCATGAGTGGTAGCCGTGGAAAGTTGTAACCCGGCAAAAATCCCTGACTAGCCAAATATCGGTAGGTATAAAAATCAGAATTCTGGGTATTGCCGGATTTCAGCAAAACAGCGTATTGACGGGCTGCATCACCGTAACGGCGACTGGCATTCTGCCGCTCGCTATGGGAGGCAGTATGGCTTTTTACGATCTGATCGGCCATGTCCATTTGCTTGCGGGTGGCATCAAACAAAACGCGCCACCTTTCCAGTGAATCTGAAAAATTCTGTGGTGAACGATCAATAATTTGCCGGACATACTCCAGTGAAAACCATCCGCTGTCTTTTAGCTCATTCTCAAGTTGTTCGACAACGCCTACCGCACTGATATGCGCTCTTGCCAGTACGGCGGGATCACTCAATTTTTGATACAACTCTGTTTTTAATGGCTTGCCAGGCAGTTCAAGATCAACCAAAGGAGCGACGCTGTTTTCCAGTGCAATCTGAGCACAAGCCAACCAAACGGCATGCAAGTGACTTTCAATCAGGTCGCGGTTGGCCAGATCAAGTGTGGGTGGTTTTACAATGCCATGCACCATTTCATTGGCATGGTGAAAGAACCACTGATCGTGTGGACTCAACGCCGCACAGTAAGTTATTACCAGCGCTTGCTGACCCGAGCGCCCCGCACGGCCACTGCGCTGAGCATAGTTAGCGGGCGTGGGCGGCACATTTCGTAGATACACGGTATTGAGCGCAGAAATATCGACTCCCAATTCCATAGTCGGGGAGCAAAACATAACCGGCAAACGTTCCAGTGGGGCATCGTGCGCCGGATTCTCTGCCCATTCCTTACGATCTTTGTCGGTGTATCGAAACCGTTGTTCGAGCAATTGGCGGCGTGAAGCATCCACTTGGGCTGTATGTTCGTGCGCCTCAAAATCAAACAAGGGATGCTCAGGTAAACGCAGCATATCAGCCACGTTAAGATATAGCTGGCGGAAAAAAGCGTTAGGCTTACTTGTGGCTTCACTATTGTCATTTGCTTCATCAGCAAGCAAACACCAGTCCATAGCCGCTGCATTCAATCGCCAACCAACCAGGTCTTTGTCTATGGCGTGTTTCTGTACATAACCGTAATTGCTGGCAAGGAGAAGTAGCGCCTGCAAAAGCTCCATTAACTCCTGATCTTTCCAGGAAGATACGCTTCCGGCGAATGGTGTGTTTTGCCAGAACGGAGCCGTTTTAACTTGTTTAAGCAGGCGCGAGCGTGGCCCACCACTCATCAAATCGGTACGGGGCTTACCTTTATATTCAGGACGTTTTCCGAGAACCAGAAGTTTTGCCGTTTCCAAATTCTCATCGGAGGCGAAGGCCCAACGGTCACTCAGATAAGAAAAGGCGTTGTTTTTAGCTTTGTCCTGCTCGACGGCATCAAGATAGCGACTTTCCATACACAGGCCACGGCGCATTTCATCAAACACCAACTGGCAGAGCGCGGCGCGGTTATGCGGGTTCAATTTTGAGAGAACAGATCCGCCATGCTCAAATCCTGCGCCATCTGCGCAGAATTCCTCAAGGCCGCGATATTGAATTGCGAGCAGATTCAGTTGGTCAAGGTTTGGATTGTTGAAGCGCCATCCGCGACGCAAATCGCGCAGCAGACGATAACCAATAATGAAGCGCAGGGTGCGCTGAGCTTCCTGCCTCGCTAACCCCATCAGCTTGGGTGTACGCAAGTATTCGGTTAGCGTTGCCTCATCCAGCCGGTCAAAACCCAGCGCCTTGAAAACGGCGTCGGCGAGGTGTTCCTCGGTTAGCAAGCCATGGTTGTTTTGCAGTGCACCGATCAATCCCGATCTCAGAGTGAGTAAAAAAACAAAGTCGTTGAAATGTCCGGCCTGCAATGCTGCATCCTGACGGTTATCAGTAAAGCCAAGCAATTTACGCGGATCTGGTACACCTTCTGGCAAATCGGTCTGCGCAAATAAATGCCTGAGTGCGCTTAGAGTAAGAATAGTTGTAGCGGAAGAGCGTCCTTCGCCTGACAAGCTGGCCAAACGGTTGATGTCCTTGCCGTGAGCTTCATGCAGCTGCCCACAATTCAGACAAAACCTGAATTTCCCCGGTATGTACCAGTAGTTCTCACCACGCCCCTCTATCCCTTGCGGGTCAAGCAGCGTGCCATAGGGAACCGATTTTTTGTACGAGCTTTTAATTCGATACTCATCCTTGACAAGCTCTAGCCAGGTCTCGGGCAAGTCTTCCAATTTTCCACCGTATATTTGTCCGCTTGCAGCTGGACAGAGAAAACCAAACTTTACGTCTTCGTTGTCATCGGCGGTGATATCGTCAATCTCACGCGGGCTGAACTGCACCCCACCTTGCTCTGAACGCCAGACTGGGTGATATTCCTGCCCACAGTCTCGACAAAAATGGACTGGATAGAGCATGACTGCTTCAGCTTGGCGGCCTGGCGCAAATCGTTGCGCATCTAATGTGATATGACGCTTATTCCGAGCTTCCAAGGTCGCATGAACTTTGCCGGGGCCGCTGATGAACTGGTGTAGCTTGAAGGCAAATGGGGCACGCCCCTGAGGTGTCTTAACTTCATGAGCTGCTATCAGAAAACGCTGCAAAGCATCGCGGGCCAATGTTTCTGAACAACCAGCGTCCTTCGATAGCCGTTCGCTTGCATCCTTCAACGCGATGGGTTTTGCCCGGCGTGGAGCCTCATGTTCCGGCAATTCAATACCAAGATTCAGTTCCACCCAAATGGCCAAGGGGTCAATCCTGAAAGCTTTGAAATCTGCCCAGGAGAAAGATTCGCTCATCAATGAAGCCAGCAACTTTGGACGAACCTCAGCTACATCTTTTGTGGGGTCTGTGACCCGCTCAAGGGTTTCACCTATGACCTCATGCTCGGTAATTGTCGTACCGAAGAGTTTGCTGGAAACCTCAGCGACCGTTTTGTTCCTATCCGCCTGAGTGCCGGTGCTGGACATGGTCGCAGAGGTACCAATGCACACCAGAGTGGTTGCCTGCAGACGTTCACGTAAACGTCTCACCAAGAGTGCAACATCAGCGCCTTGACGACCACGGTATGTGTGCAATTCGTCAAGAATCAAAAATTCGAGGCCATTGCAATGCTCAACTACACGCCGGTCTGTGTCTTCGTAGCGCGTTAATATCAACTCCAGCATCATGAAGTTGGTGAGCAGAATATCTGGCGGATTATTTGCAATTGCCTCACGCTCAGCGCTGCTTTCCTGCCCGGTATAGCGGGCCACGGTAAATGGCTGTTGATTCTTGGGATAACCGTGGAGAAATTTATCCAGCTCTTCCAACTGGCTGTTAGCCAATGCGTTCATCGGATAGATGACAATAGCTCGGGTGCGAGGGGTGCTATTTACTTCCTTGGCCTTCAGTATGCAATCAATGACTGGAATAAAAAATGCCAAGGACTTCCCTGAGCCTGTGCCAGTGGTAACAACGTAACTTTGCTTGTTTTGCGCTTTGGCGAGCGCTTCTAACTGATGTGCATATAAGTGAAGCGGCTGGGGATGCCCCTCTGTTTTGCCGACCTGAAAAATATCCGCACATGTTTTGTGCAGCACGCCATCAAGAACCAATTGCTGAACGGTTCCCTTGCGCTGATAGTTCGGGTTGATTTGAATAAGTGGTTCCGGCCAGAACCGTCCATCGGTGTATTGACGTTCTACCTCATCGCTAATGTCAGCGGCAGCTATTCGCGTAAAGCTGCGGGAGAAAGAACTGTAATCAGCGACTAAGTCATTACGAAAGGTAAAGATGTTATCCATTATTTTTATTGTCTCGATCGTTGGGCAGAATATCCGGGGGCGGGAACAGCATTTTTTTCTCCCCCCCAATAACAACCCGCCGAAGCGGGTTGTTTTGAATTCTGTTAAAACTCAGCTAATCTGCCGTATTGAACGGTATAGTTTGTTGCTTGGCTGAATCAGGAATCGGCAATTCAGATATTCCAATAGCCTGGACTTTTTCGCGGGCGGCTTTGCTTTTTAGTGCTTTGTCGCCAGTTATCAAACGATCCACACCTATAGATTTTGCAATTGCGAGTATCTGCATATCGAATTTAGCCTTGTGCCGATCCTTTTTGTCATCGGATAATCCATCTGCCCAAACTCTGAGCATTTCGCCACATTCTATTGCTGCCTTGGCATCAAATGGGGCAATCAAGAATATCTTGTTGCCAAGAAGAAAATCCATTTCATGCTGTTTTGCTTTCGCTGCAAACTCAGAAAGCGCAGGTGTTGGAATGAGTATTCGACTCCGGCCTGCTTTGGCCGACTCTAAAAGACCATCCACCCTAACCCTGTCGGAATCTGAAGTATCTTTTTTGAAGAGTGCAACCAGCACGTTGGCGTCAATAATAGTCGTCATTTATGAGCCGTAACGCAAGCGTTCCAATTCTCCGGTTACATCCCCAATGGCATCCCATCCAGACCCTGCAGAGCGAACCTGTTCAAGCTCGCTATTAAGACTGTCAAAATTCATTTCTGTGACTTCAATAATTCTGAAGTCGACAGTTTCCCATGAACCTTTTTCGGTTCGTTTCCATTTCCCTTCCCCAAGAAGGATTACATCTATTGGCTCAAGCAAGTATTTCTTCAGCCGCCTTGCCATTTCAACTGATGCGGTGCAGTTTACGATTGCTCCATCGGGGGTGCGTAGTGATACCGGAATGGTGTCATCGCGACCACCTACCTTGATAATTCTGCCATTAATTTCGCCTGCTTCTTTAAGTGTGGCGAGTCGCATTACATTCTTGGGTTCACCGGGGAACTTTAAGATTACAGCGCCTTTTTGCTGCCTAAAATCTGCCGACGTTTTATCGCCCGCCAGTAATGTTTGGATTCTGTCATACCCTTTGCGAGGTGAACTATTTTCTTCGGCGGATGGCGCAAGGCGTATTCTGCTAATAGCCTGATCAGCATCGTCATCGTTGATTTTTACGTTGAGCTGGGCGCTACCTTTGGTGACCCGTTCAAAACTTACCTGAACATCATCACCAATAAGTTCGGCTAATGCAGACACGTACTCACCCATTCTGCTCAGCGGCAAAGTATCAGGGGTGAAACCTTTTATTCGCAGGGAAAAGGTAGCCATGTTCGTATGTATCCTAGTGGGGCACATAATACATTCATTGGGCAGCGGTTGACTAGCCTATTTTCGTATGTTAGATGATCAACTCATGCTCACGCCAAGAATGTTTTAGGTTATTTCGTGGCCTGTTAACTGCTGTTCGTCAAGGTCTGGAAGTGGCCGATAGGGTGAGCCCATAAAATTTCTACATAGCTGCCACTCATTCGCCATCAAACCTACCATACAAAGTCCGCATTTTAGTGTACTCCAGAAAGTGAAGTAATAAATTTTCTTGGAAATTTGTCAAACTCATCCCTTCAATCTAAATGAGGAGCCAATCATGAACACCGCTAATATTCGCGAACCATGGAACAAAGGCAAACTTATTGGTCAAAAGTCCCCACTAAAGCTAAAGGACATCTGGGCAATTCGCTTTCATCTTCAAGAGGACAAACGTATTCGAGACTTGGCATTATTCAATCTCGCTATTGATAGTAAATTGCGCGGTTGCGATTTAGTAGACCTACGCGTTCGAGACATATTCCACGGCAATCAAATAATGTCCCGAGCAATGGTCATGCAGCAAAAAACTCATCGGCCAGTCCAGTTTGAGTTGACGGAACAAACCCGCGATGCTGTTGCTTCGTGGATTGCTAAAGCGGGGCTTAGTTCAGAACAATACCTTTTTCCAAGTCGGCAGAAAGAATCTCCGCACATCACGACGAGGCAATATGCGCGAATTGTGCATCGATGGGTTCAGTCTATCGGTCTGGATGGCTCGAAATATGGAACACACACAATGCGACGAACAAAGGCAACTTTGATCTATCGTCAAACAAAGAATCTGCGAGCCATTCAATTGCTGCTCGGACACAGCCGAATTGAATCCACCATTAGATACCTGGGCATTGAGGTCGATGATGCCTTAGATATTGCTGAGCAGACTGAAATCTAGCTTACTGTGGGCAGTGCGACTGGCTATAAAGCCGGTCGCACTTTCCAATTTTAGTTTTTAGCAAAGGTAGGTCAGTTCCAAATCTTAAGCAGACTCCTGATGTTGCTTTGTAAAATAACTTAATGTCCGCAATATGTTATCCTTGCTCAGCTCACACTTTCGGCCACAAGCAGCCGGACGCCTGTGTCCGCTATCCTGCAGGGAGATAACGGGCGCAAAAGTTAGTCATTTCGAGAAAACCCTCTCTCGATCAATAAATAAAAGAACGATCGCTCTTCCTTCGTGTCAAACCTCGACACAAGGCACATGCCACCCCCGGCGTGCTTGCCGCACCACCATGATGCCGCCGCTCGGGCTACGCGCCCAAAACCCCGTCTCTGCATGGCAGTTGTGCCTCAAGACAGGAATGGCATTGCTCGATGGTTGC
>Ga0364880_10204_pt1 | contig 31896 bp, 32 predicted proteins | sample ExccelJu500001D3_5_FD_206927 | JGI IMG/M metagenome (GOLD analysis project Ga0364880, IMG submission 206927) | Enriched cells from Trout Bog Lake Hypolimnion, Wisconsin, USA - BchlTB.July30.5000.01.D3 | ecosystem: Environmental > Aquatic > Freshwater > Lake > Hypolimnion/Profundal zone | place... | reverse complement strand
GCGAAGGTTACTTGCCACTTTCACCCATGCAGGGCCTGAAGCCTCCCATCCATCGGCCAGACCAGATGCAGCCCTTCAGCGAGGACCAGATCAATGCATTCCGGCAGCGGCAAACCAAACGCCGACACCCGAATGGGGGATGGGCGGGTTGAATTTGAAAGGCTTGCCCTGATGATTTTCGAAATACGCAGATTGCCAGGAATTTAACACTGCGCGTAGCCCCTTCGAGAGAGATTGGTGACGCTGGTCGTCATTGCTGGTTCTTGACTTTTCGTCAATTTCCACTCCAGACATTGAGTCAGCCAACTCTTTATCGTTGGAAAGGAGAAAATTTTGCTCGATTGCTCCGACCCTTGCGGTTTGCGCTGGAGTTAACTTGGCTTTCTTCGCAAAGCTCGGAAGTAGTGTTGCGTTTGTTCCCAAAATTTGAACAGACAACTCCTCAGCGCGTTTCTGCTGGGCGGGCGAAAGTGCAACTCGAATCCGAGACCATGATGCATCGTAGTCGGTGATGTCTTTTGGCCTCAGTAAAGCCTTAATCTTCGCAAGTTGACTTGACGTGATCGCTAGCTCGTGCTGAACGTCCGGACGACTGGCTACAAGGGCTTGAGGTGATCCCGGCAAATACAGATGTGAGATGGTTTTGCTGTTCGGGTCGAAATGTCCGCCGAGTTGTGCGGAAGCTGTGGAGTATCCCGCGAGGCAAATTGTGATGAAGAGTGAAAATACAGTTCGTTGGATCATTATTTTGAGGTGAGTTTCTTAAGCAGATCGTCCATCCGATGGTCGCCGTTGTCGTAGCCCACAAGCGATCCAGCAACCTTCCCTTCTGCATCAATTACGTATGAAGTAGGAATTCCGGAGACTTTGTAAAGAGTCGACGGCACGTTAGGCTTCTTTCGGCCGGCCGGATCTAAGGCGATTGGAAAGGAGTACTGTTTTTTGGCGGCTATCCATTTCTCATAGGCCTGTTTGTCATCCCAAACGTTGATGGCAAGAAACGCGACGTTCTTATCTCGAAACTCCTCATACAACTTTTGCAGGTGTGGCAAAGATGCTTGACATGGACCACACCAGGTTGCCCAAAAATCAAGCACGACAACTTTGCCTTTGAAACTAGAGAGCTTGACTGGGGCACCATCGGTTCCAAGAACCGTGAAGTCCGGAGCCTCTGTTCCGACGCTTAAGAGCGGGGGTATCACCACCTCGCCGATCTTGGGTGCCTTGATTACCTGATTCGTAGGTTTTAAGGTGAGATGCGATCCATCTGCGCTAAGGAGAGCCTGATAGTTACGTCCAGCATACTGGAACGTCCCGCGAGCGTCAAACTCCTTCTCACGATCCAGCATCAACCAGGCGCCGGCTGATCGGGGATTATCTGGGTTGAAGCGTTTGTTGTAAAGTCCATCGGCTGCGTCTTCGGATACCAATACGTCATGCCACTTGCCTGAAATCTGAATGCGCCCGGTCTGAACAGCAGCCCTAAAGTAGCCAATATTTCCACGATCTGGTGATCGGTAGAGGTTCAATCCGTAGGGTGCCCACGAGGTTTCCTTGTTCGCAGTCCCGTACGAGGCTCGTAGCACAAAGGTTCCGCGATAGTCGGCTGCTGGTCCGGCAGGCTTGATGGGCCACTGACCGTCTGAACCCCTTGTAAGATCGCCATCGCCTCCTAGGTCGATGTAGATCTTTGCCACGCCCTTCTCAGGCTCGTCCACTGCGAAAGCATGACGAGAGAGCGGACCATTTCCGAGCACGATCACACCGTACTTGGGTTTTGCTCGATACGGTGGCTCTTTGGTGATCCAAGACGGGCGGTCAGTCGAAACTTCGGCCGATTGTGGGGAGAACATTGCACCTGTCCGCATCGTGTTTGCCCAGTCCATGTATCGCGGACTCGGCTTCAGCACCGTGGTAGAAATCCTCTGTGCGAGGGCCGGCTGGGAGGCTAAAGACATACCGGCTAGCATCGAACAAATTAGGCGTGAGCAGTTCATAAATGCTTCACATCCCCGATCTGCAATATTGTCATTAGTGCAACATAACGTTTTTGATTTGAACGGACTTGCGCTGGACACCTAGTCAAAGATTTCTCTTTCAAATAGATCGCGTCCGAGGCGGGAATGCCGCGAATATTTAATTTACTAAGTGAGTTGGCCGGGAATGAATTCATGGTTTTTTTGCATCCGGCGCCGTTACCGGATTTGTCGAATTGCTGGCTACAGGCTTTAAGTCCCGAAGGTTCATTTTTGTCATGTCCTGTACTGATGAAGTCGAGGTAACAACCGGCGTCGATGCCTGTAATTGGGTTAGTCGAGCTTTCTGTTCTGGAGTGCCTATCTTCTCGATGGCTACACCGATGCGAGAGATTGCTATCGAACGGGCAGGAATCGCAGGCGTGAGAGCAATTTGAGCAAGGGCCTTGTTTATATTGGATCGCTGAATGGGAATGCTGGGCATTTCCACATGATTCGCCGGGCCGTTGTCAGTCATTTTCACGCTCCAATAAATCACTACTAATGCCAAAAGACAAAGCACCAGGGCGAGTCCAGCTTTGGAAAATGAGTTGTTGGCCATCGTTCTAAACTAAAGTTTTCCTCCCAGTTTCAGGAAGGCATCTTTTTGCGCTTGGGTCCCGTGTTCCTTGATTTGCCGACTTAAAGATTGCAGAACAGGCCCACGCGCGGCTTCCGGCGCGGAGCCTAATTTGGCCAAGGCGCTGTCAATTCCTTTGGCTTGAGTATCACTCGAAACCGAGGAAATCTGGCCCGATGGACCTGCACTCCCACATCCAATCGAGCTAGTCATCAATGCACCCACGCAAGCCGCTACCAGAAATAATTGCACCACTTTGAATAGTGCAGGCTCGATTTCCTGCAGGCGGGTCATTATTTGATTAATGCTGCCGGATCCGACGAGACGGGTCCACTTATCGCATAGTACCAATAACGGCAGGTGGTGTCCATGGTCGTACAGTTTGGTGGAACCAGGTCGCCCAATCCAAGTGCGGCCTCCTGACTGTAATCGGAAAATAGGAAGTAAGGCGTGTATCTTGGTGAGAGGTGAAGCGACTTTGCGTGTCCATCAACCCACGCGACATTCGTGACACCTCCATGTCGGGACTGGACCGAGGGCATTAAGTAGCTATCGAAGAAAGTGAAGCCGTAGGAAATTCCGTCTGCGAGCGCTGTCTGCCCCACCGCTGGTGCGAATGCGTCGAAATAAGCAGCTTCGCTAAACAGAATGGTTTGTGCTCCTTGAGAAACCTGGGTGGTTTGTACGTCCAGAATGTTCGGGTTGACTCCGTAGTCCAAGGGCAAAAACTTTTCGTCTCCTTGCATACCAAACGTGAAGTCACTGTTCCCAGGATATGGAATGTTCCAAAAGTCCGGTTGGCCCAAATTTGAGAGCGGGTCTTTGTCGATCCCTGAGCTCTTAATGTATGGGGATACTATGCCGTTCGCGTCAGCCGTTCCCGCCTTGTGGGGATCTGGATAGGAATTCTCGTACCAAGTGGACCACCAAGCCTGGAAATAGGTATTCCCGGAGTCATAACCGTTGCCTGCAGAAGCAAACATGTCGTCGTAGTCGTTAGCGTACATAAGCCAACCAAGACTTAGTTGCTTTAGGTTGGAAAGACTGGCTGTCGATTTGGCGGCGGCTTTAGCCTGAGCAAAGACCGGGAAGAGAATAGCCGCAAGGATGGCAATGATCGCAATGACGACCAGAAGTTCGATCAGGGTGAAGGCCCTTCTCAGAGTATGAAATTGGGAAGAAATCATTTTACAAAGTGCCCCAAGGCCTTAATCTTGTCTTGATAGGATTTGCTTATTTTAAGGGACAACTCCAGAGTTCGGTGTCAATGTAAGGCTAGTCGTTCATAAAATTAGATGATATTTGCCAATATTGCACTAATTTAGGTATCTTGTTGTCAGGAACCGAAAGCTCCTTCTTTCGGCGCACGGAAATGCCCAAGGTTGTTCAGCACTCAGATTCGGTCAATGCCCGGGTGTTTGGGCAGAACGTCAGAAATTTGAGACGAGTTCGAGGTTGGTCGATCGACTCGTTAGCCAAAAGAGCGGCGTGCGCATTCCGACGAAATTGAACAGCGATTCCGAGCCAAAGCGAACGCTCTTTCCGAGCGAATCCGAACGGCAATTCCGATTGAAATCGAACTGTGATTCCGGGCCAAAGCGAACACCGATTCCGATCCATTCCGAACAGTGATTCCGAAGAAAATCGTACACGGCATTCGCGTGGTTTACTCCCTGCCTTTAGGCTTTCGTTGTCGAGTGGATAATACCGCTGGTCGCGGGATCCAGTCCCCTGGTTTTCCTAAGTGATTCTCCTTGCATTTCGAGTCGGTAGGCGTTGTGGACCAGGCGGTCGAGAATGGCGTCGGCCAGTGTTGGATCGCCGATTGTCTGGTGCCAGTGCTCGACGGGCAGTTGCGAACAGATCATCGTTGACTTTCTGTCGTATCGGTCGTCGAGGATTTCTAGTAGGTCGCGTCGGTTCCCATCCGAAGGCGGAGCGACGAGCCAGTCGTCCAGGACGACCAGATCGATTTTGGCCAGAGACCTGAGCTTGTGTTTGTGCGTTCCATCGGCTCTGCCGATTTCAAGGTCGTGGAGGAGTCTAGGCGCCCTAAAGTATCGAGCGTTGAACCCCTCCTCACATGCTTTGAGCGTAAGCGCGGAACTCAGAAAGGTCTTGCCAATGCCAGTCGGACCGACAAGGATAACGTTTCTCTTTTCCCTCAGCCACCTGCAGGAAGCGAGCGAATCCAGTAGAGGACGATCCAGCTTTCGCATCGCCCGGTAGTCGAGTTCTTCCAGACGTGCGCTGGCCCCGACTCCTGCTCGCTGGATGCGGGTGGCAAGACGCCTTTCATGGCGGTGCTCGTTTTCTGCATCCAGGAGCAATGCTAGACGCTCCTCAAAGCTAAGATCCCGGCTCACCGGACTTGCGAGTTGCTCTTTGAGAGCCCGTATCATGCCCTGCAGTCCGAGTTCTTCAAGGCGATCTATTGTTAATTGTCTCATGGCTGATCCTCCTTCTAGTAGTAGTCAGGGCCTCGCACGTTGTCGTGGGGCGGTGTCGGTGGCGCGTTGAGCGGCAGCGGTGCTTGGTCGAGATTCTTTTCCAAGATGGATTTGACGTTGCCGTAGTGCATGGCGCCGACCGCGTTGGCCCTGGTGCAGGCAGCTTCGAGTCGAGGCCCCGAGTAGTTCTTTTCTAGGCGCAGTACACCAAGAATGGTTCGAAAGGCGTGCTCCTCATGCTCTTTAGAACTCAGAACCCGCTCTACGAACCAAGCGGTGTGTGGACCGATAGACTCCGCCCAGCGTGTAAGTCGCGCGGGAGTCCACTTCGCGTTGGCATGCTTTTCGGGCATGTGGGAATCTTGGGTGGTAAAGCCGCGACGGCTGGGGGAGCGAGGATGCGAGGATATCTTGACCCCTCCCTCGAACACCTCGACGGTCTGGGGTGAGATGCGAACATCCACCTTCTTCCCAATGAATCGGTAGGGAACGCTATACTTGTGCCCTTCGATCTCGATGTGGTAGTCGGGCGCGATCTTTGCCGTCTTCCATTCGGCGTAAACGTAGCGGCCTTCCGGTAGCGGCTTCATCGCCGGCAGGTCTTCGCTTGCGAAGAGTTCGGCGCGCGAGGCGTTCGGCCCCTTCATGATTCGATGATTCAGTTCCTCTACGAGCGAGGCGATCGCTTCATTGAGCTCAGAAAGGCTGAAGAAGATGCGATCCCGCAAGGGAGCGAGCACCCAGCGCTCGACCTGTTGGACGCCGTTTTCCACTTTGGCTTTGTCCCGAGGCTTGCGAACCCGGGCCGGCAGGACCGTCAACTCGTAGAACCGGGCGAGCTCGGCATATGCCTGGTTGATGGTTGGGTCGTAGTAGCAGGCTTTTGTCACGCCCGACTTCAGGTTGTCGGGAACCAGAACCATAGGCAAAGCTCCGTAAAACTCAAACGCAAGCACGTGAGCTTCAAGCCAGCTTCGAAGGTCCTCCCCATGGCACGCACGTGCGAAGACCATCTGGGATGAGCCCATCGTGGAAACGAAGACGGACACCTCCCGAACTTCTCCCGTTTCCGGATCGTTGAGATTGGCCTTCAAACCGGCGAAATCTACGAATAGCTTTTCTCCGCCGTTGTGTCGTTGAAGCATGCGAACATCCGACTTCTTCTCCCACTCCTTATAAAGGTCGGCAAGGCGGCTATAACCGTAGCCGTCTGGGTTCTCCCGTGCGTATTCCTGCCAAAGCAGCTTGAGAGTCACCCCTTTGCGCGAGAGCTCGGCGCGAAACCTGGCGAAATCCGGCAGCGGCCGCTCGGGCTCGCCTTTGCGGCGGCGCGGTGGAAACAGCGTCCGTTCCAGGTCCTCGTCGGTAGTCTCCTCTGGCAAAGGCCAACCAAGACCTGCCGCCTCCGACCGGTACAGGTATTCGTGAACGGTGGATGTGGACAGCGTGCAAGCTGCCGCAATGTCATGAACGCTTGAGATTTGGCCGTAGCGTAGCCGAAGCACTTCTCTGATCTTCTTCATATCGATGTGTCTCCTTGGCATCTCTGCCTCCTGGGTCCCGGGCAATTCCGGGAACAAGAGACATTGAGGGTCATGGAAAACCATCACGTCAGGGGTGGAAACTACGCGAGCAAAGCGTGTTCGCTTTGGCTCGGAATCGCTGTTCGGATTCCGTCGGAATACGTGTTCGCTTTCAGTCGGAATCGATGTTCGATTTCGCTCGGAACACGTGTTCGCTTTCAGTCGGATTGACTGTTCGCTTTGGGCCGGAATGACTGTTCGGTTTCAGTCGGAACGTGCAGCGGCGGTAGCAAGCCATACCATTCATCGGATTGAACGCGGATTTCCGAGCACTTACACGATTCAAAATCGAATCGCGCAAGCGCTTGATACCGTCGTCGCAAGGCTAAAAATGGTCGTCGACTCGTCACACCACGACGTTGCCGTACACACCCTTGAGCAGGATCACTGGCTGGGCCTGATTGATCGTCGGTTGATGGTGCCTGAAGACAATGACGAAATCATTCAATCCCAGCCGGAGAGATCTCGGTTGGGACGGTTGGGATTCGTGAGTCAATTTGTCAATATCCTCGGTTGTCGGCTGCCAACCGGGAAACTTGTATCCGGCATCTTAGAAATTTATGGCGACCTACCAGCAAGCTGTTATCTGGGCGGCGAAATCTTTGCGTTCGCTTTGAAAGGTGACACCGTGCTCAACCACGGTGGAGCAGGTTTCTTACTGCGGCAGGGCGAAGCAACCACCTTTGACTGTACGAAGCCTTTTTCCTTCTCAAAGTCTGCAGACGACCCCGATTCAACCGACCCTAATCTGGTTCTGTATGTGCGATTAGATGAGACGGAGCCGATCAACTCAAGGAAGCGCAAACGTGGACGGGTAGCCGAGGGTCGTCCAGGAGCGTGGGTAGACCCAGAAAATTCGTTCCAGAACTTTGGAAAAAAAGATCGCAAGCTCACTTCCTGAAAGCAACTCTTGCCCCATCCAGTGAACACGCGCTTATCTGATCTACCCATTAAAATTGGTATAAACATGACTCAATCCATGCAATTTAAGATCAACGTTGTTTTCAGACACTTCCTGATCACGCAACAATCAATCAAGCATTTTTGTTGATTGACGTCAACTAACTACTAGGGAGATCACCATGTACAAACACCTGACACCCATTTCACTGATCGGCGCATTCACGATGCTGGGACTCAGCGCGTTCGGACAGTCCAGTTACTCAGCCAACTTGAGCTTAGACCTAAAAGGTCTTGATTTCAAAGGCTCAATGATGACTGGAACGATGTGCATGCCCAACGGCATTGCGCTGTCAGAAACTAAACCCAAGGGAGTTAAACGCGAACCGATCTACAAAGGCGTTCCGCAGTACGGCGTGCTGCACTTGGGTAACGGTCCCCGGTCCGCTCACGCCATTGCCGTAGATCTGCCCAAAGACGGATCAGACGCCAAGATCTATGTTGATTCTGAGGGTAATGGAGATCTGCTTTCCGGAGGAACGGGCACTTGGGACGAGAAAAAGGTTACAGATGGTATCCCTGAGTATCACGGCACCTATTCGTTCAAAGTCTCCTATGGGAATCCTACGAAGCAATCGCACACAAGTAGCTATGCGCTCAATTTCTACTGGAGTCCGACTCGTGCGAATATCTTTTTTTATAGAGCATCCGCCCGAGTTGGGAAGATCAAATTGGGTTCAGAGAACTACAGTGTAAAGCTAATCGAGAACAATAACGATGGTGTTTTCAATGTGCCTTTCCTAATCAACAATAAGCCGACAAAGCCCGTTTGGATCGTTCTTGATGGAAGCATGGCGGATGCAAGAGGCACGTTTAGTGTTGGAGGATACAACTACATCGCGATGGTTTCAGACGATGGTTCGCGAATCACGATGAAGCCGACTACAAAGGCGGTCAGTGAGCCCAAACAGGCGGTGACCAAGGAGCCAGATCTACTCGCGGTTGGGACAGACGCCCCCGACTTTGAGGTGCCCGCGTATGGAGGAGGAACCGTGCGACTCTCTCGCCTGGGAGGGAAAGTGGTTATTCTTGACTTCTGGGCAACCTGGTGTGGACCATGTAAGGCATCACTGCCGCACGTGCAGAAAGTCTATGACCAAGTGAAAGACAAGAATGTATCTCTGATTGCTTTAAACTCTTGGGACGATAAGCAGGCTTATAACGAGTGGATTCCAGCCAACAAGCAGTACACGCTTCCGTTTGCCTATGACCCCGCCGGCCGGGGTGCCACGAGCATTGCAAAGAATCAGTACAAGGTTTCCGGCATTCCCACAACTTACGTGATCGATGCAAATGGCAAGATTGCGGCCGCAATTGTGGGATTCGATGGGCTATTAGACCATCGCCTTGAAGAGGCGCTTCATAAATTGAACGTACCGATTGAAGTTCCAAAATCCGTTCCAATGATCGGATTTGGAACTAAGAACTAACCCCCTTTTTGAAAACGAGGGGAACCCGTAACGGGTAGTCACCTGAATCGAAACCGTCAAATTCTGCCGTTGATCCATTGAAGTGCCTCGTTGCGGCGCTATCTTCACTGGCCGAAACGGCAGTTAATGAAAGGGACTACTCGACTTGTCTAGGATCTCATCGGCAGATTGCTGTTGAGCATATCGCCGACGCATAGCCATTTACCGTTTTTCTGCTTGCGCCATACTTCAACATACTTGCCTTCGTCCTTCAACATTGTCTCCAGCCTTGCGATCAGTCGAGCCCGATGTTCATCTATTCGAATTCGGACAAAGCGACCGTGGGAACTGAAGACCACTGGCGGTTCGTTCTGTTCGATAAGCGCCTTGAGCGCCTGCTCGACCTGGGCTTCCAAGTCCTGGTTCAGGGTCTTAGTGGCCGGCAGATCTTCCCGGACATCGGAGTTTGTCCGCTTACGCTTCGTGCAGCTCAGGAGCTCCTCGACCGTGTGCCCTTGGGCAAGGTAGTCGTCCAGTCCAACCTTCTCCGGCCCTTCTGACGGCAGGTAGAGACGAACGACGGTTGCACCCCTTGACTGTAAGAAGTGCGCAAGCTTTTTCATAGCGTAGGCGACTTCCTTCTTTACGGCCACGTCGGAGTCGTAGCAAATGTAGACCCTTCGATGTGAGAGGTTTATCGCGTCCCAGTCTGGGAAGTTGAAGGAGTACGTCCTGTCGGCGCCGGTCGAAAACTACATAACTTGAGGGTCGTTTGCCGGTCGAAAAATACAGAACCGTGACTATGGATGAGCCATGTGGTTCGTCCCCTTGAGGTGCACGGCGTGCAGGTTTATGAATTAGTTCGTCGCTCTGTTCTTGTCCAAGGAAAGAGCATTCGTCAAGTATCGATCGACTTGTGTTTAGATTGGCGGACGGTGAAGAAGATGGCTTCCGAGCCGGTTCCTCCCGGCTATCGTTTCCAGTCTTCTCGTGGAAGACCCAAGCTTGGGCCATTCATGTCCACCATTGAGAAGCTGGTGTTTCCAGATATTCCGTATCCAGTGAAGCAGACTCCCACCGCTCAGCGTATCTATGAGCTTCTGGTTGAGCACCACGGTTATACGGGTGGCAGTTCACAGGTTCGCGCGTATGTAGCGGATCTTCGCTCACGCCCAAAGGAGGCATTCATTCCTCTGGTAAGCATTCCCGGAGAGTCTGAGTCGGACTTCAAGGAGTCTTGGGTTGAGATCGCTGGAAAGCGTGAAAAGGCTCACTGTTTCCTGATGGTTCTTCCGTTTTCGGATGTCTGGTTCTGCGCCTGCTATCCGAAGGAGAACGCGGAGACCTTTGCCGATGGTCATGACAGAGCGTTCAAGTTCTTCGGCGGTGTTTCCAGACGGTCGGTCTACGATAACGCGGGATACGCTGTCAAACGAGGTTCTGGCCCCATCAAAGGACGTGAGCGGAATCTGACCGACTCGTTCACTGAACTCCAGTCTCGATATCTGTTCGAGGCTGTTTTCGCCAACACCTACAGTGGCAACGAAAAAGGATCGGTTGAGCGCAAAGTCGCAGTCATTCGCTCGCGTCTGTTCTCTCCTGTTCCCAAGGCAGATTCTTGGGAAGATCTCAACCAGATGCTATACGAGAAAGCGCTCAAGGTGAAAGAAGCCTCAGAGCGGTTTGCTGAGGATGCCGCTCGGCTCTTACCTGTTCCGGATTACCAACCAGAAAGGCTGGTTAGCGCCAAGGTCGACAAGCTCTGTCTGGTTTGCTTTGAGACCTGTCATTACAGCGTTCCAACCCAGTTCGTCGGACGAAAGGTGACGCTCAAGGTGAGACCCTTTGAGATAGAGATCTTCTCAGACAGCGAAAGGATCGCCCATCACGAGCGCTGTTTTGAGAAGGGACGGTATCGCACGGACTACACCCACTACTTAGACCTGCTTGAGCGAAAGCCAAGAGCAGTCAGGTGCGCTATGCCGGTGCTTCAAGCTGGATTCCCGGAAGAGTTTGAATCGTTCCGCCAGCGTGTGGACGACAACACGAGCGCCGGTGACCGGCGCTTTGTGGCTGTGCTTCGTCTGGCAAGCGAGTTCGGTATCGATAAGGTCAAAGCAGCTCTTTCCATCGCTCTTGCACGCGGCATCAGGGAACCGTTCGATGTCCGGCTGCTGGTCATCCGTCAGTTCGATGAAGTTCCGGCAAGTTCTAAGTGGGAGAGTTCCACTGGAACACTTTGTCCGAATGTCGAGCGAGCTTCGCTGTCTGAATACGCAAAGCTTCTGGAGGTGGCAGCATGAACCCTGGAGAGAGGCTGAGTCTAGAAGCTCATCTAAAGACACTTCGTCTGCCCAGCGTCAAGCGCGAGTACGCAAAGACGGCAGTCGATGCTGTGAATGAAGGTGTTTCCCACGAGCGGTATCTCCTGAAGTTGATGGAGACGGAACTCGCCGACCGCGATGCAAGGGTCTTTGCCAAACGGATCAAGGATGCTCGGCTACCGTCAAAGAAGACGCTCGCCGAATTCGACTTTGCCGCTATCCCAGCACTGGATCCAATGAAAGTCCACCGAATCGCAAGCTGCGAGTTCGTAGGTAAAGCCGAGAATGTGCTGCTTGTCGGAGGTAACGGCACTGGCAAAACACACCTTGCAACGGCGATCGCGGTGGAGGCGTGCAAGCACAAGCTCTCCGTTCGCTTCTACACGGTATCCCAACTCGTAGAGGCCCTCATTGAGGCGAGATCTGAACGTGCACTCTCAAGAATGCGGACATCTCTCAAGAAGCTTGATCTACTCGTCCTGGACGAACTCGGGTTTGTTCCGCTACCGGCTACCGGTGCCGATCTGCTCTTCGAGGTCATCTCTGACCGGTACGAGAGACGGTCCATCGTTCTGACAACCAACCTGCCATTCGAGGAATGGATCTCTGTTCTTGCCTCCGAACCGCTCACCCACGCGATGCTCGATCGCTTGACGCATCACGTTCATATCCTTGAAATGAATGCGCGAAGCTATCGACTCGCACAGAGCCTCCAGGCAAGAACGGCTTAACAACCAGCGGGAGCGGCCGCCGGATTTCCAGGGAAACGTCGGTCGCTACGCTCCCTCCTACTTCCCTGGAAATCCTCAGAGATTCGTCCCCTCCAAGCACTCTAAAACCCCACAAGTTGTGCATAATTCGACCGGCACAGTTCTGTACTTTTCGACCGGCAGACCTCTGTATTTTTCGACCGGCACCGGCACCAGGAACTTGATGTCGCGTTTCAACAAGGTCTCTGCCTCATTCCGAAACTCCTTAATGAGAGCCGACCATGTCGGATTCGTGGCTTCTTGTACAAGGTCTAGGTGAGTTGCATTTTTGTCCCGGTATGAGAGTCCAAGGCCGGAGAGTACACGGTCCAACGGGATGAACCACTTGTACACTCGTCTACCAACCTGAAAGTACTCGTCCATTAACTGGACTGCAAGATCGCACTGCTCATCCGTCAGGGCCGACCGCGATGATGCCCCTAGCGAACCCAACGTATGGAACCGCCTTTTGGTACCGTCGAGTTCCGAGCCTTTCAAATCAAGGAATTCCTGCTTCGAAGGGTTCAGGCCGACGGTGGCGCAGCGTGCTTCGTTTGGAGAGCCAAAGTAAAGCACTGGCAACGAGTTTGGCACCGTGTGCGGGCTAGTCGCTTCTCGCATGCGGCTTGTCAAAAGGCTATGTTTCATTTGTATTTCTATTCTGGCCGCTCCCAGCTACCCTGGCATGTTGTTGATGCCTCGGTCCCACCGGCGATCTAACGCAACATCTCGTTTCAATGCCGCTTTCACCAGAACTGAACGGGTGTCTGGCGATACAACTGTAGCCATGTAGCCAGTCCGCTCATCTCCGATCTGTAGCAGGGTGTCCAACGGACCGTGACGCCAGGACCAGGCGATCGTTAGGCATATTGCTGCATCAAGTTGATCCTGCTCATTCTTTCTTGGGGCTTCTAACGATGCTAGCGCTTCGAGCCAGTCCGCAAGTTCGCGAGCACCCACGTGATCTGCGATGGTGGCAATGCCTGCCGCGACCATCGCCCAATCCCTTTGCTCGAAGTTGCCTTTGGTTGGGTTGTATTTGGCCCCGCGGCGACGTTCCCACACCTCTGGCAGCATAGCCGGGATAGCCAAAGCCGGGAAAACTTCGATTAGAAACCTGCCCTTCGCGGCCTCGCGCGCTTCAATCGGATTTTGGATAGCACTGACTTCATCGAGGAAACGCCAGATGGGAGCGTAATCCCCAAACATCAAAGTACTCCTGCCGCCCCTCCGAGCCATTTGGACTCCGCCCAGCAACTTCGAAACGAGACTTCCAGCAACGCGGTCTACCGGCCTGCCCCCATGGTAGTTCGGGACGATGGTCGGCTGATCGATAGCAATCAGAACGTAAGCGGCCCCTTCTGCCCAATCGCGTATTAGCTGGCTTGCTTCGGCAAAGGTGGCCGAACGTGGTAGATGGACCGTCGAGATCAGACCGCCTTCCATGATATAGCAAGCGATTGCCCCTGGCTTACCGGGCGTATCAGCCCAAGCCGAGTCAAACCCGATTATTACTTCTCGCATCTATGCCCAAATCGGATTCGCCAAATCGTCAAGGTCCCCACTCATACGTTGTCATCCATTTCGAACTTCAAGATTAGTGCCACAAATTCAATTACAGACTGGCTGTAGATCAATATCGGAGCATCGCTCTTATCCAAAGAGGTCTTGAAAGGCTTCGGGATCGTGAACGGCCAGCCTGTCCGCAAAATCATTTACGTAAAACATGTCCGGCGAGAAGCGCTGGGCGCGTACGCGGATGCTAAATCTAGGCTCGTTAGGATTCATGTCAAAGGTCACCAGGCCCAGTCCGAACAGCATTGCAAGAGCCTCCAACCGATCCAAGTCTTTTGGAGAAATAGCAGTTGGCATAACTAGGTAGACCTTCGATGAGAACAGGCGGTAAGCAATGGCTTGACCAAAGGCCACAATGCTTTCTGCCGGATTTGTTTTAATTTCCGCGGTTACAATCTCCAAGTCGAATTTGATCTTCTGCTTGGCCAGCGGCTTATACACTCCAACGACGTCAGGAGTACCCCACTTACCCTGCAGTCCGGATCCACCGAGCGCCTTGACGACAACCACCTCGTCAAGCTCATCTTTCAGATAATCTGCGAATGGGCCATAGAACGCTTCCTCGGTGATACTTGTCAGCGGAGGAGCGATTGGTAACTCAATCGCTTCATGTGTTGATGCATCTATCGGGACGAACAGCCCGCGGCTTGGTTTTGCAATCTCGTTTGGAAACCACTGCGCCAATCCTGATAAATTCGCACTGAGTGTTCCTTCGGACGTTTCCGGGTGCGCTTCAATGATCTTTTTCCAGAGCTGACCGTGGCGAAGGCCCTCGGGATGCTGCAATACGAGATTTTTCGCGAACTCCATGAGTTGCTTTACGGTAAGTTTCGCCACTGGTTAAACTTACCTGACCTCAACAAGCATCTTCATAGTGCCTGCGTGCTGGACATTTGGCAGACTACAAAGGCAAGCTCGTGACCCGTATACACCCTTGAAGTAGCCTGCCACCCAATATCGCATCTGTCTTGGAATGTCGCGTTGTTCCAGAGCTTTACCTAGTCTGTTCCAACGTCCTCCTGGCCATTATTTCTCGCCCATGAAGCAAGGCACTCGTCGGCACGGCTGCAGAAGCCGTCGATGTCCCAACCTGAGTCTTGTCCCGACCTCAAGCTCTCGAGAATCACACTGTCGGCGATGAAGAACTTCGCGCTTGAGGCACCAAATCCAGGGTGATTTTTGTTGACGAAGATCACGGGACGGCCCTCGTCAAGCCTGGTCTCGGCCCGTGATGAACTGTCCCAGGAGTCGATTCGGATCTCTGGCAACGTCGGGCGTTGGACGACAGTTGCGATTTGTTCGACGACATCCCGCTCGACGATTCGACCAGGGCCGCCCATGGCTCGTCCTCCTGGCGCTCCGGCTACTCGCACGTTGCCTGGGCCTGTCGTGATTACCCTTCTCTGGATCACCGCTTCGATGACCACGGTCTCTTCCTCCGCGCCCATCAGGTTGGCAAGAGCCTCTTCGAGCTCCTTATGCACTTGCCTGGCCAACCTTCGATCGCGATCCGTGACGCGAGCAGGATCTCCGCTCCCTTTGAGCTGGCTAAGGACTGGCTGAGCCTGTAAGATCACCGACGCGCAGATTCGTTCCCAAAGATGGCTCCCACGTTCGTTGATGTCGGTCTTGCTGAGGTTCGGTGTCAGTCCGACTGCTTCGATCTCCCCGTAAAACGACGCCAACGATCCCTTCGCGTATGCATTGGCACCGAGCCATTCACCTTCTCGAATCAGGCGGGATTTAGTATATAGGCGGAACCCTGGTTTGGGTTGGCGCCCACCTGGGGTGCGGAAAAGTTTTCCGCACCATCCGCGAATAACGATGCCGTCTTCCTCAAAGTAAATCGACGCCCGATCCACTTCCTCGTCGAGGACCGGCTGGTGTGGAACTGCGGCGAGGCCATCGATCGAGAGGCGGAGTTCTCCAGATTCGAGAAGCTTCCCGTATGTGTCGCCTAGGGATCGCAAGAGCGCCTCAGGGACTATTCGCCGAGTTGTATCTAGCTTGGTGAGTTCGATTCGAACGGCGCCATCTTCCAGGGCAACGGATCGTAAGCGCTCAGGCAATTCCATAATATCGAGCGGCTCAAGGAATCCATAGTCTCGGGGTTCGATACGGGTGCCGATGTCGGGGTCGTCCAGCCTAATCCAGTCGGGGCTTCCTGCCCGTTTGGACCACAGAACATAAGAATCGCCGAGGTAAGCGAGTGCGGCCTTGCCGCCTTGGTTATAGCAGCTGATTTCATCTGCCGCGTGAAGTTCTCCGCCTCCCCAGGTTACGAAATCTTGAATTTCCTCTCGTCCCATTCCGCGACCGCCGACGTTTTCGATGACGATACTGTCCGTCGAAATCTCAAGGCGTACGTCGACGCCGTTAACGCCCTTGTAGTTGATGGCGTTGTCGATCAGTTCGCATAGAGCCTCATGCGAAGAACTGAATTGGGAACGAAGCGCACGGATGATCCCTCGATTGATGCGCTCGGTAATTCGCCCAGAAGGCTGAATTGAGACGGTCATGCCGTCACCAGCTTGAGGGTTCTGTGTGTCAGGGCCGCAAGGGCTAATAGCCTGCGGCAAGTGTCGATCTGAGATGTTTGTAACGTTCATTTTTGCCTTGGGTTCTTTGCCCATGGCTTATTATACGTCAAAACGACCACTGAAAGACCACTAAGAGACTATTTTATCGGACGGCCACCTTTTTTCCTATTTGGCGTGATAGTCGTCTTGCCATCTGGGTTCCGACGTGGATCATCAAGCCCCATTGGAAAGAGAGATGGAATCTCTTGGCCCATCACTTTGGCAAGGGTGGCGGCAGTCTTCATTTGAGGTCGAACTCTGCCAGCTTCAAGGCTCTTTAAGCCAGTCTGACTAACAGTCGTATAAATGAATGGTTGTTCGCTCTGTAACTCCCGACACAAAGCAATCACAGCTTCACGCGTTAGGAAGCGTTCCCGCTCCCTAACCTCACGCAGTCGGTTTGGATACGGCGGCTCCTCAGAAATATGTTCTCCCTCGCTCATCCGAATTGAACTATAGCCCGATGGGCTGTCGTCTTTGTAGGCAGCATCCCGGCGACGTTTCTTCTACTCGATTGCCGACCAAAGCGTCTTGCATAAGAATTGGTGTAGGTGGGACCTAAAACTTCCGCGAAAGACAGACTACCGACCCTTAGGGATCTCCGCGCAGAGACTCAATACGAGTCAATTCGAACCTGAGCGAGCTGAATCCAAGGAAGGCATGGATTAGCACTATTGACAACTGTTAACTGTTGCAATCCATAAGGTATATTCTGGAGAAAGAAAAATATGAGACGAATGAAAGTGGATGCACTGCAGTGGGGAGACCCTCGCTGCAAGGAGATGACGGCTGCGATCTATACGAGGCTGTCTACTGCATCGGAGGGAAAATCGGCGTCGTGTGCCGAGCAGATGGAAATCTGCAAGAACGACGCCGAGCGCTTTGGCTTCGCAAAGACTGTGAATTTTGAGGAGGCGGAGGGGCAGAAGGCAGATTGGTGGTATGACGACGGCAGGAGTCTAGGTCCGCACCGCCCCGAACTGACAAAGCTCGTCAATGCAATTCGAAATGGTCAGATCCAAGCGATCATTGTGTACAAACAGTGTCGGATAGTCCGAGACAGTGGCATTTCGGACGCTCTCAACAAGCTTTGCCGTGAGTTCGGGACTCGCTTCATCTGCCGGGGCCGGGATACGGAAGTTGACACAGCCCGTGGTCTCTATCAAGTTGCCGTCGACTCTGCAGGTGCTCGCCAGTGGCGTGATCAGATCTCGGAGGACATCATCCGCGACCACGCCTATAAGTTCCGAATGCGGATGTTCACCAGAAATCCAGCATGCTTCGGCTGGAGGAGTTGCGGGATCGACACCCAGGCCGCTAAACCGGTCATGGCGGAGATAGAGATCATTCGTCGGACGTACCGAATGTTTCTAGGGATCGGTGCTCAACCTCTGGGCCCATATCAGATCGCGAACATCTTCGAAAAAGAAGGGCTCAAGATCATCACGGGATCCAAAGGGCATACCTCTAAGAACAACAAGAAAGTGTACGGCAGTGCCATCCGTCAAATTCTGGAGAATCCGATGCATGCGGGCTATTGGGTTCACAACGGAGAAATGGCCGCTTACGATCGCCTACTCATTCCATCAGCGGACGAAACGGGAGAACTGACGACAGTTATTCCCGAAGAGTGGTACTACGCAGCTCAGGCGAAACTCGCTTCGATCCCAGCGACTGGACGCAAAGCATCTGGAGACAAGCGGCTGTTATCAGGAATCGTCGTTTGTGCCAGTTGCGGAAGACCAATGCACGTCAACAGCAAGAACCTGAAACTCGGCGGAAAGACGACCCGATGGTTCTGCAAATACAGGATTGGAGCGGCTCGGGACTGCTGGGGAGAAACCTACGCGACAATCGTGGAAGGGGAGCTTGATCGTTGGGTCTTGGACGAGCTTGCGCCGTACCTTGCAAACGAGCTTTGCGCCATTGACAACGAAGGCGACGGAAATGCCTTGCGGGACGAACTCGCCAAGCTCAAGCGCAAGATAACGGAACTCAAGGAAGTTGAGACCAAGAAGCTTCGCAGTGCCCTTATGGCCCTCGATGAAGACCAGATTGCGGCGCTCGCCCAAGAGCTTCGATCTGAGCGGCAGGACACAGAGCGCAGAATCATGGATGTCCAGAGAACCCTCGGATTACAGGAATCGAGTCTGGGCGCTTATGACGATCTTTCATCGAAGGATCCAGCAGTGCTAAAAACGGCGGTGAGGCGACTATTGAACTGGATTGCCATCTCAGAACAAGGTGTCACCGTGCTCACCTCGGCGGGAAGCTACATTGGGGCTAGCTTCGTGGAGAAGGATCGAACTCAGTACAGCTCAACCGAGAATCGTCGATCGATCCTGCCGCCAACTGCAGTGTCGGTTGCGCTCTCTCCGTCATGGATTGGCGATCCAGTACGTTTTATTGCAGGACGCAGAGACGCCATTGGGAAGGGCGCAGACAAGAAGACGGACGACGATCTTCTTCCAGGGGTGTGGGCAGATCGGATAGAGGAGGATGATGCAGAAAACACATAAGGAAACGGTCGGCGCCATATCGCCGACCGAAGTCATGAAGATCCAAGAGGCATTGCGCCGAGCTAGCGGCGGCATGGTCGTCGTCCCGGTCAGAGACGGACGACGACTAGCGCCACATTTGGTCCCGGTCAAGCCGAATGGAGAACTCAACCGGAAATGCCTCGAATCGCTGACGATGCGCCTGAAATCGATGGGATGCCAGTCCGCGACCGGAATCACCACTCGCGGGTCGGCAATAGAGCTCTTGTCCGAAACCGAGAGCGTTTAGCGACCAGCAAAGACTATTTTCGAAAATATCTCAAAAACTGCCGAATCGGCTGAACAGAATTTTCACGCCGTAGGCAAGATTCTAAGTAGGCCAGCGAATGTCCTACACGGATTCGCAAAATGAAAAAGCTAAATGACTCGGAGACTAGCCTCTCCACCCTTGCTTCCGCCATGACGCTCAACGCGTCCTTTACTACATCGGTGAGCGCGCACTCACCTAAGACGGTCCGCCTGGTCGAGGTCCCTGGCGCAAAAGTTCGTGCGAGCCTCAACGACCATTCGAATAACGGCGCCCCGTTGCCTACCTCTAGTCTTATTGACCAAGCCAAGGCGCTTATACAGGCAAACCGAATCCAGGAGGCGGAGACTGTTGCCAACTTGGCTCTATCGAAGGATAAGCGAAAATGGAAGACCAGCAAGGCGGTTGAGATCATCGACAATATCGCCGTCGATGAGACCATCCTTGGGCATTTATGCGTCCGTGGAGGAAGGTTCGAAGAAGCCGAGAAGCACTATCGGCATGCTCTCGAAATCCACGAGGCTACTGACAGCCCATGTTTGATCATAGGCCTTTGCAACTTGGCGAACTTGCTTGAGTACGACGGGAGGCATGACGAGGCCGATCTCCTTCGCGAAGAAGCAGTCATCATGCAGATCCTAACCGCAAAATCTGACGACGAAGACGACGGAGAATTCATCGACGAAGACGAGGACTTTGACGACGGCTACGGCCGTTACATTCCAGCATGGTGCGACACGCTTGGTCGACAGCAATACGAGGCGTTTCTCGCAGCTGGATCTAAACCGACATCGGGCGTTGGAACAGCGCCTCAGGGCTTTGTACACGGGGCAACTGCGTACGCAGCCTAATCCTCAATGACACGATATGAGGAGCGACGAGGACTGAGCCGTCGCTCCTTTAGCTCTGTCTGTAACCTGAATTAAACAGATTTAAGTGATCGTCGGCACAATGTTTGGTAGGCGTCCGACCGCGGAACCTACGGACGCCCCATGAGAAAAAACATAACAAAAGCGGATACCGGCAGATCCGTCACCAATTCTGCCGCTCCCCCTGAAGTAACTCCCTGGAGTTTCAACCGCTGCGACCTGTTGATGGAAGGCGCCATTCAACTCGGACCTACTCTGTCGACTAAAGGCGACGCGGAGCAGATCCTTGTTCGGGAGCTCAAAGCTGATCAGAAGGCGTATGGAAAAAAACACCCGAGGGTTGGTTGTCGTCTCAACAACCTCGCGGTATTTCACCATAAGATGCTCGATATCGTGACTGCTGAAAAGTTGTATCGGCATGCGCTCTCTATCTTCGAGCGCCGGAGCGGTCCAGGTCATCGCAGGACGATCATCAGTGACAAGGCGCTGCTTCGTCAACTGAAATCACGGCGAATAGACGTGGATGCAGCATCGAATGACCCTTGTACACGCAAAACTGGCCATGCCATCTATGGCTCAGAGCAAGGCAACGTCATCGTCTGCCTCATTAACCTGGCGCTTCTTCTAAACACAACTTACAAGTATCCCGAAGGAATACGGCTGATGAATCGGGCCCTGTTCTTGTCTTTCTCCAACCCATCAATGGAGGATGCTGCCTGGCAGAATTTAGGCGACAGCTACATCAGTTTCATGGCCAAACGAAGATGTCGAGAACGAAACGCCCGTCGCCAAGTCATGAGAACGCTATCGAAATCCATGGGCGACCTTTTCACCAAACCCGACCTAGAGGCCCGAATCGCTTGAACAGCTCACTTTGCTGATATCTGATCGCCAAGACTGACTGAACAGATTTAAGTGATCGTCGGCACAATGTTTGGTAGGCGTCCGACCGCGGAACCTACGGGCGCCCCATGAGAAAAAACAAAACAAAAGCGGATGCAGGCAGATCCGTCACCAATTCTGCCGTTACGAGTCCTGACGCCACAGGCACTTTACCGGTAGCGAAGGCACCCACAAAGATCGCCCCAAACGCAACTCGGAAGGGCCGGGTTCAGATGGTCGACACCAGAGACATCGTCGTCGGCAAACGATATCGGAACGACCTCGGCGATGTCACCGATTTGGCCCATTCCATAGACCTGCACGGACTCATAGATCCCATCACGGTCGATGAGGACATGACCTTGATCAGCGGTTACCGCCGCTTGAAGGCATTCGAGAAGCTGAGGCAGTCGAAGATCCCCTGTTATGTCGTGCGACTCGACGATGCTGCGACTGCTGGTCTGGACGCAGATCGATGCCGTCACCCACTCGATGCATTGGCAAAGTACGATTGGGCCGAGGCCCTGCGCGAACGCCTTACTGATGAAGCTTGGGCGAGAAAGCGCTTCGGGAAAAGAGCCGTCGACGCTCAAGCCAAGGGACGAGTCGATGACTTACTCGCCCGGCACGTCGGAGTATCGCGGCCAACACTCGTCAAAGTCCGCAAGATCGTGGAGGCGGCTACGGCCGAACCTGCGATGTACGGCGATATCCTCACGTCAATGAAGATCGAGCCCAACAAGGTCGATCGACACTACAAGCAGTTGATGAGTCGGACAAGAACGGCCGCCGGTCCAGATAAGACGGTCAAAGCCATCATGCTCGACCCCGACTGGCAGGCAGCATTTGACTCCGACCCAAAACTCGCCATGGCGACGATCACTCAGTTGGAAGCGTCCAGCAAAGTCGAAGACGGCGGCGTCGCCATCGTACCCACCTCCCTGGCGCATCTGAAAGACGCCGTACAAGCCATGAACCGCTTGGGCGCCTCCTGGGTCGACAGCTACGTCGGAACTCACGCCGACACAGCCGTATGGCTGATCGGTGTGTTCGGTAAGGCTGGAACCGTCCCTGCCGATCTCATGACAAACCTCCCCGACGCTTGCGAGTGCGGCTGCGAATTCGTTTCCGCTGCCTTGACCGAGTGGGATGGCAATTCGAGGATCACGAGTTCACTAGCCGCGACTGCGGAAGTGGCAGTGGGAATCGCGGCCTAGCGAGATTGGATGCACGAGGCGGCAACTTTGTACCGCTTCAAAGCAAGGGCGCGTCTCAAAGGCCGTTTCTTAACCAATGAAACTAGAGCCAGCGCCTGGAATACCTTCTGCTGAAAAAGTGCGAACCCACTTCAATTTGAATCCGGTATGGGGAGACTACTAATCATTGATCCCGCTGAAATAGCTGACAGGCCCTCAGAGGCCAGTGCCAACAGCTTAGCCAGTCCATACTTTGGTGCCTTCAGCGTGAGGGTTTCCTGTGTAATCTCAGCCGATAACGAGAACTCCTCTAAATCAAGCGTAATCCGTTGCCCGCGGCGGTAAGTAAACGCTTGTTTGTATTTCGACGATTCCAAGCGCTTGACGACTTGGTCGAGGTCTTCTAACTTCTTAAAATTAACTTCAATCTGGTCAAGATGGCCCCCAAACACACTTGCGAACTCAGCTGTCATCAAAACAGCAGGTTCGCGAAAATCATCGACGCATGTTCGGATCTCGTATTGTCCGGCGTTGTCCGCTGATTGGGAGAGATCAGCCTGGACATCGAATGCCGGGCAAATAATCCTAAATCCGTCGCCAGAGCTGTGAACCTTCATGTCGGAGTATTTGATGCCAAGCTTTGCGTGCAGTGCCTCAAAGAGTTCCGTCTGTAAGCCCTGGATCTCATCCGCTCCGATGCCGATTACAAAGTTCTTGGTTGCCGAATTGACCTGATCGGGCACCCGGTGTCCCTTCTTGAATCCTGAAAGATTGCGTACCGAGCCAACATCAAGACCAATTAGAGAAACATGGTCCGCAATGGAGATGAAGTGATCATCAACTGTGGCCCGGGAAGCCAGCAGGGGCGCCAAATCTGCGACGATGAAGTCCTGATTGAGTGTTCCAAAAAGCCGGGGACTCTGCTTGGCTGTGCCCTTCCTGATATTCCGAACGAGTGCTGGAACTTCAGAGGCGAGGTATTCTTGCAAGGAAATAGCTTTTAGTATCTGTCGATCGTGGAGTAATCCTTCTACCTCGCCGCGGAGTGCTCGGAGCAGATGATAAGTCCAACACCCATGGCTTTCTGCGGGATACGGAAATGACTCTTCGCCTTGATTGCATGATGCAAAACTAACCGCCACGTCCGAGTCGCGGTCGATCATACGCAATTCGTCGGCTGAGAACATCTGAACGACACTCCGAGAGTCTTTGAGTTCGAAGCCACTATGGCATGCATCGATAAATAACATCAGCTTCTGAGGCCTCGCATCTCGGAGAGTCGCATAAATCGTCTCGAAGCTTATGGCCGTGTCTTCGAGGGCCGACATGAACGTGTCGCTTAGTGTCAGCAGGTTGTGATATCCGGTGTGGAGGCCATGCCCTGCAAAGTAAAACACGATCGTGTCTCTCGGATCTGTTCGTCCTGCGAGGGTCTTCAATTCGTTTAAAACTCTCCCTCGGGTCGCCTGCGAACTAAGAACCGTTACGGTTTCGCACTCGTCTTGGTAAAGGTCAGTCCATGCTTGGGCAATCTCGGTGGCATCGTTCTCGGCGAAATAAACCCGACGCAAGGCAGGGTCTTGGTAATTCTCGACTCCGATGGATAATACGCGGATCATTTAAACGCCTAGCCGTGCTCCTGCCGCATTAAAGCAAACCTACGGAGCGTTTCTTCCTTTGCTGGGCAGGTATATTGTACTCACCACGAGAACGAGCAGAGCGCCATAGCCTGCTAATTCTATCAACTTATCCATCAACCTATCTGCCAGCGCAACGTACCCTAAACCGCTGTATTTCAAGCTAAATGCTTGTTCTTCTTGAACCTACGAGGTGGTTTGGAGCACAATGACACTGTAGGGGTCACAGGTTCAAGTCCTGTACCGCCCACCATCTTCAACGCAATACTGGAGACGACCGATGCGAATTCAACCTGCTCGGCTCTACGCCATTCGTGGGGCAGGCTCCAATTCTGACCTAGGAGCGGCTCTACGCCATTCGTGGGGGCAGGCTCCAGTTCTGCTCTACGCCATTCGTGGGGGCAGGCTCCAGTTCTGACCTAGGAGCACATTACCCTGACCCTTAGTCTGTAGTTCTCGAAGTTTCTATGTGTCGGAACGCTCAGGCACCTGAGTTTTGCGGGCTCTACGCCATTCGTGGGGGCAGGCTCCAGTTCTGACCTAGGAGCACATTACCCTGACCCTTAGTCTGTAGTTCTCGAAGTTTCTAAACCCGTATGCTTGTCGCGAGAGTGACTCCATCTTGTTGTGGAACCCTTCAGTGATTCCGTTGTTTTTGGTGAACCTCCACATCCTGGCGATCTCCTCTTGCCATGAGCGAAGCGTTTCTCCCAGGGTGACGAGTGGTTCGAGTTTCGAATCGACGAGTTCGTCCACAGCCTTTAGGAACTGCCTTGCGAGTTCCCGGCACTTGTATGCCTTACAGTGCTTGTGCAGCAGGATGCGACACAGATCTTGCTTGAAGTCGTAAATGAGCTTTAGCACGGGCATTTCCCTCAGATAGGCCTCCAACCGATCTGCTTGTTCCGGAGATTTGAGGTTGGCACGATGCCGACGCATAAGGCTCAGCAGACCACGGCTCTTGCCTCCGACCGGATCCAGCATCTTCCAGGTGGCCAAGAAATGGTGATTCACCAGGCGAATAACGTGAAAGCGATCGGCGACGATCTTGGCCTTCGGGAAGTGCTTCTTGACGATGGCGCGATACGTGCTCGAGAGATCCATACATACGACCTCGACCAGATCCTTACCCTTCAAACGGGTTAGATAACCCTCCAGGGATGCTTCGCTTCGTCCTAGGACAACGTCGTAGACCTTGTTCTTGCCTAAGTCGCACAGCGTTGTCGCATACCCGTCTTTTCGAGAAAAGAAGTGTTCGTCGATGCCAAGCACGCGCGGGCAAGGAGCGTTCTTAACCTCGCAGAGCAGACGGCCCAGGCAGTCGTGAAACCACCGCCCAACCGTGGCACTACCAATCTTCTCACGCTTGCTCAGACAAGAACGGTTGATGCCGTCACGATGCTGGTTTGCCACCGAACGCCGAAATGGCTCGCTTGAGCGCTTCCCAGGAAGAATCCCTGGAAAGCGCTGCCAAAAACTCTTCCCGCAACCACGGCAAAGCCACTTCCGGCTCTCTATCTCCAATTCACAATGACGATCGCCGATGCTCTCGTGACGAACACGGCGAACTCGACGACCACGATCCCTTAGATTCTGGCCATCGCAGAATGGACAACGACGAATGCCGATGTAGCGAACCGAAACGCATACCGTACGACCACGATAACAAATCCCGGTAACCTCCAAATCGGGCAGGCCCACCAAAGCCTCCGAACTTAACACAAACTTTCACCTCAATGAAGTTGTGTCAGAAGAGGTTGCCTGCCCCCACGAATGATCTAGAACCGTTTTGCGCCGATGCGCTTGCCGTTTGCTTGGCTCCATATTTCGCAATCTCGCGGTCAGCGAATCGGGCAGGCTTGGTTCTAATCCTGAGTTGCCCTTCGTATTGTTTTATTTCTCCGCAAGCACAGCTGGTCTCTCAATTGTTGACCACGATGACGGTTCAGCAAAACGCTATCAGTGAACCTCATGCAATGTGCTGAAGATTGGTGGTCTTCCGCCAATAATGGGCCCCGTGGTTCTCGCGGGCTGGTAGACCTCCGCCCCAACGCTATTGGCTGGCAATAGGCGCAGTATTTGTGCTTGGTCCATTTATGAATGGTTTGTGTCTCGTCATTGCTTCTCATCACGGGCTGACGTTTGCGTTTAGAAAAGGAAGGTCAATCTCACTCACCGCTGCCGCTGGATTTCTCATTTTCCAGAATGTTCTCCAGAGCTCCTCCATCGTTCATAATTGCCCCTCTCCGTCGTAACTCGGATAGGTAATCCTGGTCCATGTAGACGCTCGTGGGGATGTGCTCACTCAAAAGGAGATCACTTGGACCAAGATACAGAAAGCCATCCACCGCTTTGGAAAATGAAGATAGTCCTTGGGGGAAACCCGCCTTAAGCTTCCCATTAGGCTGGCCTATTAGAAGTGGCGGAAAGAAATAGGCAAAGTCCATGTCCGCCAGCCAAGTGCCCTTAACGTTTACGAGCGAAGGTACGGACCAGGAGGCAATGCGCTTTGTCAATTCGTCGTTGTACTTAGATGCCGAAGGCACGCGCTGTCCGAAACCGCTGTAGTCGCTGATGATATAAGTCAGGTTCGGATATCGCTTCTCATAGATTTCAACGGCAGATCCGTTCATTCCATGGAAAAGGTGAAAAACACCAAAGAGCATCAGAGCTTTGCGGTGCTTGGACAACACTTCATTTTCCATTACCGAGGCGATCGTGGTATCCCGGTTCTTTCCACCATACAGTTTAAGGTCTTGTCGAGTCTTGACCTTGTCCCACTCAATGGCAGAATCGCCGGCCAGCACACGCAGCTTCTTTTCGCGAGGAAGGGCTTTGTTGATCTGGCGCACTAAGGGGAAAAACTCTTCGTAAAAATTACTCAACCCGAAACTGACCTGCGTAGTATTTCGCCAGACCGAACGGACTTCGGCAAAGGACACATTTTCGCCAAGAATATAGCGGTCCAGGATAGGCTGATAGTGCGAGTTACCGCCTTCTACCGCGATGTCATTTACTTTGTTGGGAAATTCGGGATTACGAATCAGAGCAAGAATGAAATCGTTGAGGTCTTTTGCTCCGTGATCCACGTTCATTCCCACCACTTCGTATTTTTCGAATAGGCCCAAGATGGCTTTTTGTGCCGGTTTGGGCTTGGGATTATTGGACTTGGTGACGGAGGGCGGAGGAGACACCGAGAGTTCGGGCATTGACGGAAGAGCGCCCTGCTGGTCAGGCTGTCGATTGGCGATGCCTTGGGAACTAATCAAAGCAGCGACCAAACTGATCGCCAAGAGAGGGATCGGTCGACGATAACGTTGCATCGGGCACAGAGTCGAATTGCTTGGTAGCTGAGCCATTAGCCTGTTATACGGAACATGTCGGCTCGCGCTATAGAACAGAGCCAAGGTTTTTGGACAATTTCGAAGATATGCCAAATAGGCGCCGATACTCGCTGGGAGTCTGACCGGTCTGCCCCTTGAAGGCCCTGCAGAAGTGACTTTGATCGGAGAAGCCTAATTGAATCGCCACAATCCCCAGCGGTTCATCGGACTTAGCCAAAACAACCTTCGCTTGCTCGATCCGCTGCAACCGAATAAACTCGCCGATGCTCACCCCGAAATGCCGCTGGAAACTGGTGGCGAGGTAGGTTGGATGCACCCCCGATTCGGCGGCCATCTGCTTAATCGGCGGGCAGTTCCAATGCTCTTCTCGCAGCTGTTCCCTCACCCGCTCGAGCCATCGGGGGACTGAAGACTCTCGGTTTCTCTCCCGGATCGTCATAGCCACCAATGCCAGCGTAAGCCCCTCGAAGGCAAGGGCGGAGCCGCGATCGGCATGCATAAGCTCCTCGTAAATATGCCGCGCCAGGTCCCTGGCCCGCCCTCCATCCACGACCGAGGTCGTATCGGAGAGTGAACTGCTCTTTACGCCCTCTAGGAAGCTGGGAGCTACGTCAATATGGAGACATCGACCGTCCGCAAGCCACTTGTTGGAGTGGCTGCTCTCGGACGGATGGTAAACAAGCGACGTTCGACGAAGCTGCTGTTCGAAGCCGTTCGAACGCTCCTCGTAGGCTCCACTAACTGCAAAGCAGAAGAACGGGTTCTGATGGAGATGCTTTTCTAGGAAGCAGCCGGCTTGATATTCAGACAGGTCTACGCTTAGTCCCGGCGAGCGCCAACTGCGCCGACACTTGCCCATAAACGTCTGAGGCTGAAGCTTCACCATCTGCTAGATTCTAGTGCAGACGTAGGTTATGGACAACAAGGTTCCACGCTGATCTCCAAAGTTCATGATGATCAGGGACGGCTTCTTGATGAATGGCAGCACCCATCGAGAAGCCTGTCGTGACCGAGTTGCCAATACACCAAATTGAAACCCCACGGTCGCATGAAAAAGTGTGCTTGATGCCGGGTCAACCAATCTACCGACAACTCAGCCGCCACCGCTGCGAAGTGCAATTCATGTCAAATGCGAATAGATCTTGAAATAGCGATCGCAGTCGGGGTGAAAGGCTGGAAACGAGATAAGATAGGACAGTACCGGAGAGTTTGAGTGCCAACCAATGTCTTTCATGCAAGCCGATGGACGCGCGGAAACCACTTGTTTCCGACGGTAATCGAGGTCAGCGAGAAGGCGGTCACCCTTCGCAAGCGGACGTGGTTCACTCGCGACGAGATCAGTGTGAGCATAAGCAAGGTCGCTTCGGTCCACATCAAGACCGGCCTCGTGTGGTCTACGATCCTCATCGAAAGCTCGGGTGGCGCGGACCCCCTTACAAGCCACGGCCACACGAAGGCGGATGCCAAACGGATCAAAGAGCTGATCGAGAACCATCAAGCCGACTATGCGAAACTGGATGACGAAGTCCCCCGGCCGTGAGGGCCAACTTCCCTCACTCCTCCAAACGACAACCGGCGCTAGCCGCATCGCTTTGAATTGTCCTGCAAATGGGACCTAGATAGATAGGAGCCTTCATATGCTCACGAGATCCGTGCCACTCGTCGTAACGTCCTCCGGAGACAGCTCGGAAAACTCCCCGAGCCAAGGTTCGAATTTGCGCCACCGATCCAACGAGCTCTTGTATACCGGTTGTCTTGCCTGCCAGCGACTAGGCGTGTTGATGGCCGATTTATTGTCCTCGTGATGGAGGCAAGCATCATCCCACGGGAGATCGCAAAAATCGATCACTGAACGGACCACTCGTTCACGGTCGTTAACCAAGTCCTCATAGTTGAGTTCCATTAACCGATCGGCAGGAACGTTCTTTCGCCAATAATCCATGATCGTTTGATATTCGCGATAGTAGGCTACGATGTTGGATTTGTCATAGACGAAATGGCTGCCGGTCCCAAAATAGGTCGTGTAAATTGATAGGCAGGTGCCGACCGGGTTTCGTTTGATATGCAAAAACCGCGCGTTTGGGAACGCGCGATGGATTAAGCCGGAATAGAAGAAGTAGAGCGGCATCTTGTCGGTCGTCCGCTCAGCCTCTCCAACCAAGTGTCGGACGTACTCAAGGTACTCCTGCGCAATCTCGCGTAACTTTTCCTCGGACGGAGCCGCCTCTTGCTCGGCGAGCCACTGTCCCTTCTCAATCCAGTAACGCAATTCGCCAGCGTTGGAAACTTGTGGATGACTCGAAACCACCTGATCGAGAAGCGTCGTACCGGATCGAATCATTCCAATGATGAAGATTGGCTCTTGGTCGTGGACACCCCACAATCCACGATCCCGCAGCCTCTCGTAGCACTCTCTGACGCGTATGCTATCGAGCTTTAGCTGTTCAAGGCTGAATGGGGCTGCAGTTGAAAGCGACTCGAAGGCTAACCGATTGGCCTCGTCGTAGTGCCTCATGGAGACCTCGTATTCCTGCCTCTGTTCCCTTGCCTTTCCCAACGCATAGCTGAGAAACATCCGGCTGACCGGCGCCACGGCCTTATCTTCAACCAGGGAATCCATCTTGGCCAACAACCCATCGTCTTCTTTTGTGAGCTTCCGGCACTGCAGGACTCCGTAATAGGAAGCTCCCAGCCGCGGTTTCTCTTCGATAAGCGCGTTGTAGATGGCGAGCGCCTCGTCGTACTTGCCTTGGTCGACGAGCCAGAGTGCGTAAGCAACTCGAGCCTCCGGCGAGAGTTCGACGGCACGTTTGTGGTGAGCCTCCGCAGCTGCGTAGTTTCGGATTTGCGTAAACGCCGCCGCAGTTGCGCTATGCAGGGCAGCGTCGTTCGGGATCTTTGAGAGGCCCTCGGTCAGGACCCTCAACGCCATGCCGGCTAAGCCGAATCGGGAATAGGAGGATGCGAGAACGAAGTAGCTCTTCGGGTCCCGGGGAGCTAGCGAAATCGATCGCCTAAGATGCTCGACCGCCAAGTCTCGCCGTTGAGCCTGCTCATATGCCAGACCAAGAAAGTGATGGAAGTGAGCCACGTCGGGCCCCAAGGACACGGCGCTCTCGAGCGCGTCCACGGCATAAGCAGGCTGCTTCAGCCGGAGAAAGCATCGGCCAAGGATGTACCAGACCTCCGGCTTAACGGGAGGATGAGTTGAGGCAACCTTTGCCCAGCGGAGCGCAGTTTGGAGATCACCGGCGGAATAGCACAATTCCGCGAGCCAGATCTGCGCGTCGCGGCAGTTAGGAAACTTCGCGAGGAGGTCGTCAAAGGACTGCCTGGCTACTGCTGCCCTTCCCAACCGAGCGAGGCAAATCGCTCGAAGGAGCCATCCATCTTCCGAATCGGGACATCCCTGCACGTAGGCGTCAAAGTGCGCGAGGGCGCCTCCAATGTCCCCTTGCTCCATCGATGTCGTACCAAGATCGAACTCAGTCTTCAACGGCATCCCAAGACGTGCCTCTCACTTCTCAGTTCAAATGGTTATTCGCTTTGATGTGCGCGATTATCTCCGCCTTTTTGGCATCGTTATAGCGAGGGTCGCTTTGTATCTTGGCAATTCTCTGCTGGGGAGTCAAGCTTGTGTCAATGTGATCGCTTACGGATTTATGAGCGCTTGCTGGCAGATTGTCGCCGCAGCCCATGAGAGATATGCTTCCGAGAATCGCGATGGTCGGCAAAATGGTTTGTTTCCAATTCATTATTTCACGCCTGCTTTTGGTGATCGTCTAGCGCAGTTGAGGCCGCCCAGCATGAGCCGAGCGGCCATCGACCCAATCGTCGATTCCTAGTACTGCTGGAGAGGAGTGGCAGGAACGATGTCCCACACCCGATATGTCCAGCCCTTACCTGGGATGAACGGATTGAGTCCGCTATCGAGGAGGTGAACGTTGCTGCATAGGGTGCCGCCCGAACCGACTCCCGATTGCGGGAAGTTAGGAGGAACACTGCCGGAACCCATCCAGTAGCACATCGTTCCAGGACCGGCCCATTCGTCATAGGTCATTTGTGACTTCACTTGATAGTGCGCGTGACCGTCGGTGAAGGCGAGGTTTGCCCCAGCACCAGGAGTCGTTCCGGGGGCGGCGCCCAAGTGAGTCAAGTTCACATCGGGCCCATCGATGCCGTCCGCATAGTAACCGCCAGCTTGACCGCCGGGGCCGGGGCTGTACCAGTCGGAACCAGGCTGAGCCTGAGAAACCTTCTGAGCTGCGTCGTACTCGTCGACTGAAACGGTTGATCCAGGAGCAGGAATAGAAGTCGAGGACATCCCAAGGATCAGAGCGTTCGATGCATAGGAATCGCAGAACTGGCTTGCAGCGCCGTTGGATTCGAAGCACCCCCAACCGTCGTTACCTTCGTGGATGGCAACTGGGCAAAGGTAAACGCCGAACGACTTGACATAGGGATAAACGTCTCTTGCCCAGTTCATCTCTGCCCTGGGGTCCATGGCGCCATTCGTGTAAGGACCGGCGTATGCCGTTTCGCCGATGTTATAGCCGTTGCTCTGTTGGGCAGCGAAAGTATCGTCGTAGTCGGAAGCGTACATCACGTGGCCAAGACCCAGTTGCTTAAGGTTGCTGAGACAAGCCGTCTTCTTCGCGGCAGCCTTTGCCTGAGCGAAGACGGGGAAAAGGATGGCTGCAAGGATCGCGATGATCGCGATAACGACTAATAACTCAATAAGAGTAAACGCGTATTTGGAATGATTTTTCATAGATGCCTACTACTTGGGCAGCATTGCCCTGGACGAAGGTGCCGATTCACTGACCGGCAACATTAGGTCGGAAGTGGAGGAGGAACGAACCACGAGAGGGGCGTCAAGCAAAACGTGGCGAGGTTCCCTTGGCGCCTCACCCGTCAATCGATCTAGAAGCAAGTTGGC
>Ga0364880_10201_pt1 | contig 32256 bp, 27 predicted proteins | sample ExccelJu500001D3_5_FD_206927 | JGI IMG/M metagenome (GOLD analysis project Ga0364880, IMG submission 206927) | Enriched cells from Trout Bog Lake Hypolimnion, Wisconsin, USA - BchlTB.July30.5000.01.D3 | ecosystem: Environmental > Aquatic > Freshwater > Lake > Hypolimnion/Profundal zone | place... | reverse complement strand
ATGGCCGGCCATGTGAAAATACTTTGCGACCAGCAGGGGCAGACCTCGCTCGAGTACCTGATGTTACTGTCAGTGGCTTTTATCGCCGCATACATCATGGTGACTGGTCCGCTTGCGACTTTCACTCGCCTGACGCTGGCAACGATTCGTTCCGGAATTCAGAACACGGTTCGCAACGGGGAATGGAAAGACGGAGACGTCATAGGACCGGGCGAAGCGGGACATCCCGGTGATCCCTCTCGATTTAAGGCAGTGCATTTGTGAGAGAACGATGGAACGAAGAATAGAAAAGAGAAGAGGAGAAAATGGTCAGGCCGCGATCGAGTTCGTCGTGGTCATGCTCGTCATTTTCTTTTTCCTCTTGTTCTATCTGAGCATCTGCATTTTGCTCACCACGAGCGAGTACATCGATTATGCGACCTTCATGGCGGCCCGGACTTACAAATCCTCTTACGGTAGCGAAAACTCACAGGAGTCCTACGCCCGCCTGATCTTCGATTCCTACGCGCAGAAGGTTCAAGGGATCGCTCGAAATTTCAATGTCGAGTTTTCGAAAACAGATCCGCAGAGCCAGCAAACTGGTGGGGTGTCGGCTTCCTACGATATCGACATGTTCTATTTGCCGCCGATATTCATTACAGGCAATGCGCCTCCAAGCAAGATCCGCCTCACGGCGGAGGCACATCTGGGTCGGGAGCCTTCGTTCCAGGAATGTCTGGATTTTTTCTCTAATTTTGCAAAGAAGCTGAACATACAGGGGATGGACAACTTCACTGACGAAATGGACGACAATGGATGCTAGTGGCTAAGGAACACAAGAAGCAGAGGGGTCAGGCCGCCATCGAGATGGCGTTAACCCTGCCTTTTCTCATCTGGCTGCTGTACTACACTATCAATGGATTTTACGCGATGCATACAGCACATGTGGCTCAAAAATACGCTGCGATGAACTTGTGGCAACGGGTGGACAATAGGGCGAAGTATGTAATGGACGATGTAGCGAACGTTCTCCACAATCGAGAGTACATGGCGGTGGAATATACGGAACCTGGCGGTACGCTGCCTCGTCGAAGAATCGTGCGTGGTCCAGTGTCGATATTTAACATCGTAGGGCTCTGTCGGGAGCCGGGGTGCACCCAGTAAGTTCAACGTGGTTGTGAGTTTCCGTTCGCAAACACGAATTATCCTAAGACGGCAAAGAAAGAAAACGAAATGGAAAACAAGAGGGCTATCATCATCTCCGCCGTGTGCGTGATTATTTCCGTTGTTTTGATCTCAGCCTACGTCCGCGTCCGTCGTTACGAGATGACTTCCGAGTTTGGGGAGGAAGTTCCGGTGGTGGTAGCAACTGAAGGCATTCCCGAGTACGGCATCATACGTGCCGACATGCTGAAGGTTGTTACCGTTTTTAAGAACTATCGCCAGCCACAGACTGTCTCCAATATCGACGATGTCGTGGGAAAGGCAGCCTACGTTCCAATCTACAAGGATGAGCAGATTACGATGACGAAGTTGATTCAACAGGATGGAAAACCTGTGCTTGACCGCCAAGTGGAAAATAAAATGCGGGCGGTGACTCTGAACATCGCCGCCGCCACAGGCGTTGCTCGTTTGATTCGTCCCGGGAACCATGTGGACATTCTGGCGGTGGCAAACTACGACTCTAATGGCACTACAGTTTTCGAAGTGAAAACACTGGTTCAAAACGTCCTCGTCCTTGCGACCGGTAAGAACATACAAAACTCTGTTCCTACTCGGGTCAACCGAGAGGTCTTAAATGTAATCGAAGAAGAGATGGAAGCCCGTCGACGAAAGGATGTGGGGGGAGGCGGTACGGAAAGTCTGAATACCTCCCGCCCCGATGATAATTACAGTAGCATTACGTTGCAACTTACTCCGGAAGACTCGGAGAAGATTCTTTTTCTTTCCCATACCTTTGGAGATCAGCGCCTGCATTTCACTTTGCGAAACGATGCTGATCTCGCGATGGAAAAGATTGAAACCACTTTATTGGATGACGTGCTGGGCCCGGACAGCGATTACGGCCTTTCAAAACGAAAGCCGCCCCCGCTACCGCCACCGAGACCGCCAAAGTTTTATGACAGCGTGGGTGGACAGGCGATACCGAGGTATTGATGTGAAAAAATAGCCGGTACTTTTTCGCGAAAAGCTGCCGGATGACCTCACTGAGGTTTTATGGAACGTCGAGCATTATTGCTTTCAATCGGCCTATCGGTACTGGCGATGTACTTGGTGTGGCAGTATGTCTCGAGTGAGGACTCCAAGCTGCAGGAACAGTACGGGATCTTCTATCCGATGGTAGTCGCTTCGCGCGATATCCTTCAATACGAATCCATTCGCCCGACCGATGTCGAAGTGGTCAGAGTTCCGAATGCGCTGGTTCCTCCTGGTTTTATCCAGGACGCGCGAGATGTGATCGACGCGGTCGCCGCCATCCCCATTACCAAGGGTGAGCATATTCTAGACAATAAGATTATTTCAAAGAATGTCTATTCGGGACTGGATACCCAAATTTCGCTTGGGCGTCGGGCCATCAGCATTCCGGTAAACGTGAAGAGCAGCGTCGGCTATATGCTACGTCCGGGTAATCGGGTCGACCTGGGGGCGCATTTCGAATACAAGGCCTCCAACGCCGCTATCTCGGAAGTCAAAGTTTTCATGCAAGACCTGTTGGTACTCGCCTCAGGAAAGACCATTCAGCTCAACCCTCCCAAAGGCGTCGACCAGAATCTAATGAGGACGGTCTTGAGCTCAAAGGAACTAACGACTCGTCCGACTCGTGACGATGTTCGGGAAACGTTGGATTTCGCTAAAACGGATCCCAACTACCAAACAGTAACGTTGGAAGTGACGCCTCAACAGGCCCAAACACTGGTCTATGTGCTTACCGTTTTTGGGGATTCCATCATTTGCATGCTTCGAAACTCCGACGATCGGCAACTACAGAGGAAAACCACCACCAACCTGTTGGATGTTATGGGACCTGATTCGTACCTGGGTCGTGGACCGAAAGCGCCACCTCCCCGGGCGGTGGTGCTGCCGAAGTTTAACGATTTTGTCGGTGGTGATGCGGTGGCTGTACCGCGGTGAAGTCATAAGTCCCAAAGAGACGACTCTTTTGGATGGGGGAAAAAAACATGGGTATGGGCAAGAAACTCCCTATTGTCGGCCTTCTGATGACGGGCGCTCTGATCATTACCCTGATCAACACCATCGCTATTGCCGAAGGGGACAAAGAAAAGGAAAGCGCAGAGGAGGATGGGGTTAAGCAGATTAAGGGAAAGGAGCGTACTCTGACCCTCTCCGTGGGTATTTCCCGGACTTTGGAATTTCCTTTCGAGATCGGTCCGATTTACTTAACCGATCCCGGGCTGTTCGATTATCGTCGAATTAAAGACGGCGATAAGGACAAAAAACTTCTCCTCATTCCCAAGAATTCCGGTGTTACGGACATGACGATTCACGATGCCCAAGGTCAGCCAAAAATCACCTATCTGGTAAGGGTCACTCGTGAAGATCTCGGGCAAGTCATGGCTCAACTGGACGATCTATTGGGGGACATTGAGGGACTAAGGATAAGAACGCTGGGAGGCACGCTCATTCTGGACGGTGAAATTTTACTGCCCAAGGACATGATTCGTATCATACGCGTACTAGACGCCATCAAAGATCGCGATCCGAAGAAGAAAGAAGTTCCCATCCGAAATCTAGCCAGTATCAGCAAGATGACGATGAATATTCTGGCCGAGCGAATAGAAAGGGAGATCGGCTCTCCGGAGATAACGGCTAGGGTGATCAATAACAATCTCTTTCTGGAAGGAACGGCGGAGGGTGATTTTGAAGCGGATCGTGCGATAGAAATCGCAAAGACGTATCTCCCCGAGGTTGTCGTTGAGAAAACAAAGGGTGATGGCAGCCCGGAAATTCGCCCTAAAGCCGCTGGAGGAGTGGGTGGGGGCCTGCCCACGATAGTGGACTTGCTTCGGGTTCGCCCGCGACAGGCTTCGCCTCCATCGCAGGACATAAAAATCACTATGAACTACGTGGAGCTCAAAAATGACTACGACAAGTTGTTTGCCTTCGCCTGGAAGCCGCTGTCCACAGACAGCAGCACCATCAAATATGACACGACGGTGGGCGAGTTGACTACCAGCCTCGTGGCGACGATCAGCTCCCTGCTGCCGAAATTATCCACTGCTAAAAGCCATGGGCATGCTCGGATTTTGAAACAAGAACAGATCATAGTTAAGGATAGAGCGGAAACCCCCGCCGTGATTGAAAGCTCACTGGACATCTATACTCGAGTCACCAATGAAAAAGGCGAAACGGCATTGCAAGCTATTCCGGTCCAGAATTTCACCAAAGTGAAAGCAGCGACGATCCCTGGCTCTGACAGTATCGATTTGGGGATCCAAATTTCGTTACAAACTTTACTGGGGTCTGCTCAAGGCGCCACACAAATCGCGAAAAACTCGCTGCAAACTCAGATTACCGTTAAGAATGGGGATTCGGCTGCTTTGGGAGGCCATGCCATTGATGAGGCGCTTGCCAGCTATAATCGCGACAGTCCTGCCGGCAGCGCGGGACCTTCGGGCTCCTCCCCTCTTTTTGATGTCAGCCGTTCCAAGAGCTTCAATCGAACAAAGCAACAATACGTAATCTTCGTAACCCCGGAGATCTTGCGTACGGCAAGTTCCGGTACTGAGGACATTACGCGGAAGTTTCGGCTGAACGCGGGTGAAAAATAAATGGCAACATCCCATGTCATCGCCGTGGTTGGTGGGAAGGGAGGGGTGGGGAAATCTACTTTCGCTGCCAACTATGCCATTGCCACTTTAATCGACTCTAAGGGCAAGGTTCTGCTTATCGATATGGATCCTAAAGCATGCGGAGACATAGGCATGCTTCTTGGTCTAAAACCTAAGCGCACCCTCCTCGAGCTTGGAGCGCATGACGGAAGAATCGATGCTAGCGGGATGATGAGCTATGTTGCCGCACACGCCAGCGGAATCCATTTCATGCCGAGCGTACTCGATACCGAGCAACTGCCCAATTTCGAACCCAGTCACGCTCAAAAGGCGTTGAATCATGCGATGAACTTTTACAATTATATTATCGTCGACCTGGGGTCTGATTTGGACGGTCCTGGGGTAAAAGTGCTCGAAACCTGCTCGATGATCTACGTGCTGACAATGCCCGAGATCATCGTACTGCATCACACTAAGCGCATGATCGAGAGAATTCAGAATCTTCTCTTTCCGATGGAAATGATCAAATTGGTATTGAATCGTTTCACGCCCAACAAAGGAATTCTACCGCAAATGGTGCAGAACAATTTAAAAAAGCAGATTCTAGGGATCATTCCCGAAGACGAGGCAACGACGATACAAAGCATGACCAAAGCCCAACCTTTTGTCCTTACCGCGACACGAACGGAAATCACCAAAGCTTATTTCACATTGGTCCGTAGCGTCGCCACGGGGGGCATCCTTGAGAAGTTGGCCCAGTTAAAGAAACCTTCCGATGCCCTTTCGCGCCTAACCGGCAAGTCTACCAAGGTCGGGGTTGCGGGAGACACCAAGGCTCCCAGCCAGATTGTCTTCGATCGTAGCCAGATGAAGGATGAGAAGCCCTCTGACCAATGGTCAGCTTTAAAACAGCGCGTGCACAAGCAATTGATTGAAACGATGGACTTGAAAAAGGTGGATACTGAAGTAGGCAATGACTCCAAGAAAAAAGCCGTGTTGCGGGAAAAAACCAAAACGGTGGTCGTGGAGTTGCTCGATAAAGAGGATCATCCGTTTCGCTCCCGGGACGAGATCCAAAAATTGGTAAAGGAGATTCTGGATGAAGCCCTCGAGCTAGGCCCTATCCAAGATCTCCTGCAAGACGATAGCGTGAACGAGATTATGGTAAACCGTAAGGATCAAATCTACGTTGAACGCAGCGGTAAGTTGGTCAAGACACAGGCTTCATTTTCAGGTACGGCGCAACTGTTGGCAGTTATCGAGCGCATCGTTTCGCCTCTGGGGCGACGTATTGACGAAAAAACCCCTTACGTCGATGCCCGGCTTCCCGATGGTTCCCGCGTCCACGCCATTATCCCCCCCCTGTCGATTCAGGGACCGATGCTCACCATTCGAAAGTTTTCCAAGCATCGCCTGGGATACAAGGATTTAGTCAAGTTCGGATCCATGACGGAGGAAATGGCGGACTTTCTCCGCTCTTGTATCGAGGCGCGACTCAACATTGTGATCTCAGGGGGGACCGGGTCGGGGAAGACGACCCTTCTCAACGTGTTGGCCTCTTTCATTCCCCCCAACGAACGAATACTCACCGTGGAAGACTCAGCGGAGCTGCAATTGCCTCAGGATCACTGGGGGCGTTTGGAGACTCGTCCCGCTAATATCGAAGGAAAGGGTGAAGTCAGTATCCGGGAGCTCGTGCGCAACACGTTACGAATGCGTCCCGACCGCATTGTGGTCGGGGAGTGTCGAGCGGGCGAGGCGTTGGACATGTTGCAGGCGATGAATACAGGGCACGATGGCAGCATGACGACCGTACACTCTAACTCGCCCCGCGATTGTATTGCCCGCATGGAAACGTTAGTGATGATGGCCGGTATGGAATTGCCTGCGAAAGCCATTCGCGAGCAAATAGCTTCCGCTGTCAACTTGGTGGTGCAGCAAAGCCGTCTCTCCGATGGTTCCCGGAAGGTGACCAGCATCACCGAGATCGTGGGTATGCAAGGCGATGTCGTGACGATGCAGGAAATCTTCGGATTTCGGCGAACGGGCATGGATAAAAACCGCAAAGTGATCGGCAAGTACGTGGCGACCGGATTCATCCCAAAGTTTATCGATGAATTGGAACAGCAAGGGATCAAGATACCACGTGGTATCTTCTCAGTGACTTAGGGGCTGTACTCATATGTGGATAAACCATTTCACGGGTGCTCTGGTTTATCCACATGTGAGTACAGCCCCTCGGACCCGTCCTTCGGCCCTCGCAATGACGATTAGGTGTGGAGAACTAGAATGTCATTTTTTCTAAAAATGCTTTCTATCGGGTGGGTGGGCACCGTTATTTTGGTGGGTTTACTCATTAACGGGGACAAACTTTACACTTTTGTGGGGAGCAAGATCCTCTCGGAACGGGATTGGATGGTGGCGAAACTGGATCTCATGTTCATCGAGGTTGCGCCCCAACGTTGTTTAAGAATCTACGTCAGTTATCTTATTTTTCTCTTCTTTCTGGGCGTATTCTTTTTGTACCCCTCGGTAGGGGGAGGTTTTTGCTTCGGCCTCCTATTTACGTTCATCGGCTGGCGGCTCCCAAGTCGATTTATCAACATTATCTTCCGGCGCCGAGTAAGAAAATTCGTCGTACAGATGGTCGATGGTCTAAGCCTGATGTCAAATGCCATGCGCTCGGGTCTAAACGTGCCGCAGGCGCTGCAACTGGTGTCAGATGAGCTATCGAACCCGATATCTCAGGAGTTTGCTCTCGTACTCTCGCAGAACAAATTGGGTGTGACGCTGGAAGACGCGATGGCCAACCTCTCTGTGCGTATGCCTCATGACGACATTGAAATGTTCACAACCAGCGTTAACATCTTGAAAGAAACCGGCGGTAACTTGGCGGAGACTTTTGACAGTATCGCGTACACTATTCGTGAACGTATCAAAATAGAGTCTAAAATTCAGGCGATGACCGCTCAGGGCGTCATGCAAGGGGTTATCGTAGTACTCATGCCGTTTGCCCTGGGCGGCATCCTGTATACGATCGATCCTGGCCGAATAGCCCCTATGTTTACGACGATTCCAGGCTGGATCATGCTCACGGTCATGATGACTTTACAAGCCATTGGCGGGTTCGCCATATGGAAGATTGTTCAGGTTAGAGTATAATAAAAAGAATGCGCGTCGTCCCTAGTTTTCGACTGCTTATACTTGTGTCTTGCTTCTCTTGCGTTGGGCTCCGTGCCTTCAATGTCAATCGCCTCAATGGCGGCGCAAGCATAGTCTACGTCGATTTTAGTATTCCCGGCAGTGTCCTTCCGCTTGAGTTAATGCGTACGTACAACTCGATCACCGCGGTCAATGAAACGACCGGCTGGCTTGGCGCCTTTGGTTGGGGCTGGACGTCACCCTTCGAAACGACGCTAACCACCACTCCCGATAGGCAGGTGATTCTGCGCGATGGCAGCACTGGAAACACTGTGCATTTCCGACCGCAGGTGGATGACCCGAAAGCGAAGGCTGTTTTCTATGAAAACTTCAAGCGTTCCTATTTCGAGCAGCTCAAGAAAAAAAAATGGAGTGACGCGGAACTGGCGAAGCTCCAAATTCCTGACAAAATCCTTTTCCGGCTGAAGACGGATCCGCAATACCGTGTAGAAATGGCCCAAAAGTATGGGGTCGCCGGAACCATTCCTCTCAATGAGCTTCTGATATCATCGGAATATGGTTACCAAACTATTCAATTCAAGGATAATCACTGGATTCGTGATAAGGACGGAGTCACTCAGGTCTTCGACAGTGAAGGACGCTTGACTAGACAAATTGATAAGAACGGATTCTATTTCGACTTCAAATACTCGGTCGGCCAGCGCGCTCAATTGATGGAGATCAGCGATCAGGATCACTCAATGAGCTTGAAGTTCAGTTGGCGGGCGGACCGCGTGATGGAGGTCACCGATAATCGGAACCAGAAAGCGAAGTACACTTACGACAACACCGGCAACCTCATCTCATCCACCGACTCGACCAATCAGACATATACTTACAAGTATGACAATAAGCGATTCCCTCACCTGCTCTCCTTAATTGAGTATCCCGTCGATGCAGTTGCGAAACAACGGGTATACCGAGAGTTACGTTACGACGATAATGGTTTGGTCGTTTACCATCGTGACAAAGACGGTTTCGAAAATCAGTACGTTTACGGTAAAGGGCAATCCGACCCGGAGTCTAATTTCTGGACTAAGTCGATCAAAAAATCGAAAACGGGAACGGAAGAGCAGTTTGAAGAGTTTTTCGTGAAGGCGCGCGCGGACGGTAGTAAATACCTCTACAAAGAAGTCAATCGGATCAATGGAGGCGAGACGACTACTGTTTATACGGCGTGTTGTGGCAAACCACAGCAAATCGTGAAGAACGGAGAAATTACCAATTACAAATATAATGAAAACGGCCTTTTGATAGAAAAAACCGGCAAAAGCGATGATATCCGGATTGAGTACGACCCGCGGTGGAAAAAAGTGAGCAAAGTGAACCAAAACGGTTTTATCTCCAGTTACGAATACGACACTCGTGGCAACTTAGTACGTGCTTCTAACACTCGCGGAGAGCGTGTCGCTTTAAAATACGACAAAGGGGGGCGGATTCTGGAAATGACCGATCCCGAGGGGCGCCAAATAGATTTCAAGTATAGCGACACCGGAAAGCCAATCGTCATTGCGGAGAAGGGTGTCGGAATGGTCAGGATCGAGTACGCACCGGACGGCCGCATTCGGAAAACGGAGACCCAAGTGGAAAAGGGCGGAAGACGGCCTTCTCAAGCAAAGTCCCAAGAAGTTATCAAACGGGTCATGAAGAGTTTTCAAAATCTGCTGGACATCATACGCCCTGCAGGCGTTACGATGGTGGCGGGTTAAACCCCGTGAGGATCGGGGCCAGAAAGGTATAGTCATGAAGGATAAGTTCACTAAATTGGTCAAGAACGCTGAAGAATTAAAGAGTCAGGCCACCAAATTGAGTAAGGACGCCAAAAGTGCCATTAAGAAGGCTTCCAATGTCATCGATACCGAACGTATTGGGGCCGGAATCGAGATGACTTCCCGAGGCGTCGAAATGGCCGCCAAGGGCGCGCGTACCCTCGCCTCCACTATGGAGAAAGCCTCCGCAGGTATCCGCAAGATGGGCAGCAAGCTGCGCAAAGATAAGTAATGGCGTAGGGGGCCGGGATACGTAGGTAGCCTCCTACGCTGTTGACGCTACTATGCACACGAGTTATACAAAGCTCTCCTTGTTGGGCCAATGACTACTGACATTAAGGATTTTCCTCTAGGTATCTCGGGTTTCCATTTTTCGGACCTCTACAGCCCGGAAAAGTTAAAAGAGCTACATGCGGAATTTTGGCGTTTCACAGCGCAAGTGTCTCCGGATCTGGCCAACCGATTCGCCACGGTGGGAACCTCAACGCTTACCAAACCGCAGGAATCGGAAGTTCTCATTGAAGTGTCCCGCGTGCTGGGAGATTTCATCGCCAAACTCTTTAATGTGAGTAGCCATGCCGCCCGCTTAAAGAGCGCCACGCTAGAGCTCCAGCCTATTTTTCGTTTCAAGAATGACTTCCTAAGGATTCGTTGTTACCCACGCTTCAACGATGCTCCGGTGGATGAGGGGGCTTTTAAAGACCTCAATGACTGTGTGCTGAAGATTCTGGCCAAGCAGGCTCCATCCTCGAAAACTGACCCTGAAGCCATTTTTGCCGAAATGGTGATGTTCCTGGTCGACTGCGAGAAAAAACTGAAAGTCGGGACTCTTGACGCTGTAGAGACCCGGTCCGCCCAAAATCTCTGTTCCCATCTATTGGAGCCGTCCCTATTGGAGAAAATTCAGGCCTCCCTCAAACAAATCGAAGCCTGGTGCATCCAAGTTTACGTCGCTCCCCACCGGCGGCAGAAATATCTTGCAAGTTGGGTTTCCTTCATTCGGCCTAATAAGTTGGACTTCGAACACTTGGTCGAGACCGAACAACCCGATCCGAATATTCCTGAGATGGTGGTGGGCCCAAGCGACCATTTAAGGCACCGAGATGGGTTCAAGCTGAGCGATCCCCGGATGAACCAAAAAGAGGTCCTTCGCGAGATCGATTACTGCATTTACTGTCACCAGCGGGAAAAGGACTCCTGTTCCTCGGGCTTCGTTGAAAAGAGCGGAGGATTCAAAAAGAACCCACTGGGGATTCCACTGGCTGGCTGCCCTTTGGATGAGCGCATCTCCGAGATGCATGTTTTAAGAAAAGGTGGCGAGGTGATTGCTGCCCTGGCCATGATCATGCTCGATAATCCTATGTGTCCGGGTACGGGGCATCGGATCTGCAATGACTGCATGAAAGGCTGCATTTTTCAAAAGCAGGAGCCGGTAAACATTCCCCAGAACGAAACAGGGATCCTGACCGAAGTGCTCAACCTGCCCTATGGATTTGAGATCTATAGTTTGCTGACACGGTTCAACCCTCTCCACAAGGAGCGGCCGTTTGCCTTGCCCTATAACGGCAAGAACGTCCTAGTCGTCGGTCTCGGTCCGGCAGGGTATACCCTGTGCCATTTCCTGCTTAACAGCGGCTTTGGGGTAGTAGGGATTGATGCGTTGAAACTCGAGCCGGTGGATCATACGCTTACTGGGCGTGGGAAACCCTTTCCTAAGCCCATTCAAAACTACGGGGAGTTGAAGAAAGATCTCGATGAGCGCGTTCTTATGGGGTTCGGAGGCGTTTCCGAATATGGAATTACCGTGCGCTGGGATAAGAATTTTCTGGCTGTCATTTACCTCACGCTACTCCGGCGGCAAAACGTCCGATTTTATGGAGGTGTACGTTTTGGCGGTACGCTCTCCTTGGACGACGCCTGGGATCTTGGATTTCACCACGTTGCCGTAGCTACCGGAGCGGGGCGCCCCACGATCATTAACATGAAGAACAACTTGATCCGGGGGATTCGTAAAGCGAGTGATTTTCTGATGGCACTTCAGCTTACCGGAGCCTTCAAGAAACCGTCGTTGGCTAACCTGCAGGTGCGGTTACCTGCGCTGGTTATCGGTGGAGGACTGACCGCGATTGATACGGCGACCGAATTAATCGCCTATTATCCGATTCAGGTGGAAAAGGCGCTGGAGCGCTTCGAGTTACTGGTTCGTGAGTTTGGTGAGCAGTCCGCGTGGCAAATGTGTAATGAGGAGGAGAAAGAGATCCTCAGGGTGTTCCTGGAGCACGGACGTGCGATCCGCGATGAGCGAAGGAGTGCCGAAAGAGAAAAGCGTAAGCCCGATTTTATCAGTCTGTGTCGTAAATGGGGCGGGGTTTCCATCGCCTACCGCAAGCGCCTCATCGATTCTCCCGCATACCGATTAAATCACGAGGAAGTGATTAAAGCTCTCGAAGAAGGCATCTCTTTTATCGAAAATGTGAATCCCACAGAAGTCGTGAAAGATAGCTTTGGCTCGGTAGCAGCGGTAAAATTCAAGCGAAACAACGGGGAGGAGATTTCGCTTCCATCGAAGAGTGTCTGTGTCGCCGCGGGAACCAGCCCCAATACTATTTATGAACGCGAGCATCCGGGATCGTTCAGTCTTGATGAGAAAAAATATTTTTTCCAAAAACATGTCGTCAACCAGGATAGTAGCGGAAAGTGGAAACTGACGCCCGCTGAGCCGGGAGAGGCTGGAGGTTTTTTCCTCTCCCATGAGCATCATGGACGTTTTGTCACCTATTACGGCGACAACCACCCGGACTATGCCGGTAATGTCGTCAAAGCGATGGCTTCCGCAAAACACGGAATGCCCCATATTGCCAAGCTCTTTCGAGCGGACATCGAGTTTGCGGAAAAAATGGCGGTGGATTCCACGAAGTTTCAAAAGCTCTTAGGCTTTCTGGACGAAGCCTTGGTCCCGAAAGTGGTGAAAGTCGCCCGATTGACCCCTACCATCGTCGAAGTGGTCGTCCAGGGACGTTATATCGCCCGCAAGTTCGAACCTGGGCAGTTTTTCCGACTACAAAATTACGAGGCAACCTCCCACATGATCGATGGGAACCGGTTGACCATGGAAGGACTCGCCCTTACTGGCGCTTGGGTGGATAAGGAAAGGGATCTTCTTTCTCTGATCGTACTCGAAATGGGGGGAAGTTCGAGGCTTTGTGCCTTGTTAAGACCCGGAGATCCGGTGGTGGTGATGGGACCGACGGGAACTCCAAGTGAAATTCCGCGCGAAAAGACGGTAGCGTTAGTCGGGGGAGGTTTAGGCAACGCAGTCCTGCTTTCCATCTCGCGTGCGATGAAAAATAACGGCTGCAACGTCATCTATTTTGCCGGTTACAAGAGTCCTGAGGATATTTTCAAGCAAGACGAAATCGAGGAAGGTACGGACCAAGTCATTTGGGCTTGTGACCTGGCCCCCGGGATTACGCCCCGACGATCTCAGGATCTCTCATTTGTCGGCAATATTGTTCAGGCGATGGAAGCTTTTGGTAGAGGAAAACTACAAAAGGCTCCCCTATATCCTTTGTCGACAGTAGATCATCTGATTGTGATCGGCTCCGATCGGATGATGGCGGCGGTGGCAGCTGCCCGTCACGGGGTCTTGAAACCGCTGCTAAAACCTAATCATGTAGCTATCGGCTCCATTAACTCTCCTATGCAATGCATGATGAAGGAGGTCTGCGCTCAATGCCTACAAAGGCACGTAGATCCGGTGACGAAAAAAGAAGAGTTTGTCTTCTCCTGTTTCAATCAAGATCAGCCGGTGGACCGAGTGGACTGGAATAACTTAAACGAGCGTCTCAAAATGAATACCCTTGCTGAAAAACTTGTCAATCGTCACATGGACTACTTATTGACAAAGGGCAAGATCGAACGAATTTGAGTACAGACCCGAGTTTTTTAAAGTAAGAGGATCCTATGAAGCACATCGACGCGGATGAATGTACGGTCCACGTATTGGTATGTACTAATGAGCGCCCGCTGCCCAAAAATTCCTGCAAGTTGGTAGGAGGGCAGGAATTTTACCAGCGAATTAAGACGAAATTGAAGGACACCGGTTTAAGTCGGACCCACTGGGCGACGCGTACGGGATGTCTCGGCTTCTGCAACCCGGTAGGGACTACCGTGACGATTCACGCCAAGGGTAGGCCCCCTCGTTGGTTTTCCGAGGTCACGGACGCAGACTTCGATTTCATCTGGGACGAGATCGTGAGAGAATAAAAAAGTGAAACGCTTCGCTGTAACGCTCCCGCGTTGGTTCTCCCTCTTCTCTCTCGCGTGGGCCATGAACACGCAAGCCATTTCCCCCAAGGGCAAGAACTCAACTCCAGCTCCCAAGCCCCGGCAAGACGAAATTCGTGATCCTTCCGATTTTAAGTTGATCGAGGTTTTTTCTGTTGATAAGAACCCAGGCAAGGGGAAACTTACCTACGCCAAAGGCAATACTTTAGAGCGGATAGATCTTGGGAAATCCGACGGGCATTATGCGATTGGGTTCGTCTTTCGTAGCAGCCAAATGCCTGAGCCCTATAGGTCCGATTTCAAAAATAACGATGTCCTTCAAATTGCATTGGGAACCCTCAAGTCCCATCTCCAGACACAAGTACCGCAGTTTGCCACGGCGACATTAATTACGGATGAGCCTTTAAAAAAGAGAACTACGTTCAGGCTGATGTTGCCGTCAGGGAAAGAGAAAAACTTAAAGAATACCGCACTTTTTTTGTTCACCTCGCCCAAGACACCGAATGAACAGACCGATGAAGATAAGCTGAAAAGCACTTTTTTTGCTCCGACAGGCACAGTTGTCGTGACCCCCCAAGGGAAATTTGCAATGGTACGGATTCGGTCACAAGGAAGAAAGTACAATTTCGCCGTGCAAGTCATGAGGATGGAATTTAGCGCCACACTTAGCACTCCATTCAACCCCCAGGAAAACACCCTGAGGGGAAGTATTGAAGTCCCCATCTACGCCCCCTATGGGAAAGGTGCGAAACTCTTGACTGAAAAAATTGCGCAGGATGTGCTAGGGAACCGCGTCGGTCCTCTCCCCTCTTCCGAAGGCCTAAATACCCACAACCGTGACGTGGCTGGCTCCACGAAGAAAGATACCGAAAGACCTGGCGAGGCCCCTGAAGACTGATATAACCGTTCGAACTTAATGGTCTTTGCGAGGTTCCGAAGGAGCCGAAGCAATCCCGGTCCTCTAGCGTAATCGACGAGATGGCTTCGGCTTTTGCTTCGCCTCGCGATCACGGTCTCCCGCTCTTACCCGCCCAATTGTCGCTTGTCATTATAGGCTTAGTTGAATAGTATCTGCCCCTTATGGACAGGGCTGCGGACGACTACAAAATTTTTACCTGTACGTCTAACGTGCTGTTATCGAAAGCGATCTCCGATCATCTGGGTACCCCACTCTCACACGCTGAAGTCAGGCGGTTCTCAGACGGGGAGATCTTCGTCGAGATTCAGGAGAATGTGCGCGGGACGGATGTTTTTCTCATCCAACCTACCTGCCGGCCTGTCAATGACTCCATCATGGAATTGCTCATTATGACCGATGCGCTTAAGCGCTCATCTACAAGCTCGATCACTGCGGTCATTCCCTACTATGGTTACGGACGTCAGGATCGCAAGGTCCAATCCCGGGTGCCGATTACCGCAAAACTGGTGGCTGACTTATTGGAAGCGGCCGGAGTCACCCGAGTCATCTCGATGGACCTTCACGCAGGCCAGATCCAAGGATTTTTCAATATTCCCTTCGACCATCTCTACGCCAAGCCGGTCATTATCAACTATATTCGGCAAAATTATAGCTTGGAAAAGTTGGTAGTGGTTTCCCCCGATGCCGGCGGAGTAGAGAGAGCCCGCGCCTACGCAAAGAGGCTAGAGGTTGGGCTGGCCATCATCGACAAGCGTCGCCCCCGACCCAATGAAGCTCAAGCCATGAGTCTGATTGGGGACGTCAAAGGGAAGGACACGATGATTGTCGATGATATGATCGATACCGCGGGAACCTTGGTACAAGCCGATCGCGTTCTGCTCGAGAGTGGCGCGGCCTCGGTAAGCGCGGCGTGCACTCATGGAGTGTTTTCGGGTGCAGCCGGGGAACGAATCCGTGACAGCCACCTTAAGGAAGTCATTTGCACCGATACCATTCCCTTGTCAGCGGAAATGGCAAGGAACCCCAAAGTTAAAGTGCTCTCGGTGGCGTCATTACTCGCCGAGACCATAAGTCGGATTCAGACACGTCAATCAGTGAGCTCTTTATTTGATTAAGGAATAGAGGAACAAATGGAACAGACGACACTTTCAATTGAAGTCAGGGATAACAAAGGGAAGGGAGCCTCGCGGAGAATCCGCCGCGCCGGAAAGTTGCCAGGGGTGGTTTACGGCGTCGGAGGAAATTTTAATGTCATCGTCGAGCCCAGGACGATCGAGAAGCTCTTGCTCCAAGAGGGTGGACGTAATCAAATCTTGACCCTCTCCGGAACTGGAGTCGAGGGAAAGGCCACCCTGATTAAGGATTATCAGATTCATCCCGTAAGTCGGAAATTGGTGCATGTCGACCTGCTCGAAATTGACGTTACCAAGAAGATCCAAGTCACTGTGCCGTTGAATACCGTGGGAAAATCCATTGGTGTGGCAGAAGGCGGTGTGCTCAACTTCATTGAGCGAACGGTGGAAGTCAGATGTTTGCCCACCGCCATCCCACCCCACATCGACGTGGATATCTCGGCGTTGAAAATTGGTGATTCAGTGCACGTGGACGACCTGAAGTTGCCAGAGGGGATAGAAAAGGCCACCCATCTTAATCCTACGCTGGTCACCGTAGTACCGCCAACCAAGGAAGAGGAAGCCGCACCTTCGCTCGCGCCGACTGCCGAGCCGGAAGTCATCACCGCGAAAAAACCTGAAGAGGGCGCAGCTGGAGCAGCGGCGGCGGGTGGCGAAGCCAAAGACAAAGATAAGGATAAAGAAAAGAAAGACGAAAAGAAGAAGTAGCCTCCCTTGTCAATGTTTTTGGTGGTGGGCCTCGGTAATCCGGGTGCGAAATACGAAAATACGCGGCACAATATCGGGTTCAAGGTTGTAGACGAGCTTGCCAGACGATGGGGAACCGGTTTTTTGAGTAAGTTTCACTCCCTGTTCGGAGAGCACACGATCGGAACTGAAAAATGCTTAATTCTCAAGCCAACGACGTTCATGAACCGGACGGGAATCGCTGTCGGAGAAATCGCCTCATTTTATAAAATTCCCCCGCGCCAGTGTCTCGTCGTCAGCGATGAGATCGATTTGGCTCCAGGAACGCTTCGCCTTCGACTTTCCGGAAGCTCGGGTGGGCATAATGGGCTGAAATCTGTCATTGAAGGGCTAGGCACACAGGATTTCCCTCGTTTGCGTATTGGGGTCGGCCGTTCCCCTACCCTTCCTAGTGATGAACATGTCCTTTCCCAAATTCCTAAGCGAGAGAGTGCCTTTTACGAAGGGGTCATTCGTGAGGGCGCGGATGCGGTGGAAATGATCCTGCGGGAGGGGATACCAAAGGCAATGAACTCGGTGAATCGAAAGAAGGATCAAGATGTCACTTAAGTGCGGTATCGTGGGCCTACCTAACGTCGGAAAATCAACGCTCTTCAACGCATTGGGATCGGCGAAGGCCGAAGCGGCTAACTATCCCTTCTGTACCATCGAGCCGAATATTGGGATCTTCAACGTACCCGATTCCCGGCTTCTTCAGATCGCGGAAGTGGTGAAGGCGCAAAAGTCGGTTCCGGCGAGTACTCAGATTGTCGATATCGCCGGAATCGTGAAGGGAGCGAGCAAAGGTGAGGGCCTCGGCAACAAGTTCCTTCACCATATTCGCGAAGTCGACGCGATCATTCATTTGGTTCGGTGTTTCGTTAATGATGACATCGTACATGTCGATGGAACCGTAAATCCGGCGCGCGATATCGAAGTGATCAATACCGAGCTTCTGCTCGCTGATATGGAGAGTGTTGACAAAAGGATGGACAAGGAAAGGCGAGCGGCCAAAGCCGGGGACAAGGAAGCGCGCAAGAACTCGGAGGTTTTCGAAGCAGTCCAGAAGCACATGAACGGAGGAAAACCGGCCCGTTCGTTGATCATAGATGCCACCGATCAACCTCGTCTCGCCTCGCTCTTCCTACTAACCTACAAGCCGGTTTTGTACGTTGCGAACTCAAGCTCGAAGCCGGAAGAAATGGAGTACGTTGAAATCGTGGCCGAAACAGCCAGGCGTGAAGGAGCTCAACATCTGGTTCTTGACTGCTCGCTAGAATCAGAAATTGCCCAACTTCCTGAAAACGAGCGCGCTGAGTTTCTCGCCGGGATGGGACTGCAAGAGCCCGGACTTCATCGTTTCATCCGAACGGCGTTCGAGCTCATGGGACTAGCCACCTACTACACAGCCGGAGTCAAAGAAGCTAGGGCTTGGACCATTACCAAGGGGATGAAGGCCCCTCAAGCGGCCGGTGTCATCCACACCGATTTTGAGAGAGGATTTATCTGCGCTGAATGTTACAAGAGCGACGACTTACTGAGAATGGGTAGCGAAGCGAAACTCAAGGAAGCTGGTTTGGTGAGGCAAGAGGGAAAGGAATATGTGGTACAAAGCGGGGATGTTCTACTTTTCCGATTCAATGTATGAGATAGAAAATGCGCGTTAGTGGGTTTACCATCGTCCGCAATGCTCGCCTCCTCGATTACCCCTTCCTCGAATCCGTTCGTTCCCTGGTCCCTCTTTGCGAGGAAATCATCATCAATTTGGGGGACTCCACTGATGATACCAACGCGATGTGTGGCCTACTGATTCAGGAAGTCGGCAACAAAATTCAGTTAATCCGTTCGGTATGGAACCGCGAAAATCAGACGGGCGGATTCCAACTGAAGTTGCAATCTGACGTCGCACTCGCCCAATGCGCTGGCGACTGGTGTGTCTATCTGCAGGCCGACGAAGTTCTCCACGAAGGAGACACCGATCGGATTAAGCAGGCAATGTGGGCTGCCGATCAAAGGCCCGAAATAGATGGAATTGTGTTTCAGTACATCCACTTTTACGGAAATTTTGACTATTACATCACCGGACGCAATTGGTATCGTCGGGAGGTCCGCGCTTTCAAGAATCATCGTGGCATCACCGCCTTTCGCGATGCTCAGGGTTTTCGCAAGGACGGGAAACGGCTCTTAGTGTTGGCGTCTGGGGCACACGTGTATCATTACGGGCATGTTCGCTCGGCCACCTCACTTGAGCATAAGCCCAGGGAAATGTCGCAATGGTGGGGTGAGGCCCCTATTCTTGGCATTGAAGCCAACAGTCCCCGTCGCCACCTTGGTTTGCGACGTTTCCGCGGGAAGCACCCCGCGGTGATGGTCAACAAAATCCGTCAGAATGCCTCCTATCTTGATCCTTCGCAGGGTCTGCGAAAGTGGGACAAGAACGAAATCAAAAATGCGATCACCATGGTTTGGGAGGCGATCGTGCCTTACCGGATTGGTGAGTTTCGCAACTATGATATTACAAAATAATTAGGAAAAAAGAAAAGAGGCGGGTGGTGCAACCGCGCCTCATTCTGGTGTGTATTAAAGGTAAGCTCTAAAATTTGGCTGGTCAGTATGACTGGACCTGCACCTGAAGATATTGTGGAAAATAATTACCTCTCAGTTCATGGGATTGGTTGACCCTCTCCCATGGACGTTTGAAAAACTCCGGTCGGTATCGCGGCTGCTGTTGCATTTAGCGAACGACTCAACATGCACGCGAAACCCACCAAAAAAACTGCCAAGGTCCAGAGGATTTGCCGCTTCATCACCGTTGACTGAAATCTGCCCATCATAAAAGCCACCAATTCTCCGCTGTCGCCGTTTCCGGTTTCAGCAACCTTTCGCTATTTCCCTAGAGCAAGGATGATGCCAAAGTGTAGAAGCCTAGTTGACGCACTAAGGCAGCCTCAAAATGGGAGCACTTTGATACCGTGGATCCAAACCGGTGCGATCCGACCCTACTCCAATCCCGTCGTTGCGAGGCGAAGCCGAAGCAATCTCAACGAAATCTGTTTCAATGAGGTTGCACCAACAAAACCCGTAACGACGAGGGATTAGTTTCTGGATGTCAGGAAGTCGCGAAAAGCAGCCATTGCCTGGCCTCGCAGAAGGTAGTAGACCATGTCGTTATGACTGGCGCCCGGAATTTCCAACAGTCGTTTCGGGCCAGCAAATTTTTCAAAGAGCTCGCGCCCCAAAGAGATCGGGACAACATCGTCGTTCGTTCCATGGATCACCATGAGTGGCACCTTCACTGGCGCCAGGTAGCGAGAGCTTTCAAACCGGTCCTTCATTAGTAACGAAACGGGTAGAAATGGGTAGGCAAGACGCGCGACATCAAGCGCAGACGTAAATGGCGAGATCAATATCAATTTCACCACAAATGGTTGTGATGCTACATAAGAAGCGACTCCGGTGCCAAGGCTCTCACCGACCAACGTGATTGGAAGTTGACTCACCTCATGAACGGCCGAGAGTTGGGTTTCCGCGAACTGGAAAATAGCGGCCTCAGTAGCTTCTCCAGGATTTGCCCCATAGCCCGGATATTCCGCTAGAAATAGGTGATACGACGGTAGCACGAGCTCAGCTAGCCATTCGCGATCGATGGCTTCGCCTCCATTACCATGAAAAAAGAGGATAGCCCCCCGGGAAAGCCCGCTCGGCTTTCGCATATAGCCCAGGAATTTCCCAGAACTACTTTTCCAAGGAGAGAATAGTGAACTGCCCCTTCCCTCGGCATCCCGGTGGGTCGGAAAGTATTGCAAACGGCGCTGGAATCGATAAACGCATGTGAGCAGCGTTCCGTACGTCAACAGTATCAAAATCAATAATGAGATAAGAATTTTGAAAGCCACGCCTTTTCTACGCATGAGCTGGAGCCGCCGTCAATGGGAGGAATAGCTTGTTAGTCCATTGGAAAGATAGAGCGAGGCGAGATCGATTCCCCATGCTCGTCGGAAGAACGGAACATGTTGAATCCAGCGGATGTGCAACCAATCCCAGGAGCCTTCACCATATAAGGCCATCCAGGGCGTTCGGCTGTCTTTTTGATCCCAGAGTTTTTTCAGCAGACTGATCCTGCAAAAATCGCGATTGGCCTCTACCGCCTTATCTAGGGCAACAAAACTCGTGCTGAAAGATCGTTCCAAGTCAATCTTAGGCTCCAAGAGCCTTCTCACCAGGAGGGAGCGTAACATTCCTTTGGCCAGACCGGAGCACAATCCGACGTGAAGTTTGGGGTTGTAGAAGGCACTCTCCAGCACTTGCCTTGGGGTGAAAACGGTAAATAAAGCATTGAATCCAAGTATCGCCCGACGCGCTCTATCTAATGTTTTTCGACTAACCGGGCGAAAGTCGGTCACCTGAATAGGAACGTCCGAAGATAAGTACTCTGCCACTTGACCTTCCGCCCGAAGAATGGCGATCGCTGTCATGGCCCCCATGAACGTCTCTGTGGAATAGAGGATTTGAGCGAGGTGACGGGTCTCGTGAACGGCGATGTCCAGCTTGCCTTCATAGATACCTTTCATCAGTCGAAGCTTGGAAAACAAAACGAAGTCCTCGAAGTCAGGGACGTTGGTTTGGGTGAGGTATAGGCTGAGCAGCTGTGCGCGTGTAAAAGGATCTATTGGGCTACCCTCAAGAAGGTCCCAATAGTCGTATTGCAAAAGCTCCGCCATCCAGCCCAGATCGAATTGCGCGTAGTTGATGAATGAGTGAAAGCGAGGAAAGTCGGGCCCCCACCGCTTAAGTCTTGGACGGATTGATTGTGGAAAATGGATCGCCGTTGTCGTCGCGGTGATTTGTCGGGTCTGGCGTTCGGAAGGGGGGGCGACCCAATCAAGCCGTTCGTTCAGTAAAGCCTTGGCGTTAGCGCTAGCGTGGTGGGGTTCAAAAAAAGGCTCGTCCGCCAGGATCTTTTCATCGTCCAGAAACTCCTGAAGGTGTCTGGCCATACCGCCTCGCAGCGGCTCGATATCCAAACCCATTCTTGCCCAATACATAAGCTCTTGAACCGCCAAAGGAATGCAGAAAAACCCGAGCGCGGGAAGGAAAACGCGCCAGATGAGTTTGCGCAGCTGTCTCTTTCTCTTTCTTCGCTTCACTTCCTTCTATTTTCGGATGTTTTCGCAAAGATCTTGTCGAATATTGGAGAGTCTTAGGCGTGGGGATGACTTGTGGCATTATTTCATGAAAAGCATTGGTTCGTCGCCAAGTGTGTCAGGAACCAAGCGAGCCACAGGATGGTGACCTTCAGTATAATGCTGTGCTTTAGCGATGAAATCGGAAATCTTGTAGCCTTTAGTCATTGATTCATCAAACGCCTTTTTCATTGCCACCGTGAATACCGAGCCATTGTCGCCCGCCATGGAGGTCTCATCTGCGCGGGAAGAGGCAATAACGATAAGGTGTTGCCAATAGGGTGCAAGATTTCCGGCGGTGAACTCGTCAACCACCGTCTCGGCGAGTCGGGTACTTTTAACAGCACTGTCATCGTAAATCTCCCAAAGCGGGAGTGCACTTCGCATGGGATCCAGCAAGGAACCTGAGTGGCAGGAGTCGAATACCAACACCAGCCGAGCCAAGGGACCTCTATCTCTGCGGCCATCCTCTATGGCCTGGCGAATGGTTGTGATCTTCATCAAGCCGTCCTGCGGCCAGATATTTCCCTCGTTACCGTGACCTGAATAATAGAAGAAGAGTGAACCGTCCATCCCAGTCGATCGTGACACCGAGGTTAAGTGACTTGCGATGGCGGACCGCGTTCCTTGGCCCTCCGCCAGTTTTGTGACTTGGTATTTGCAAGCGGGGCTGGTCGCGATCTCCGTGGCGGTCTCTATGTCGTAGTTAATACCTGGCAAACCATGAGAGACTCCAACAATAAGACTTTTATTCATTGCGGCAGGATTCTCGACCAGGCCAAGTCCGAAAGCGGGGAGTGCCAGCATTGGCCACAGGAGTGCCATCACATGCCTCATCAACATCCTCCAAATTTTCAGGGAAGGGTTCTATTCAGCGTCGTTGCGAGCTTCGCTAAGCGATCTATCTTGAATTTACCAGTTGCGGATAACTCCGAAGTCATCAGGGCAAAAGATACGTTAATAGGTGTTAAGGGCCTGGGGGGTCGATACCCACAGAGGAGTACAGCCCCTAAGAACCGGGTTTAGGTTGTTTCCGACGCCGATGCGTGGCCGGTTTCCGCTTATTGGATTTCCAAATACCGAGGCCTTCCCTCTTTGCGTCTTCCTCGGTCTCATTATAAAGCGTCCGATCGGTGGTAGATTGGGAATCCTTGGCGGAACGGTCGTATTGAGCCAACCCATAGGAGATGAGCTCAAGATTGACATCGCGACCATCGACGAGCACTTTGCCGGATTTTTCGCAATGGCCAATTCCCTTTTCCGCACAGTTACCCTCTTGCCGATCCCACTGTATGGTCACCTTCTTTTCCAAGACCAATATTTCCAGCCGTTTCTTGGCAAGGGTATACAGGGGATGCTTGGGTGGGACCGGGATGACGGCAGCCAGCTGAATGATGTGCTCTATTTGACTGTCGTCTACCACGACCAAACCAGAAGTCGCGGTGACAGACACTACCCTACCGTCTAGGTTCTTGGTTCCCTCGCCGAATGTGGGAGACGTCCAAACTAGTGCCGCGAACGCGCAAAAAGGGGCAAATCTTTGCACGGATTTGTGCAGGCAAGATTGCCGTACTAATAATAAAGACAGCAGTCGAGACGGGCGAAAGCTCATAAGGGAATTATCACTTTGCTGAAGCTCACCACTTGCAAAGTGATTAGTTTATCTCTCAATTCTTATTTTGCCAGGAGCTTGTTCAAAGCGAGATAAGATAATGGAATAATGTTATTTTTCCACATTACGATGGAATGGTTAGCGGGTTCTCTTATGGATTAGAGTCTTAACCGTATACTTAGCAGTCGAAGAAAATTGGTGTTGGGCGTTGGGGAGGCTGGTGTCGTCCATCTCCTTACCGCAGCTGAGCTTGAAGATGTGGTCCTCCTGATTGAGAGTCTCTCTGATTTCCTTTTTCCACTCCTGGCATTTCTCCTTCCAGCTCTCTCGTGCTTCATTTCTACTGTACTTCGGATCTCCGCTTACGGTGTCCTCGTGGTCCTCGAAATGGTAAGTCTCGGATGTGGTGGGAGCGGGTATTCCTCGCTTGATCGTAATAGTGGTATCACCGTTACTCTCGTTGTTGTCGTGGCTATCAACATCCTCGGCTCGGGCGACGAACATCGAGAAGCATCCCAATATTAACAATGACTTAACTATGGTACGTCGCAAAGCGAACCTCCTGACGGCGCCGACAATAGTCGACTCAGGAAGTCTTTTCCACTGTGAAATCCTAAGTAATTGAAATTAAAAATTTATTAAGTCTGAGAGCTTTGCCCTTACTTGTGTGGCGAGAGCTAAGACTTGCTTGACCCCGGCCGATGATCTCCGATAGGTTCCCTGCACTTTCTTTTGAACGGGGACCCAAGGAGATGCTCTCATGGCACTTACGGAAGTGAACCAAGCGTGGGAATCGCTGGAAAATGCGCTTAGAGAGATGGCACCAAAAACATATGCGACGCTCGGACCCCGAGCCTCCGAGGAAGATCTCAAGACGGTCGAGAAAGAGCTTGGGATTTCGCTACCGGAGGAATTCTTGGCATTTTATCGAATTCACAATGGCGAGGCTCCAACGGAAGAAGCCTTAGAGGGTTTGTTCGAGTGGGGATACTGGATGCCACTGCTCTCCTCCGAGGACGAAAATGTGGTGGAAAGCTGGTCGATGTGCGTTGAAAGTTATGGGCACGGCCATTTGGAAGATTTCGAGCTGACATTCGAAGGGCCGGTCCGAAAGACGCTATTCGATCGTAAATGGGTACCGTTCTGCACCGATTACTCTGGCAACTATCTTTGCTTTGACTTCAATCCTCCCGCGCGGGGAACGTTTGGCCAGATCCTTTATTGTGATTACGATGGCGAAGCCAAGATTTCAGTGGTGGCCAGCAGCATTTCAGAGCTTCTCTCTCAAATGGCCGAGGAGATTCAATCTGGCAAGCGAAATATCGACGAACGGACGATCCTCGAGACCACGGTGCGGATCCCTAATATTAAACAGCGCCCCTACGATTCGATTTTGTCCACCCCCACGCTAAAAGAGATGGGGATCGTGATTCGCATTCTGGATCCACTGGTCGCTAATGATTCTGATTCCACCTCTCATTTTCTTCGCCGCCCTGATGTTGTCGCCGAGAATAGCGTGGCCTTTTCCGTATACTCGGACAAAAATCCCTGTGAGAAGGTTTTGGAAGGGTACGGTGGTGATACTCAGGTGGTGGAGTCACGGATCGTTTGCACCGATCGCCCCACTCAATTGGGCGAGTCCGGTCTTTTGCATCGTCGTTTCGACGAGCGTTACTTCTGCCTTCTTCCCATCTTCTATTGGAATTTGCCGGCGCCGATTCCCCCTGATGCAGTGCTGGAAGTGACCTTGAAAAGCCGCAAGCGTTCGTAGGATCTTTATCATCATTAAATTTGCCGTTTTTTGCCGGAACTGCAAACCAAGTTTCTAGCGCTTATTTCGTACTCATACGGCTCTCCCGCCTAACCCACAGGAAACGTTCGAAAACCTAGTATTTTCCCGGTGGCAGCGTATTTGCTACCAGTTACACATCTGCCTCGCTCGCGGCCCCCTGCGAGCAAGCGGATGTCGAAGGACCAGAGAAAAGATTTGTGAAGGAGAGAAAATGCGAGGATTAATTCTTAAGGCGGTAGCGCTTGTGCTAGTGATGGGCGTTGTCGCGAACGCCGATACCCCAACAGATTTATCACACAAGTTGGCGGAGGAGATTAAAAGGCAGGAAGAGGCCGCATTGGCGAGGGCGGGCAAAGAGATCGATGCCAATGAGGCCCAAGCCAATTATGACAAGCTCGTGGAGATTTATAAAAAAGAAGAGGACCCACAGGCTAGAAAAACAGCAATAAATGAGCTCGCGCAGCAGGCGGCGATCATGAGCTTGAAGACGGGCGACGTCACTCCATTGAAATTTTTTGCAAAAAAAGGTGCCGATTTTAACCGAGTCGCCGATAAAAATGGAAATACACTGTTCATCAACGTCGTTCACGCTGCGTACAACATTTGTGCGGACACAAAGATATCCGAAGATCAAAAGGTCAGAGTACTGAATTCCCTACTGGGGGGTGCCACTAAGGACCCTAAGACAGGAAAAGACTTCGGAACGCTCGATTGGCTCCTCGCCTACGGAGGCGATCCGGATAAAGAGAATAACAACAAGCAATCCGCATTCAAGCTATTGTCCCAATTGGGTGGCCCTTCGGCAGGGAAAAAGAAGGATGCTGTAGACCTAGTGAAGCCGTATACTGGAAAAGGTTTCACGCCACTAGATCACCTTCAACGTCGCTTGACCCGTTCTCTATCCGACTTACAGGGAACCGAATCTGAAAATCTCGACTTGCGTGAGACAGTCAAAAATCTCAAGACGGACGTCGCGAACCTGCAAGATTCTTTGGCCAAGGTTAATGAGGCGAAACGACTCCTTGGTGTAGATCATGATAACTTGAAAGCGGCGAAAGCTACTATCGATAAGGAGCACGCCACTCTGAAAGCAGCCAAGGCCCAGCTAGACACCGACTTCGCTACCTTGAGGGGTATCAAGGATAAGCTCGACTTGGATTACAATGCTTTGAAAACGACGCACGGCGAATTCAAGGATGCAAAGACAAAGTTGGACGTAGCATATGCCGCCTTGACCATGACTAAGAATAAGCTGCAGGAGGATTATAATACGTTAAGTCAGAGTGATGCCAAGCTTCAAGGGGATCATAGGACGTTAAAGACAGCGAAGGAGAAGCTTGACGCTGATTACCTGACTCTGAAGATGGCTAAGGAGAAGCTCGATGCCGATCACCTGACTCTGAAGACGGCTAAGGAGAAGCTCGATGCCGATCACCTGACGCTGAAGACGGCTAAGGAGAGGTTCGATGCCGACTACCGAACCCTGATGGCTGCAAAAAACACCGCCGATAGAGCCAACGAAGCACTGATGGCAGAGAACAAGACGCTGAAAGAGGAAAACGCAAAGAAGAAGGACGAGAAAACCGGTGACAACCAGCTCCTCGAAATCTGGACTGCTCAAATGACCTCTGGGCTCTGTAGTGAAGTCCTTGACGTTGCCAGGTCAGAAAATAAGCATAATGATGCAAAAGATAAAGAAGCCGATTCCTGCAAGGCCAGACTCCAGATGTACATTCAGGCAAGACCAATGAATGAAGCTGTAAGCCGGATATTGCTCAGGTGGGAAGGTGTCATGCACGGCGTTTGTAATACGGTGATAACCAAGGAAGATCGCGAGGTCTTCTCGAATGCGGAACGCCCACGCGACAAATCGTCTGAACGCCTGAAGGCATGTGCGCTTGCGATGGAAAAAGCGACCAATCCGAAGTCGGAAAAGACGAAGTTCCCCTTACTAGATCTGATGACTAAGGCATCGGAGGCCTTGGCTCTGGTTCCAAAAGGCGAAAGCAAAGTCAAAGCGGAACCCATGGGGAAACCGGTTCAGGAAATGGCTTGTGCGCCAGTCTACCGACGGGAAGGCGTCACTCACGGTGGTGTCTCACGAGTGGAGGCAAGCCGAGCCTCGGTACAATAACCCGGAGGCAATCAGTATTGGTCCGGGGAATGGATATCCATTCCCCGGGACGATTCTCAATTTCACTGCTAGGAAACTAGTCCTGCTTCTTTGGCGGAGGAAGCTTCTCTGGAACGACGGTGAGCCTTGTCAGCCATGCTTGAAGATCATCCGCGCGCTGAATAATCGAATTGTAGGTGCTTCTCAGTCCATCGATTGTGTTTTGAGCGAAAATCGTGCGGCGCAGGTTGTCCAACGCCTGAGACTGATTTGTGATCGCCTCCTGCACGGACGTTACCTCTTTTTTCGTCGCTAACGAGTCCAATTGGAGTTTTACGGCGCCAATTTGCTTGCCGAGAGCCTCTTGAACCTTCGTCAGATCCTCTGGCTTCGGCAGAGCTATCGTGCTGGCTTTAAGCGCTTCAACCTGCCCTTTGATGCCATCCAATTGTGATTTCAGTCCCTCGACTTGAGTCTTGGTGGCGACAAATTCAACCGCCTTTTTTAGCTCCATTAAAAGGTTCGTTAGATTGGTGACGTCTGTGTCGGAGATTTTGGAAATCTGTTTCTCGATTTCTTTCAACTTTTCAGTCAGGGGCGCGATTTCCCCCTTGACGTCGTCCTTGGTGGCCAATTTTTCGACTTGTTCCTTGAGTGTCTTAAACTGCTTATCGATTGAGGACTGAAGGGCATCCACGGCTCCCTTGTTTTCGCCAACGCCCTTCTGGATCGCTTCGATGGTCACGGTGATCGCTTCAATTTTCATCGAAACCGCGTCCATTTGATCCTTTGTCGCCAACTTCTTTAAGGTCTCCTGGGCGGCGGTGAGAGCTTCCCCGATTTTATCGGCTTGCTCCTTAGTTGATAGATTTTTCAAGATTCCTTCGACCACTGTGAACTTATTCATGATGCTAGTCACTGCGGTCGACATGTCCGTGCTGATTTTATCAGATTTACCTATCAATGCCTCGAGCTGGGTTTTCACCGCTTGTGTTTGCGCAGTTAAAGCAGCATCGATCTTCGCTACTGCCGCCGCCGATTTATCCGATTTAGTGTCCAGTGTTGTGGTCAGCGCTTTGATCGCTTCCACTTGAGTGATGATGGCGTTGACCTTCTCAAGAGTGGCTAGCGTTGTCAGAGTGGTCTTAATGTCGGCCAACGAGTTCTGAATCGCTTCTACCTGCTTCTTGGTCGATACTAATGTCAGCGCATTTTGAATTTCCGTTAGCTGGTCACCGACCTTCGTGAGGATCCTTTTGGTTGCCATATGCAGATCCTTCTTGGTGGCTAGTGTATCGAGCTGCTCCTTCATCTTGTCGAAGCGACCTTCGGTGGCCTCGCGGAAGTCTTTAATGTTCTTTTTGATCTGATCTACTCCCTCCTGGGTTGCCGTTTTTTGAAGACGCGCGTCCATAAGTGTTAGTTGATCGACCACATCTTTTACTTGTTTGGCGGTGGCGAGGGTATCCATCTGCTTCTTGATGGCCTCTGTCTGAGCGTCAATTTTGTTCTTCAATTCGGTCTGGTTGCCTTTGGAGAGGGCTGTCAAGGCTTCAAATTGCAACCTATTAGCGTCGAATCCTTTTTTCATCTCCAAAGAGAGAGTCCCCTGAAGGTCGGACATCTGTTGAGCGGTTTGCGATTGTAGTTCTAACATGAGAAGGATCTGATCCCTGCCGACCTGATAAATATCAGAGCTTATATTTCCGGAGGATCGCTCAATCAATTTTTGCATGGCTTCAAATTGCCCATTCATTTTCTCGATCATGTTGGCCAGAATGTTTTTGGTATCCAGTAGCTGGCGAAGAATCTCCTCTTCTCGTGACAACCGCACCATACCGGCATAGGTATCCAAGCCGCGGATAGAACCGCCGGAAATGAGGATCTCGCAATCGGCGCGAACGAGGTCATTTACTGTGCAGACATCGGTGATGCTGCCGGGCTCGCCGTCCCAAGTCTTCCGCGAGTCTTCCATCGCGTCCATTGCATTTGTTTTTGCCGTCGTTTCCGACTCAGACGAAAGCATGCCTACGGGCGTATCGTTTTTGAAAGCATAATAGCTTTGGGGGCCACCTTCTCGCGCGACCCGCATGCTGCGATTGGTGATATAATTCAAAGTAACCGCCACGTCGGAGGGCAAGCCGTCGGTACAGGCGCTGCCGTAGATCTCGACGACCTTTTGTCCGTCGTTCAATCGGACCAATTTTGCGCAGTTGTTGTTCGGAACAAAACCTTTTTCCGTAACCAGGCGGTTGGAGAGTTCTTTTCCGAACGACAATGTCTTTATAACCACGCCACGCGGCTCTTCTTTCTTCTTCCCGCACCCGACGATCGTAAGAGTTAACGCGCAGAGCGAAAGCACCATCGCGTTTTTGGCTACCTTAAACACGAAACACCTCACTGAAAAATTTTTTATGACCCCAAAATGGGTAAATTTATGCATTGAACGAAGGCGCATCATAGAGAAATGATGCATTAAGTCAATACTCTTTACATTTCTTTCCGAAATTTTAGTGAGTTATCTGAGGGCGAGAACCCGTAACGTTTTATGCTGCGAGCCCGATGACATTCTTTGTCACCGAGAAGGTGTGGTTACCTGGCTTAAGAACGACAATTGAAGGGCCCTTGCGACCTCCAACCGATTGCCCAATGGTTGCGGATAAATGGATTTGCAGAACCCATCGCCCTTGCCCGCATAGTATGACCTTAGGCAGTCGAGGCCTTGTATTCGACTAGACCGAGTCATGCGATACGGCTTCAGGCCCCAGTCATCGGCAAAGCTGACAAAGCAAAAGAGCCAAGCGGAAATCAGTATCCGTTTTAGCATCACTGGGCGATCCTTTAACCAGTTGGCCCAAGCCGAGACCGAAAGTGGCACTAGCATCATGCTAATTTCCCCGTACCTTGACCATTTGGAGGCCGTGGAGGAAAACCCCGCGCGACCAATAGTGATGGAAGCGAGGCTGGCTAACAGACCTATCGACGCCACGATTATAGGAAACGATCGGAGCAAAAGGGTCGAATCACGTTTGCATAGAATGCCCAACATGGGAATAACCACAAATCCAAAACATACTAAACCAAGTAGCGCCGATCTTGACTCAACACCAAAACCGAAAGAAACTAGGTTTACTAAAAAGTACCAAAACAAAGGTCGGTAAGGAAGTACCGCATTGGGGTGCCCGGGGTGCTTATGATAGGTGATCAACCAGAAAAATAGGGCTGCCCCCAAGACCAACACCACGAAGAGGGATCTCACGACAAAGCCAAATTTTTTCTCCGATGGCAGACCACGAAAACGAAGAAACTGATAGCAAGGAAATGCCAGAAAAACCACCACTAGAGACGCGGCTCCACTTGCCAGCGAATAGGCGGAAAGGACGGCACACAAGGCTCCGAAAAAAAATCGCGGGCCTGTAGGATTTCCAATGAAAAGCAATGCGATCGCAAGAAAGTAAAAGAGCAGAAAAAAATGGAAAGAGGATTGTAACCCCCATAGGTGATTGTCGTGGGGAAGAGTCGACAGCAAAAAAAGACAGAATCCGATGACGATCGGTAACATCAATTGGGGGGAAGCTCTTCGAGAAATCCAAACAAGGCATCCCAGGATAGAAATAAAAACCAGGAAATTGATCAGCTGCAACGTCACCAGGTTCCATCCATTCCATTGGTAGAGCAGCCAGATCAGAGCCTTCGTTGGGAAAATGATATGCTCATTGTGACGAGCCAGCATCCAGCTTAAGCGGAGGGTTTTGCTGCAAGATTGCAATAGATCCCATTCGTCAGCATTGGGAATATTGACCGCATAATGCCAAATGGCGATAAAATGGGCGGCTCCTAGAACCACAAATAGCGCCAACGGTAAAGATGTCGCGAATTTTCTCAACGCTTTGTTGCCTGAACCAGAAACTGCTTCCCCAGAAATCGCCAGACCAACGGAACATTGAGATACAACTGCGTCAACTTAGGAGTCTGTGGCAAACGACTACGAAAGGAATAGGGGAGAAACTTGGGAACCACTCTACCTACCGTGAAACCTGCTGCGTAGAGATGTTCTGCGGTGGAGACTTCCGTCAACGCCACGCAATGGTCTGCGCAATCAAAGTATTCCTTGGAGCAGTACTTGAAATTGGGGCCTAGAATGGCAATGCGCCCCTGCGATTTAAGGCAAGCATGCATTTTTTTAAGAAACCTCGCTACTGTCGCCTGGTCAGCCAAATGTTCGAGAAAATTGGAAATAAAAATGCCATCGAAATAATCGAACGGAAGCTCCGCTTCAAGGACATCAGCCAGAACTACTTTAATGCGCCCTGATTGCGCGCGCTCCGGGTAACTCTCGCGATCGACGACCCAACGCTCCTCAGCGGGGATCGCGTTGATGAACTCCCCCCTTCCCGCTGCCGGGTCAAGCACCTTGGCTGGCTTACCCATTTCGTTAAAAATATAATTTGCAATTGGCCCCCACACGCGCTCCCGCGCTTCTTGGGATATCCCTTGGAACCGATAGTCGTAAACGCGCTTTAAATCCATAAAATATCTCCCAAACGTCGTTGCAAGGGCGCAGCCCGAAGCAATCCCGTCGAATCTCCGCTCTGCCATGAGATTGCTTCGTTATACTCGCAACGACAGAGGGCGGGTAACTGGGCAAGCAATTCCATAAAACTATGCCAACCATCTTCGACAAATAAAAGGACCGAGCTTTTCGGTTATTCTCCGAGGCAAACGCTGCCAAAACTGCACGAAACGCTCGAT
>Ga0364880_10147_pt2 | contig 32284 bp, 40 predicted proteins | sample ExccelJu500001D3_5_FD_206927 | JGI IMG/M metagenome (GOLD analysis project Ga0364880, IMG submission 206927) | Enriched cells from Trout Bog Lake Hypolimnion, Wisconsin, USA - BchlTB.July30.5000.01.D3 | ecosystem: Environmental > Aquatic > Freshwater > Lake > Hypolimnion/Profundal zone | place... | reverse complement strand
ATTTGCCAAGTTTGGTTGTATGATTCGCATTAGGTTTGGAATGATTTTAAAAGCCAAATCACCCTTTAAACCCATTGGAGATTGTCATGCGTTTTTTCAAATTTTTACTCGTCATTGCGTCAGTACTGTCTCTCAACATTTCTATGGCATTTGCGGCCACCTCTCATTACTCGGCCGCACTCAGCGTGGGCGCTGAAGCCCCTGGCAAAACTGGGCCCGGCGTTGGAAATGCGGAAGGTTCTTTTGACAGCAGCACCTCAAAATTCACCTACACCATTACCTATTCAGGTTTAAGCGGTCCCGTGACCGCAGCGCATTTTCATGGGCCTGCAGCACCGGGGGCGAATGCGGGCGTTGCTTTGGATATGAAGGGCGACTTAGCCAGTCCTATTCATGGTGAAACCACCCTCACCGCAGACCAAGCTGAAGGGCTTACCAAAGGATTATGGTACATAAACTTACATACCGCGGAAAACCCCAAGGGCGAAGTGCGGGGACAGGTACTGGCTAAATAATTTTCCATGCCCCAATTCGCTGCCAACCTGTCTTTTCTGTATGGGGAACATGATTTTCTGGATCGTTTTGCTGCAGCAGCAGCTGATGGCTTCAAGGCCGTTGAATATCTTTTTCCCTACGATTATGAGGCGTCTGTATTAAGTGAGCGGTTACTTCAGAATGGGTTGCAGCAGGTGCTTTTTAATGCGCCCCCGGGAGACTGGCAGGCGGGCGAACGGGGCTTGGCCTGTCTGCCCGAGCGCGAAGCCGAGTTTCAACAGGGCATTCTAGAACGCGCCTTACCCTATGCAGACGCCCTGCGCTGCTCGCGTTTACATGTGATGGCGGGTGTGGTTCCTGCAGATGTTGACCTGGCGCGTTACTGGGCCACTTATCGCAAAAACCTGAGTTGGGTCGCGCGACAGGCGGCCCCCCATGGCGTGGAGATTGTGATTGAACCCATCAACATTCAGGACATGCCAGGTTATTTTTTAAGCCGCCAAGCGGATGCCCACCGCATGGTGGTGGAGTGCGGCGCGCTCAACCTAAAAGTGCAAATGGATTTGTATCATTGCCAAATCACCGAAGGGGATGCGCTGGCTTATGTGCAAGATTACTTGCCCACGGGGCGCGTGGGTCACATGCAAATCGCAGGAGTTCCTGGGCGTCATGAGCCCAATGTGGGGGTACTCAATACAGCAGCGCTGCTTAAATTAATTGATGATTTGGGGTATGCAGGTTACATCGGTTGTGAATATCGGCCGCTGGCTGGAACATCGGCAGGACTGGAATGGATGAGGGGTCAGACCCCCCATGGGGTCTGACCCCATGGGGGGTCTGACCCCTGGTTTTTTAGCCGCCGGCGGGGTGACGATAAAATTTCAATTCATCGTCGTATTCGTTATGCACGTGATTGATTCTGGCTTCCACGGCAGGATGGTTTCTTAAACCATCTTCCGTATGGGTGCTCTGACCGGGAACAATGGCTTCGCCACCGGCAGGATGGCCGTAAAGCTTCATTTCTTCTTCATTCATTTGATTAATAGCGGCATTGAAAAATACCGGTGAAGCATGGGTTGCCACGCTCACTGTAGACTCGGCAAACGCCCCATAACAGATTGAAAATAATGCAATAAACAGAAGTTTTTTCATGTTGAGACTCCAAAGTTAAGAACAAAAACTCAATTTGAAAAATCGCTGCCTTTCCTTCACATATAACATATTAATGTTAATTTACAAGTTTATCATTCAGACTTTCTTATGCTGATATAAGAGACGCTGATGACGTCACAGGAAGAACCAAACCTTAAGCGTTACCAGCGCGGCCAGGGCTCCTCATCAGATGACAAAAATAGGGGCTTAAAAAAAGCCTCTGTCATTTCTGACAGAGGCTTAATGTTTGTGCGCTAACGCTGCTTAATGCTTACTTGGCGTCCGATTTAAACCATCCTGAAACCGTATCGGCCGCAGAATCATAAGCCGAACTTACGGATGCGCAACCAGAGCAGGTTAGGGCCAATAAAATCAATACGGAGGCTGCTAAGGACTGTGTAGTACGTTTCATGGATAACCCCTCAAAAAATTGGTGGAATGCTCAAAGTGCCAATGTCAATAAAAGACAGTCTGGACAGGCAAAAACCAGATGATGCAGGTGCATTCTAACAGCGCTTTAAGGTCGGCGGTAACCGGACATAGCAAGCCTTCCGTTAGGGCGATTCTTGCCCTTTTTGGTACCAGTCCTTTGATCCATTCACCATCCGTACCACCAAAAGCATTACCGGAACTTCTATCAAAACACCGACCACGGTTGCCAAGGCAGCGCCCGACTGAAAGCCAAACAAGCTAATGGCAGCCGCTACAGCCAATTCAAAAAAATTGGATGCCCCTATGAGAGCCGAGGGGCACGCCACATTATGTTTTTCACCAAGCGCTCGATTTAGGACATACGCCAAAGCAGAATTAAAAAACACCTGAATCAAAATAGGCACGGCCAATAACCCTATCACCAATGGTTGCTTAATGATGGCCTGCCCCTGAAAAGCAAACAATAAAACCAATGTCAGCAATAGCGCCACAATGGAATAAGAGCCCATTTTTTTCATGGCCTCTTCAAAGGTCATCTGCCCTTTGGTCAATAATAACTTGCGCCCTATCTGCGACAAGATGACAGGAATTAAGATGTAGAGAGCCACGGAGGTGGCCAAGGTATTCCAAGGCACTGTAATGGCCGAGATGCCCAACAGCAAGGCCACTAATGGCGCAAACGCAAACACCATAATCGTGTCATTTAGCGCCACTTGCGATAAGGTAAAAAGCGGGTCGCCATGGGTAAGCCGGCTCCAGACAAACACCATGGCCGTGCAGGGCGCCGCGGCCAACAAGATTAATCCGGCAATATAACTGTCAATCTGATCAGCAGGCAGGAAAGAAGAAAACAAATGGCGGATAAAAAACCAGCCCAAAAATGCCATTGAAAATGGTTTAACCAACCAATTAACAAATAACGTAACGCCAATGCCTTTGATGTGTTTTTTAACCTCGCCCAAAGCTGCAAAATCCACCTTGATTAACATGGGAATAATCATCACCCAAATTAATATTCCCACAGGCAGATTGACGTTGGCTATTTCAATTGATCCAACCAAACGAAAAGCCTCAGGAAACGCTTGGCCCAATGTAATGCCTACAACAATGCACAGAAACACCCAAACGGTAAGGTAGCGTTCAAAGAGGCTCATGCCTTTGCCAGCCTCCTAAGCTCCGCCTGAGTGCTCATCAAATCCAATCGATCTAAGGGTAAATTAGCCAATAAATCGATACGATTTCTAAGCCCAATCATGACATCCCTAAAGGCTTTTCTCTTATCTTCATCAGACCCTTGGGCTTGAGAAGGGTCAGGAAACCCCCAATGAGCCGTGGCCGGTTGGCCGGGCCAATGGGGACAGGTTTCACCCGCAGCGTTATCACAAACCGTGATAATGAAATCCATTTTAGGTGCATCTGGCACGCCATAAGTATCCCAATTTTTGGAATGCAATTTCGTTTCGTCGTAACCTGTTTTTAGAACCAATTCTTTGGCCAACGGATTTACAGAAGTGCCCGGGGTAGACCCCGCCGAATAGCCCACAAATCTTCCACTGGGGTGCGTTGAGGCCAACGCTTCACCCAATATAGAGCGTGCTGAGTTATGGGTACATATAAACAGAATATTGTATTTTTTCATTTTGTTTTCTCTACGTGACTTGATCGAACAGGGGGGGCAGGGTTTTCCGCCACAACAATTTTCCAACAAAAAATCACTCAGTTTTTCAACCAATCGGGCATTGGGCCGATAGATCAGATTTCTGCTTTGGCGCTCTACCAACAATAAATTAGCATTCACCAATTCTTTTAAATGAAAGCTTAGGGTGGCATTGGGAATGCCCAGTTTTTCAATAATGTCACCGGGCGTTAAACCCACCGCTGCACGCTGAACAATTAAGCGGAATATATTTAGGCGAGACTCTTGCCCTAAGGCAAGAAAAGCGGAGAGGGCTTCTGAATTTTTCATAATTCCAATTATATGGAAATATACGTTAAAAGGGTATTACAAATATATGACAAAACATCACGTCCATCACACCGGCCTTTAACCCACATTAAAAAAAACCACCTATAGGCGGCCTTGACGTTTTATGATGCCTTAGCACTGCCAAACAGTGTCACAATGAATCGAACATAGGTTATCTAAAGCGCAAAAATGAATTTTAAGTTAATCACCATTGCATTACTAATATCGTGTGGCCTAGCCGGTTCGGCTCAGGCTACGGAAGTGTACACGGCCGATTCAGAGCACACCTTTGTAAGCTTTAGTTACAAGCACCTTAGTTACTCTGTACAGACAAGTCGATTTGATAAAGTAACGGGGACCATTACTTTAAACAATGAAAATAATGGTGGCGCCATTGATATAACTATAGACACAAAGTCAATCAGTACGGGCTCTGACGCCTTTAATAAACGCATTCAGGAAGGTGATTTTTTTGCAACCGAGCAATTTCCAGTGGCCACATTCAAATCGGACAGCATCATTTTTCAGGGCGATGGAATATCTGAAATTGAAGGCGAGTTAACCATCAAAGGCATTACAAAACCCATATTAATCGAAGTCAGTGGCTTTTCCTGTAGTCGCAACATTCTGACCCTTAAGCATACTTGTGGTGCCAACGCCATTGCCAAACTAAGCCGCTCTGATTTTAGTATGGGAAAGTATGCGCCTTTTGTTGGCGACAACATCACAATCAATATCGTCATAGAGGCTTCAAGAGAATAGGAGTATGGTTAATACGCTTACCGCACGCTTTCATCATGTTGATACACAAAAGAAACCTACCCATAATTATTCGCAGACTTATGCTTTATCTTCATACAGATCGCATGAATAACGTCCTGATAGGTAGCGATCTAGGTTTTCGCAAATACCGTCATTACTAACTACCGAGCTGTGACCAGAACCCATTACCCTTAAGCCCACCATAGAACCCTCAAGGTCTGCGGGATTATTATTAAAGAAGCGACAGTTAGAACATTGCCGCTTCTGCAATTCTTGTAAGTCTGTCATTGCTGACCAAGCTTCACCCAAAAATCAACAAATACCTGAGTTGATAGGATGTAGCCCAGTATTACATTGACAACCACTCCCGCCGTAAATGCATAGAATGGTTTTGCCCCTGCCTTCGCAAAATCACTAAATCTAGTTGTTAAGCCAATACTAAAGAAGCAGAAGATAAATGCCCAAGTGCGTAGATTTTTAATCGGGTCCACAAGGTGAGGAACGACATTAGATTTATACGCGGCAAAATCATATCCGCGTGATATTGCTGTAACTGCCAATGAAGCCACCAAGAACCCAATGACAAATTTTGGAAAGCGTCTCCAAATCTCTCCGTAGTTTGTTCGTCCTGCAACCCCCGTCTCTTCCCAGCGTGTTGTAGCGACTATGGATAGCACCAATGCCCAAATACCAATCCACACATCACGGCCAATAACTTTCATGAGAGTAAATGCATTAACTGCGGCTTCCGCACTACCTTCAATACCGGGAACATGACCAGCATACGCACCATAAGTTTGTGCGGCAGCAAATCCTGCGGCATCAGCAAATTCAGAAGTCCCAATCCATGCACCCGCAACCCCGGTTGGTAATCCTAATTCTTTTGAAATAAGTGGCAAGGCAAAAATCATGACGATTGCCCAAAAGATCACAATAGATATTGAAATTGGCGCATGCTCTTTCTTTGCTCCAACTGCACCTGCAATTGCAATAGATCCTGATACACCACAAACTGCACCGCCAGCGCCTAATGTTGCAGCCAATCTTCGATCTAATCCCAAACGTTTGCCAACAAAATAAATTACGAAAAAAGTAGTTAATGAAACAATCGATGCTTGCAGTATGGCTACTGGACCAGCCCAGATAATGAGCGTAAACGGCAAGGTAGCGCCTAAAAGCACAATACCAGTCTTGATATAAAACTCAACTCGAAATCCCGACTCTAGCCATTTTGGTAAACGCGTTAGATTTGCTATCGCCAATCCAAGAGCCAGCGCAACAAGAGGTGGCTCGAGGTTGTAGTAGCTGGCTTGATCCCATTGGCCCAATGCAAACACCAGAATAGAAATAATGTAGATGAAAAGAAATGAGCCAAAAAATTCCTTGAACGAAATTTTTAGAAAGCTAATTGCAAGTCCAAACATCGCCGTCCATAAAACAAATTGAGCAAGATAGCGAGGGGCATTAGCAACCAGTTGAAACCCAAGGTCTGGCAAGGCGTGCCATTTAGCTGGTATAACTGCAATCCAACCAATGCTTGATCCTGAAGAAAAAAACAAAACAGCAGTTAGTAAAAGACCCAACCCAATCCAAATTGACCACCAGTCTTCTTTTTTGAATAGTTCGCTCCATTGAGAGCCACTGGTGATAATTGATGACATTGCTTCTCCCAAAAAATTCTAAATACGTATTCGGCGATCTAGCCATGACGCCCATCCGCTCTTTGATTGCTAATATTAGATCGGTATTGGTATATAGTGCAACTGTCATTAAGTGATATGCATATAATAAAATCGTATATGCCTAATTTTATCGTTTGAAACAACTTCACGAGTTAATGGATTCTTGAGAGGGTCGCATAGATCGACATTTAACCGACGCAGGGATGACAACCCCCCTGCATGCAACCGTCCTTTTATAGGACGCTTCTTAATGAGGGTACATTGGCTTAACTGAGCGAATGATGGAACATGGCCCAAATTTAGGCTTGCCACATACCGATGCTTTTGGTAGTGGTCTATTTGAATTGAGGCTTAAGGGGGCCGAAGGTATTGCGAGAGTCTTCTTTTGTATGATGGTTGAACAAGAAATTGTCATGCTCCATAGCTTTATTAAGAAAACCCAAAAGACGCCTGAGAAAGAATTAAAACTTGCTAAGCAACGCATGAAGGAGTTAAAGAAATGACAACAAAAACAACTAAAACCCTGACTCATAAACAAATGGTCAGTAAGATGCTCAAGAACTCAGCAGTTAAAGCCGAGGTAGATAAACTCAATCGTGAAGAGTTCGCTATTCTTGATGAAATTCTTGCGGCAAGAAAAGAGTCTGGATTGACACAAGCCCAAATTGCCAAACTGATGGGTACACAAGCTCCAGCAGTTGCTCGATTAGAGAGTTCTTTGGCTACTGGTAAGCACTCTCCGAGTCTTAATACCCTTCGAAAATATGCTGCCGCAGTTGGGAAGAAGATTGAACTTCACTTAGTGTAAACACTCATCCGCCCGAACAAAAGAAAATGCCCCGCACGAAGCAGGGCATTATTTAAATCTTGGTAGCCGGGGCGGAATCGACCAGGGCCGAGGATGGTCAATCCTGATTAAATTAGCAGCAAATGGGGTGACTTATTTCTCAGACGCGATCCTTTCGCCATTTGAGTATTTGCCATGAAAACGAAACCAGTCTTCTGCGGACATGGCATCAGGCAAGACTTTTTTAAACTCTTCTGGAGTTCCTTTTGGACCCTTCTCATCTTCAAAGTACAAAAACATATGGTGTAAATCTTTAAGGAACAATTTACGAAAAAATTTAGGCATTGCCAGCTTTGCTTTGACCGGTATATCGCTAACCTTAGATAAAGCCTCAGCCACCTGCGATAGATTACCCTGCCATCCAATGACATCAAGCGTTTTACCCAGCCACTCTTGAGGGTTCTTAAACTGAATCGCGGCCGCACGACCGATGTCATAGGTAGCACAATATTTACAGTCTTGTTCCGTTAAAAACTTAACGACACCCTTTTTTAATGGATTCCAATTGGCTGAGTCATCCAAATTCTCAAAGAAGGCACAAGGACGCAAAATTGAATAGGGCACGCCTGACTCGCGTACATATTTTTCCAAAGCGACTTTTGCTTTCAAATGCTTCACATGCTCGTTAAAGAATTGGGCATCCGCAACACTCATGAAAATTAAATGGTCTATGCCGGCTGCTTTAGCCACATCAATAGCATCTTTACCTTGCCTATATTCAAAATCAGCATTTGATTTAGCGGCACCAAAGTAATCGGTAATAACAAAAACTTTTTTAGCACCAGTTTCCTTAAATGCTTTGTCTAGATCAGAGCGTATTGTGTAATTACAGACTACTGGCTTTATGCCCTGGCTGGCTAAAGGACTATTCTCAGATCGGGTTGTTCCATACACTTCAAAGCCTGCATCAATTAATGCTCGACAGACATTACGCCCCACCTTGCCGGTGGCATTGAGTACGAGAACTTTTTCTTTTGCCATGATGAGCTCCTTAATGATACAAATATTAGTTAATGGTATATTTTATATACCTTTATAGAAACATATAAGTAGGCACCCAATGGTAACTATTGAAAAAGTACTAAAGACTTCAACAAAAAATTCCTGCGCTGGCAACAGTTGTGAGATTCGAGATGCTTTTTTGATGATCGGCGGAAAATGGAAAAGCATGATTCTTTATGTTCTCTCATCTGAAGGGGTTGTTCGATTTAATCAACTCAAGAAAAAAGTCAGTGTGGTCTCTCAAAAGATGTTGACTCAACAACTGCGAGAACTAGAGCGAGACGGGCTTATCAATAGGCAGATATTTCTGGAAGTTCCACCACGCGTTGAATACTCAATGACTGAACTTGGCTTAAGTTTGGGTCCAATCTACGAAGCGGTTCACAAGTGGGAGCAGAAGAATTACAAAGCAGTTAGCAAATGTCGTATTCAGTATGATGCCAATTTAAATTAAGTGATGAGCCCAAAAAAACCACCCGAAGGTGGTTTTGGTATTTCTTGGTGGCCCGGGGCGGAATCGACCTGGGCTGAGGATCTTTGATCCTATTCAGTTCTTGTCTGAATTGCCGCAAAAACCTTTTTCATGGCAACTGGGTTAATAGATGTTTGACCTTTAAAAGGCTGATCTGTAATAACCAATAATGAAATTAGCCCTCCAAATGCTATGGGCAAAATAGTCAGCCCAAAGAAAAAGTTAGATGACGGTAAGAACAAAGTATTGACTAAAATTAAAGTGCTTAAACAAATAAAAATCACCACCCAAAATAAAGCAGGCAATCGTTTATCAGAGCGATCAATTCTAGTTTCTCTGCTCTCTGAAACCTCCTCAGACTTTTTGATGATGTCAGAATATAGCGATAACTGTTTAGGTGTTTCCGGCTCTAATTTAAAAATATTTTGGGATATACCTCGCCATAGCATGTGGGTTTCTTTACTGCCCTGACCTTCGCTTAAATCGAGCCACTCATCATTGATAACTGATTGAATGTAAGCTCTAAGTTGAGTTCGAACCTCTAATGCTTGCTTGCTTCCGAAGCGCAATAAAAGTCGATCTAAATTATTAACTCTGCCCGCCTCAACAGATACGATTGACTCCACTTCGCGAAAATTTGACTGTGCTTGGTTCAATAAAAATCCAATCAACAATCCAGTGCTTGAAGCAATCGGGGAGAACAGTGACTGGCCCAATCTTGTGCTTTCCTCGCTTGGCTCAAAGAAGGGGAGCATTTGCAGAAGCTTTGGAAGAAAGCCCATTGCCAAGGAAACTGTGACAATAAAAAAAATCATAATTGCCATATTTGAAAATCTATAAATATAGTTTGGCATAATTGTTCATAATATCTAAATGGAATGGGAATATCTTAGCAGACGAAATAAAAATAGCCCAACAAGTGGGCTATTGTGATTCTTGGTGGCCCGGGGCGGAATCGAACCACCGACACAAGGATTTTCAACTCTGATTGACCGTCTTCGTTATTTTTATTTTCAAAGTCTAACAGCGTGCCCTCATCGTTTGGAGCTGTTCTTTTGCTGAATTTACATAAGCAATCTCCAGATCTGAAGCAGGAAGCTCTGAAGGCTTAACTCTAGCCCCCACTCTTTTTGCCACCTCTAAACCTTTCTGAACATCTTTCCAGCTCAATCTCATGACTTCGCCATTACCCATAAATGGAATATCTACAAATGGCATTGAGCTCCAAAATGCTTTTTCAGCGTTATATGGATCTGGCACAGGATGAAATTCTTTTAACTCCCATTTCTGACCTGTTTCTTTGACATAGCTGCCAGCTAATTTAGTTAAATCATTATTGTGTTGAGCCAACCTCTTTTTGGGGTCAAGTATCGTAATCCCAATCTTGTATAGATCTGGATCAGATGGATGAATCAATACATATATAAAACCCGGCTTCATCTCACGCTACCAAGCACTATCCATTTAATATCTCATCGAACTTTCGTCTAAACATTAACGGTTGGCTAATACAAGGAATCGGCTCTTTTGTGCCGCCAGTTCCAACGATTTGTAAATTGCCGTAATCAAGCATTCTGCCTAAGATGCTTTGTGAAACGCTGATGCTCTCTACTTTTGGCAAATTTATTTCAATTGTGTAACGACTAATTAGTCCAAACTTAGCAATGATTCTTCTATTGGTGATTACTAATTCTGTAGTTTCTTTAGCAATAATTGGTCCTATTAAAACAAATAAGCCCCACAAAATGAGTGCTGACCCAAGGACAGTTTCAGCAGGAACTGATCCAAGCTTTTCATTAAATGAGATAGTGAAACTGAATATTCCACCGCCCAGCAAAATTAAGCCAAAAATAAATCTCGGCAAAAAAGGAAGCAAAGACACAGTTGCCTCATATTGGACAGATTCATCTTTTCCCAGCACAGAGCTTACATAACTCATATCCATCATCTTTATTGGCAGAACTAATTCTTGATATTAGAAATATATAGCAATAACGGTGCGATAGGATTAAACATCCCCATCGCCAGGATCCCAGCACTCAGCCATTGTTCCGCACGAAGCAGGGCATTATTTAAATCTTGGTGGCCCGGGGCGGAATCGAACCACCGACACAAGGATTTTCAATCCTCTGCTCTACCGACTGAGCTACCAGGCCACGTAAAGCCGGTCATTATAGCCAAAATTTCACTGTTTTGGTCATTTTTAAGGCGCATGAGGATTTAGACCCTTTCGCAATGGGCTATTTTTAGCTCATGCGCTAGACATTCCTCGTGCGGAAGGGGTAATGTGGCAAGCAGTATGAATCATTATCAACGCCCTCTCTTGGTGTTATTTGGCATCCTGCTGTGCGCCATTGCAACGGCAGGTGAGCTGACGAAACCCGACATTGAACAGCGCTTTCAAAACCATGTGGCCCATACGGGAGCTGCCGTGGCTTCGGGGGTATCCTTGCACGTGGGCGACAAACTGCATGACATTGCCGTCTGGCCTTTGTATAGCGACCAATCTCCGGACAGTAATCCGGTGGAATATGTATTCGAAACCATCGATTTGGCCCCTATTCCCGGCTTTGAGGGCACCCCGATCAACATGCTGGTTGAAATGGATGTCAGCGGTAAGTTCTTGTCCGTAGAAGCGCTCACTCAGCGCGAGCCGGTATTTGTCAGCGGATTGGGTCCTGGCCCGCTGATTAATTTTTTAAAACAATATGAAGGCCTAAATCTACGGCAAGAAATTACCATTGCCAGCGGTTATGGCAACCAAACCTCACATGCCTCAGGGGGGGCCAACCGCGTGGTAGTGGATGGGGTGGCCAAAGCCACTGCTTCGGTGCGCATCATCAATCAATCCCTTTTAGGAGCCGCGCTGGCCGTGGCCAGATCCAAATTAGGATTTGCGCAACAAAGTGCCACAGCACTGCCCGCCACATTTAAAAACATCCCTTTTGAAAAACTAGATTTACCAACACTCATTCGGCGTGGTTATGTGCAACATGTCACCATCACCAACGCTGAGGTGGAAAAGTTATTTGTCGGCACTGATGGTGCGGGCTTGGATGAAGCGGTTTTAAAAAACCCCGACGGTATTTTTGCAGACATGACCGTAGCCTCTCTTAACTCACCCATTGTGGGTCGCAATTTATTAGGCGATGATAATTGGGCACAATTACAAACCCATCTGCAAGATAACCGAGCGGCCTATTGGGTGGCCACCAGCGGCGCCTACAGCCTAACCGATGACAGCTTCACCCCAGGCAGTAGTCCGCAACGCCTCGAGCTGTCGCAACAAGATTTACCCATTGAATTGCGCGATACCAACCGGGACTATGCGCGCAACCCCTTATTTCCCAACTTAAATGCCGCTTTAATTTTGGCTGTAGCCCCCCAAGCGGGGCTGGACCCCGGTCAACCCATGGACTTTCGCCTTACGGTAAGCCGTGCCCGCGGCAGCATCATGCCCGTCATCACACAGAAACAGCTGGTGCTGCATTACACGCCGCCCCCTGAATTATTTGATTACCCACCCAAACCTTTACCCGAATGGCTGCAAGCCTGGCAAGGTCGGCTGCCTGATCTGGTGATTATCAGCGTGGCTTTGTTGTTGCTCACAGCAATGCTGATTTGGCCGCACTTTATTTCTATTCATCCAAAGCGTCTGTTTGTTTTTCGCATAGGATTTTTATTGTTCACATTAGGTTTCATTGGCTGGCATGCCCAGGGACAGCTGTCCATTGTGCAGATTACCGGCGCCATTAAAAGCATGATGGCAGGTGCGGGACTGGCCAGCTTCCTCTACGATCCCATTTCGCTGTTGCTCATCGCCTTCACCGCCATCAGTTTGGTGGTATGGGGCCGCGGCACTTTTTGTGGTTGGCTATGCCCCTTTGGCGTGTTGCAAGAATTGGTGGGTCTGGTGGCGCGTTTTAATAAAATTCCACAATGGCGCTTGCCGCCACGCGTATCAAAATTCTTATCTCGTTCTCGCTATGTGGTGCTGGCCGCCCTCATGATGGCCGCTGCCTGGGCGCCCGCATGGGCGGTGAAGATGGTAGAGATAGAGCCCTTCAAGACCGCCATCACGGTCAATTTTCAGCGGGAATGGCCCTATCTGGTATGGGCCATCGGCGTGTTGCTGCTGGGTGTATTTGTCTATAAATTTTTCTGCCGCTATCTCTGTCCTTTGGGCGCCGCGCTCACGGTACTGGGCAAACTGCGGCGCTTTAAGTGGCTGCAGCGTATCCCCGCTTGTGGCAATCCGTGCCAGCGTTGCCGTCATGCTTGTCATTACGATGCCATTACCCCACAAGGCGCTATTGTTTACGACGACTGTTTTCAATGTTTGGATTGCGTGGGTATCTATCACGACGACACACGCTGCGTGCCCAAAGTCATTTACAACACCAAAGGCGTGACCATACAGGTTCGCCCCTCTAAATCATGAAAACCACCCTCCTCACCCGTCGCCGCTTTATCACTCTTACCGCTGCGGCTGTGGGGCTGCCCATAGCATTGTATTATGCCGGCGCATCCACTCAGTTGGCGCGCTGGGAGGGTACTGCGCTGGGAGCGCCCGCTTCTATTCAGCTGTACCACCGAGATGCGCAACGTGCACAAGGAGCCATTAACGCCGCGTTGATTGAATTGCAGCGATTGGAAAACATTTTTAGCTTGTACCAACCCAACAGCGCACTCTCCACTCTTAATCGCCAGGGGTTTTTATTGGAAGCGCCTCACGACTTATGGGTCATGACTCAACGCGCCCTGTCTTTGGCGCAAATCAGTGACGGGGTTTATGACCCTACGGTGCAGCCTCTATGGCAACTGTACTTTAGCCATTTTTCAAAACAACAAGCCAACCCCGCAGGGCCCTCAGAGCAGGCGCGTCAGGCGGCATTAGCGCTGGTCAATTGGCGCGATGTTGAACTGGACACCCACCAGCAACGCATTGCCCTAGCGCGCCCTGGCATGGGGTTAACACTCAACGCGGGGGCACAAGGCTACATTACGGATCGTATTGCGGACCTTCTGCGTGCTCACGGGTTTGATCGCATGTTGGTGGATATGGGAGAACCGCGCGCACTCTCCACCAAACCTGACGGCAGTGCTTGGCGGATTGCCATTGCCAACCCCGCCAATACCAAGCAAGCCATCACCACCTTAGATGTGGTGGATGAATGCGTGGCCACCTCTGGCGGCTATGGCACGGTGTTTGATGATGCGGGCCGCTTCACCCATCTTTTTAATACGCGCAATGGATTAACAGCGCCAGCTTTATTGGGTGTTTCTGTGATTGCCGATACAGGCATTGCAGCCGATGGATTATCCGCCACCATGCTGCTGGTGCCGGAGCATCAGCGTCAAGCGGTGCTCACCGCCGGTGGCGGTCGGCGCGCTATTTTTGTCACCCCCGAAGGGATTATGGCTATCGTTGAAGCAACGCCAAACCTTACGGCCTGACGTTGCGTTTTGACGACGTTACTCTTTAAAGCGCAGGGTAGTCCGTATAGCCTTCCGCAGCGCCGCCATAAAAGGTGGCGCGGTTATAGGGATTCAGTGCAGCATTCAATTTAAAACGTTCTGGCAAATCGGGGTTAGCGATAAAGATGCGGCCAAAAGCCACCGCATCCGCACCCCCTGATTGCACATCCTGCTCGGCGGAATCTTTGTTGTAACCTCCCGCCATAATCACTTTTCCTTTAAACAATTTTCTGAATAATTGAGAGGTGCTGGGTATATCGCTCACCATCTGATCGCTACCGCCGGCCATAGTGGAACGCGGTTCGATCATATGCACATAGGCCAGATTCAGATGATTGAGTTGCTCCATAAGATGGCCAAACAAGCCCACCGGGTCTGAGTCTGACATATCATTGAAGGCGCCATAAGGGGACAGGCGAACCCCTACGCGATCGCTTCCCCAAACAGCAGATACTGCCTTAATAACTTCAAGGGGTAGCCGCGCTCGATTTTCAAAACTACCGCCATAGGCATCGGTTCTGTGGTTGCTGCCATCTTGCAAAAATTGGTCCAATAAATATCCGTTGGCAGCATGCACTTCAACACCATCAAAGCCCGCCTTCTTGGCCTGTTGCGCGGCGTGAACATAACTGGCGATAAGCGCTGGAATTTCTGCCAATTCAAGGGCGCGGGGTGTTTCAAATTCTTCCAGTTTCCAAGCGGCGCTATACACCTTGCCGGTGGGTTTAATGGCGGAGGGGGCTACCGGTAATCCTTCAGCGGGGTGATGTGAGCTGTGAGAAATTCGGCCCACATGCCACAACTGCAACACAATCTTGCCGCCTTTGGCATGTACCGCATCAGTCACTTTTTTCCAACCCGCCACTTGAGCATCGCTGTAAATGCCGGGGGCGCCGGGATAACCTTTAGCCAATGGAGAAATATGAGTGGCCTCTGTAATAATAAGACCTGCACTGGCACGCTGCTCATAATAGGTTGCAGCCAAGGGGCCAGGTACGTCACCCTCAGATGAGCGCATGCGGGTTAAAGGGGCCATCACCACGCGATTAGAAATGACAATGCCGCCCAAGGTTTCAGGTGTTAGTAGTTTCATAGGTTTTTTACTCTTAAAGGTTAAACAATTTATGTTACTGAGCGGTCCAGCCCCCATCCATGGAAAGAATGGAACCCGTCACCGAAGCCGCATGCTCAGATGCCAAATAGACCGCCATACCTGCCACTTGTTCCATGGTGACAAACTTTTTAGTGGGTTGTGCGGCCAGCAACACTTTGGTCTTCACTTCTTCTTCAGTCATGCCACGGGTTTTCATTTGGTCTGGAATTTGTTTTTCCACCAAAGGGGTCCACACATAAGCCGGGCATATGGCATTAACTGTAATCCCCAACTGGGCCACTTCTAGGGCTGCTGTTTTGGTTAACCCAGCAATGCCATGTTTGGCTGCTACATAAGCAGATTTAAAGGGGGATGCCACCAGCGCATGCGCTGAAGCAATATTAATAATACGCCCCCATTTTTTTGCTTTCATGGCTGGCAGCGCGGCTTTAATGGTGTGAAAAGCAGAAGCCAGATTAATGGCGATAATGGCATCAAATTTGTCTTCTGGAAATTCATCAATAGGCGCTACATATTGAATGCCTGCATTATTGACTAAAATATCCAGCGCTCCGAAATGGGCGATGGCATCCACCATCATGGTTCTAATTTCAGCGGGCACCATCATATTGGCCGGTGAGTAGTGGCATTGCACTTTATGTTCTTTAATAATGGTTTGGCGCAACATTTCAATTTCAGCCGCATCCCCTAATCCATTTAAAACAATATTGGCGCCCTGCCCGGCCAGTTCGCGCGCGATGGCCAAACCAATGCCGCTGGTAGAGCCTGTGATTAATGCCGTCTTGTTTGTAAATTCCATTATTCTTAAATTTCCGCAGGTTAAATAAGCGCGAATCCTATTGACCCGCATTGCTTCGCTATTCTTATTGCTCTACAGTAGCCCTTAATTCTTTTCCAATGCGCCTAGTTTAAGCCAATTGGACGTCAGATAACATCTTAATGCGGGCCCTACCCGTGGAGAACCGTATGAAAAAACTCAGCCCAGTCAATAGCCAAGGAAATCCTGCGGGGTTGATATTAATGGCAAGCTTGGTGGGTACAGCCATTGAGTTTTTTGACTTTTACATCTACGCCACCGCAGCTGTATTGGTGTTTCCCAAACTGTTCTTCCCCTCCAGCGACCCCGCCACGGCCACTTTGCAGTCGCTTGCCACCTTTGCTCTGGCCTTCTTCGCGCGCCCAGTAGGGGCCGCCCTCTTTGGGCATTTTGGCGATCGTGCCGGGCGTAAGACCACTTTGGTGGCCGCCCTTATGACCATGGGGCCGTCCACGGTGGCCATTGGTCTGTTACCCAGCTACGCCGCCATTGGCATTGCCGCCCCTATTTTATTGGCTGTTTTTCGCTTTGGCCAAGGGTTGGGCTTGGGCGGCGAATGGGGGGGCGCCGTTTTGCTGGCCACAGAAAACGCACCCCCGGGTAAAAAAGCCTGGTTTGGCATGTTTCCTCAATTGGGGGCGCCCATTGGCTTTCTGCTCTCCAGTGGCACATTCCTCATCCTGACCAACGCCCTCACCAATGAGCAATTCTTTGATTACGGTTGGCGCATTCCCTTTGTGGCAAGCGCTCTGCTGGTGGCTGTGGGTCTGTATGTGCGATTAAAACTAGAAGAAACCCCCGCCTTTCTGCGCGCCATTCAGAATAATGAGCGCGTACATCTGCCCATGATTGTGGTGTTTAAAAAACACACCCGCGCATTGGTGTTGGGCACAGTGGTGGCCATTACCACCTTCGTGCTGTTCTATCTGATGACGGTATTCACCCTAAGCTGGGGCACATCCGTGCTGCATTACCCGCGCTCCAGCTTTTTAATTGCACAAATGATTGCGGTACTGTTTTTTGCCTTGGGTATTCCCATCTCAGCCCACTATGCCGACCGCTATGGGCGCGGCAATATGTTGATTGTGGCAACCGTCTGTATTTTTTTCTTTGGCTTAATGCTGGCACCCCTATTTAGTACGGGCAGCTGGATTTTAACGGTGGGGTTTTTGGCTTTGGGGTTATTCCTGATGGGCCTAACCTACGGCCCCTTGGGAACAGCCTTAGCAGAGATATTCCCCACTTCCGTTCGTTACACAGGGGCCTCACTCTCTTTCACCTTAGCCGGCATCCTAGGCGCTTCATTAGCGCCCTACACCGCCACCTGGTTGGCCGGTACTTACGGCTTAGAGTTTGTGGGTTATTACTTGTCGGCTGCAGCAGTGCTCACATTTGTAGCGTTGCTATTTGTAAGACCTTCTATGCAATCTTAAGTGAGTGGCCGCCTACAAGGTAATCTTAGCACCCAGTTCAATCACGCGACCGGCATCAATTTTAAAGAAGTCTGCGGTTCGAGAAGCGTTTTGCAACATCCAGACAAACAAATATTCGCGCCATAAGGACATCTTACTTCCTGGTGTGGGTACCAGTAAGTCGCGCGCTAAGAAGAACGAGGTTTCGTTAATCGGGCAACTGATGTGATGCTGAGAATCGAGTAAGTCCAGCACGCCAGTAATGTCGGGGGTTTCCTTGAAACCATAAATAGCACGCACCAAATACACATTACTGCCCATGTCTTTCACGGAAATCTTATCTTCGTCCGTTACGCGCGGTACGTCCCACACGCTAATCTTTAAAAAGATGACGCGTTCATGCAATACGCGATTATGTTTTAAGTTATGCAACAGAGCAGAAGGCACAAAATTTATATGCGCCGTCAAAAAAACAGCGGTGCCTTCAACGCGGTGCGGGGGATACTGCAATAGCGACGGAATAAAGCTATCAATGCGAATGCCGTTCTCTACGGCTTTGTCGCGCACCATTTTGCGGCCCTGATACCAGGTCATCATAAACAAAAAACAGATGGACCCAATCAGCATGGGTAGCCAACCGCCCTCCATCACTTTACTAAGATTAGAAGCAAAGAATCCAATATCAACCAACATAAAGACTGTGATAATTAAGGTTACCAAAAGCATGTTCCATTTCCAAACCGCCTTCATGACAATGGCTGCCAAGAAAGTAGTCATCAACATGGTGGTGGATACAGCAATGCCATAGGCCGCTGCCAAGTCATCGGATTTTTTAAAGGCCAGAACAACGCCAATCACAATAAAACATAAAATCCAATTGATGAAGGGAACATAAATTTGCCCTTTCTCACGCTCGGATGTGAATAAAATTTTCATACGCGGCAAGAAGCCCAATAAAATGGCTTCACTGGTCATGGAATAGGCGCCCGAAATACAGGCTTGCGAAGCAATCACGGTGGCTAAGGTGGCCAAAATAACCAATGTCAGCGTGTAGGTTTTAGGCACCATCAAGAAAAATGGGTTGGCAATGGTTTCGGGGTGATGCAAAAACATGGCCCCCTGACCAAAGTAATTCAGCAACAAACACGGCATCACCAAAAAGAACCAAGCAAACTTAATGGGTTTAATGCCAAAGTGGCCCATATCCGCATACAGCGCTTCGGCCCCCGTCAGTACCAAAAAAATAGACCCCATTACGGCGAAGGCAATCACCGAATCTTTCAGCATAAATCCAATTGCATATATGGGGCTTAAGGCCATCAAAATTTCTGGGGTTTCTTTAATTTGATAAAAACCCATTAGACCGATGGTGACAAACCAAAGCAACATAACAGGCCCAAAAAGCCTGCCCACAATGGCCGTTCCTTTTTTCTCAAAAATAAATAAAACAATGAGAATAACAATAGTGATAGGCAATACATAAGGGGCAAATGCTTTAGAAACCACTTCAGTGCCCTCAACAGCCGAGAGCACGGAAATGGCAGGAGTCAGCACCGCATCACCATAAAACAAACAAGCCCCCAATACGCCCACCATCATGATGGTACCAGCCCGTTTGCTGCCGCTCTTAGCAGTACGCAGGGCCAAGGCCATCAATGACAGGATGCCCCCTTCCCCATGGTTATTGGCGCGCATCACAAATAAAACGTATTTCAGCGACACCACCACAATAAAGGCCCAGAACACCATGGAGATCACACCATAGATAGATTCAGTTGTCATGGGGATGCCATGATCTGGATCAAAGCAGGCTTTCAGTGCATACAATGGGCTGGTGCCAATATCGCCGAATACAACACCAATCGCACCAAAAGCCAAGGCAATCAAGCCGCCTTTGCTTTTGCCTTCCGCGCTCTTAATGTCAATGGGGCGCAATAAATCAGATTGGGAATATTCCGGGTTACTCAGGGACATAACGGCCTCGTTGCTCGATTAACTGGCTCAACTTCAATTCTCAGCATTATGACAGAACTAGGCTGCAATGTTTTCATCGCTCGTCGCATCATTAATAACTATACTATAAAGACTATGACCAGCCATCAAAACACACGCCACGCAACCTCTGGCACGCCCTCTTTCTATCGTTGGGATGGAGATGTATTAATAGTGAACATTTTAGGCAAACCCAGCGCGCGTATGGACGCCATAGGAAAACCATACGGATCTGAGTTAAAGGTAAGCGTTACCGCCACGCCTGCATTGGGAAAAGCCACTGATCATATGGTACGATTTTTAGCCCAAGAATTTGGCGTATCTGTTTCAGCAATTGAAGTGGTGTTTGGGCAAACCAGCATTCACAAACAATTACGCATTCAATCCCCAACAAAATTGCCAAATGTATTCCAAGCAATTACGCAATAATTTTGCTGATTGGGGTTTTTAAGGGGCTATTAAGCGCGCCACTGATCGTGCATAAATAACCTCACCATTCACGAAGCGCTCATGATTCTCTTCAACAGTTGATAAATCATAGAGATAATTCACCATAATGCCAGCAGATTGGCGCAATCCTTTTCGGGACAGATCGCTGGCCCAATTAATTTGCTGCAATTTGGCCCCGTTAGTCAAATGGAATTTCGCTACCGGGTTGCCATTCGGGTTGGGCGACACAATGGTCAAATAAAGCCCCACTAAAGACAAGAGCGCTTCCTTTTCATGGGCTGATGCGTTAGCTGGCAACCAACCCGCCGAAATACGCTCGCCCCAGTTGTCGGACTCAGCCTTAATAACGCCCAATGCGTGATCACGAACGGTTTTTAAGGCCGGCTTAATGCCATCAGCAGCAGCGCCCGCACTTAAATGTGCGCCCGCCATAACCCAGTCCATTAAGCCCGGCACGGGGGACAGGGTAACAAATGTTTTTAAGGTGGGAAATTCAGCATGCAGTTGCTGGGCCACCCGTTTAATTAAAAAATTGCCCATAGAAACACCACGTAAACCAGGCTCGCAATTACTAATGGAATAAAATGCCGCCACCTTATAGTGCTGAGCGGTATTTATAGGTTCAGCCTTCTTGTCCACCAAAGGCGCGATCGCCACCGGCACTTCTGACAGCAAGGCCACCTCTACAAAAATTAAAGGCTCATCGGGCAATTGCGGGTGAAAGAAAGCGAAACAACGACGGTCGGGTTGCAAGCGCCTGCGCAAATCATCCCAACCATCAATGGCGTGTACAGCTTCATGTGTGATAATTTTTTCCAATACTTCTGCTGGAGACTTCCAGTCCACACGATGCATTTTAAGGAAACCTGGGTTAAACCAAGAGGACAACAAATGCCGCATATCAAAATCTACCGCAGCAAGTTCTGGTTTTTTTTCCAGTATTTGGAGCAAATCACGCCGCATCTCCAAAACTGCTGCTGTGCCATTACGCGCACGATTTAATCGTCTTAATAATTCTTGGCGCGGGGACTCAGCAATTTTTTGCAAATGGATGTAATTGCGTGCGCTGGGGTCGGCGGCAAACGCTTGTGCAGTAGCCACAATTTTAACGGGATCTGGGTTCAGCTTTTCAAATAAAGACATAAAAAATCGTGAGTGCTGGTCTTTTCCTAATTTACGATAATTATGCAGAAATTCATCAGCCATACTGACTGCGTTAGATTCACCGCGCTCAGAAATTAAGCGATTAACCGCGCCCATGGCACGAGACAGATAGCGGGCTTTAGCAAGTTTTTCAAACATATTGATTTTCTGTGCCACAATCCTTATAAATTGATAGACAAACTATTGAATGCATAATGTATCACTTTAACTGTACATAGTCTGTTCATAATATATCGTCTGGACAATCTTTTTTTACTATATTACGAGGGTGTAAAATGCGTTACAGATTGCTAGGCCATACCGGTCTTTATGTTTCAGAGCTTTGCTTGGGCACCATGACTTTTGGCGCACAAGGCTTTTGGCAAGTAATGGGTGGACTGCTACAGACTGATGTCAACACCTTGGTGAAAGAATCGTTTAACGCCGGTATTAATTTTTATGACACCGCCAATGTTTATTCACTAGGCCAATCCGAGCAACTGTTAGGCGAAGCCATTCGCCAGGTGGGCCTGCCCCGCGATGAAATTATCGTGGCCACTAAATCCACCGGCATTGTGGATGAGTCCCCCAACGGCAGAGGGCAATCACGGTTTCATATTTTTAACGCTGTGGATGCAAGCCTTAAGCGCTTACAGTTGGACCACATCGACCTCTATCAAATCCATGGTTTTGATCCATTAACACCCTTTGAAGAATCGCTCTCAGCTCTGAATGATCTGGTTCGGGCCGGTAAAATTCGTACCCTTGGCTTATGTAATCTGGCGGCCTGGCAAATCATGAAAGCCTTGAGCATTTCGCGCCACAACCACTGGGCAGAATTTGCCAGTGTGCAAGCGTATTACTCTATAGCTGGAAGAGACCTTGAACGAGAGGTTATGCCTTTGGTGGAGGACCAAAAACTGGGCTTGATGATTTGGAGTCCCTTGGCGGGCGGCTACCTATCCGGAAAATTTCGCCGCAACTCACTAACGCCCGATGAATCCCGGCGCTCTACTTTCGATTTTCCGCCGCTAGATAAAGAGAAGGCTTTTGCTTGTATAGACGCCATGGAACCCATCGCGAAAAATCATGGTGTGTCTATTGCCCAAGTGGCTTTGGCCTGGATTTTATCCAAGCAGTCGGTTTCGACCATTATTATTGGAGCGCGGAAGCTGGAGCAGCTAAAAGACAACATTGCCTCTACAAAATTAACACTCAATGAGGATGAATTACAATCGCTTGATGCCGTCAGCGCTTTGGCGCCCGAGTATCCCGGTTGGATGTTGGCTTTTCAGGGACAGTACCGCGCCAAAGCGCCGTTCAAGGATTAAATTAAGGCGGATAGTCGTTCCAGAAACAGGATTTCGCCGTGACTGACTTTATCCGCCCACTCTTTTCCGGATGCTTCGTTGGCCTCGTCTGATAGGTATTTAAATGAGCGCCAATGAATGCCAAACTCTTCTGCAACAGAGGCAATTGCGTAGAGCTCCATGTCTACAAAATCCACTTGGTTATAAATCAACCAATCGTCTCTGCCCGTTACAAAACTGTCGCCGGTTGCACATACGCAATCCCCATGCAAAGAATACAGCGCATTGGGTTTATCTGAAAAAGGAACAGTGCCACGCGGCGCCAAGGGCTCAGCCATCATATCGCGCTGGATAACTTTTTTAACCTCTAACAATCCACAGCATTTGGGGCTAATCTTACCGGCGGTGCCAAAGTTAACAATCAACGCAGGTTGGTATTGTTGTATGGCCTTGAAAGTAGCCAGGGCAGCATTAATTTTTCCGATCCCTGAATAGAGGATTGGGATGTGAGATGATAAAGCCGTGGGGGCCAGTTCGCGCTGCAGCGCCGTAATGATGACTAAAGGTGTTTTCATTTAAATTTTATGAATTTGCTCAATTATTTGCCAACGATACCTGATTTTCCAAAACCAGGAATCATGTTTAAAGACATATCCCCTCTATTGGCCGACGGCCAGGCGTTTTCAGTGGCCATTGAGCAGCTGCACCAATTAAGCCAGTTTTGCCAATACGACATTCTATTAGGCATCGAGTCCAGAGGGTTTATTTTTGCTGCGGCAATAACTCAGCACACTAAATCTGGACTAATACTGGCACGAAAGCCCAATAAGCTGCCTGGCGCGACTTATCGTGAGTCCTATGGGTTAGAGTACGGTTCCGACGCATTAGAAATTCAGCGCAATATTATTCCCGCTCATGCGCGCGTGTTATTGGTTGATGACGTGCTGGCCACCGGCGGCACAATGGTGGCAGCAGCAAACTTAATCCGCAAAGCGGGGGCCCATGTGGCCGGGGCGCTTGTTTTACTGGAGATTACCAGCCTCAATGGTGCGCAAAAATTAACCGATATTTTGGTAGAAACAAGATCACTCATTCAAATTTAAAACCCTACTATGAAAAAAGACGAAATTCGAGCCGTTATTGAAAACACATTGAAGCAGGGCAGCAAAATGCCTGGCGTATTTTCATTAGCCAAAATCATGTCTCTCAAAATGAAACTGGAAGCCTGCTCAACCACCGATGAGGTGGTTAGGACGCTTGAGGATAACCGCGACTTTGTATGTACCTCGTTTGGTTTAAACAGCAACACTTACAGTGACGGCATCGCCATTATTAAAGGTTTATAACAGCGCGTCTGTGGATTTAAGCTGGTGTCGTAAGACATATTTCTGAATCTTTCCCGTGGCTGTTTTTGGAATAACGCCAAACACCACTTCGCGCGGTACTTTAAAACGCGCCAAATACGCCTGACAATGCGCAATAATGTCTTCTGCTTTTGTAGGCGCCCCCTCTTTCAGCTCAATAAATGCGCAAGGCACTTCGCCCCATTTCTGATCTGGTTTGGCAATTACCGCGGCCACCAATACATCCGGATGACGGTACAGCACGTCTTCCACTTCCAATGAAGATATATTCTCTCCACCTGAAATGATGATGTCTTTACTGCGATCTTTAATCTTTACATAACCGTCGGCTTCAATAACGGCAATATCACCCGTATGAAACCAGCCTCCTGCAAATGCATCTTCTGTGGCCTGTGGGTTTTTAAGATAACCCTTCATCACAATGTTGCCGCGAAACATAATTTCACCCATGGTGGTTCCATCATGCGGTACAGGTAACAATGTATCCGGGTTCAACACGGTCATGGCCTCTTCCATCAAATTAGGCATTCCTTGGCGCCCATTAAGACGCGCCCGCTCGGCAACAGATTCGCTATTCCAAGATTCTTGCTTAACGCATACCGCTGCAGGGCCGTAAGTTTCAGTAAGACCGTACACGTGGGTAATACTGACCCCAATCTTTTCCATCCCCTCAATTATGGCGGCCGGAGGGGCGGCACCTGCAATCAACGCAGACACTGGGTGCCCCAATCCATTAGGGATTAATTGTGCTGCATGAATCAACATTCCATGAACGATGGGAGCGCCACAGAAGTGGGTGACGCGGTGACGCTCGATCAGATCAAAAATTAATTTTGGCTCTACGCGGCGCAGGCAAATATTCACACCAGCAATGGCCGCCACGGTCCAGGGAAAACACCACCCGTTGCAATGAAACATGGGTAAGGTCCAAAGATATACTGCATGGGTAGGCATGCTCCAACAAAGCGTGTTGGCCACCGCATTCAAATACGCGCCTCGATGGTGATACACCACGCCTTTTGGGTTTCCCGTGGTGCCAGACGTGTAATTAAGGGATATGGCGTCCCATTCATCAGGGGGCAAGGACCACGCGTACTGCGGGTCCCCGCTACACAAAAATGATTCATACTCAACAGTACCCTGCACTGCACCACTGGCAACCGGGTCATCTACATCAATAATCAATATTTCATAACCCACCAACAATTCTTTCACACGCGCAATGATGGGAGCGTATTCACGGTCTGTAAGCAGTACGCGCGCCTCACTATGAGTCAACATAAATGCAATGCTTTGTGCGTCCAGACGTGTATTAAGGGCGTTTAAAACAGCCCTGCACATGGGCACACCAAAGTGCGCCTCAAACAATGCCGGGACATTGGGTAACATGGCCGCAACGGTATCACCTGGTTGCACGCCGTGGCGCACCAACGCAGAAGCCAGCTGACGACAACGTGAATAGGTTTCACCCCAAGTAATGGTTCGCTCAGCGTAAATGGTGGCGGTTTTATTGGGAAATACTGCGGCAGCGCGCTCAAGAAATGTAATGGGAGATAGCGGCACATGATTAGCCGGATTACGATCCAAGCCTGCCGCGTAAGGGCCTTTAATCATCATAGAATTTCTACGAGCGCCTATCCCTCTTTTTTTATTGTATGGTGCCCGCGTCTGGAGCGCGGCGAATACGCACCACGATTTCCGTACCCTCCAGGACCGTTCCAGCAGGCAAATCTGGCATTCCTGTTACCTGCATGAGTTTTGAATCAATATCAATAAGCGCACTTGTGCCCACATCATAAAAATGATTATGGGGCTCCATGTTGGTGCAATAGAACACGCGTTCTGGATCTACAATCACTTCTCGCACCATATTTTTTTCCACCAACAGATTTAGGGTGTTGTAAATGGTGGCCTTAGAAACCTCAGCGTGAGTCTGATTCACGTGTGTCAATAACTGCTCTGCCGAAACATGCTGGCGACGAGACAATAACGCATGGGCAATGACCAAACGCTGATGGGTGGGGATAATGCCGTGTTGTCGCAATAACTTCACGGTTTCGGTACGATCTGCTGCATCGAAAAGGGTCATGAAAAAATCTCCTCTTGTTATACGCAAATATGGAAACGTGCGTCATCGTGGGTAATTCTAAGACCTTGTCAATTTTTGGTATTGATCTAAATCAATAAACAGTCAGATTGTAATCCCCCGCATTGGCTATGGGGCCTAAAAATAAATTTTATATAAAATCAGTCAGTTGCCTTTTGTTCGTACTAGTACTAAAATAGTCCTAAGACGTACTTTATAGGGAATAACATGAACTTTCTACCCGCCTTAAAAGAGTTGGTCCGGGCTTATCAAGCATTTGAGTCTTACTCAGCACGACATCTCCGAACCTTGGGCCTAACGGTTACCCAATTTGATGTGATTGCCACTCTGGGAAACCAACCTCCCATGACGTGCAAAATACTGGGCGAAAAAACATTTATTACCAAGGGGACGTTGACGGGTGTTTTAGAACGCATGGAAGGAAAAGTGTTAATTACGCGCACCGCTAACAGCGACGATGGTCGTAGTCAAATGATTGCGTTAACCCCCAAAGGCCAAAAACTTTTTGAACACGTTTTTCCGGTGCATTTAAATCACCTCAACCAAGCCTTTAAAAAGTTGCCCGAAAACGAGCTTCTGGAAGCTCAAAAGGTATTATCTGGTTTCAAAACTATTTTTTTATCAACCACGATCTAAAAGGGTCAATAACATGTATTTAAAATTACTTGTCGTACTTTTTGCAACATTGGGTTTTAATTGGGCAGCACTGGCCGCACCCATTACCTATACCTCAGATGCCAACCATACCTTTGCCAGCTTCACTTACAACCATTTGGGTTTCTCTGAACAGACCAGCCGCTTTAACAACGTGTCTGGCACTGTTGTATATGATGCGGTTGCAAAAACAGGCAACGCCAACATCACAATCGACACAAAATCGGTTGATACCGGCTCCACGTTATTTAATGGCCACATTCAATCAGAAGATTTTTTATCTACCGAGAAATACCCTAGCGCTACTTTTAAGTCCGATAAGTTTGTTTTTTCAGGCGATAAATTAACCAGCATTCAGGGCGTTTTAACCTTAAAAGGGTTAAGCAAGCCCATCACATTGGATGTCACCAATATTGATTGCAAAAAACACCCTATGAATGGCAGCGATGCATGCGGTGCCAACGCTGTTGCCAAAGTAAAACGATCTGATTTCAACATGGCTAAATATGCACCTGCGGTGACCGATGAAGTCACTATTCGTATTTCCATTGAAGCTTCTGCCAAATAGGTTTCGTAGGCAACGCTCCATCTTTTTTGCCTCTCATGGTGCCCCCGCCTTCGCTTTAGAGTATGGGGGCACCCGCGTCAGACAGTATTCGCGTGGCCTCGGCTTGCAATGCCTTGAATGATGCTTCCCAGGCGTCTGCATGTGGCTTTGAGAACTGCAACCGACGGGCAATAGATTCAAGCACCTTATTGCGCGCCAGCAAGCGATGGTAATCTTCGGCCAATACCAACTGCACTCTCTGATCCCGACACACGCCAATACAGGGCCTGTCCACGTCAATTTTCCCGCAGCCCACGCACTGCCACCCTTCAAATATGGCTGTCATCGCTTCTCAATAAGAAATATTTACCCAGACCTCAACCCTGCCCATTGGGTTAAATCATGCGATCTATTCGAATAAAATAATGCTTGGCATAAGCCAACAGCTGCGGGTCTGTGGGGTGATCTACGGTTTCAATCCCCATTATCCTATCCACCAATTTCGGGTGTGTTTTATGGATTTCCTTAACCAATTGAAGCTTGGCAGAGCCTGGACCTACAATCAGAACCTCTTGTGCGTCCATGATGGCTTTCGTCACATCATGAAAATACGTTCCATCAAAAGGAGCTTTTCCGGAACCAAACTCACCGCGCTTATGATAGAGGTGGGGATGCTTTGAAGCGGTTTTGACAACCTGTTGCTCACTTTCATCCGCGTTAAAGTGGATGACATGTGCCTCGTGATGATCCATCCAAACAATTAAATGACTAATGGTCATAGCGCCTCCTGAATGAGTCAGCGCTAAGTGTGCACGCAATCATGGCGTCTGTTGTTGATTTAGATCAAATCTACGCAGTCTCACTAAGATTCAGCAGCGCCTTTGCCCGAAACAATGCCCGCTCCACCGTAGCCACTACATTTTCACGGCCCACGCGCTCAAAGAAGCCCGCTTGGTGCATTAAAAAATAGGGTTGGGTATGCGGTCCGCAAAGAATTAAATGTTTTCCACGCTTGCGCAAGGTATTAAAAAGATGCTCCAAAGTATGCAAAGCACTGGCATCCATACTAATGACTTCGTGCATTTTTAAAATCAAAACATCCGGGTCGGACTTGCTTTCTAATAATACCGTTTCAAGCTTATCAGCAGCGCCAAAAAATAATGCGCCAAACACTCGGTAAATCACTACGCCTTCAGGGACGTCCTTGCGCAATACGGCGCGCTCTTCATCGTCATCATGAGTTGATTCATCCTCGATGCTGACATGAGTAAGGGCGGTGATTCGTTGAATGAAGGTGAAAATGGCAATAAACATGCCCACTTCAACAGCCACTGTCAAGTCGATAATGACAGTTAACAGGAATGTAGCCATCAATACGGCGCTATCGCTTTTTGGATATCTGTGCATGGTTGTAAAAGATTCCCACTCGCCCATGTTAAGCCCCACAATCAGTAAAATTCCAGAGAGGGTGGCCAGTGGAATATGCTTAGCCATGGGCGCTGCAACCAGCACAATAATTAACAATGTAAGCGCGTGAACGATGCCAGAAATTGGGCTGGTGGCGCCGGATCGCACGTTAACAGCAGTACGCGCAATGGCGCCCGTAGCGGGCAGTCCGCCAAAAAAGGGGGTAACCATATTGGCCAAACCCTGTGCCATCAATTCCTGATTTGGGTCATGCTTATCATCAATCATCCCATCGGCTACAGAAGCAGAGAGTAATGACTCAATGGCGCCCAATAGCGCAATCGTCATGGCTGGAGCCATCAGGAAATGAAGAGTAGAGAATTCGAATGGGGGGATACTTAAGCTGGGTAGGGTTTGAGGGATTCCACCAAAGCGCGTGCCAATGGTTTCTACTGGCAAGTTGAACAAGGAAACCAACAAGGTTCCTAATATTAACGTCACTATTGGCGCCGGAAGCAGATGGGCCATTTTTTTTGGGTAAAACCAAATCAGTAAAGCCGAGCCTAAGGCGAGTAGAAATGTAGTTAAATCTGCTGTGTGTGCCGCAACAAAAATGGCTTGCAGCTTACCAATGAAGTCGGATGGCATTACGGCAATCTGCAACCCAAAAAATTCTTTAACTTGGCTGAGGATAATTAACACGGCAATGCCACTGGTAAATCCAGTAACCAAGGGGCGCGGAAAAAACTTAATCAGGCTTCCCATGCGTAACAGGCCCATCATTAACAACATGATTCCAGCCATCACAGTGCATATCAATAAATTAACGTATCCATACTGCAAAATAATACCGTACACGATTACAATAAATGCACCCGTGGGGCCACCCACTTGCACGCGCGATCCGCCGAACGCCGAAATAATAAAACCCGCGATAATAGCTGTAAAAATTCCCGCTTCCGGTTTTGCACCAGAGGCAATGGCAAATGCAATCGCCAAAGGCAAGGCGATCACCCCCACCGTCACACCCGAATAAAGGTCGGCCTTGAAGCGCGCCTTGTCGTACCCCTGCAAGGAATCGATTAAACGCGGGTAAAAATAACGATTGGGTTCCACCGGAGGATTGTTCTCTATTGGACTATGGAGCTTAGAACTCTAACATATCAAGCCTGATGGGCTATAGAATACAACCTTAAACATCCAATAAACACAGAGAATATGGCATGATGAATTTAATAACCCGTTGCCAGTCCTTGTTGGCCCACACTACTGAAACTGTTTACTCGGCCGTAGCTGCGTTCATCGCAGTTTTTGTTTTAATGTTGGCAATGCATTATTTCTCTATTTGGGCATCCCTCCCGCTTTTGGCGTTAGCCCCCATGGGAGCAACGGCATATTTACTGTTTGTTGTGCCCCATAGCCCCATGTCTCAGCCCTGGCCCGCTCTGGCAGGACACGTGCTTTGCGCCACCATAGGCGTTGCCTGTGCTCTTTATATAAAAAATCCGCCATTGGCCGCAGCATTGGCTGTTGCCTTATCGGTTTACTCCATGCACATTCTTCGTTGCATGCACCCCCCCGGTGTCGCTACCGCCATGATTGCCGTGTTAGGGGGTGCAGAGGTTCATATGCTGGGCTGGCGATTTAGTTTTGAAGTGGTTTCAATCAATATTGTTGTGATGGTTTTGATGTCAATCGCACTCAATAATTTAATTCCAGGAAGACGCTATCCACTTTTCCACACGCACCACCCGCACCATTCAAGTTTTATTAAGGCAGACCATATCCCATACGCTGAACTTAAAGAAGAGCATTTTGCTTGGGCCCTAACACAAATGGATGGGGTGATTGATGTTAGCTCAGAAGATTTGGTAGATTTATATGAATTTGCCGTAGAACATGCGCGCGGTGAAAAATAATGTCTATTCTAACCAACATCATCGCCGCACATAGTCATGACATTGAGGCCATTGGCGAATCGCTGCATCCCGTGGAAGAATGGACGGGAATTGAGATGCGCGATTTTGACACAGCTAAGATAACGACCTTGCATTGCCTGCTGACCGGCGAACTGTTTGACGAGGCCATTAACCGCTACGAGCCCATCTATGCTTCACCCCATGAGGCGGCACTGGTTTTACGCCTTGCCGACGAAGCCCAGAAAAAACTGGCTCAACTTGAGGAAGAACAGTTTGAGTTGGTTGTTAGCGAACTGGCAGCCACCGAAGAATTTGAAGATGCGGCCTGGAGCGAGGATGAGATCAGCGCAATGCTGGCCGAACTCTCTGATCTGGCCTGTCAGGCCGAATCGCAAGGCCAGAAACTCTTTATATGGATGCACCCACTGCGCACCTAAGCCCAATCCCATCATGAAGGCAGTCTAAAACCCAGGTTACCTTATAGTTTAAAAACGTTTTTTGACAGCCATATCGTTGTAATTTATTGTAAATTAATTACAATTTATAGAATGGGAGTTGCTGCTAACCAAACTTCTAGCGGAAGAAAAGAAGGTTTTCTCTCGTGGAGAGCAACTATATGTAAGGCTGTTGGCCGAACGATTACTACATATGGGATGTTATCCGGACCTTCTTAATTGGCACAATGTAGACGCCCCCAAAGAGATAACCAGCAAAAGCGGTACCCACTTCGACCCTAACGTTGTAACCGCCTTTGTTCAGGAAGCCGCGCAATTCTTAATCATTTCCGAAGAGTATAAAGACCAATCTCAGAATGGCACCCAGGTTTTCTTAGGGGTGTAACTCATATAGCCCACACTTGCACCCGCTCGAAAACCTACCCCAAGACGAATGGGCGCTAAAACAATTGCGCCGCGCTGTTGATAGTTGATACCAGCCCCACCCAAATAATACAAACTGCCATCAACACCAGGGTATCTTTGGAAAATCTTTTCAGTGGATGGCAGATGGTAAACCAAAATAAACACTTTAGAGGCGTTCCCACCGAAGTCAAACCCTATTGACGGGCCGGTCCAATACACTTTCTTGCCGCCCCCCATTTTAAGCGTAAGCTCTCCATCACCGTAACGCAGCCCAACGCCAATGGCGCCGCTGGCTTCCTCGCCTTTAATATAGCCATTGGGGCGGCCTTGTTCTTTGAAAGCCTTCTCCACCAACTTGGCCAACCCTTCAGTAGTGGTTCCAAAAAATTCTGTAGCATCTTTCAGTATTGAATCCTGGTCGTAGGTGTCGTCATCCTTGGCCACGGAAGGCATCGCAATAGAAAAACCCAGCAGAAAAGCGAGGATAAGCTTAATTAATTGCCGATAATGCTTCATGTATAAGACCTTTTTATTTTGATTAACCATCAATTTTTCTTCTTGGCTTCAGAACTGTTGGTTGGTTTATCAGTTAATGACGTACCAGGCTTAAACGCTGTTTTAAAATACTTCTCGCCATCTTTGGCGATGCGCGTTGTCCAGCCTGTGTCCCAATGAATAATGGCCGCACCGTTTTTTTCTTCCCAAGTGCCATGCTTCATGGACGATAAATGCGTACCCGAAGCCGTACCGTCTTTATTCAACATCACATCAAAAGAACCGCCCTTAGTGTCATTTAGTACCCACGCCCCTTCAAATCCGGCGGCAAAAGCGGCGCTTGAAAAACCAAAGGTGAACGCCATTATGGCCATAAGACGCTTAATTTTGACTAATTTTGATATC
>Ga0364880_10199_pt1 | contig 32414 bp, 33 predicted proteins | sample ExccelJu500001D3_5_FD_206927 | JGI IMG/M metagenome (GOLD analysis project Ga0364880, IMG submission 206927) | Enriched cells from Trout Bog Lake Hypolimnion, Wisconsin, USA - BchlTB.July30.5000.01.D3 | ecosystem: Environmental > Aquatic > Freshwater > Lake > Hypolimnion/Profundal zone | place... | reverse complement strand
CCCACAGCATGGGTGGTCTTATCGCCAGCTATTATCTGCAATATGGTACCCAGGAACCGGAGAGGCGGGTCCCAATGCACGACGAGAAGAGCTCCTTAGGCTGAGCAGAAGTCGAAACATCGAGGAGCGTAGTGCCGCGGTTACCGCGCTCGTCGCTCTATATTTCAATTCCACAGAGGTGCAAGATCGGCTGGTGGAGATTTTTGATGAGGCCGAACCGGGAAGCCGGGGGGGAGGCCGAAGCGCATCGAAATTTCCGTCGTGCCCTGCTTGAACAAGTGGCGTACATGACTCAAGTTTGGAATGGGGATATTGCCGAGTCGTTGCGACTTGCCATTCGAAGAGCGATGCAAGACCCGTCACCCACAATTTTACACGAATCACTTTCTTCCTTCTGCAGAAGGTTTGTTAACTCTACAATAATGAGACATTAGTTATCGTTCCCATCCATACCATGAGCAAGAATCGACTAGAAGCCTTCAGTGACGGGGTCATTGCCGTGATTATCACGATCATGGCTCTCGAAATGAAGGCGCCTCACGGAGAGAGTCTTGAGACGCTTCGCCCCTTGTTGCCGGTGCTTATCAGCTACGTGCTGAGCTTTGTCTTCATTGGTATTTATTGGAATAACCATCACCACCTCCTACAAGCGGCGGAGAGAGTGAGTGGGGCGATCCTGTGGGCAAATCTCCATTTGCTTTTCTGGCTATCGCTCATTCCGTTCGTCACCGCCTGGATGGGCCAAAATAATTTCGCGACTTTGCCCGTCGCTCTGTATGGGATGGTTCTTCTATTCGCCGCCATTGCGTATTATATCCTGGCCCACACTCTTATCGCTCATCACGGGAAAAATTCCCGCCTGGCTTCCGCCTTGGGTTCCGACTTCAAAGGCAAAATATCGGTGGGACTCTATGCGGTGGCAATTCCACTCGCATTTGCCAATCCCTCGATCGCGTACGGTTTGTACATCCTCGTCGCCGTGATGTGGCTTGTTCCAGATCGTCGGATCGAGAACGCATTGGGCCGATAAGACTAGGAAAAACCAGGCGCGCGCGTAGGGAACACATTCCCTTCACATTTCCTTACTATGATTGAGGCAGTCGCCGCGGAACGTTGGATAAGGAGGTTTTATAATGAAAATCAAATACTTAGTAATCACACTTGCCGCTTTTCATTTCATTTCCGGTTTGACTTTAGCGATTCCCACCATCGGCTCCATTTCTCCTCTTCCAACGACGAGCGTTCCGGTAACGGCTTGCCAAACTGTTGGCGATTTTACGGTGCCTTGTACAAGTTACGGGCTTGGGTATCAGCAGGCCTGTTTGGACGCGGGGGGAGACCCCACAAAATGCCAAAATAATGGAACCGCTGCGACGCAGGAATGCCTCGAAGCAGCTTTAACCCCCAATGGCGGGATTCAGTAAATCGAATTGCAATCTAAATTAGATCATCTTCCACAAGGATCAAAGCTTCCTGCGACGCAAAAGCGTGGGAGATGTGCCTCGGGTCTTGCTGGAGGGTGAAGGCTCTTACTTTAACGTCTTGGAACTCACGATTGTAGCTTTCAAGCCCCCTCAGATGAACGACCTGCGACCCTGCTTCGTGGGGAGGAATTGCCGCCCAGGTGATGAGCCTCATGATTGCGTCTTGTGGGGTCACGCCACGATTGCGGAGATGAAGGAATGCGTAAGGGGCCAGCGTCCACCACACCGTGGTATCGACATCCTGGCCATTCAATGTCTCTAATGCCCTACTCTCGAAGGGCGCTGCACGTAACTTCATCAGTGCACGTGTTGGCTGCCAAAAAACCGCAAGATCGTGCCCGAATTTTTTTTCGGCCTCCGAACGCCCCTCCAACAAACGCAGAAGGTGGCTAAAGAGGCGATCGCCGGGACCTATTTTCCTTAGCGCGTTTTGGACCACCTCATCAGCGACGGCCTGAATTCTTATTGCTAAATCGGGCTCGATACTAGGGCTAAAGAATTTTTCAAGATATGGTCCACAAGGGCTACGCCTAAGCAATGCCTCCCTAAAATCGTAATAGGAAATTCTCGGCCCTGCGAAGAGGTCTAGAACGGTAAGAAATAATGGGATCGTCCACCGGGCCACGGCCACTTTTACCAAACTGAGCTTGGATAATCAATATTCTCAATTTGAGGTGTGAATTCCCCAACTTAACGGGAGGGGCTTAGAATTTCGGATGCGCCTGAATGTATTGCTTGATAACCTGTCGAAACTTGTCGTGGAGTGCGATGGTAACTGGCCCGTTGGTACCATAACGGCGTTCGTCCCACTGCCGTACCGGAACCATTTCACGGACACTACTGACGATGAAAACTTCAGTGCACTCCTGCATCGTTGGTAAATCGAAAAATCCTTCCTCGACTTTCATGGACTCTCTGGCAATGTCGAGGAGGTGACGCCGGGTAATGCTGTCCAGAATTCCGACCTCTAGTGATGGAGTAATGAGAACACCGTTTGTCGTCACACCAAAAACGGAAAATGTTGTGCCCTCTGTAACCCGTCCCTGGGAGTCGCACATGATGGCATCCTCGGCGCCCTTCTCCCTGGCATCTTGCAACGCCAGAAGGCTATTTAAGTAATTGCTGGTTTTGATGTTGGGATCTTGGGCCAGAGCCGAATTGCGGAGAATTTTTGATGTGGCAAGCCGAACGCCTTCACGTCGTTTCTGGTCCAAACTGTGTAATTCCTGAATGACATGAACGAGCGAAGGCTTACTTTCGCTCGTTAATTCAAGCCCCACATACCCGATAACTCCGCGGGTAATGATAGTACGAAAATACAGAGTTCCCTTGCCAAAGGCACGGGCGGTTTCGAATAACGTCCGAGTCAATTCCTCATCCGACCAAGGGACGTTGATAAATAATTTTTCGGCGGACCGGCGCAAACGGGTCCAATGCTCTTCGAGAAACAAGGGGCAGCGATCGTAGGCTTTACCCGTCTCGTACACGCCGTCCCCGAAGAGAAAACCACGGTCAAAGACGGAGACCTTAGCTGACTCCGGTGGGGAGATCGTCCCATTCACATAGACCATCGATTTCATCCCTTCACTGGAAGGTGGCATGCTCTACCTCTTGCTTGACCTTAGTTAGCGGGCGCAGTGTAACAGATCCCGTATGAATTTGGCACACCTGGTCTTCGCGTTATTATTCTATCTGGCCGCGGGCACGACTTTCAGCCTGGGCTTTGTCAGGCCATCTGAGGTGGGACGCCGCTATTTTATCTATCACGGACTGGGAGCGGTGGGGCTGGCCTTGGGTTCCTTTTTCCTCCTTGGACGGGACTCGGTATCTCCCGCCACCCTTCCCTGGTTCATTACGTTTGCGGTACTGGCGGTCGCCTTCTGTCTGACGATGGGAATGAAGGGGGGATTTCCGTTTTTCCTGTTGGCGGGGGCTTCCCTTGCTTCTGCGGTGGTGATCGCACGCGATAGTCCTTTCCCCTTCAATGCCCTATTTTCCACCCTCATTCTGGGATTTTCCATGGCTGCTATGTTGCTGGGTCACTGGTACTTGGTGCAACCCAAGTTATCCATAAAGGAGCTGAGCCGAATCAGCCTGATCTTAATCATTCTTATCATCGCGCGTTTCGCGTGGGGTTCCTACATGATGGTCGGTATGGTCGAGGGAAAATCGGAGGCTGAAATCTACCGCTACTTCTTCTCTTCCACCGTGGGTATTTTTCTCCTGATGCGCTGGTGCTGGGGGCTCTTGGGGCCGCTTCTCTTGTGCTACTTCATTTGGGGAACCGTTCGCATTCGTTCCACCCAATCCGCGACCGGTATTCTGTACGTAGTCGTATTGGCAATCCTGACGGGGGAAACCCTAAGCCAATACCTCGCTCTTTTTCATGGTATCGCTTGCTAATGGAAATCGCAGCTCATTGTCCGCATTGCCATCGGTTCACCCATACCGACTCACTCGGCTCGTCTTGCCGGCATTGCCAGAAAGCGCTTTTTGGATGGGTAACGGATGACCTTGCTGATGGCCTTTCACTCAACCAGTGTCCGGTTTGTGGTGCAGGAGACCTCTATCGGCAGAAGGACTTCAATCGAAAGCTTGGCATAGGCATTCTTGTGATCGGCATCGCACTCGCCTACTTCACTTATGGCATTTCATTAGTGGTGGTGACTCTTTTGGATTGGTGGCTATTTCGGCGAGTGAAAGAGTTAGGGGTTTGTTATCAGTGTGGATCCCAATTCCGTGGGGGTGACCTCATCCAAAAGCTTGAGCCATTCAACCTGGTGCTGCACGACCATTATCGGAATCGAAATAAAGACACGAAGGGGGGAGCTCAGTGAATGCGACCAGAGCTCGTCAAATCACGCACGCCCGTCCCACGCCCCTGATCAGCCAGGAAACCACTCCCGCGATTGACACCCACCCGAGCGGCGATAGCGCATAGTTGTTTGTCCTCCACCTCAGGGGACAAAGGAGCCGGGACCACAGCCTTAACCGCCGCTTCCGAAGCACCAATTTCCCGGGCGATTTCAGCCGGTGTTTTTGGAGCCGCGGCATAAGCTTCGAAGGCTTTCGCCGCAAAAGGTAATGGATAGCCGTCTTGTCCCATCACTTCGAGCAATCCCATTTTGGCTTGCGCTCGAAATTTCCGGGCTGCCCGGAAGTTCATAACCCTTCGGCAAGTGGCGTTGTCCGTAAAAAAATCGCGATTGGAGAGACGTTTATTAAAGCGATCCCGAAACACGGTCATCTCATTGGTGATGCTTCCCAGATTATTATGGTAAAGTTCGGGACTTCGCCCGTCATTCTTAATTTTCCGGCCACAGCCCAAAGTCCCTTTCGCATGGCAGTTCATGCAGGAGATATTAGCCACGACCCTATCGGTCGTCACATCGGAGGGAGTCGCGTCCTGTTGAACCCCTTGTGCGTTGAACAAAAGACCTAGATCCAAGCCATTGGGTTGTTCAAGCAAATCCTCGGAGGCGGCTTGTTGGTAAAAGATCCCAGTTTGACGAACGTCTTGCGAGGCAGCGGCCACTCCCGCAGGTGCATTTTTCGGAAAATCATCACTCTCAATACACAAGGCACCAGGATCATTACGTTGCACTTCCCATTTAACCACCCGGCTTTGAGCTCCTGTGATTCCTGATTCACTCCGGCCATCGGCACCCATTACCAATACCTTATTTCCTACCGTGTCTGTTTTGCGCTTATTGCAACCGACCAAATCGTAAACCTGGTCACGGCTTAATCCCCGAATGCCCTTCACATCGGGCCAGACACGCGGATCGAGAAATTTGTTGATGACGGTTTCCCCCCGCATGAACCCCAGACAACCGGGGCCGGTCTCATCGGAGCCCGCAAAGATCGCTAGTTGCTTAGCATTGAAGACCCGACTTAGATCCAACGTCACCAAATGCTTGCCATTGGGGGTCGTTCTTACCGATTTCGCTGAAATCGTCACCGCTCCCCTTCCGTTATTGGCCTGATTGATCATCTCGGTCAACGCCAAGCGCGCGCACGTCAAAGACTTATTACCTTTGCATTCGGGAATGCCTCCTTGCGCACGTTCCAACATGACCGCAATGGAGTCCAGATCGAGAGTGAACCTGCCATTAAACGCTCCAGCATTACCGGTGGCGCGCGCGCCTAAGAGTCTGACCGCATTCAAACGGTTTGATAGGGGAGACAGGACGTTAAAAACCTGCCTTAACTCATCCCCGCTTAGCGACCTCCGATCCCCCAAAGCGATGACATTGCCGTTACTCTGTAACTGCAGGCGCTGTACTAGCCCATTCCGACGCCTTAGGGCAAAGCCAGGAATAACGCCGTTCGCGTTGACCTGAACGAGATTGTTATTGAGTTTTACGAGATCCTTGGCACCTGGGACTCCATCGAATCGACCATCATCCACCTGAAAGCCGGCTCCCCGACCAAAGGATAGTTCTTGCAGATTGCGATCAAAGACTTCAGCGTTAGCCTGGGAAAAGGTAAGTGACGTGACGATAGCGTAAGTGAACACGAACCAGCCGGATTTTAGGACTGCTCTACACATACACGAGCACACGTACAAACTCAGCGCGCCGTTATCGCACCGAAGAGGGTCGTCCCATAAGGGTTTGTGCCCCACAGCCGCAACATTTGCCGCCGATTCCTGGAGACCCGTCTTTCGCCTTCTTATTATCTGCAAGCTAAGGGTGCACGATTGGGGCCATGTTCCGTCGATATAGCGCATTCTTTGCGTATCATCCATGAAACAATTTGAGATCTACCTCTTGTTTCGCTCTAGTGCACATTCTCGTCACACCGACTGGATACTGTCTAAGCATCCAACAGCCCTTTCTTGGTCGTTGCTAGCCGAAGGCGAAGCAATCCATTGCCATCGAGACAGCAAGGATTGCTTCAGGTGCTTCGCACCCTCGCAACGACTACTTAATAATGCTTCCGGTGTCGCGAACGCCGCCCGCTCGTCGCAATAGAATCTCATCGCGGGCTCCAGGGTTAACCTGCCCGAGGAATCTGCCATCAGCGGTAAGTGCCAGAGGCTCGTCATTTCTATCCACAGCGATCTTCGCACCTAACCGGGGATCCACCACAACTCCAGCCTCAATCCTCCCCGAGTTCAAAACGAAGGGGACAGGTTGGCCGCGATTGATTCGAGGATCCCTCACCAAGACCACGTTGTTGGCAAATTGACCATTTCCGAGTTCAAAAGGACTGATATCAAACAACCCATCAAAAGCACTGTCACGTAGGCGAAACTGATCGTTGATGTTGTCGCGGTTAACAAATCTATTGCCGCCTCTCTTGCGACCCGCCGCTACTTTCAAGTTCCTAGCTGGCCTTCCTCGAAGCCGCTTCCCGTCCCTCTTTTTCTTTGCTTCGGCTTCATGAGAATAGAGAGAGAAAATAAGTGCAAGCACAATCGCACAAACGCTAAACCATAGTTTTCGGCTGGGAACTCCGCTGGAACTTCCGCCCATAACCACCTCCGAAACAACACATTGAAACGACAATGAGTGGTTTTGCATTAAAAGGGCCAAGGTGTCTTTGTCTTACGCGTATTCTGAGATCAGCGGTCGGAAAATACAGGTGAATTGGCATCGCCGATCAAAAAATGTCGATCAAAAAAGAACGGGGCGAATACTGTCATTACGCTCAACAGTACTCACCCCGCGAGACTGGTGTCTAGGTGAACGCTCGCAATACGCCACAGCGTACACTTTTGTTCACGAACATTTGAAATTAATCGACAAAGGGAACAAGCTCACGCCGCTTACCGGCCTGCCACATATCGAGCTCCTCAATCCACTTGTCGGAAACCAAGGCGTCGTAGTTACCGCCCGGAAGCGAATTGACGCCTGAAATCGGACGCCCCTCTTCCAGCGTCATCACCAGACGAAGGTTGGGTCCCTGCTGCTCACCCGTATCGTCCTTGCGGCCGGAAGCATCCACCGTGGTCCATGTTCCATCACGCTCAATCGTCGGAAATACCGGCGACGGGAGAAAATCCTTGAACGCGTTGTAGAACTTGAACAGGTTATACTGGCCCCATCGCATTTCCCGACTCGGCAGTTTCTTAGTGGCATTGGCCAACGCTACCGACATCAACGATACCGAAGCGTCCATTTTGACCTTCTCCCTGGAATTGAACGAGTCATTCAACGTGTGATACAGCGTCTTCGCAGTCAAAGTCGCACCGGTCAGGTTAGACAGTACATCCACTTCGCCACTAGCGCTGACAAGCTCCTTGAAGTGTTCGGCCGCCATTGCTCGTTGCCACATCTCTGAAATCACAGGCTCACGCTTATCACGCGTGACAAGGCCGTCCCAATTGATCAAGGCCGAGCGAGCTTCTTGATATTCTCGGCTCGGGTTAATCGTCGCTGGAACCTGTTCCTTCAGGAACTTAATGAACTTAAGCCCCAAGAGGTCCTTGTGATCGTACTGCATATCCTCGACATCCGTGAGGGCAATACGGCCAAGCTTTGCTTGGATCATCTCCGTAATTCGCTGAGCCCGACTTCCCGCGTCCCACGTGCTGCCCCAATAGTCCTGACTCAAGTCCCTATTTAACGTGTAGCCCAGGGGATCATTATTAGCCGTTACAATAAATCCCGAAGTCGGATTGTACGCTTCCGGAAATGTTGTTCGCCACTTTGTTTTTCCCGTACTGTCGGAGTCCCAATCCATTTCTCCCGATCCTAGGACCGGAACATTCACGGGCCACGGTGTTAAATAACTCCGGTAGGGAACATTCGCATGTGAGTAATATCCAATATTTCCGTCGACGTCGGCGTAGACGACGTTTTGCATTCCCACTTTCATGTAACTGAGCGCCGTCTTGAATTCGCTGAAGTTTTTGGCACGATTCAGGAGATAAAACGCCACGAGCTCGGTGGTCGCCTCATGCCCCGTCCATCGATAACTGATGGCCGGATTTTCAAACAACTCTTTAGGAATTTTCGAAACCACTTCCTTAAATGGGACGATGTGGTCCGATAGAATGGGCCCATGATGTGGTACCCAACGAATCTTTAGTGTCGTTTGCTTGACAGAACCGTCATCCTGCCGCACGCGCAATATCTCGTCGACGACCCGAAGATTTTTCCATTTTCCGTTGTGCATGACCTGAGTGCCTGCCGCATTCAAGTCTTCGAGGTAAAGATCATCGACGTCCGCGGGCTGATTGGTTAACGACCACGCGATGCGCTTATTATGTCCAATCAAGATTCCGGGCATCCCCACCAAGTTAACGCCTCGGGCATCTTGTAAAGCCATTTCGTACAAGCTGGTGGGGAAAGTCAGCGGTAAGTGAGGATCATTTGCCATGAATGCCTGCCGACCCCCCGCGGCCTTCCTCGAGATGACCCAGCTGTTACTTCCCGATGGCGATTTACGCATTGGACCCGTAAACGGATATCCGTAGTCCTCCAAGACCGCACCGAAAAACACTGCTTTGGCCGGAAGTTTCCTAGGAACCACCGACTCTTCAAGGGAGGTAGCCTTGTTTTTCTTTGCTACCAGAGGCCCGCGCCGATCGCCCAAAATAAAGGTGTTTTCGATCGGACGGTAGTCGAACAACTTAACAAATTTATCGATCTTCGAAAGGTCTGGGGGTACCCCAATCAGGGTCATTGCGACCTTACCCATCATCGCCTTTTCTTCTAAACTGCTGGAAAGACGGAAGGTGATACCGGCGGCAATGACAAGACTATCGACTTCACTCCAAGGCGCGAATTTCTTCGGATCACTGAAGGAGAAGTTCTTGTCATGGGTCCACTGCTGGTAAAGCCCGCGCACCACACTTGGCTTATTCCCGATTTCGCTCAGGTAATTATTTACGCCCCGAGCGTAAGCCTCCAACATATTTTTTACCTGAGGGTAGTTTGCTTGAATAACCTTCCAAGACTCCCTGGCCGCCTGTTTGAAACCAACCGACAGGGCCATGCGGTCCTGAGCGGCCGCCTTTTCGCCGAAGATTTCAGCGAGAGATCCGTTACCCAAACGCCGAAGTAGGTCCATCTGGACCAAACGATCCTCTGCTTCCACCTTTGCCTGTGCTTCATAGAGCAAGGAATCGGTTTCACCGCCGGCATTGTCGACCTTAATACGGGGATGGTTGTAGGCATCCCTTAAGATCGTTACTTTTTTCTGGCCACCGCAACCCGTTAACAAAAAGGTAACTAGCACCGATGTGTACAACACACCGCGACCTAATCTTGTCGTCACTTCCATTAAATCCCCCTAAATAGCCAATCTCTACACCGGGTAAGGTGGGCAACCTGCCTTGTCCCAGGCGTTTCCCGTGCTAGAGATGGCTGACGTTTAAAACAAGCCAATTCCCTGTTTTCCCAGTCGAAGTTGGCTTCGAAAGGGATACCCATTTCACTGACTTCCAATACCTCACTTCCGAACGTCAGCCAACGCTATATGTCATTGGGTGCATTCGTCAACCCGAAGCAAGCCCATTGGAACATCAAGCTATGGAAGCATCGGGCTATTAGATGTAGGGAGGCGGAGGGACGTGCCCCTGTGCGTCCAACTCCTTAAGTTCATCCAAGCTCTTGGCGCCCGGTAACGCATCTTTTTTCTGATTGATGACGGGGTGCTTTTGCGCACCATCAATGTTGAGCTGAATCCAATCCTGAAACTTTGCCGGGAGATTTTCTTCGGAGTAGATGGCTTCGATGGGGCAGGCAGGCACGCAGGCGTCACAGTTTACGCAAGTATCCGGGTTGATATACACCATCCGCTCACTCTCGTGGAAGGCGTCCACCGGACAGACGGCGACACAGTCCGTGTACTTACAATCAACGCAGTGCTGAGTAACAATATATGACATTTCAACTCTCCTTTGTATCTTGCGTGTTCACCATGCAGCCAAACCAACGGTTGGGGCGGCTTGGGTGCCTAGGGGCTGTAGTTATCCACAAGTGAGTACAGCCCCTCGTGCCTGAGATAGCTTCCGGCGCGAAAAATAGCACGAGAATTGGGCACTTTCCAGTCCGTATTCCATTTGTCTTTAGCTCGTGTAAATGGGCGACGCAGCTGTCTAGCAATCCTCCGTCACTTCTTAGGCGCTGCCACCTCAATCTCTACGTATACGCCGTGGTACTGGACTTGCAATTCTCCTCTTCCGCGACAAGAGGGCGGATTGTTCCGTCCTCTAAGTAAGTTCTGCCAGTCGGGGTAGATCGGTCTACCCCGTATCGATTGTTGAAGCTCGCTCAAAGACAAATCTTTGAGATCGGTTGTTGCGGAGGTTGTGAAATTGAACTGGCGCCAGACATTCGTGGCGACGGCGTTTTTATCGGTCTTGATCCTTACCCACTGTAAGGGTCAAGATACATCCCAAGGCGTTCCTGGGCCGGCGACCCCCAACCCCAACCAGACTTCTATCACCGCTCCCAGTCCGACTCCCAATCCGTTGTTGCCCAATCTTTCCGTTGCCGAAATTATTCGCGATTGGCCCAATTATATTCCCGCCATCGAGCAGATGTTCGGGGTTCCATCGTCACAAACCATTATTCTCCCGCAGGCCACGTTTAGTCTTTCCGCCACCGGAAACATGACGGGCAATGGAACGTTTGAGATCGAGACGAATGCGGACGCCTATTTTTTCACGATTCCGTTGTTCTACGGAACTTGGGATGGAACGAATCTCTACGCCATTTTCGCAGATGACACGAGTGTCATCCTGATGCAGGGCTCAATCCAGACGGAGGTCGACGCCACCGGTCCGGTCCTCAACTGCAATATTTACAATCACGAACGACAATCGGGAGACTTGGCGTGCAAGACGGAATGTATCAACGGTCAGTGTACCTATAATGGATATTCCGACCCTTCGATTTTGTCCCAATGCCAAACATACATGACGATCGGAAACGCGAGTGTTCAACAGGTGGGAAGGATCGAGAAGGCTCAACCCAATATTTCGGACTGGATTAATTGAAATGGTTTGGAGGAAGAGATGAGGAGAATGACTAAGAAATATCGATTGCTGGCGGCGTTAGTCGCACTGGTAGTCCTGACTGGCTGTGGAGGCAATAACAGCTTCGCCCCACCCCCTCCTCCCCAGTATCCCAACGGCGTCAGTGGGACAACACTGATGGGAAGTTGCTCAAGTTACGGATCGAGTTACGGATCAAGCTATGGATCGAGCTACGGAACGGGTTACGGGCAAGGCACCGGTCAGCCCTTCACTCAAAATAACCAACCCTACTACGCACAACTTCTTAGCTATACCACGGGAAGCTCCAACAATACGCTCGCGGTAAATTTTTACTTCGCCGACAGTGGTGACCCAAGCAGCCCGACTCGCAACATCACAGGGACGGGAAATTTGAGCCTTTCCGATATCAGCTCTCTTACCGGTAGCGGTTCGGCAGTAACTCCTATTTGCGTTTCTTCGAATAACCCCACAACGGGATCGAGTTTCCCAGGTCAGTTTCAGCAACAGTCGGATGAAATTACCATGCAACTGTCGGGGACCGCTCAAATTCCCTTGGTCAACCCGTACAACCCCTATGGGACCACCTCTTATCCTGGCAGCTACGGCCAGACGGGTGGGTACGGGCAGACAGGTAGCAATATTTCCTCGGCCCCCGTCCAGCTCCAAATGGATGTGCAAATTAGCAGCGGTTGGATGTACGGAACCGTGGTGGTGACACTCGGCCAAGGCGCCTACGGGCAGCAGCTTCAGTACCAAGCCAGCTCGGGCAACTAAAGGAGTGAGCAGTGAGTAGTGATGAAAAGACAACTGAGATCGAGATTCCCATCAAGCGCGTTGATAATATTCTTCACGTCGATTTCTTGGCCGCCGCCTCGGAAGGAAAAGCCAAAGTCACCACCACCGCGACCGCTTCCACGACGAGCGCCAATCCCGCTATCGGCCCGAGCCCCGTAGCCCAGTTCAGGCCTAAGCCAAAGCAACGTCCGCCCAATTGGCTTTCGAAGTTTGACCTCGCCTCCCCGTGGACACTTCGGCTACTAGCCGTGCTGGTAATTTTGATTTTGAGTCTTCTTATCGTCTAAGGAAGACTATTTATTCTCCCCTAACGCAATGGACACAGAGAGTTTGGTACTTCAGGTTTGTGGAGCGATTGACAGCGATCTCATCGAGATTGCCCCAGCGAAGCTCGCAACGACGCTGAATCGTTACTTCTTCTTCTTCCCGTGCGATTTACTGTTATACTGTTTGACGACTTCTTCGGTAAGATCAGAGCCGGCTTCCGCGTAAAGAACCGCGCCTTCGTTTTTCTCGACGATAAGCTGGTAACTTTTCTCTTTGCCGATACCTTCGATGATGGAACGCAGTTCGTCGAGAATCGGAGTGGTGAGCTCGCGTTCCCGTTTCTGAAGCTCCAATTGAGAAGTTGCCGCAATTTTCTGAAAATCAGCGAATTTTTTCTGCAAGTCGGCCTGTTGTTTTACCCGGGCGCCTTCGTTGAGGATGGCGGCTTTCTTTTCAAATTGCTCCGCTTCAGTTTGAAGTTGCTTTTGCATTTTCTCGATCTCGGTCCGCTTTGAATTGAGCTCTTTGTCGAGAGAGGCCTTAGCCGCCTTTCCGGATTCCGTCGTCTGCAAAGCTTTTTGCATATCGACATAGGCAACGCGAAAGCCCGAGGCAGGAAGACTGTCCGCAGCTCTGGCAAGGCCGGAAATTAGGCAAATGATAAACAACCAAGATTTCATAAAGTTCCTCGTCTTATAGCCTGGAGCCTCTTAGGCCCTGGGTTCTACTTTAAAAAGGCGGCCCAATAGTAAAGTAAAACTTCGGTGTGCCGCCGTTAACAATAGGATAGCCAAACTCAAAACGCAAGGGACCAATGGGGGTAAACCATCGGAATCCCCAACCAAAATTGGAATAGAGCATCGGAACCTGGGAAAATAATCCTCCATCAAACGAGTTCCCCGCGTCGAAAAATAATACGCCGCGGATGCGCGCCTCCTTGAGCAACGGGAATTCTACTTCAGCGTTGAACAAGACTTCATTGTGGCCGCCGATGACAATCTGCTTGCCGGCCACGTTATTGGTGATCGCAGCTTCAGACAGGTTCCGGGGGTCTAGACTGAGTGTGGCCTGCGGCCCAATACTCAAATAGTCATAGCCACGTAACGTAAAAAGGCCGCCCTGAATGAATCGTTCGTTAATCGGTACGTCCTCGTCCCCTACCGACAAAATGTTGGCCCCGCGAAGATTCATCCGGAAAATAAAGTCCAAAACCAAGGGATGGAAAAACTTGAATCCTGCAATGCTGCGAAGGAACTTTCTGCTCCCTCCCAGCCCCGCATATTCCGATGACAAACTCCAGTAGTGTCCTTCCCGCGGATCAAAGCGGTCGTCGCGTTTATCGTAGACAATGCTCCCAGTCACGCTACTCGCAGTACCGTTTACCTGCTTAACATCAATAATGCTGCGATCGATGATGCTGCTTTCCGGAACGTAAGATTGCTCTAGTTTATAAGTAAGAAAGAGATTGGTGAACTCGAGAACGGGGTGTCCCAGTTTAATGTCAAAGCCCGTCTTGGTTTCCTCGAAAGTATTCACCACCGGTAAGGTAAACACATTGCGCTTCAACTGATAAATGTCCCCACCAAGACTCCAGTTTGAATATCCGACGTAAGGCTCCTGGAACCCTAAGTTAAACTCGTAGAAGCGCCGTCCCGTAAGAACCTGAGCAGAAAGGCTAGCCACTTGGCCACTACCAAGGAAATTATTTTGAGAAAGTTGGGCTTGGGCTGTGAAACCGATATCTCCTGACGCATAACCGGCTCCAATCACGAGTTGACCAGTGGAGCGCTCCTTTACTTTGATTTCGATATCGACGACATTCGATGCCTTTTTCGATGTGGATTGATGGAACTCAACACTATCGAAAAAACCGAGACGGGTGACATTGTCCTTGCTTTCCCGCTTTTTAGTGCCGTTGTATAACTCGCCCTCAGTAATCTTTAGCTCTCGACGAATCACCTTATCTTTGGTGCGTGTATTTCCTGTGACGTTGATCTGGCCAATAAACACCCGCTCGCCGCGATCCACTTCGAACGTAACGTCCACCGTCCGAGTATCATCGTGAATCACCGGTTGTGGCACCACGTTAGCGAACGCATACCCAAGGTCCCCGTACTTGTCGGTGTATTTCAGAGTTTCCCGGCGAAGCGTTTCCGTATTGAACGTCTCGCCCGGAATCAGTTTTAGCTCATCGAGAAGTTCCTGCCGAGTAAAAAGCAGGTCACCACTGAAGTCGACTTTACCGACATTGTACTGTTGGCCCTCGTCGACAAAGAAAGTAATATAGATCCACTTCTTATCCGGTGATACCGAGACCTCCGGCTTTCCAAAACGGGCCCGTACATAACCCAACGTTCCGTAGTAGTAACCAAGCCCTTGAATGTCTCGCTCAAAGACGGCTTCCCGATAGGCGCCGCTCCCGGTTAACCAGGAAAAAAAACTCCCTTCCCGAGTTTGCATCACCTTTTTCAAATCCTCGGGAGGAACGACCTTTGCGCCAATGATGTTGATGAGCTTCACCTGAATCTTATCGTTCTCTTCGATGGTAAAGGTAACGGTGGCTTCATTCTTTTTGTCATTCACGACGACGTCATAACGGGTCTCCGCCAAGTAGTAGCCTTTCTCCTCATACTTAGCGTTCAATTTTTCAACGGTCTGATTGAGTTTGTGGCGATCAAGAACCTCGTACTCTTTGACCAGAATTTGATCTTTGATGTCATCCTTATCAAGAGCATCCAGCCCCTTGTATTCAAGTTTGGCAATAATGGGTTTTTCTACGACCTCGTAGCTAAGAGCGATCCCACCGGGTGTTTGATCCTGGTAGACCTCGACATCATCAAAAAAACCCAGAGAAAAAATGGAACGAATGTCTTCCCGGATGGTATCGGTCGAAAAGACAGAGCCCACCTGCGTCTTTATCTTTGAACGGATCGCGGCGGCCTCAATCCGTTTGTTCCCTCTTACCTCGATGCTCGAAATCTTGCCAGATTCCCCAATGGCTTGAACGTTCAGCGGTATTAGCCACCCAAGAAACCATAGTAAGAGCCAAGGCAACTTACCTAAATCTGCGTTTTTATTGATCTTCAACAGGCGGCGATGCTACCGCACGGCTAAAGAGTTGTAAACGAAGAACCTACTGAAATCCCGCCGAAAAACATGGGCAGGATCACATTTCAGGTAACAGCACGCCGTCCCGCAATCGGAAGACGCGATGGTACGTAGCGGCCATCGCCTCATCGTGGGTTACCGAAACAAGCGCCATCTGAAATTCCTCGTGGATTTCATGCAGGAGATCGAAAATTTGCTGCCCCGTTGCCGGATCGAGATTTCCAGTCATTTCATCGGTAAGCAGAAGCTTCGGATTGTTCATCAGAGCGCGGGCAATGGCTACCCGTTGCTGCTCGCCACCAGAGAGCTGGCTCGGCTTGTGGTCAAGGCGATCCGTCAAACCCACCCGGTCCAAGAGCTGGCCAGCGCGCTTCTTAGCTTCCTTCTTAGACTCGCCCGCGAGCAACGCCGGCATCATCGCATTTTCCAATGCCGTAAACTCAAGCATCAAATAGTGAAACTGAAACACAAACCCCAAGGAATGGTTGCGAAACCGCGAAAGTTTCTGCTCATTGAAGCCAAAGATGTTCTGGCCGAGAAAATGTACCGTTCCGGAAGTAGGCTCTTCCAGAGTTCCCAGCAGGTGGAGTAGTGTACTCTTTCCGGCACCGCTCTTACCTACAATCGCCACGCGATCGGATTGGCGGATCTCGAAATCGACCTTCTTGAGGACTTCAATGGGTGCACTTCCTCTCTTCTGGAAGATTTTGCGGAGATCTCGGGTGATTACCAATGGTTCATTCATATCTTAAAGCATCCACGGGCCTGGCCAGCGACGCTCGTAACGCCGGAACCACACTAAAAGTTACGCAGAGGAAAAAAGCCACCGTCGACACGATGAACACATCGAAAAGCTCAATGCGAATAGGCAAACGGGTCACGTTGTAAATCGCTTCACTCAGTAAAGCCGGTTGAAATCGCTCCAAAGCATGGCAAACCAAACACCCAAGACTTATTCCCACCACAATACCCACCAATCCCACTACCGCCCCTTGAGCCACGAAGAAACAAAAGACGCTTCGGAAACGCATTCCCATCGCGCTAAGGATCGCCACATCCCGGCGCCGGTTGTGGGAAGTCATCATCAATAAATTAACGACATTCATGGCGGCTAGGGCCACCACGATCTCTAGGACAAAAAAGAGAAGTTTCTTTTGGTGTTGAACGGCCAAGAAAATGTTCTGGTTGATGCCGCTCCACGGGCGGATCGATGCTACCGAGCCGAATAACTCCCGCATCCGATCCGCAACCACCTCGATATTTGCCCCGGGTAGAACCTTGCTTTTGTACATGGGCTCGATGGGTGCGTTTTTGCCAAAAATGTCATTCAAAGTGTGCAAATCGATACGGGCTTGGTGAAGATCATGATCGTAAATTCCGAATTTCGTAATTCCAGTAATCAGAAAAGGAATGACTTTCTTATTGTCCCCATCCGCGATCAACACATTTACCGAGTCACCCTGTTTTATTTTGAGCTTGTCCGCCAGTTGTTTTCCCACCCACATCCAGTACGGTGTTTTCGATTGCTCCACCAAATCAGGTTTAACCACCCAAAGCTTTTCCCATGGGGTCACCTTCATCGAACTTTCCAGCTCGATCCCCTCCAGGATCACCCCGCCGACCCCACCCTTTACGATCATTCCCGCTCCAAGCGTAAACGGGGTGACCGCGGCGATGCCCTTGGTCCCCTCCAAGGCAAGCCGAAAATCGGGTGATGCGGCTTTGCTTCCGCGCGGAATCACGACAATCTCTGAGGTAATTCGGGTGTAATTTTCACGAAAGACTTCCTGGAAGCCGCTCATTACGGACAAGACGACCATTAATAGAATTATCCCCAGAGCAACGCCCGCCACCGAAATCCACAGAGCAAAGCCCACAAGGTTTCCTCGCTCCGGGAATAGATACCGACGAAGGAGAAACAACACCGCTCGCATCTGTTCTTATTAACTCACTTTTTACGGTAGGTCATCTTATTAGGGGTTTTCTCGAAGCTCACTTAGCTGCGCCATCTTTTCCCGTCGGTAATCGCCACGTGACAACCACTTCTCTATGAAGCAATAGAGAACGACGAAAAGGTAACGCGAGCCCATTTCCTTGATCTTGAGCTTCGAAACCCCTGATTTGCGGTTAATCCAATCGTTAGGCACGACCTGGAAAGAGTAACCCCGGACAATCGCCTTAAGCGGTATCTCCACCGTAAGATTAAAGTGATTGCTTAGCAGAGGTTTAACGCCATCTATCACATGGCGCCGATAGAGCTTAAAAGCATTGGTGACGTCATTATATCTGAGCCCAAACAAAAACTGAACGAACCAATTCGCCAGGCGATTGAGTATCCGCTTGGGTAATGGGTAATCCACGATGCGAGCGGCGCGATGAAAACGCGTTCCAAAAACACAATCCACCTCTTGCGATACCATGACCCGGAAAAACTTAACTAGATCTTCCGGTCGATCCGAAGCATCCGCCATAAAGACAGCCACTGCGTCTCCGGTAAAGGATTCGAGCCCCTTTCTTACCGCCAAACCAAACCCGTTAGGGGGAGCGTTACGAATCTCCCTAACCGAAGCGTAGTCGACTTCCAACTCAGACAGGATTTCCGCTGTCCGATCGGTCGAGTTATCATTTACGATGATAATCTCATGAATAATTTGCTCTTCTTCCAGTGTGGAGACCAAATCCCGGACTGTCGTCGCTATGGAACCCTCTTCGTTATGCGCGGGAATCACGACCGATAGTTTCATGGTCCCGCTCCTTCATTCGTTCGACTGTCGCGCCAATAATCTCGGTGATAATCTCTCGTAAAGAGTACCGGTACTTCCACTGGGGATAATCGTTTTGGAACTTGCGAATATCGCTGATCCACCAAATGTGATCACCGGATCTAGCGTCTTCAGAAAGCCGATATCGAAAATCTCGCCCACAAAGTTCCTCAGTTAACCGAATTGCCTCCAGTACCGAGCAATTGCAGTGACGGGAGCCCCCCATGTTGTAGACAGCACCACTTCTAGGTGATTGGGAAAAGTGCCAGAAGGCACTCACTAGATCGTGAGAATGAATATTATCTCGAACCTGTTTCCCCTGGTAGCCAAAGATTGTGTACTCCTTGCCCGTCAATCCGCACTTCACCAAGTAGGCCAGAAAACCATGCAACTCCGCACCGGAGTGTGCCGGGCCGGTGAGGCAACCACCCCGAAATACCCCTGTTTTCATGCCGAAATAACGCCCGTACTCTTGCGTTAAAATATCGGCCGCCACCTTACTCGCTCCAAACAGGCTATGCTTGGACTGGTCAATCGACATCGTCTCGTCAATCCCGTACTCATGGAAGGGGTGCGAAGTCTCGATATCCCATCGCGTGGGAAGCTCCACCAGGGGGAGCCCATTGGGAGTGTCCCCATAAACCTTGTTCGTGGAAGTGAAAATAAAGGTGGCATCGGGTGCGAACTTCCGAGTGGCTTCGAGCAAAATGAGAGTGCCATTGGCATTGACCGTGAAATCGGTAAACGGCTCCTTTGCGGCCCAATCATGGCTGGGTTGGGCGGCGGTGTGGATGACCAGCGAGATATGATTTGCGAGTCTCTCGAACAACCGAAAGATACTCGCCTCGTCCCGGATATCGATCGTAAAATGTGTATAGCCTTTTAATCTCTTCTCCAGCCGTTTAACGTTCCAATCGGTAGAAGCCTCACCCCCGAAGAAGTATTTTCGCATATCGTTGTCGATGCCAACGACTTCCATCCCCTTCTCGTGAAAAAACTCGGCCGTTTCGCTCCCGATGAGGCCTCCGGATCCGGTAATAATCGCTACTGACATTGCCCTCCCTACGCACCGAATATGGGTGCCAAAACCTTTCTATTCTCGGATAGCCAATGATGAATATCGGTGACAATATCCGAGACTCCCCGCTTAGGACGCCATTGAAAAGCCGAAGATACTTTGAGGGTATCAGAAATATAGAGGGGGATATCGACTATCGAAGTTCCCGCTTCACTCCCAATCAAAACTTCTTTTCCAGTAACATCCCGGCAAATGGCAGTGTACTCGCGAAGAGAGACTGAAACGGCCCTGCCGCCTCCTACGTTATAGACCTCCCCCACCGGCGGTTTGGCGATCTGTTTCTCCACCAGCTCCGCCAGATCCGTCACATGCAGAAGATCGCGGACTTGTTTCCCCTTACCGCCGTACCCGAAATAACGTAGGCTCTTTCCAAAGAAATGGTTTGCCACCCAGAGGGTGAAAACCCCCTGATCCACCTTCCCAAACTGTCCGGGCCCGGCGATTACGCCACAACGGTTGACCCAAGCATTAAGGCCATAAGCGTGAACATACTCTTGAACCATCATTTCGGACGCGAGTTTGGTCGCTCCATAGAGAGAACGAGCGCTGTCAACCGGAAAACCCTCTGAAATCCCCTCACCAGTCACGCCCTGAGTCACTTGATTGTCCGCTATCTCAAACCGGCTTGAAGTCTCAATCAGCGAAAGCTCTCTCAACGGCTTCATGGAATACACCCTGGACGTGGACAAAAAAATGAAACTTCCCGCCTTTTTTCGAGCGAACTCCAAACAATTTAAAGTGCCAACAAGATTGGTCTCCAGCAAGTAACGAGGTGAGCCTTCTAATCCGGCAAGCACACTGGGTTCGGCTGAGCACTCAATAAAAAGATCGAAGGAGGAGAGTTCCTCGAAATCAGAAGGCTGACGGATATCCCCGTGAAGGAATCGAATTCCCCGCTGAGAAAACAGCGGTAAATTAAACTCGCTACCTCGACGTTTCAAATTGTCGAATGCCACCACGTCCGCTTGCGGGTATAACTGTTTGAAGTGAATGGCCAGATTCGCGCCGACAAATCCAGCCCCTCCCGTGACGAGTACTTTCATAAGCCAGTCAGCTTAATACAGAGGTGAGCGTCTTTTCAAGAATTGAGCAACCTCCGTAATCCAGGGACTCGTTCTCATAGATGAGGGTGTGCCCGGAGTCGCTGATTCCTCCTCCGGCCAGGCTCTTAACGTCCGGTATAATAGGAATAATCCCGGGACCCCGACCAAAAAGAAATATACGTACTGATCAATCCTGCCTATGGGACCCGCGGAATAAATAATGTACGTAAGAAAAAAATAGGCGACCCGGCAACCAAGGAGAAAATCGGCAACCCGAGTAGGGTATAAGCACAACCCATAGCCAAGCCCGACGAACAGAGCCATGAAGACTCCGTATGAACCCGTATGGATCACCGCGCCTGCCTCCAAGAACATGAGCAGACACCAGATTAAGATGCTAACTAAGGAAAGAAGGACAAGAGCGGAGGCGACTCTCGCCCGCCGGTCTTCACTCTCCTTGATGAAACCCCGGATGGCCAAAGAGAAATATCCCAGATTCAGAACTCCCAAGGAAAAACAGAGATTAAAGAAATCGCCCACCCTGAATTGACCAAATATCTGATGGCGAATGACGTTCGATTTCAGCGACACACGACTGAAATCAAATCCGGGGGGCAGGATAACTCTTAGATTAGCCCACTTGGAAATCCAAAAATGACTCCAGGTCACTGTTGAATAGGAATCCCATAGTGCCTGCACGAAGCTACGACCATCGATACCAATCACGCCCGCGAGGTGCCATTTCAATAAGCGATCGCCCGGCGGATCATACAGCTTTTGGTAGAGCAGCCAGGGAGTGATCATCAGAACAGCCACAATCCCCCCGAGTAACAAGATCCGGAGCGAGAGACGCTTGCCCATCCATGGAAGGCAAGCCACAAAACCCAAGATCCCAAACATCGCCCCTCCGTGACTAAGGAAAGACAAAGCCATGGCAACACCACCCAGCAGCCCCAGAAGTGGGTTGCTTTTCCCTAAAGTTAGCCAGACCAAGCCAAATAGAAACAAAGCCCCCGCGAACAGTTTTGGCCAAACGAAAACAGAGTTAACGAAGAAAAACCCTGAAAAGGCGCATAACAAGATAATTCGACCAATCGTTGCCGAGGGAAATCCGTAAACCCTGCCCACAAAGTAAACGGCAATCACCCAACAACATTGCAGTAGCACTGAAATGCATTGATAAGCGTCCTCACCGAGTCCCATCGTTTGAAAGAAAGGATATTGCACGAGCACGATTCCCGATTGCAATGGGGGGCGATCGCTACTTAACCACCCTCCCATCTCTAGTTTCTTCAGAGGTTTGCCTTCTGCGAGCTGTTCGGTGACGCGCAGTTGAAGTGCATTATCGCCCGGCAAGAAATTATGCACTGTACGCATCGAATTGCTCAGCCCCCCGGAGGCGGGGTCAAGACAGGTCACCAGTCCCGTATAGAAGAGAAAGACCGCTAAAGTTAAAATCAGGGGAAGCTGAACATCGCATTCGGAAACAAAGTTACGAGCTTCTTCGATGTGGCGCAAGCCCTGCACCAGGGCAAACAACAAGATACCAAAGCTAGCCACCACGCCCAGCCAAACGTGAACGAAGTAAAACCAAAACGTCAAATACCCCAGGGCCGCAGAAAAAAGCACGGCAACGGGCAGCCACATGACAGGCTCAAGCCGTCCCCTTTTCTTAAGTAGCATCGTGAAGCAGCCTCCGGGCAGAAAGAACAGGAAAAATGTGGCGAAGGTGAGAGCGTAGTCGACGGCTATTTTCGCTAGTAGCGACATTGACCGTCTAATCTAGATGTCCCGCGACTGGCCTCCAAGAAGTTTTTCACGGGCGTCCTCCCATGCCGTAGATGGCGGTTGCTCAGGTGCAGGAGAAGGTCCGTTTATATTAAATCCCAACAACTTGACGCTTTCAGTTAATTTCGCTAATGAGAGGCGCATAGACGCTAAAGGAGACTGAAGAATCGGAAATAAGGAAAAGCCTTCCAAGGGTCAGAGGTTCTTATTATGGGAAGTCAGGGTTACAAGTAAGGGCGCGGGAATTGCCACGTCCACTGTAGCGTTTGACACTACCTTATGTAGTGTGATACACTACATTGATGCTTCGGGAGTTCGCCTTTGATTGGGACCAATGGAACCGGCAGAAGAACGAAATCAAACACGGCGTATCAAGGATGGAAGCGGAAACCGCTTTTTTCGATCCACGGTATAAGCTTTTTGAAGACTCTAAACACTCGACACACTCCGAGAGCCGATACATTCTTTATGGAAAGAGCCTGGAGAATCGAGTCTTGATGATTGGATTTACACTGAGGAACGCTAAGATCCGAATCATTACGGCTCGAACGGCATCCAGGAAGGAGCGGGCGATTTATGAAGAAGAAAAGAAAGGGTAGAGAAGCCGAACCGATCAGCGACTATGATCGTTTGGATACGTCCACTATCATCGACCCATCAAGGCCCCTCAGATTCGAAAATTTGGGGCTGAAACTTCCAGCAACTCAGCCTACGCAGGTGATATCCATTCGATTACCGTCGGAGCTTCTCAATGAGATCAAGGCAATCGGATCACAAAAGGACATCCCCTACCAAGCGTTGATTAAGCTGTTCCTTTCGGAATCCGTCGCGGATATGAAAAAACGCTCTGCTTAGCGACCAACACGAATTATTAGGGCCATCCCATCAATAACATTTTTGACACCGGTTAGATCGAGGATGGACGGCAACAAATTTTCATATACAAATCTAATGACACCTGCTATTCACGCGCCATGTCAAAATACATAGTCGCTTTGCTTTTCGTACCGTTCTTCAGTCAGCTGGCTCAGGCGGCCGGTCCCACGCCAGTCGAGTCGAAACTCGATATTAGTATTCGAACCAGTGAGCTACAAATCTACTATGATCTTCTTCAGAAGTTCGACGTTGCTCGATCTGAGGGCGATAGCAACAAGTACAAGGAAGTCGTCAAGAGCTTAGAAACGGAGGTGGACAGGATTGGTGCGCTCGTTCGTCCAAAGCTAAAGGACCTTGGCGTCGCGAACGACGCCAAATTTACCTTTCATCCCGAGGACCGAAGGCTGAATTTCTATTTTATTAAGGAGCTTAGCGAGAAGGGGGCCCCAATGGAAGTTCTCGCGCTCAAAATCGGCTTCGACGTGGACGGCGCCGAGAACGTAAGTGAAGTATGGACACACCATGCCCGCGCCACGCTTAGCCTTACCGAACTTCAGAATCTCTATGAATCTATTGACAAGGGATTCAAAGAAATCAAAACGACCTCCACCCCCGAGGAACTTAAGAAGATAACCCAGAAGGCCGAAAGCGCAGGAGAACCCATTCTCAAGAGTATTCGAGAACAGCTATCTGATTTTTCAGTAAAGGCAGAATCCAAGGTATTGTTCACGTTAAAACGGACGCCTTCAATCAGCTATACCTTCAAAAACCCCACAGATAGTAAGTTTCCTGCCGCCCAATTTATATTGGTATTCAAGGTTAAAGATGGAAAGGTGTCTTCCTTTGAGTTTTCGGCCATTGCCAGCAAGGATTATTCCAAATAACGAGTTGAATCTTGATCACGTAGAGAAGGGCTAGTACCCACCACCATCGGGAGTGCGGTAGTTGATGAAAACAATCTCGCCCGGCTTCACGTCCACATTGAACTGCCTGGTGCCGGCATGGTTGTACCCCTCGCGCGTTGCCACATCCACGAGCACCGTGTGCTTGCCGGCGGGAACCGTGACACGCGCAAGCTGTAACGTCGCAGGAAGGGTTGTCCAGCTTCTCAGATCAGCGTGATCAGTCGCACTCAGCGCCATCGTAGTCAGAAATCCCGCTAGTGGACTCTTGGTCGCCTTTTCGACCGCATATCCGGCCGCCACCTTCAACGCCAGGCCCGCGATTTTTTTCGTGGCAATCAGAGTAATGCGGTGGTCGAGCTGGGCAATAGCCGTCTCTTCGATGTTGTAAAGAGGGTAGGATCTAGCTGAGAAAGTGCCCTGAGCGTCCCTAATCGTCACGTGATCGCTTGAGTAATACCGTTTTCGAAACTTGGGTAACAACTTGAACTCAGGGTGAGGGACTTTGATCGGGGCCTTCCCTTGTTCGAGGAGAATAACGATCTCGCCTTGGCCTTTCGCGATTTTATAGTTCGTGATTTGCGGAAAACGCTTGTGGTACTCGTCGAATTCCTGTTCCGCCTGAAGCTTGCTCGCCATTCGAAGAAGTCCGACTCCTAAATAGGGGAACGTGGCATTGCCTTCCCACTTCAAGAGCTGGCGGTAATCCACAAACGCATCGTTGTATTCGCCCCTGGCTTCGAAGAGGACGGCATCCAAATATTTAGCGAAACCATTCTGCTCGTAAGGCAAGTGGCCTTGGGAGATCATCATGTCTATCTTGTGATTCACCCTGCGGCATTCCACCAACGATTCGTCGTACTGATGGGATAGAGCATAATCAATCGCCAAATACATATTGATCATGATCTTTTCGAAATCTTCCCCTTTATAGGGCTTCACGTCATCACTGAGTAGAATAGAAGCAGATTCTTGAGTAAGGCTCGTATAATCCTTGATCTCAGCCAACTTGTCCGCTTTTTGGAAGGTGGCAATGGCTTCCTGATAACGGCCTGCCGTGTGATAGACCATGCCCAAGTCCATCAAGTAAAGCAGCTCATCATTGTCCTGCGTTTCCGCCAGGACTTTCAGATCCTTGATAGCGTCATCGTAGTCGCCTGCTTCAAAAAGGCTTCGGGGTTTTTGTATCCGGCCCGCGTACGTTCCACACCCGGACAAAACAACAGTTAGCAACAGCAAACAAACAACGGGGAGCGTCTTCACGTTAAATAACCTTACCCTTTATAGATACCTACAATCCCACGGAGCGCTTCTGGTAGTACTTCCGAAGTTCTTTCTCATCACTCCAGTCCAGTAGTCCTGTCTGAATATTGATAAGATTAAAGGTGCACTTGTAATAGACGTACTTCTTATCTCCCACCTGCTGAACCCGATCCGTGATTTCACCGCTAAGAAAATAATTGGCCCCGATCTGCTTGCCTTTGGCTCGAGCGGTGGAAGGATCCACGTAGCCGGATTGGTTTTGATAATCAAGCTCCTCGGCCATTTCGCCACGCGCTTCTTTTTCGCCGAATCGGAATTTTCCACTCTTAAGAACCGCTACCCGGATCTTATCGGTCATGCTCTTCATGTCGATATGCTCTTCCGTCCGGTTTTTCACCATGGTGATGAGAACCACGGGAGGCTTCTTGGAATCTTTCACCACCCAACTTTCGGTGAGGGACTTCACCATGGTGTCGGCGATCTGCCGCATGTCCGTCTCATTGAACTTGTCGTCCAACAAACGTTCCTCGCTAATGTCATCATACTTTCCCGCCGTGAACTGCTTTTCTCCGCAAGCGGTAAAAAAACCCGCAAGTACCACCAAAACGAGATACTTTATTTTTGACATGCCGTGGGTCTCACTTTTTTATAAGGGTTAATGCCATAAAACGAAGGAATTATAGTTAAAAAAAAGTCTAGAATCAATGTACGAGTCGCCCAGCGGATAACCGCTCATTCTGCCTGCGGTTTTGGACTGTCTCGCTGTGTCACCTTCTTCTTCGACGCCCGCGGACCAGCCGACGCAGCGGCGGGCTTTCCCTCCCCTAAAGAAAGAAGGTAGCGCGCCAGCAACTCAATTTGTTTCTCCGCATTTCCACCCAAGATTTCAGGTAGCGGTGATTGCCCGTCAGGCCAGAAACCAGGCATTCGGGCACCAGGGATCATCTTCTGCGGATCTCTTAGCAACGCCATAATCCAACTCTTGTGAAGCCGCTTGTAGGCAAGGCCTAGATCCGGCGCCAGGCCTTTGCTGCCACCTTCCATTTCCGTCGCGGTCGGTACGCGGTTTACCGTGTGGCAATTCAAACATTGCAATTTACTGAAAAGGAGTTCCCCGTCCTTACGCTCCTGAGGCGTCATGGCGATGGTTTCCTCGGATACAAATGGAAACTCAACTTTCCCTTCCGCCGCCCATCCCGTCACGATCGTATTCACCTCTTCGTTCGCCATTTGAAAGGTGGGCATTCGCACCGTTAGCTTCGTTCTCAATTTATTCGACCCGGGATTGTGAATAAAACCATGAACCCATGGCGTTTTTACTCTTTGCCCCTCGTACAAAATCTTCGGGGGCCCTAACGTTTCGTCTTCCGCGTAGTGAGTAAGAATGCGCCCTTCCAAGGCCCACTGCTGTTTATCGATCTCTTCTTTATGAGGATCATCATCAGCCGCAGGTTGGAAGAGTCCCTGCATCATATGGCAACCCTGACAGTTGTATTTGTGAACGACTCTCCAACCCTCTTCAGCCGTGGTTTCCCACGCAGCCATTTTCTTTGCCGCTGGGGGATCGATCTTCTGTGAGGTCAGCCCTAGAATAAAAGTCACTAGCGAATCACGATCTTTTTCTTCAAACTCGTAGTTGGGCATGCGCAGCAGATCGAGATATTCCTTAACCTCGCCCTTGTCGAAAATCCGGGTATTCGCAAACTTTTCATGAAACCACCCAACGTTGCTGTGCTCGGCATGCAACAAGCCAAAGTCAAATTTATTGAGAGGTTTCGAGCCCTCTTCCGTCAATTCCGTGCCGATGCCAGGAGTCTTTTCAAATCCTTTGATGTCATGGCAACCAAAGCACCCGTAGCGCATGACCGCGTTGTAACCAAGTTTCTGAGAGACTTCATGCGGGGTAAGTGCGGCGATCGCTTTATCTACTTTGTCATTGGTGACAGGTGCCATCTTCGGATCGCGCAAATAGTACAGTTTAAGGACCTTCTTCTGGACTTCGGGGTCTGCGGTCCCCGTTTGGGCGGACTCAAACTCGGGATTGCGTTTCGTAAGCAGGTAAGCCGCAATGTCTCTAATCTCTGAGTCGTCTAGCCTAAGACTCGGCATAATGGTTCCTTCCCAATAGTGCCGAGGATTCTTTAGCCAACTATTCAACCATTCGCTGGATACTTTGCTTCCCACCGTACTGAGATCGGGTGCGGCGGTCCAGCGACCCCGAGCTTGGCCAAAATCATTCACTTGATGACACCCCAGGCATCCCAGCGTTCCCACGAGCTGTTTGCCATGCTCCACGTTCCCCGGACCCCCTTTTTGGTCCGGCGAGTAAGAATCCGAATTTTGAATTAAGAAATCGGCAATCGCGTGAATCTCAGCTTCGTTGTACTCTGCAAATTCCGCGGTCTTCTGGTTGTCCTGGTGGAACACGGCGGGCATTCGCGCATGGTCGTTAAACGACTTCGGGTTTCTCACCCACTTTACAATCCAGTCTCGACTAAGTTTCCCCTTAACCCGTTCCAGAGATGGGGCGAGTTTACGAACGTGATCCCATCCTTCAATACGATGGCATCCGTTACACCCGGCAAACTTCACCAACTGGACTGAAGTGTTCAGCTTCATCGCTTTGGGCACGTAGTCCGTCTGCCGGTGACAGACGCGGCAACTTCCTTCCACATACTGCAAAGGCAACATTTTACTTAACTCATAGTGCTGTTCATGCCACCCATACTTCTTCTTCCAATCTTGTTCTTGCTCGTGATTGCGAGGAGTATGGGCGGCGCGCACGAAATTCGTTCGCTGACCGTTGCCGCCATGACAAACCGTACATCCGATCGACTCTAACGGATGGGGGGACCGGCTGCCTAACATCACGTCCAACCGGGGATGTGTACGAAAAGGTTGCTTTTCGTTTTCATATCCCGGCAGGTCGATGGCCATATGACAAGTCATGCAGCGGTCTACTTTTTGAACTTTTTGGAAATAAATGTCATCTCGGATGGTGGGCAACACGATTTGCTGCAGCCGGAACGTGGGGTTCGCCATATCAATGATAGGCGCGCTCCGCAGCAATTTACTCAAAGTCAATTCGGTCTGGTTCTTGGAATCTAACAAGCGATCCAAGTTCGCCCGCGTAACTTTGAGCTCCTTTTCCAAACGGCTTTTATTAGCGAAAACTTCGTCAAGTTTGCCTTGAACTGCCGTTACCTGCTGCGTACTTGCATTCATTAGGTTATTTAACGACTGAACATAGTCCCAGTGCTTTTCCAGGGCCTCCTTTTCCTTCGTTCCCTTCTCGGAAAGTTCTTCGCCCTCCGCAACGTGATGACCATACTTGGCCTCATACTGGTATTTTTCAACGTCCCAAACACCTTTTTCCGCCTGGTATTTAACAGTCGCGAGCTTCTCTTTCGTCTTGAGCTGAATCAACTGCTTGTTAAGGTTCTCGATCTCCGCTTCATGCTGCGCTATCTGCTTGGCGGCGTCCGCTAATCCTTCTTGCTCCTGTTTGATCTTATTTTCGTCGACCTCGCCCTTGGCCTTAGCAATCCATTCATCGTATTTTTTTTGTCGTAGCACAAAGAATTCGTCTTGGTAGGCCTTCCAATCCCGTCCGAAGTCGTCGAGTAGCATCCAAATGGTGAAAACCAACATGACAATGCTGGAAATGCCGAACCACTTCAGCAGCGTGTGGGACTTATAAAAACGATCGTCTTGCGGTGTATTGGCCATATTCGTCAGATGTTAAAAAACCATTCAGGGATTGCCACAATGTATTTCAAGTTAATTGTCCACCGTAGAACCATTTTAATGGGCAACGCCGCCATCACCATCAACAATACCGCCATGATGTAGAAACGCGACGGGCCCATTTTCTTAAGTAATCCAGGCATGATCTTACGCGCGAGTAAGATCGGTCCACCCACCATATACGCTAACACCAGGACCATGCCCAAACCTTCCCGAATAAATACATTATCCGGTAACTTGCCACCGTTCAGCCCAAAAACCTGAAAAAGGTACTCAGAAAGGTTGACGTTCCTAAGAACCTCAAGCTTGTGAAGGTCCCAAACCTCGTAGGGGCCGAAAAAGTTCCAGTTGGGCCCTCGCAGGAAGGTTCCGTAAACAATTAAGAGCACCCAAAGAATTAAAAATCCGAAAAGGAAGGTCGTGATCGCAAATTTGCGCTCCTTAAAGGTGAAGTAACCATTTCCTTTTGGGTTCACGTCGATATAGGGCAATACGATAAGCCCAACAATAATGAGTCCGGGAAATAATACGCCTGCAAGCCAAGGGTCGTAATAAACAAGCATTTCCTGCAGCCCCAGGAAGTACCATGGCGCTTTCGAGGGGTTCGGAGTTTCCACCGGGTTGGCGGGTTCCTCGAGGGGCGCTTTCAAGCAAATTGACCAGACGAGTAAGAGACTCCAGACGGCAATGGTACAGATGAACTCACTGAACACTAGGTCCGGCCACGTGAAAGTCAGTTCCTTTGCTTCGGGCTTATTTTCGACCTCTTTGCCGGCATCAATGAGTCGGTCATTGGTGACCATTTTATTGATGGAAAGCCAAACGAAAAACACCAGAAGAAATAACATTCCCACAATCGGAACGTTATCGGGTTTGGTAACGACATCTCGAAACGTGGGATGAAGGACACTAACTCCAATGAAGGCGGCCAAACCCAGCTCCAAGGCGATGACCGTTGCCTTCTTTGCCAAAATTTCGCGAAACTTAAATAACGACAAGAAAAAAACAATGACCGAGATCGTAAAGAGGATCGCAGGCCTGCAAATGGCATTGATCGCTTCGGTTAACCCTCTCAGTGCTTCCATAGTTGTCTTATAGGGGACCCGAGATTCCCCCGTCCTTTCTCACGCGCCAAAAGTGAATCGCCATCAAAACGCTCGCCGCCAGCGGAATGAAAATGCAGTGGAGCACGTAGAATCGGAGCAGAGTGGCCTCTCCCACCAACCTTCCGGCCAGAAGGGCAAAACGCGCGTCGCTTCCCGCATGCACAACATCGAAACCCATGAGCATGTTAATAAGCGAGGCTCCCGGCCCTTCATTACCGAGAAATGGGGTGGCACGAGCCATGTTCGAGCCGACCGTGATGGCCCAAATGGCGAGCTGATCCCAAGGCAGTAAATAACCCGTAAAGCTCAAGAGCAACGTCAACACCAGCAGGATGACGCCTACCCCCCAGTTGAACTCCCGCGGGGGCTTATATGAACCGGTAAGAAAAACCCGGAACATATGTAACCATACCGAAATCACCATGGCGTGAGCGCCCCACCGGTGCACTTCTCGCATCACACCAATCGGCACATGCTCCCTAAGAGCGATGATATCCGCGTACGCGTAATCGGCCGTCGGTCGGTAATAAAACATCAACAGAACGCCTGTGACCGTTTCTACTAAGAAAAGGAAAAAAGTGATGCCACCCATGCACCAGGTAAAGCTCATCCGGACACCCGACTTTTTCATCCGGATCGGATGCAGGTGTAGAAACACGTTCATCAATACGACCAACACCCGGTTGCGAGTGTTGTTGGGAGGACCGTGACGGAAAATCGATTTCCACGCTTGCGATTCCCTCAACGAGCCTAGAAAACCTCCTTTAGCCATTTAGCTATCCCTCGTATGTCTACGCAATTTCGAGAAAGGCATTGGGATCGCTCCATTGCCCTTTCTCATATTGATATTTCTGGGTCTTATCGACCATGATCTGACCATCTGGAGAAAGCGAAATCTTGAATCGCTCCAGAGGTCGCGGCGCCGGTCCCTCAAAATTGATCCCGGTCGCATAATAACCACTGCCATGGCAAGGACACTTAAACTTCGCCTCAGCCTCTAACCAGTTCGGCGTACAGCCAAGGTGCGTACAAACAGTGGAGAGCACATAAATTCCGCGCTCGTTTCGCACCATCCAAACACCATATTTCTTTTTGAACCGTTCATCGACTTTGTTGACCGCATACTCGGTTGGGAAACCTGCTTTGAACTGCTGAGGGGGCTCGAACGTGATATTGGGAAAAAACAAGCGACCAACCGCTGTCAGTCCCGCCCCCAGGGCGCCGATAAACCCGGCCCACCCCACGGTGAGCCAACTCAAAAACACCCGCCGGCTAATGCCTTCCGGCGCTTCAGGAAAGGATGGTGCAGGCATAGTGGATTATTATTCCCCTTCGTCCCTTACTTGTTTAGCCATCAAATATTATTCGATGGCCCTCGAAATGTGACGCCAGTCCATTGAGTGCCTCGGACTGGAATAAGCTTGAATTAGTGTAAACGTTATCGTGGACATGCCGGGGAGGTGTCAAGCGTTTAACGTGGAAGGAAAACAGGGACTTGGCCTACCCCCTATTGTTCGGCTGCCCTGTTTCTGGTAGATGCCTCGGCGATGGTTTCCCGCGTTCCATTGCTTTGGGGTGGGAGGCGGCGCCATGAAACAATTGACACTCTCAAAGGAACTAAGGGCTCGAGTCGAGCACGGGGGATCTTTGGCCGTGGGGAAGAGAAAAACCAAAAGGCCTGTAGTGACCAAACGGGTAATGCATATTGTACTGAAAGTGGCTCACGGTGGACCTAATCTCGCCGGTGAGGCCAGTGCCATTCATCTCATCCTTTCCCGAATGGCTGACCGGTTTCGTATGCAGACTTTCGAGCGGGCAATCTGTGCGACGCATATTCATTTGGTTGACTGCGCGGACCAAAAAATCCCGTCAGCCGGACGTAGGTAGGTCAGGCGAAAACCCTGCTTTGGATCGTTTTCAACTTTAATTAGCCTGATCGGTCCTAGGGTGCTGTGAATCACCCAAACCGGTTCCGAGGAAAAGTCCACAACGCCGGTAATCCATCCCGCTGAACCGAGGCTGACCTCATCGTGCGCCCTAGATACGACTCGGAAAACTTGTTCGCAAAGGCTCCTTTTCTTTTTGGCTGCGAAAACGGAATGACACGCTAGAAATAAAATGACGCCAAACCAAAATGGGCTTTTCTTTAATGGGTGGTTAAACATTTCGTGACTATTGAGCTGTCGTTGCGACTAAAGCGAAGCAATCTCGCAGGTTCAGCGCGCAACGACCGGGACTCG
>Ga0364880_10198_pt1 | contig 32443 bp, 11 predicted proteins | sample ExccelJu500001D3_5_FD_206927 | JGI IMG/M metagenome (GOLD analysis project Ga0364880, IMG submission 206927) | Enriched cells from Trout Bog Lake Hypolimnion, Wisconsin, USA - BchlTB.July30.5000.01.D3 | ecosystem: Environmental > Aquatic > Freshwater > Lake > Hypolimnion/Profundal zone | place... | reverse complement strand
TTTTTATACTAAGTGGTCTTACAAAGCTTCGTCAGATTTGTGATAGCCCAGCCATATTAAATGAAGATGAAGCCTACCCGAATGTGAGCATCAAAATTGAGGAACTGATGCGTGAAATAGAAGAAAATTCCAGCAATCATAAAGCGCTGATATTTAGTCAGTTTACTTCTATGCTGGGATTAATAGGGAAAGAACTTGATAAACAAAAAATTCCGTATTACTATCTTGATGGAAGTACTAAAGCAACCGATAGACAAAAAGCAGTTGCTAACTTTCAGGATAATGATGCGGTGAGAATATTTCTGGTAAGTCTGAAAGCTGGTGGAGTAGGGTTAAACCTGACTGCAGCAGATTATGTGTATATGGTGGATCCATGGTGGAATCCTGCTGTGGAGCAACAAGCTATAGATAGAACGCATAGAATAGGACAAAAGAAAAATGTATTTGCTTATAAACTGATTTGTAAAGATTCTATAGAAGAAAAAATATTACTGTTGCAGCAAAAGAAAAAGTCGCTGAGTGCTGATTTGATAAGTGATGAAAATGGTTTTGTAAAGAAACTTACTAAAGATGATGTTGCATATTTATTTAGTTGATAAATATAGTTATTAACTGATAGCCTTTATACAGAATAACCAATAGAATATCGGGTGCTTGATGAATACCCTCTGCATTCATTCTAAATTGTTTGACACCATTTTAATTTAATTCGTTGACAATCAATTATAGACACTTTTATTTGGCACACTATAAATTAAGATGATAGATAGTAACTATAACAGCATAATTGCGAAAACTTTTCTGCGCTGAAAATAGGGGGCAATGTTTTTAGTCTTACAGTTAGTTGCAGTTTTAATTCATCTGGCAGCGGTTGAGAATGGGGATGTTCTTTTTCATCCTAATAATATTCTTCTTGTAAATATATTTAACATACCGTACAAGAAATCTATAGCAAACCCCATTGTTTAATCAGTTCCTTAACTGTACAAAACCCTTATTTTCAAGGTTTTGCAGTTTTTTACCCTATGCATTAATAGCAAATTAGATTTATAAGGTTTAATAGCTTCTTTTTACATGAATTAACAGAGGTTGAAATGTCAGGTATTCATAAAAATACTGCGCGTCTTTCAAATTCTAACCACCCAACAGATGGCTAACTTCAGAGAAATATCCAAAAATTAAATTCTTCACTCCTTTTTCTACTTTTCTATCAGCATCATTTATTTTCTGAGTACAGTTTTTCCGGTTTTCTATGGTTTTATACCATAACTGAGCAGGAAATAAATATAAGCGAGCTCACTTATTACAAAACCGAGCTGGGTTTTTATAAAAGCGAGCTCAACTATTACAGAACCGAGCTCAGTTTTCCGATAACTGAGCTGGGAATAAATAAAACCGAGCTCAACTATTGCAGAACCGAGCTCAGTTCTGCCAGAACCGAGCTGGGTTTTTATAAAACCGAGCTCAACTATTGTAGAACCGAGCTCGGTTATCCGAAAACCGAGCTCACTTTAAATAAATATGAGCTCGGTTGGCTTTCCACTGTTCTCCATTATTGTTTTTTAGTTCCCAATTTACTTAGGTTTTATATACAACAGTTGCAGAAACTGTTTAGAAATATTTTTTTATTTATAGTTATTCATTTTTTCTATCAAAAAAATAATCAGGAAGAAGGGGTAACTTTTGTTCACTAGTTAAAATGTTTTATTATGGTACGTAAAATTGTAGTGCTGATTAACTGGACTTCATTGTCCGCTTTAGATTTTGTGGTATTTATGACCAATGTGGTTCTTAAGCTTACGGGTAATCTTACCTTTCCCGATCTTCCGGTCTCATTAGTAGTTGCACAGGCTGCTATTGACCGGTTAAATGCTGCTTATCCGTTGCGTAAAAACGGGGCTAAGGAAAAGCAGGAGTACGAAGATGCTGAAGCTGCACTGGACGAAATAGCGCATCAGTATGCCGAGTATGTAAACTTTATTGCTAAAGGTGTAGCCGCTACTATTATAGCAGGTGGTTTTGTGCCTAGCAGTGGAATTACTAATCCTGCTGTAGTGCCGGGTGGTACTGGTCCGGTATCGCTTAAACCTGTTATGGGTGGATTATTACATCTGTCTGTTGGTACTGTAACCGGTGCCGATAGTTATGTGTATGTTATTTATCTGGCACCGGGTGGTGCTGCTATTACCGTTATTGGTAAATACCTGATAATAGATCCCAATGTGGTAAAAACAATCATTATTACAGATGGTAACAAGAGAGAAACCATTCAGGGATTAACCCCCGGAATGCACGTTTTTGTGCAGGCACTTGCTCAGAATTCAGCAGGTAAAAGTCCATTGAGTCCAATGATGGATTGTTTCATTATCTAGCATTGGATTGGGCAGATAATAATTGCTGTACTGGTTCATATTAATCGTAATACAGTCAAAACCTCATAACCAGCAAATGTTATTGACCACTAATACAAAGACCTCAGCATTTATTAAATGCTGAGGTCTTTTGCTGTTTACAGAAGCTTCATTAAACAGTTTAACAATATAACAATTTCACCATACTGAGTGAAGGATTCAATCTATTAATGCCCTCTGCCTTCATTCAGATCATCGTTGCTGATAACTTTTTCGCTCTTCTTGATCTCGCTGCTGAGATGACCAAATTTGTAGCGGAAGGTTATGTTGACTCTTCGGGCATACTGATAATTGTAGTTATACTGATTGAATGTGGCAGTATTGGTATAATCATCAATCTTTCTGTATTGCTGAAAAGGATCCAGAACATAGAAGGATATACTTCCTTTTTTCTTAAGAATATCTTTGGTGACTCCAAAAGAAAAATTAAAGTATTCGTTATCTTTTCCCTGCAGTAATACATAGCGGCTATCGTACCCAAAGTCGATACCGGCATGATAATCTTTAGGAAAATTATAGCCTGTACCAACAAAACAATATCCCTGAAACCCGCTCTGGTTGTATAATTCACCATTAACGGTACCCTTCAGCCACACATAAAGCAACTGTGAGTTGACATTTACATTCCATTTTTTAGTAATGGGATAATTGGTATTTAAATTCAGCCCAAGGCGTTTGTTCTGACCAACATTCTGATAGGTGGTTTGTGTAACGGTATCGGCATTTACACTCATTACATTTTCTACTGTATTGTTGGCGAAAGAATAGAACAATCCAAGGGTAATATTGCCTTTGGAAAACCTGCTGTAATTCATTTCGAAAGAATGGTTGAGAACAGGCTGTAAACCGGGATTGCCATAACTGATTACCTGAGGATCGGACTTGTTGATAAAAGGATTTAACTGCCAGATACCCGGGCGCTGAATACGTTCGGTAAAGCCGAAACTGATGCTGTTGCTGCTGTTGAATTTCCATTGAAATGAAATAGAAGGAATCAGATTATTGTAGCTCTGTTTTATAGAATCATTTACCGAAGTAAAATTGGCATTTACGGTAGTATGTTCCAGACGGGCACCTGCTTTAAGAACAAACCTGGAGAGTTTCAGTTCATAGGAATTATATACACTATATACATTCTGCTGATACCTGAAATTGTTGGTCTGTGTGGTATCGGTAATGTACAGACCGGACAAAGAATCGTAGTTATTGTAATAATAGTTGCTGTAATTGTCCCTTAGAATTGCTTTAGCTCCTGCTTCGAAAGTGAGTTTTTTTATAGGATGAACATAATCAAGCTGAATGGTATGTTCTTTAGTGCCTGAATTATTGAATTGCTGATAGTTGGGTAATAATTCATTGTATTGTTCTGTGTACAAACCACTGCTATTGCTGGTATTGCCCTGACTATTGTACTTGTATGATGCTGTCAGCATTCTTTCCTTATTGTTTTTAAACCCATGCTGATAGTTGATAGCAAGATCGGTACCATGATATATATTGCTGGCAGAATTTGACATAAAATACGACTGTAGCAGGGTATTGGTGCTATCGGTCAAACCAGATTGCTGTGTAGTATTGCGACTCGAAATCCATTCGTAGCTATTAATACTGGTTGTAAACAGGTTCAGACTATCCAGTTCATAACTCAGTTCTACACTTCCATAAGGATTATGATTTCTGGATTCATTAGTCCCATATTGTGTTAAGAATGTTTTCACCGGACTGGTAATATTATTGGTATATCCATTGTCGAGGTTTTGTTTATTCGGTATCTGGAAACCTATGTAACCACTGGCACCGAATTTACCCTGCTTAAAGGTTCCGTTTAAATTGAACCGCGGACCATAAATAGAATTGTAACTGGCACTGATATTGCCATTGTAGCCATCCCCTATTTTTTTCTTTGTAATGATATTGATGATGCCTGCCAGTCCTTCTGCATCGTATTTGGCAGGAGGAGTAGTAATCACTTCAATCCTGAGAATATTGCTGGCCGGCATAGCCTTGAATATATCGGAAGGATCCTGCGCTATGAGTGCAGAAGGTTGTCCGTTGATTAATATCTTGTAATTACTACTTCCCTTCAGCATTATTTTATCGGTTGCATCCACCGATATCATGGGCACTTTGCGAAGCATATCGAGTACACTGTTGCCTGAATTTTCAGGATCAGCCTGCACATCGTAACTAATTCTGTCCACTTCCTGTTTTATAATAGGCTTTTTAACGGTAGCTGTTATTACCACATCGCCCATACCGGCAACGGCTATAGATACAGGAATTGTTCCAAGATCTATTGTAGGTTCTGTTGCTACAGGAAAATTCTTCAGTATGATTGTTTTTGGCTGATAGCCTACTGATACTATCTGTAAAATGTATAACCTGCTTTGCAGTTCATTCAACTCGAAACTGCCGTTATCTTTTGAGATGGTATTCTTTACCAGTCTATTGTTCTTTTTATCTAATAAGGATACGGTGACAAATGCAAGAGGCGTATTTTTTAATGAATCTATTACAGTTCCTTTAATAACAGATTTCTGGGCAGATGCATTGTCGAATGCAATACAAAAGATGCTGAGTATGAAAATGGGGAAGAATAAATTTTTCATTGGGGTAAGATAAAGTTACATAATCACCCTTTGGTTAAGAGGGTATCAATACGATTAATTTTTATGTTGTATTTTATTTTCAACAGTATTATTTATGTAATAAAAAAGCCACAGCCTATTGAGCTATGGCTTTCTGAATATTTATTGCTTAATTTATTAAACGTCGATCTTGGCGTATTTGGCATGAGACTCGATAAACTCTCTACGGGGAGCAACTTCATCACCCATCAGCATACTGAATACACGGTCGGCTTCGGCAGCACTTTCGATAGTTACCTGTTTCAGGATTCTTCTATGCGGATCCATAGTAGTTTCCCACAACTGATCAGCGTTCATCTCTCCAAGACCTTTATATCGCTGAATGCCTACGCTATCTTCTTTTCCAGCACCTAACTTCTCCACTAATTCCTTACGTTGTTCTTCTGTATAAGCATATTCCTGCTTGTTTCCCTTCTTTACCAAGTATAAAGGTGGTTGTGCCAGATAAACATAACCCAGTTCCACCAGTTCCTTCATATATCGGAAGATAAAAGTAAGAATCAAAGTAGCGATGTGCGAACCATCCACATCGGCATCGGTCATGATGATAAGCTTGTGATAACGGATCTTGGTAACGTTCAATGCTTTCAGATCTTCAGGTGTACCAATGGTTACTCCCATAGCTGTGAAGATGTTCCGTATTTCCTCGTTCTCGTAAATCTTATGTTCCATAGCTTTTTCTACGTTCAGTATCTTACCTCGTAATGGCAGGATAGCCTGAAAGCTACGTTCTCTTCCCTGTTTTGCAGTACCACCGGCACTATCTCCTTCCACCAGGTATAGTTCGCATTTCTCAGGATCTCTTTCGCTGCAATCGGCCAGTTTACCTGGTAAACCGCCACCACTTAATACGGTTTTACGTTGTACCAGTTCTCTTGCTTTCTTCGCGGCTACCCTTGCCTGTGCTGCTAAAACTATTTTAGAAATTACATTCTTTGCTTCTCTTGGATTTTCTTCCAGATAAATCAATAAGGCTTTAGAAACGGTAGTCTGAACAATACCACTCACCTCACTGTTTCCCAGTTTGGTTTTAGTCTGTCCTTCAAACTGAGGCTCAGGAACTTTTACAGAGATAATAGCACTCAGGCCTTCTCTGAAATCATCTCCTTCTACTTCTACCTTAGCTCTTTCAAACAATCCTTCTTTATCACCATATCCTTTGAATACACGGGTGATAGCGGTTCTGAAACCGGCTACGTGTGTACCACCTTCAATGGTATTGATATTATTTACATAACTGAAGATGTGCTCTTTGTAATCATCACTGTAGCTCATAGCCACTTCAACCACTACGTTGTTTACTTCATCGTGACCTTCAAAATATAATGTTTTAGCGATCAATGGAACTCGGTTGCTGTTCATATCCAGCATTTCCACAAACTCCACTATACCACCTTCACTATAAAACTCTTTGGAGTAATTAGTACCATCTTCCAGGGTTTCTCTTAAATCGTTCAGAATAATTCTGATTCTGCGATTCAAGTATGACAATTCTCTTAATCTTCCTTCCAGTATTTCACGCTGAAACACTGTTTCCTGCATGATAGAATCATCGGGCCAGAAATGAACCTTTGTTCCTGTTTCGTTGGAAACACCTATTTCCCTTACACTATACTGAGGGAAACCTTTTTTATATTCCTGTTCAAATATTTTACCTTCTCTTTTTACGGTAACATGCATCAACTTACTCAATGCGTTTACGCAACTTACCCCCACACCGTGCAAACCACCGGAAACCTTGTAAGTATTTTTATCGAATTTACCACCCGCATGCAATACGGTCATTACCACTTCCAGTGCACTACGTTTTTCCTTTGTGTGCATGGCAGTAGGAATACCACGACCATCATCCTGTACGCTTACTGAATTGTCGGGGTGAATATCTACGATGATGTTTTTACACCATCCCTGAAGGGCTTCATCTATCGAGTTATCTACTACTTCATATACTAAATGGTGCAAACCTTTAACGCCAATATCACCAATGTACATGGCGGGTCTTTTACGTACGGCTTCCAGTCCTTCCAGTACCTGAATACTATCGGCACCGTAATCCCTGTTCTCTTCGGCAAACTTATCCAATTCTTCGTTGTTCATATATTATTTAATAATCCCAGAAATAAACTTCTCTAAAAGAGGGGGTAAAGGTAATGGAAAATCGCCGTTTTTAAACCTGTTTCCAGCTTGAAATGTGTTTTGGGGAAAACATTGTGATATCATAAAAAAAGAGCCGCTGATAAGTCAGCAGCTCTTTTTTTTAATATTTATGTATATCCGGAGAGATTATTCGGCTTCGGCAACCACTTCTCTAACCTCAGGAATCATTCTTTTCATCATGCCTTCGATACCCGATTTCAAGGTAATCATAGAAGAAGGACAACCACTGCAACTTCCCTGCAACATCAGGGTTACCGTACCATTCTCGTAGTTTTTGAACTGAATAGCACCGCCATCCATTTCCACAGCAGGCTTTACATAGCTTTCCAGTAATTCTTTTACTCTTTTTACTACATCGCCATCATCGGCACTGGCTTCATTGCTGGATTCATGTTTGATTTTAGCGGCTTCTTCTTCGTTTACCACTACCCCTCCTGCCTCAAGATATTCTTTCAGGAATACTTTGATAGAAGGAATTACATCCTGCCAGTCTTCGGTTTCCAACGTCTTGGTCAGGGTAATAAAATTGCTGGCTATAAATACACTTCTGATAAAAGGAAAGCAGAAAAGTTCTTTTGCTAAAGGGGAAGGACCAGCCTGACTTTCATCCTGAAAATCAATGCTTTTGCCTGGATACAACAGTTTGTTTGCTACAAATTTCATTGTTTCCGGATTGGGAGTCATTTCTGTGTAAATGCTGATTACCGGATTGCCTGTCTTGATCATAACTTTTATATTAAATCCATTAAAAGATAAGCAAATGTAACAAACTGTAACTGGTTAACATACAAATGATGTTAAAATGACTTTTAAGTGAAGTTAAATTTCCACATGTCGCAATGTACAAATCTGTATTTTTACGGCAGTTTAAAGATGTTATGAGTACTGAAAAATACCTGTGGTCCATCCGTGTTTTCAAAAGCAGAAGCATTGCTTCGGAGGCTTGCGACAAAGGCAGGGTAAAGCTGAATGGGGTATCGGTGAAAGCCTCGAAAGGAGTGAATATTGGCGAGATATATGAGGTAAGAACAGAGGCTAAGAACTGGGTACTAAAGGTAATGGAATTGCTTCATAACCGTGTACAATATAGTGAAGCTATTAAATTCTATACCGATTTAACTCCTCCGGAAGATAAAGACCTGATGCCTTATCAATCCGAATCTTTCTATACCGGAAAGAGGTTAAGTAAGGTAGGTAGACCTACCAAGAAGGAAAGAAGAAATATTGAGGGATACAAGGAGGGAGATGAGGAAGAGGAGTAAGGAGAAAGGAGTTAGGAGTCAGGAGACAGGAGACAGGAGAATACAAAATACAGTACTTAGTAATTAGATTAGAGATAACAGACAATACAGGAGTAAGGAATCAGGGAAATTCAAAACTTTTTACAAATACATTGCCCCTGCAGGAAATCCTGCAGGGGCATTGAGTATAATGACTTTACTGAATATTATTCTGCTTCGTCTTCGTTTACTTCTTCATTTGCAGGAATTACCATTTCAATTCCTGCTGCTTTCAACTGAACAAACCACTTTACCATTTTCTTCATATCGCTTGCATACACACGATCGAAGTCCATATCGGGATATACTTTTTCGAAATATGCCTTGATAGCTTTAGGGTCTTTGTCTGAAGGCAAGGCTTCAGTACTGGCCTGCATAGCCTGAAATACTTCTACCAGGTTTACATTATCCCTGATGGTAAATACTTCGATATTGGCAACCTGTGTATATTGATTCAAACGATTGCTCACAAACTTATTGGTCTTTTCTTCCAGTGGACGAACAATTGCACCATCTGTTTTCGCTGCGATTAATTCGAATAAACCTGGCATGCCTACTACAGAAATTATTTTTATATACTCCATATTCCTTTTTAATTGGGCTGCAAAGTAAAGGGAAAAGAGCCTATAAATGCAAATGTGCTAATGGATACAATTAAAGATTTTAGTACTTAGACCACAGTACTTAGATAAATACAGAATACAAAAATTAAATCGTTCTTTATTAATACAACATATACGCTAACTGCTAAAGGCTAATAGCCAACCGCTATTATTGATATTGCGGATTTGCCTTTCGTTCTTCTTTTGTCAGATCGGTCAGTACATACTTCCTGATATCATTCACAGGCATTTCATTCAAGGCTGTTACTACATTATTATAAGTAGATAAATTAGTTGGTTTTATAATAACCGTTGTGCTGGTATCGGTACCCCATTTAGCCTTTACTGCATTCTTCTTATTTATCAGCAAATCCCTTATTCCATTATTTTTAAACGATATGGTAGCTATGCTTTTCAGGTCATCCCCATTATAATAATCCACAGTATTGTTCTCCTTCAATATTAAAGTAATGGTTTTGCTGGCAGCTGATTCGGATTGCTTTCCTTCTGCCGGCAGAATAAGTTTCATGGCATGGTTTTTACGCATGGAAGTAGTAATAATAAAGAAGGTAATCAATAGAAATCCAAGATCCACCATGGGCGTCAGATCTACCTTGGTAGACAGTATTTTCCTTTTATGATTTCCTTTTTGCTTGTTGTTGTTGATGATTTCTGACATGATTTTTATTTTATAATCAGATGTCTGGAACAATATTTTCCATAAAACAAGGCAAACTACATCGTTTGAGTATAAAAACTGTCGAATATCATTTATCCTCTTGATAAAGAACTATACTTTTGCGGCACTAAAAAATAATGTATGGATTTCAGGATAGAAAAAGACACGATGGGAGAAGTGAAAGTTCCTTCTCATGTTTACTGGGGTGCACAAACCCAACGCAGTATCGAGAACTTCAAGATTGCTCAGGACATCAATAAAATGCCTAAGCAGATCATTGAAGCATTTGCTTATCTGAAAAAAGCGGCTGCATTAGCCAACAATGAATTAGGCGTGTTGTCGGATGAAAAGACAAAGGCTATTGGTAATGTATGTGATGAAATACTGGACAGGAAACTGGACGATCAGTTTCCGCTGGTAGTATGGCAAACCGGTAGCGGTACCCAAAGCAATATGAATGTAAACGAAGTAGTTGCTTACCGTGCCCACGTAATCAATGGTGGTGCCCTGACCGATAAAGACAAGTTTATTCATCCTAACGATGATGTAAACAAATCGCAGTCCAGCAACGACACTTTCCCTACTGCAATGCATATTGCAGCGTATAAAATACTGACTGAAGTGACTATTCCCGGAATAGAGAAACTAAGAGATACACTTGCTGCCAAAAGCAAAGAATATATGCATGTGGTAAAGATTGGACGTACACACTTCATGGATGCTACCCCTATTACCGTAGGACAGGAATTCAGTGGTTATGTATCGCAGTTGACCCATGGATTAAAGGCTATCAAAAACACTTTGGAACATCTTAGCGAACTGGCTTTGGGTGGTACTGCTGTTGGCACCGGTATCAACACGCCTAGGGGATACGATGTAGTGGTAGCAAAACATATAGCGCAGCTTACAGGTCTTCCTTTTGTAACGGCTGAAAACAAGTTTGAAGCATTGGCTGCACATGATGCTATTGTAGAATCGCATGGGGCCTTGAAGACTGTTGCGGTGAGCCTGATGAAGATTGCCAACGATATCCGTATGTTATCTTCCGGACCACGAAGCGGTATTGGTGAAATATTTATTCCTGACAATGAACCAGGTTCTTCTATCATGCCGGGCAAGGTGAATCCTACCCAGTGCGAAGCTTTAACCATGATTGCTGCTCAGGTATTGGGCAACGATGTGGCTATCAACATTGGTGGGGCTACAGGTCATTTTGAACTGAATGTATTTAAACCGGTGATGATCTTCAACTTCCTGCATAGTGCAAGGCTGATTGGGGAAGGTTGTGTATCGTTCAACGATAAATGTGCTATTGGTTTGGCACCATTGGTAGACAATATCAACAAGCACGTAAACAATAGTCTGATGCTGGTAACTGCTTTGAATACAAAGATTGGTTATTACAAGGCTGCTGAAATAGCTCAGACTGCTCATAAGAATGGCAGTACTTTGAAAGAGACTGCTGTTGCACTTGGATACTTAACTCCTGAACAATTTGATGAGTGGGTTGTTCCGGGACAAATGGTGGGTGAATTGAAATAAAGAAATACACTTTTCGCGAGTATCGTGAATCGTGAATAATACAAATTAAAACAGGTTGTTCCCTATTAAGGGAACAACCTGTTTTGTTTATCTTCTTTTAAACTTTACAACAAAAAGATATTCTATTACTTTTAATGATGATTCTTGTCAGTTCCTGTTGTTTTAACGTTTAATAAATTATCCGCCATATAAATTTGCTGGCATTAATACATATTCTATCATGCTGAAAAAGAAAGTACCCGTTTATTATTTCCTGATTATTATACCATTATTTAGTCTGGTAATGTATTTTGGTTGTTACTATTATTTTAGTAATAAAGAAGTTTCTGATGTAGCTGAGTTTAAATCAACTGCGCCTACCTGTGGAGTAACTGTAAAACGACTGACTGATTATAAATATATTCAACCATTAGTAAATTATGAAAAAAACTGCGAAGCAGAAAGTCTTCAACCTGTTCGTCAGGAGATGGAACAGACTATAGAAAATTATAAACAGTCAGGCGTTCTAAGCACCGCTTCGGTTTACCTGAGGGTATTTGGTCAGGGAGATTGGGTTTGTATCAACGATGCCGAAAATTATCGTCCGGGTTCTTTACTAAAGGTACCTGAGCTGATTACTTTTCTGCGTTGGAATGAAAAACATCCAGGTTATCTGAACAAGGTGTTAACATACAGTCAGCCATTTATTTCTAATAAACATACCAATTTCAATTCTAAGTCTATTGAACTGGGCAAAAGCTATACCATCAGAGAATTGCTGAAGTATATGATTGAATACTCTGACAACAATGCTACCATCCTGCTGAACAATAATATGGATGCAAAGGAATTTAAAAATACATTTACCGAACTTGGCTTTAAAGAACCCGATATGGCTGCTTCGGATTATCCGATCAACATTAAAGATTATTCTTTATTCTTCGCATCATTGTACAATGCAGGTTTATTAACCATTGACGATTCGGAGTTTGCCATGGAACTGTTATCGCATTCCGATTTCAAAGATGGCCTGGTAGGTGGCCTGCCCGACAGTGCTTCTATCTCCCATAAATTTGGCGAAGCCGGCGACGACAATATGCATGAATTGCACGAATGCGGCATTATATATTCGGGCAATAAGCGCTACGAAATAACTGTAATGACCAAAGGCAAGGACTTCAGTAAACTATCGGATGTTATTAAAAACATTTCGAAAATTGCATATAACAAATTGAACGGGTAGAAATACAGGAGTCAGAATTCAGGAGAATACATACAGTTGATGTTTCTGTCTTAATCTCAGTACTCTTGTCTTTCCAAGGTATTTGTATTAAGCTAAAGGTTAGCTAGCCTTTAGCTTAATACAAATAAAAAGAGAGGGTCGTCCCTTACGGAACGACCCTCTTCTTATTAGCAGCTAATAACTACAAAACCTAAAACTATAAACCTATAAGGTTTTAAAAACCTTATAGGTTTATAGTTTTAGGTTTATAGTTTAGCTAACAGCTTATTTAACTATCACTGTTTCTATATAATTCCTGCCATTACCTGCCAGTCTCAACTGATATACACCTGTTGAAAGATTAGCCGGCAATTCAACAGTAGTAGTAACACTTCCTCCTGCATGTGCAAGATTCTGTACCATTACTTCCTTACCTGCCGAATTATACATTGCCACAGCATAGTTACCTGCTTCAATATTGTTCAGTATAATGTTTACATTCTTACCCACTATTGGATTAGGATAAACACTGATACCTTCTTTACTATCTCCTATCAATACCTTGGCAACACTACTGTATTGTACAGTAGCATCTTTACTGATAGCTTTTATACGATAATAATTAGCACCGTTGGCAGCCTGATTGTCGGTGTAAGTATAACTGCTGTTGTTTACATTGTTAGCCGCTTGTATAGCTATGCTAACGAAAGAAACACCTTCGTTACTTCTTTCCACTTCGTAATGATCTACATTCTTTTCTGTAACTACTTTCCAATCTACTATTGCAGCCTTAGCTTTTACACTAGCCTTTATCTGCATACCATCTACACTCAACGGATTAGTATTGGTAAATACTATCATGAACCTGTTGGATGCTTTAGAACCCGCAACAGTTGTTACTGCAAAGTTGATATTGGTTACAGATGACAGATTCAATGGTGTTTGTGTACCAAGATAATTATCTACTAAATAACCTGTAGCATTTGCAGGCATATTAGAACCACTTATTGCAAAGTTATAAGTACTTGTTCCAGCAACCAGATTGTACATATACAGGAACATAGTATCAGTAGTTGCAACCATTGGTCTTGCTTCCATACTCAGGTAACTTGACCCTCTAATTATACTCACATTTTCTTCATTACCCCAGAACTTAACAGCATCTTCTCCGGAAACAACTGCAGCACTGAAATTATTATTGTATAAACCCTGTACTTCATCAATCATCGCTAATGGACTTCCTTTACTTAAATTAACTTTGATAGAACCAATAGCGCTATTTCCAAATACGCCATTACTACTGTTTGAAGTATTCTTGTGACCTTCATTGAAAGTTACAGAGGTTACTGTAGATGGATTTGGATTAGTAACAAAGAATGCCTGACCACTCTGAACAAACTCAGGTGTAGTATTTGCTAAATTCTGTGAAGTGTAGAACCAACCTGCTCCATTCAAATAAGATGCAGTTGTATAACCACCTGTACCACTTAGATTTGGATCCCAGTAGTAGAAAGTATAATTTCCACCACTACTTGCTAAATCAGTATTATCATTTTTAAATAAATCCAGATCTATAGGCGCTGCATAAGGATTAGCTGCAAAGCTATAGCTGCCTGCTATAGATTGTGTTAAAGTACCGGTTTGTAAAGATCCACTAGCCCTTAAGGTTACAGCAGAATGGCCGGTTGCACCTAATGATGGTAAAACAGATCTGTCACCTCTTACAAATACGGAGAATGCTTTATTATCTGCAGTACTTCCACCAGTTCCACCAAACAAACTGTTGCTGCTGTTTGTATTTACAGAAGAACTTGACGAAATACCATTTGCCCAGGCAGTTCCTGTCCAGTATTTAATACCGTATGCAGTATTAGTACCAGCATCCAGACCGTTTGGTGCAGTTGTATTACCAGTTATATACGTATCCTGCTGCCAGTTGCTATATATATCACCTGTTTTAGAACTACCATAGGTAGTTAAAGGCGCAGTAATCATTAACCATGCTCTTTTATTGTTGTGGAAACGTTCTACTGTTACATCACCGGAAATATAGGTTCCTGTTCCGGCTGCTACACTGGCAGTACCACTGGCATCCGATACCAGTACCAGACTACCATTGGTTGTTAATGTACCCGAAGTAGGAGTATAAATTCCCTTTACAAATACAGTATCGTAACTATAACTACTACTACCCAGACTAACACCCGCACTGTTATCGATAGTCAGATTATTTACAGTAAATCCACCAGCTACCGATTGTGCAACTGTGCCATTGAATTCTATAGTACCAGCAGAAGCTGCTATGGTTCCTCCGTTACTTACATCACCTGCAATATTCAATGTACCGGTAATAGTTAATGTAGCACTACCACTAATAGTCAGTGAGTTGGCATAACCTGTACCACTTAATGCAGGAGCATTTGGTGTGCCGCTATTTATAATTACATTGTCAGAAGCAGTAGGTACTGCATTGTTAGCCCAGTTGGCTGCAGTTGAATAATCAGTACCACTAGTACCTACCCAGTAGCCTGCAATTCCAGTCCATTTAGCATACAATGTAATGTTTCCGGTATTACTGAATGCCCCTGTTTGTGGAGCAGTATAAGTTGTTCCACTGCCATCTGAAGCTGTATTCCATCCTGCAAAAGTGTACCCGGCTTTAACCAATGTACCAGAATTGGAAGCTGTATTTACAGATGCAGCCTGTGTATAATTCGTAGCATCTGTTGGTGCAGTTCCACCTGTATTACCATTTCCATTATAAGTTACATTGAAAGTCCATTTTGCATACAATGTAATTGCACCGGAGAAGGTGAATGCAGAACCTGTACTGGCTGCATAAGTTGTACCACTACCATCTGAAGCAGTATTCCAACCAGCAAATGTATATCCTGTATAGCTTAAACCAGAGCCCGATGCAGTTGTTACAGATGCGCCTGATAAATAATTGTTAGCATCTGTTGGTGCTGTACCGCTACCACCATTTACACTATAAGTAACATTGCCTGTCCACTTAGCATATAAGGTAATTGCACCCGAGAAACTAAATGCTCCGCTTGTACTGGCTGCATAAGTAGTGCCGCTACCATTGGCAGCAGTATTCCAGCCAGCAAATGTATAACCGCTCTTTGTTAAACCAGTACCTGAAGCAGTAGTTACCGAAGCGCCTGGTAAATAGTTGGTAACATCTGTTGGTGCTGTACCGCTACCACCGTTTACACTATAAGTAACATTGCCTGTCCACTTAGCATATAAGGTAATAGCACCCGAGAAGTTGAATGCTCCGCTTGTACTGGCTGCATATGTAGTGCCGCTACCATCAGAAGCAGTATTCCAGCCAGCAAATGTATAACCGCTCTTTGTTAAACCAGAACCTGAAGCAGTAGTTACCGAAGCGCCTGGTAAATAGTTGGTAGCATCTGTAGGTGCTGTACCACTACCACCATTTACACTATAGGTAACATTACCTGTCCATTTTGCATACAATGTAATTGCTCCGGAGAAGGTGAATGCAGAACCTGTACTGGCTGCATAAGTTGTACCACTACCATCAGCAGCAGTATTCCAGCCAGCAAATGTATATCCTGTATAGCTTAAACCAGAGCCCGATGCAGTTGTTACAGATGCGCCTGATAAATAATTGGTAGCATCTGTTGGTGCTGTACCGCTACCACCGTTTACACTATAAGTAACATTGCCTGTCCACTTAGCATATAAGGTAATAGCACCCGAGAAGTTGAATGCTGCACTTGTACTGGCTGCATAAGTTGTGCCGCTACCATTGGCAGCAGTATTCCAGCCAGCAAATGTATAACCGCTCTTTGTTAAACCAGCTCCCGAAGCAGTAGTTACCGAAGCACCTGGTAAATAGTTGGTAGCATCTGTAGGTGCTGTACCACTACCACCATTTACACTATAGGTAACATTGCCTGTCCATTGTGCATATAAGGTTGTACTTGATGTTATTGTAAAGGTTACACTACCCGTAGCAGCATAAGCTGTTCCGCTACCATCTGCCGCTGTATTCCAGCCAGAGAATGTATAGCCTGTTTTAACCAGAGTACCTGTGTTAGCTGCTACTGTTGCAGTAGTATTGTATCCATAGTTGGTAGAACCTGGTACTCCACCACTTGTACTGGTATTTCCATTATAAGACAAGGTTACCAGTTGTTGACAGATAGCCAGATAAAAAGTACTTGCTCCGCTTGTACCAGATGAACTGGTATTCACTGAAGGCTGACTACTTAAAGTTCCTACTGATCCTCCAATAGATGCATAAGAGGAATTTGCTGTATTTTTTCCGATGATGGTCAGATTACCCAATGCAGGTGTAGATCTTCCTAGGGAGAAATTAGTTGCAGCAAATGTAGTACCGGTAGTAACTACTTTCCAGTATTCATTTCCACTGGTAGCGTATACAGTAGTAGCATCTGCAGAACCTACGCCTGAAGCATTTGGTGTTACATTGATAGTTGGACTACCACTTGCAATAGTGCCTGCTGTAAATGCTAATGGATAATATGCTGTTCCTACACCCACCGGTACAATATAACTTCCTGTAGAAGCCGTACCTAATGTCCAAGTTAGAGGACCATTAATGAATGAAGTAGAACTTGCTCCACTAATAGCCGTGTTGGCAACATTGGTTAATGTTAACAGATTAGCTACAGTAGTAGTTAAAATACCGCTGGTAAATGTTAATGTACCTGCCACTGTTTGCGCCTTTCCTAATGAAACATTTGCATTTAAGGTAAGGTTATTCATTGTTGAAATGGTTGAAGGGAATGGCGATGTTGTTGTTGCATTAAATACATAGTTAGCTGCTGCATTATAATTGGTAACAACATCAGTAATTGACCCACCAACACCACTGCCGTTTGAAGTAATTAAAGTTGCTCCCGATGCCAATGTGAATCCAGTATTGGAAGTTGCCGAACCAGTTACACCACCACTGATTACATAATTTTGCACATCCAATTTACCTCCTGTATTTACAGTAAAACTGCAATAAGGATCTGTATTCGCACCTATTGCAATCCCTGTTAGTAACTGAACAGTTGTACCATTATTTACCTGATAGATTTGACCATAAGATGAAGCAGCTCCTGAATAAGTTAAAGTTTGTGGTGATGATGGAGTACCAGCTCCATTAAATACAAATCCTTTAGCAGTTCCGCTTCCACTGGTATATGGATCACCTGCTCCAGACCAGGTTAAATTACCTGTAATACCAAAAGTTATAGGATAAACTGTTCCACTGGTACCTCCTTGCATCCAATCTAAAGAATAAGGTGATGTTTCTGTGGCACCTGTAAATGTTACATTATTATTTACCTGAAATAATATAGTAGATGCTGTATTACTAGAATTTGCCTCCATTTCAATGGAGAATATAGATGTTGCTCCAGTTACTGTTACAGTTGCACCAGCAGTAGCCGATGGGCCAGTAACATCAATAGTTCCAGCAGATTCTGTAAATGTACCTCCTACGGTAAATGTAAAAGCAGAACTACCAGGCGTTATAATTAAAGTCCCAGCAGTCTGAGTATAATTACCTAATAATGTAGTATTTCCTCCCAGTGTTGCAGTTCCTGAGCCACTTAAAGTAAGATTACCATAACTAAGCCCATTGGTAATAGTTTGAGTAGATGTTCCATAGTATTCCACTGTAGATGCAGGATCTAATGTAATAGTAGGTGTATTGGTACTTACAATTGTAGTAGAAGTAGAACCGGAGAAACCTGCTGTATTGCTGGTTCTGATTTTACCGGTTGAAGTAACTGAAACGGTAGAACCTGCGCCTGCTGCTGTTATTTTATAGGTTACCATATCCAGAATACCCGCTACTGAAATAGTAGCACCGGCATTCAACCCAATAGCACCACTTGTTGTTAATGTACCAGCACTGGCTATTGTTACACTACCTACTGAAATTGCCGTAATAGTTACTGCATTGTTTACAGTTACTAAAGTTGCACTGGATGTAGGAGCCAATGTTGCAGTAATCCATGTACTGTTATCATGCGAAGATTGCCAGGTACTGGCTGTTGCCCATGCTGCAGAAGATACTGATCTGAAATAATCACTCGCAATGGTCACATCATTCACAGTTACACTCGCACTGGTGTTTGCTGTTTTAGTACCATCAGTAGCATCTGTTGCAGTTACTGTAGCAGTGCCAGCTGTATTTAATGTAACACTAAAGGTTCTTACTCCACTCGACAATGTATTGTTCGATGGCAAACCTGCAGCTACATCCGAAGATGTAATAGCTATATTATCTGCTGCTGCGCCTGTTACAATATTCCAGTTGGCATCTACAGCATTTACCGTTACGGTAAAGGCTGTACCTTTTGACTGTGCTGTAGGGGTTCCGGTTTTTCCGGTACTTGTACCCGCTGCAGCTGTTTCACCTGGTAATAATATCTGCAGTTTAGCAAATGCGCCTGCATTTATGGTTACTGAAGGACTTGTATTGGAATTAGTTGTTAAACCAGTAGTTGTAGCCGTAACTGTTTTAGTACCTGCAGTAACCAGGGTAACACTAAAAGTACCTGTACCTGCTGATACAGCCGCTGCAGATGGCATTGTTGCATTAACATCTGTTGAAGTAATAGTCACCGTATTAGTAGCACTGCTTACCAGATTCCAGTTGGCATCTACTACATTTACCGTAACATTAAATGGCGTTCCTGCAGTTTCAGCAGTTGGAGTGCCGGTTTTACCGGTTGTAGTTCCACCTGCTGCAGTTTCGCCTGGTAATAATAGTTGTATTTTGTAAGCGGCACCTACATTTATCAGGGTACTGCTACCAGTATTAGCCGTTAATACTGCTGCATTGTCGCTTGAAGTAACCGTTTGATACCCTGCTGTTTTAAAGGTAATATAAAATGTTTTTGTACCACCCACCAATGCTGCATTGGCTGGCAAAGTTGCATTAGCATCCGAAGAAGTAATGACTACTGTACTGGTATTTGAAACCAGATTCCAGTTGGCATCTACAGAATTCACCGTAACAGTTACGGCAGAACCTGCTGTTTGTGCAGTAGGTGTTCCGGTTTTTCCAGTTGATGTTCCTGGTGCTGCTGTTTCGCCCGGCATTAATACCTGCAATTTAGCAACTGCTCCGGCATTTACAGTTGTACTAGTTCCTGTATTAGCAGTCAGTACAGCTGCATTATCTGTTGCAGTTACTGTCCAGCCAGTGGCTGTAGCTGTTTTAAAGGTTACACTATATGTATTGGTACCTGAAACTAAAGCTGCATTAGCTGGTATTACTGCATTGGCATCTGATGAAGTAATCACTACTGTACTGGTGTTGGTGTTTACCAGATTCCAGTATTGGTCAGTAGCATTTACAGTAACTGTAGTAGCTGTACCTGCTGTTTGTGCTGTTGGTGTACCTGTTTTTCCAGAAGATGAACCCGGAACTGCAGTTTGGCCAGGCATTAATACCTGTAATTTACTTACAGCACCTGCTCCGATTGTTACACTACAGGTTGCAGTTGAATAACTGGTTGCATATACACTAAGTGTTTGCGTCCCGGCAATATTTAGGCCATTTGTAGCGGTTGGTATCAATGTTATTACACCAGTTGCTAATGTATAATCAGTTCCTAAAACCAATGAACTGGTACCATATGTGATAGAACTGATAGCTGATGTGTATCCACCTGGATCTGTAAAATTAACCGTAAAGCTACCATCTACAGTAGGAGTCGGAGACGTTTGTTCTACTAGTGTTGGTGGTGTAAGTGTAAGATTAGGTACTAATTCGCCAGTTGATAATAAAACCGGATTTCCACTTGTAAATCCATCAAATACAATCTGACTTAATTGTAAGCCAGTCAATCCACTGTTTGAAGTTGACACAAATATCTGACCTGCGGTACCTGAAGAACCATAAATTCCAGTCCATCCATAAATAGTTAATATTTTACCCGACGTCCAGCCTATTGCACTACTGTTGGCAAATGTTACGCTATGACTACTACTTCCAAGGTGGATACTGGAATTATTGGTTAAACCTAAAGTGCCTACTGATTGGGTATAACCTGTAGTTCCTGTAGTAATATTACCACCATTTAAAGTAATATTGGTAGAAGAAGAAATCGTACTGCCAGCTGCACTACCATCTAGGGTAGCACCGGTTGATACTGTTACTCCTCCTGATAAAGTTTGTAATGCATTTGAAACGATATAACTGGCATTGCTGATAGTAGCAGTACCTGTTACGGTATTGGCATGTCCATTGGCATCAAAATTACCTGCAGACACTCCATTACCAAATGTACCCGCAGCAGTCAAATTAGTCGCCAGTTGCAGTACTCCTGAACCAGTATGCGAAATGCTATATAAAGAATTACCTCCGGAATTAATTGTTTGTGTTCCACTTGCAGCAGTAAACGTAACTGTTCCACTATTGTGTGTAAAGGAAGATGCTACTGCATTAAAATTGCCAGATAAACTCAATGTTGTTGATGGTGCAGTCATACTACCACTGGTAATATTCAGATTCGTTGTATTTACTGTACCGGTAGAACCAGTGAATGTACCACCTGAAACTGTCAGACCTCCATTGAATGATTGAGTAGCAGTACTGGATAAATAAGTGCCACCATTCAGGGTTATTAAACCTGTAACTGTATGGGTATTACCATTTGCATCAAAAGTGCCTGATGACGAACCATTATAATATGTTCCACCAGTAGTTAATGCTGCTGTCAATTGTACTGTTCCAGCACCTGTGTGAGATATATTATTGAAACTTGTACCACCTGAATTAAATGTTTGTGTTCCGCTTGCTGCTGTAAAGGTTACTGTATTCGATCCAGCTGTAAAAGTTCCGCCAGCCTGAGACCAGTTGCCACTTACATTAAATGTACCGGAAGGTGCAGTGAGTGTTCCGGTTGTAATTGTAACATTACTTGCATTAACAGTTCCTCCGGCTCCTGTAAATGTACCACCACTTAAAGTAAGCGGTGTTGCAGTCACAGCAGCAGCTGAACAGGAAAGTACTCCCGTTCCACTTAAAGTAAGACCTCCATTAAAGTTTTGTGCAGAAGATATTCCAATTGAATAGGTCCCTGAGCTGATAGTAGCTAAACCTGTAACTGTATGACCCAGATTATTGGTTGATGCATCAAAATTTCCACCACCATTTGTAAACGAACCAGCAGTTGTCAATCCGCTGTAAACAAGTTGCAATATTCCTGCTCCACTATGTGATATATTATTAAAAGAACTTCCTCCTGAATTTAAAGTTTGTGTTCCTGAAGCAGCGTTGAACGTAACTGTACTACCAGTTCCTGTAAATGTTCCATTGTTTGTCCAGTTTCCACCTACCGTATGAGTATAGGCACCTGCAATAAATGAAGCACTGGAATTGATTGTTACAGAACCATTTACTGTTAATCCTGCTCCAGCAGTAGCAGAAGTTGAAGATGTTCCATCTCCAATAATTAGTGTTCCATAAGTAGGTGTTGCAAATACAGTCTGAGATCCTGAAGCATTATAGACTACAGTACCATTTAATGTATTGGTAATAGTTCCTGTACTCGTAGCCTTTGGAAAATTACTTCCTGTTTGACCTCCAGAAGTTCCGGAAAGCTTTAAAGTAGCACCCGATGCAATAGTATTGGTTACAGTACTAGTTCCTGTATAATTATATGTTTCGCCCGATCCTATAACTAATGTTGATGTGCCGTTGATCGTTAAATTACCATTCGATTGAATCTTAGCATTACTACCCGAAATAGTTACAATAGGATTATTTACATTTCCTATTTGAAAATTAGGAATAGTGAATGCTGTTGAATTTGTACAGTTATCAGTAATTGTCTGAGTTCCAGTTCCATCAAAAAGTATTTTACCCGCATAATTACTGAAATAAGATGGAATAGCTCCATATGGACCAACTATCAGATTATTATAAAAATTAAAAGTGCCATTAGAACCACCGGTTGATAAAGCATTCAGATAGGTAGATGCTGTACTGGTTCCATTATCCAATGTTACAGCTCCATATAAATTAAAAGTAGCTGAATTATCTACGGCTAAAGCACTCTGACTACCAGTTGCACCCGTATTGGTTAACAATGTAGTACCATTAATTGTTACAGTACCTGTGTTACCAATATAGGCTTCATTGCCTGTTGCTAACCCACTGTTTGCAATCGAAAGATTGCCACCAATAGTTAAACTACCACCCGAAGAAACGTTGACACTTAGAAAAGCTGGATGTGTTGCTGTTCCTGCATTACTGTTGGTTATACTAAAGTTATTAGTAACATTCAATGAATAGGTGCCAATGTTCAATGCTACAGTTCTGCCACTGGTAGAAGATGCAGTTGCACTAAAACTAAATGTTACAGAATTAGCCTGACTGTTTGCAGATAAAACAACTGTTGTACTGGCATTTGTAGTTAAAGCAATTACTACATCATTACAAACAGTTGGTGCACTACTTGCTGCTACATAACTTCCACTGCTGGTGGACCAGTTGGTAGCAGTATTATAGGCTGTAGTTGCAGTATTCGTATTAGATGCAGCCAGTGTTGATCCTGTACCCGCCCAGTACAGTGTAGAATAAGTACAGCCAGGTGTAGTGGTATTATTAGTTATATAAGTAGTAGAATACAAAGGTCCACCTGTACAGCTTATTGCATTGTATGAATATACCCAATACCAGTAATTGTTGGAAGGTGATACTGAATTATCGGTAAAACCTGTGCTGGAATTGGTCGATACTATATATCCACCTAATGCCGTTGTTCCTGCTGTATAAGCAACGCCAGATGATGGTGCCGTTGGTGCAGAAGATGTACTGGTCCTGATAACAAGATAACCTGTAGGTGTAGGACTAACTGCACTGAAAGTACCAGTAACTGTACCCGCACTTGGTGTAGGTATTGTTAAACTACCTGAAGGTGAAGTAGGAGTTGTACAGGCAGCTAATTGTGTTACACTGATATCATCTAAAGCCAGTTCATTTGGTGTACCACTTGACTGATTACCTCTGATACCAAAATAGTATGTGCTGGTACCTGAACCAGGAACAGTAAAATTATAAGAAACCTGATGATAAGTATTATCTCCTGGAGTATAATAAGTTCCATTTGTATATTGACCTGCCGTATAAGTTGGTTGTATTTGTGTTCCGGTACCCGATTGCACTGTATTGTACCATAAATCAATTTGCCATGGCAACGATGTACTTGTACCATAACCATCATCCTGTACCCAGAAGCTGATAGCGTAAGTATTTCCACCTGTGAGTGCAAAGCCTGGTGTCCAAATATATGCATTAGTAGATGACCAAGTCATCTCTAAAAAATCATTTCCAGCATGTGAATGAGTATATGTAAGAGCAGCACTTTCCGAACTCCATTGCGAAGATTGGCTCATCCAGCAGTTTGGCAAATAGGTTGATGAACCTGCTGTAGTATTTCCAGTACTGGTTGATAACCCTTCAAACCCTTCACTATATGGTAGAGAAGTATTACCACATGCTGTAGTTGTTTGACCAGATAAAGGGCTGGTAGTTAAATAATTTATTGTATTTGCACTTCCATTATAACTGTATATATAATAGCTATATACTGTACTGGACGACAAACCAGTCAAAGCACCTGTACTTAAACTACTTCCTGAATAAACTACTGTAGCATTTCCAATAGTTGTTCCGTTACTATAGTTTGTTCCGCTTGTTGGAGAAGTATTTGGATAGGTTGACCCTACTGACTGTAATACTATATAACCTGCAGGACTTCCGGTAGCAGCGGTCCAGCCAACTGTCATTGCTGATGATGTAACCGATGATGCAGCATAAACCGTTGGTTGAGTTGTTGGTGCAGTTGATAATGTATATGGATGTCCGTCTAAAGGACTGGTAGTTAAATAATTGATAGTACTTCCTGTACCAGTGTAGCTATATATACTATAGCTATACTGACTAGCAGTACTTAATCCACTTAATGCTCCGGTAGTTAATGCACTTCCTGAATATATACAGGTAACATTGCCACTTGTACCATAAGTACTGTTAGCTGTATATGTAGTTCCATTACTCGGTGTAAATCCTAATGCATCAGGACTTGTTGCACTTGATGCAGTTGTTCTGAATACTATATATCCTGTTGGTAACGGGCTACCAGTAGCAGCTGTCCAGCCTATTGTCATTCCTGTTGTTGACAATCCGGTTGCTACAAATGCTGTTGGTTGATTTGCTGCTGTTGCTGCTAATGTGAAGGGTTGAGCCTGTAATGGGCTGGTAATAAGATAACTAATAGTAGTTCCGCTTCCATTGTAACTATATACACTATAACTATACTGTGAAGCAGCAGATAATGAAGTAGTGTAAATAGCTACCCCACTCGTACTGCTTCCAACATATTCAATAGTAGCATTTCCAATAGTTGCTCCTGCAGTATATGTAGTTCCATTAACTGGTGCAGTATTTGGATAAGTTGTTCCACTGGTTGTAGTTCTTAATACTATATAACCTGTTGGGCTGCTACTTGCAGCAGTCCATCCCAAAGTCATTGTAGATGCTGTCGAAGAAGAAGTAAATCCTGTAGGCTGTGCTGTAGGTAATGTAGAATAAACAGTAAATGAACTGCTAGAGGCACTGTTTGTAAGACTCATACCTCCGGTATTGTTGGCTGTAAGAGTTACTCCAGTAGCTGGAGTACTTAAAGTTACTCCACTTAGTGTAATACTACTAGTACCATTCAATATAGTTCCTGTATTACTACCAATTGTTCCACCACCAGTATTCGATAATGATATTCCGGCATCTGAAGTTACGTTTTGTGGATTATTCGATCCATCCTGAGCCTGTATTGTAACACTAAATGCTGTACCTGCATATGCATAAGCAGGTACAGATGAAATAGCTAATTGAACAGGTGTTGCATTATATGGTGTACCGGTAGTTGTACCAGTTGCCGTTCCTGCACCAGCTGCATTTACAGCCTTTATTTGTACATTGTAGGAAGTTCCATTTACTAAAGTTGTTGAACTATTACTGGTTGTTGTTATCGTAATAGTACTACCATCATAAGTTCCAGCAGTTACAAAAGTGCTTCCACCATCCGTAGAATATTGATATCCTGTAACAGCAGATCCACCGGTTACACCCGGTGCTGTATAGTTTACTACTAATTGCTGATTACTAGGTGTTATACTGGTAATAGTTGGTGCACCCGGTGTAGTAAAAGGAGTAGCAGCTGTTGTACCCGATGTAGTTCCTGCTCCTGCTGCATTAATAGCTTCAATTTGAATGTTATAGGATGTTCCATTAGTTAATGAAACCGGTGAACTGCCACTAGTAGTTGTTATCACAATCGGACTTGAAGTTTGTGAAGGAGATACAACTGTCCATGTACTGCCTCCATCAGTTGAATACTGATAATTAGTTATAGCCGATCCATTGGTAGCACCCGCAGTAAAGTTTACGGTCAATTGCTGATTTCCGCCTGCAATACTAGTAATTGTTGGTGCTGCTGGTGTTGAATAAGGTGTTACTGAATTCGATGCAGAACTTGCCACACTGGTTCCCACAGCATTTGTTGCAGTTACTGTAAATGTATAAGCTGTTCCATTAGTTAAACCGCTTACTGTAATTGTACCACTTCCCGCCTGGCTTAGTGTGCCAGTAATACTACCAGGATTTGAAGTAGCAGTATAAGATGTAATTGCTGAACCTCCATTAGATGCTGGAGCTGTAAATGGAACTGAAGCTGTACCACTTACTCCCGATACAGTAGCGGTACCAATAGTAGGTGCTCCTGGCACTGTAATCATACTGAAATCATCAAAAGCTAAATACCATGGTGTTGATGTAGCAGAAACAGATTCTATTCCAAAATAAAATGTATTTGATGAAGGTGCAGTAAAAGTATAAGTAAATAAAGTATAGCTGGTATTTGTACAGGAATAAGATGACAACAATGTATTAGTCATTCCTGCGGCAGATGCCGTTGTACCATATCCTACTGTCATAAGGAAATCAACTGGACTTGTAATGTCCTTATTTTCCATATAAAATGAAAAGGTATATTTAACTCCGGATAATAATGGTAAACCAGGAGTGAAAATCCAGGAAGTACTACTATAGTGCGTATAAAGAAAATTAGACCCTGACTTTGGACCACCATAAGTAGTACCTACAACAGTATTATTATCTGATCCGGGAGAAGTTCCGGAAACATTTGTATAACTCCATCCTGTTGGGAATATTGTAGAACCTGTAGATCCCATTGCATCAAAATTTTCTGTCCAAGGCAATGAGATTGATGTTGTTACATTCGTTGTTTGTGCACTGGTCGTTAAATAACTGTATGTTGCAGTATTTGATCCATCCCAGGTATAAGGTACTATTGTTAAATAATATTTTGTGTTAGAAGTTAAACCACTTGCAACTCCCAGACCTGTTACTGTTGGTGCAGTTGGTACACTGGTTTCAGTAACTGCAATCTGTGTACCGGTGCTGATAACCGATGCAGGTGTTTTTCCATTAGGATTTGCTACAAGCGTAGGCGTACTTCCGGTAGTATATAAAAGTAGATAACCTGCTTTTGATGCTCCTGAAGATGGATAAACTGCAGCTGTACCTAATGTTACTGTAAAAGAATTCGCACCGGTTGCTGTAGCACTAAAAGATGCAGCCTGTGTTGTTGGTGCAGTAGAAACAGTATAAGGTTGACCGTGTAGTGGGCTAGTAGTTAAATAATTAATAGTACCTGCACTACCTGTGTAGCTATACACACTGTAACTGTATTGAGAATTGGCTGTTAACCCGGACAAAGCACCTGAACTGGTGCTACTTCCAACATATACACAGGTAACATTACCACCTGTACCATATGTTGTACCTGCTGTATAAGTTGTACCACTTACCGGAGTAAACGGTAATGCATCAGGATAAGTACTGCTGCTTGCAGTGGTTCTGAATACTATATATCCTGCTGCTGCCGGACTTCCTGTTGCAGCTGTCCAACCCAGAGTCATTCCGGTAGAAGTTATCGCTGTAGCTGCAAACACCGTTGGCTGATTTGCAGCGGCTGTAGCTAATGTATATGGTTGAGCCTGTAATGGACTACTGGTCAAATAACTGATAGTGCTTCCACTACCATTATAACTGTATATACTATAACTATATTGAGATGCTGCAGTTAAAGTTGTAGTATAAATAGCAATTCCACTATTACTACTACCTACATATTCTATAGTAGCATTTCCCAATGTACCCCCAGCAGTATAGGTTGTACCATTCACTGGTGCAGTATTTGGGTAAGTTGTCCCTGTTGCTGTTGTACGCAATACTATATATCCTGTTGGGCTTCCAGATGCAGCTGTCCAGCCCAAAGTCATTGTTGCTGTTGTTGCTGTTGCTGTAAACCCGGTAGGTTGTGCAGTAGGTAATGTTGAAAATACTGTGAATGAACTACTAGATGCACTTGTAGTAAGACTCATACCACTGGTAGTGCTAGCTGTGAGTGTTACACCGGTAGCCGGTGTAGTTAATGTTACTGTACTGATGGTAGTACTGTTAGTAGCATTGCTGATAGTACCGGTATTGCTGCCAATAGTACCACCACCAGTATTGGCTAAAGAAATACCTGTACCTGAAGTAACATTTTGTGGATTGCTCGACCCGTCCTGTGATTGTACAGTAACACTAAAGGCCGTTCCAGCATAAGCATAGGCCGGTACAGTAGTTACTACTAATTGTGTAGGCACTACCGGAGCCAATACAGTAAAAGCTGCTGATGTACCTGCCACCAGTTGATAACCACTACTAAATGTAGCAGTTAAAGTAGCATTAGCTGCTGCTGTATTAGAAAGAGTTACACCAGTAACAGTAATAGAGTTTGTTGCAGAAGCAATAGTACCACTGGTAGTACCACCAATCGATCCACCGTTGGTATTGGTCAGATTAAAAGTAGTAGCACCACCAACATTGGTTGCTGTACCATTATAACTTTGAGATTGTACTGTTACACTAAAACCTATTCCAACAGTTGGTGAAGACGGTGATATAGAAGTGATTACATAGTTTAAAGTAGGTACTATTTCTCCGGTAGATAAAATAGTAGCCGGATAATCTACACTGGAAATGGTAAATTTAATTTGTGCCAACTGACCAGCATTTAAACCACTACTGGTGGTTCCCACAAATATTTTACCTGCTGTGCCGGTTGTTCCTGCTCCTATTGTACCTGTCCAGCCGGTAATCTGTAAAACAGTTGATCCTGTCCAGCCTATCCCATTACTGGCCGCAAATTTTATAGAATGTGTATTTGTTCCTAAAGCAATAATAGAACTGGCACTTAAATTCAGTGTTGAAGAATTAGTAAATGTTGTAGCAGCTGTTATTCCCGATGTAGAAAGTGTACCACCGTTCATATTTATCTGCGAAGCAAATGTTGCTGTTGTACTACTTGGATTAAGTGTAACTGTACCAGCAGTAATAGTGGTAGTACCGCTATAGGTATTTGCCGCATTGGTTAGCAATAAAGTACCACTACTACCCAGTTTAGTAATCCCGTAAGTAGAACCACTGATAATACCACCAACTGTTAAAGTATTTGCAGAAATGGTAACTTGTCTTGTAGCCCCTAAGGCAACAGCACCTGTACCTAAATTGAGTGCATTTGATCCAGTAAAGGTAAAATCACCATTCCATGCCTGAGGGTAGTTACTGGTAGTTACACTACTACCAAATGTGTTATCTATAGTTCCTCCTGCAATAGTAAACGTTCCTGTAGTTGTACCTAAAGCAGCACCCTTATTAATATTAAGGGTACCTGCATTTAATGTTACTCCACCTGTAAATGTATTAGTAGCTGAAAGCGTTAATGCACCTGAGCCTGCTTTAGTGATTTTATAGGTAGAACCACTAATAACACCTCCTAATGCCAGTGTATTGCCACTTACCGTAATGGTTGGGCTTGTAGTCATAGCTATTGCACCAGTACCCTGCGATAAATTATTGGCACTACCAGCATAAGTAAAGCTGGAACCAATACTCATAGGATTAGTAATGGCAATATTACCGCCACTTGTATTATCCAATGTACCGGCACCACTAATGGTTAGTGTACCTGTACCTAAGGCAGAAGTTGTATTTACATTAAGCTGACCAGATGTTAAAGTAGTACCTCCACCATATGAGTTTGTACCAGAAAGTGTAGTTGTGCCTGCACCATTCTGATTTATTATTCCACTGGCTCCACTGATATTTCCAGATAATGCTAATGTAGTAGTAGTAACTGGTGCTGCTGTTAATGTATAAGCACCCATCACTATTGGTGCACTTAAAGCACCATTTGTTGAAGCTCCTGTATTAAATGAAGTAGGTGCATTAATATTAACTGATAAAGGCACAACCGTAAAAGATGATGGTATAGTTACATTATTAGCAGTAGCAGCATTAAAGTTGGCATTTGGAATATTTCCACTTGAAGGCCATGTTGTAGTAGCTCCACTTGCTGTAGAAGTACCCCAAATGCTACCACTTGTCCAAACATTATAACCAGAACCTGGATAAGTTCCTGTAGCTGTACCACCCCAATATAAATTGTAAACAGGTGTTGCATTTGCAGTAACTGCCGTAGAATAAGTACAACTACTTGCTCCTACATCCCAAAGGGAATAATATATAGGTGTACCATTAGTTAATCCAGTTTGAGTATAAAAATTGGTGCCAGATGCTGCATTATATAATACAGTTCCACCACCAGTAATAGTATTACCAGAAGAATAAACAGTACCAGCAACTGGGGTACCAAATGTATTAGTTGTGTTCCAGGCAAGTAAAGCTGTACTAGTAGAAGTAGAGGTCAAAACATTTTGAGTATTTCCTGCAGTAGCAGCAAAACCAGTAGGTGCTGTAGGTGATGCTACTGATAAAGATAAACTAGTAACACCGCCAATATAACCAGAACTAGTACCATCAGAATTATATCCATAAATACGAATATAAATAGTAGAACTTGCGGGTATTGATATAGAAGTAGTATTATTAGAAGTACCAGCTGCACCAGTAGCATTATCGATTGCAGGATTACTACCAATTGCAGTAGTTGTAGCACTTACCGCTGGTGCTGATGTCCCTACAGAATATCCGATATTCCAATACATATCAACATATCCTGAAGCATAATAAGTATTTAAGTTAACATTAGTTACAGTAATAGCACTTGCACTTGTGTTGGTCATAGTAAACTGTAGATATTCACCATAATTAATAGAAGTACTCGTTGTCCAACCATAAGCAGAATAACCATATGTAGCTTGGGTACCACCTAATGTTACACCATAAAATGATGGTGCTGTAGCTGTAGCACTACCACATACAGATGGAGTATATGTTGTTGTATTATTCCATTTTGCACTTTGCCCCCATACCTTCTGCACCAGCCCACACATCAAAAACAAAGCAACAACCATCAGTTGTTTGCCAATACTTTTCAGGTTCAGTCTGTTCAGGGTAGAACTAACCAAAAACAGCGTAGTATTTACTATACTACCGCCTTTTCTTGTGTACATCTTATTCATAAATCAATGTTTAAAAATCCAGTCTTAACTCCCGTCAGTCATTACAGTGTCAAGATCTTATTATTCAATATCCGTTTTTAATTTTTATCCGGTCATCTGGCTTTAAAGCTGTCAGACCTTATATTTATTTAGTCAAATTGTCAATTTTGTATTGCTTATACTCATTGTCAATTATCAATTGTCAATTATCAATTAATTTTTCATCTGGTTAGAACGAGAGCAGTTTTGTATAAACACTAAGGTAAAATACCCGATTTATGTACGCTATCTCTCATTTTCTCTTTTCGTTAGTTATTTCCACTAATCTAAAAACAGCAGTTATAGTTTAGTATTAAAACCAAATCATTTCAATATAATAAACAGTGTATATTCTACACCCCATTTAATGTATTAACAAATGCTTTGGGATTGCAAAATAATATTTATAGCATACGAACCAAATATTTTTTTAAAAATTATTTTTTATTCTAAAATAATCAATATTATTAAATTAAAATAAATAGCATAGCTAATATTTAAAAATATTTATTAATGATAACTTAATATTACAGCCTTCAATGTTATTAACTACTATTAATAAACACTAATTTCTCACATATGTTTTGGCTCATTTTTTTAATTCATCAAAACCCCTATACTTGCCGCCCTCAATATTGCAAATAATACTGCTGTTTGCTTATAATTATTACAATAGATAATACATTACAGTGCCAGCTATTTAGTATGTATTTATAAAATATTAAATCCTGAAACATTCTCTTCATATGAAATCCATCCTCCAGTCTCCTACAATCTGTTTCCTACATTAACTCTCCAATGCATTCTACAGGGTTCCCCGATCAACGCACATCGTCCCCCGTGCAACGCACATCGTCCCCCGTGCATCGCACGTCGCTCCCCGATCAATCTACGTCGCTCCCCGAGCATCGCACGTTACTCCCCGAGCATCGCATGTCACTCCCCGAGCATCGCACGTTACTCCCCGAGCATCGCACGTTACTCCCCGAGCATCGCACGTCACGCCCCGATTTTTTTCCTTTCTTAAACCCGGTTTCTGATACTCATTCATCCTGTTTTCATCCACGTTTTCCTTCAACTAACTCTTTTTGCATTTTTTCTTTACTTCAAGCACACTTAATATATAGTTTCACCAATATATTACTCACAACGATTACAAAGCGATAGCAGAAATACACCACTCATGCAACTCCATAGAATACTACACATTTTTACGCCAGGTAAAATAAAAACACATCCTTCGTGATTCTTTGTGTTGTATTCCTTCGTTGTTCTTTGTGGTTAAATTGTATATGCTAAAAGCTAATAGTCTGCAGATGATAGATAAATTTAATTTTTAAA
>Ga0364880_10196_pt1 | contig 32893 bp, 21 predicted proteins | sample ExccelJu500001D3_5_FD_206927 | JGI IMG/M metagenome (GOLD analysis project Ga0364880, IMG submission 206927) | Enriched cells from Trout Bog Lake Hypolimnion, Wisconsin, USA - BchlTB.July30.5000.01.D3 | ecosystem: Environmental > Aquatic > Freshwater > Lake > Hypolimnion/Profundal zone | place... | reverse complement strand
AATTCACCCGAAGGTTTGTGCGGCAATGAGGATTGCGGGCAGATGTCGGCGTGGTATGTCTTCAGCGCGATCGGGATGTATCCGGTGAATCCGGTCGATGGAAGGTACTACTTTGGGAGCCCCCAATTTGAAAATGTAAACCTTAATTTGCCAAATGGCAAAACCTTTACAGTTAGGGCTAAGAATGTTTCAAAAGAAAATTTCTGTTTCAGATCCGTCAAATTGAACGGACAACATCTGGATCGGCTATATGTCACTTATGATGAGATAGAAAAGGGTGGAAAGCTTGAGTTTGAAATGGTGAATTATTAAAAAATGATGATTGGTAAATTAAATAGCGCTGAATTTAGCTGGATAAATCCTCCGGAGGAATTTTCTCTGGAGAATGGCCGGCTTACCTTGATGACCAATCCTGAAACCGATTTCTGGCAACGTACCTATTACGGTTTCCGGAACGACAACGGCCATGCATTTATCAGAGGAATTGATGGTGATTTCACCTTTGCTGTAAAAGCAGATTTTGATCCTGTTTCACAATACGACCAATGTGGGGTCATCCTTTACCAGGATAGTGAAAACTGGGTAAAAGGGTCGGTTGAATATGAAAATAAAGAGTTTTCGCGACTGGGCTCGGTGGTCACTAATCTGGGTTTTTCAGATTGGGCATCGACAGATATTTCTTCAGCAGTCACTTCAATGTGGTACCGGCTCAGCCGCAGGGGACAGGATTTTTGCCTGGAGAATTCGTTGGATGGAGTGACCTATCAGCAGATGCGCATTTTTCTTATGCATATCCCGATTCTGGTTGCACAAGTTGGTGTTTATGCCTGCAGCCCGATGAAATCCAGCTTTAAAGCACTCTTTTCAGATTTTGAGCTGGGAAAATGTTTATGGCCGGATCATCATGGTAATTAATCCTCAAAAGGAAAAATAGTTAACTGATAAACAAAAAAATAAAGATGACGGAAGAACGAAACGTTGTGGTTTTCATTGCGATGAGTCTGGATGGCTATATTTCCAAATTAGATGGCGATATCAACTTTTTATCTGTGGTGGAACAGGATGGAGAGGATTATGGATATTCAGAATTCATAAAATCGGTCGACACCGTGATTATCGGCCGAAAGACTTATGATCATGTTTTCGAAATGGGCTTTGATGACCCCCATCCGGATAAAATCGTTTATATTTTGTCGAGGTCTGAACGGATTGAAAATGGTGTAACCAAATATTTCAAAGGTAGCTTAAAAGGATTGGTTGATGATTTGAAAGCAAGTCCCGGGAGAAACATTTATTGTGACGGAGGTGCCGAAGTTATTAATGACATGTTGAAGGAAAACCTGATCGATGAACTTATCATTTCGATTGTCCCTGTAATGCTGGGAGAAGGAATTTCCCTTTTTAAAAGCGGCAGACCGGATAATGAGATGGAGCTTGTGAATACAAAGCACTATGACAAAGGACTTGTGCAGCTGCACTATAAACGAATACTTACAAGCCAATTATGAAAAATATTAAATATTTATTTTCACGCCTTATCCGTTTAATTATTATTGGGCTGATTGCTTTGAATATTGCTTCATGCGGGATTTCTCCAAAGACGGAGGTTTCAAAAGCTACAGTCGAAGCCTACAAAGATGTGCCGTTTGTACAGGAGAGCCATATTGCTTTTCAAATCAGCAAGAATCAGGCAGACAATGAGGTAAGGAGTATTGCCTTGGATCATGAACAGAATGTCTGGATTGCCACTGCTTCAGGTTTCTTTTGCAAAAAAAACGGGTCCAGGGAATGGGAGCCGGTAATTTCAGGTGAGGATCGTGGACCGGCTTATTCAGTAACGGTAAACAGGAATGGGGAAGTATTGCTCGGTTCATGGAACGGCATTTACCGGTTTAGTAATCATCAGCTTAAAAAAGAGGAGGGAGTAAAACCCCCGGTGTCTGTGATCTGCGGCAATGGAACCGGAGATTACGCATTAGGTCCTTATGGAATCTGGCATTATAATAAATCTAAATGGGAACAACTTGATTATAGGATTGCAAGGTCGGTGCGTGATGCAATCGTCGATGAGAACGGGATTTTGTGGGTGGCAACCGATGCCGGCCTCTATAAATGTCAGGATGGCAAATCCAAATTGTTCCAGGATGTATCGGAATTGATCAGTTGTTATGCCCGGGCCATCTCAGTTGATCCTAAAGGTAATATCTGGACTGGTGTTATGGGCGGGGTTTCTGTCCGCGACAGTGAACATTGGATTAAAAATATAACACCGGCGGAAGGCCTTTCTACCATAAATGTTAATTGTATTAAGCAATCTCCCGATGGGTTAATGTGGGTAGGTACCGACGTAGGAGTTGTCCGTTTTGCAAAGGATGGCACTCACTCATTACTGTTTAGCAATCGGTGGCTAACCAATGACAAAGTTACTGGTATCGCCTTTGACCTGGCGGGGAATGGTTGGATTGGCACAGCTAATGGCGTGAGTGAGATCAAACGTGCCACAATGACCCTTGCCGATAAAGAGAAGAATTTTTACAGCCAGTTAATGAGAAGGCATATCCGTGATCCATGGACCTGTGGGGTCGTTGAACTTGAAATTGCCGGTGACACTGCATCATGGCACCATTCTGACGATGATAATGACGGCGAATATACCGGAGGTTACCTGGCGATGGAAAGCTTCAGATATGCTGTAACCAAAGATGAAGATGCCAGGATTAAAGCACGAAAGGCATTCGATTTTCTGAAGTATTTACAGGTAGTTACTGAGACTGATGGTTTCTTTGCAAGAAGTGTTGTTCCGGTTGATTCGAAGTATTTTCACGATGGAAACAGGATCTATACCCCAAAACAGGTTGCCGATGAATTGGTCAAGGATCCGAGGTATAAACCGGTTGAAAAAAGGTGGCGCAAGTCCAAAGACGGTAAATGGCTATGGAAGGGTGATACGAGCAGCGATGAGATGGACGGGCATATGATGGGATACTTTTACTATTATGAGCTTGTGGCCGGTGAGAACGAGAAGACTCTGGTTCGTGACCACGTGAGGAAAATTGTCGATTACCTGATCAAATACAATTACAATTTCAGGGATATCGACGGCACTCACACCCACTGGGCCGTCTGGTCACCCGATCAGCTGAACCACGATCCTGACTGGTCTTCCGAACGGAGTATCAACTCATTTGAACTTTTGGCTTACCTTAAACTTGCAAGCCACATGACAGGGGACGAGAAATATGAAAAGGAGTATCACCGGTTGATTGAAAAGGAGGGGTACCTTGAAAATGTATCGCATCTGAACTCCAAAAATCCTGCATGGCAAATCTACTTTGACCGCACCATGGAAGGTTACCTTTTCCCCATCTTAATGCGGTATGAAAACGACCCGAAGTTAAAAGAGTTTTATACAAAGCTTTTGGAGGGGTGGATGAACAATCAGAAATCGGGTGAAAATCTGATCAATAATCTCGCATATACCTTTGCTGCCGGGAAGAAGGTCAATATCCCACAGACGATTGACTTTTTGAAGGATGCCCCTTTCGATCTGGTCGACTGGCCAATCAATCATACCTTACGGGAGGATGTAAAGTTGAGCAGGAATCCGATTCTGGAAGATGTTCAGGTCTCGGAACTTCCGCCGGCAAGCATAAGGTCAACCGTTCGCTGGGATAAAAATCCATGGGCGGCGATTCAAGGAGATCCACATCAGGAGCGGGAACCGGTATTCTGGCTTTGGCCTTACTGGATGGCCCGGTATCTTGAAATTATTCAAAAGCCGAAATCCTGACAATTTCAAACTATTTCAGCTTTGACATATGAAAAAAAGAATATATATCCTTTTTTTACTAATCTTTTCAGTGTTTGGGTGTACCTCACAAAAGGAAACACCGGTACCTGAGGTGATAAACCTGCGTACCGAATATCTTCCAAATCCTGTTGGGATGGACGTTCTGAATCCCCGTCTTTCGTGGCAAATGAAGAAGGAAAAGAGGGGAGCCCGACAGACGGCTTACCGGATCATTGTAGCTACCAACGATCAACTTTTGTTGGCCGAAACACCGGATCTTTGGGATACGGGCAAAATTGATTCTGACCAGTCTAATCAGTTGGTTTACAATGGTAAGTCCATAAAGTCAGGACTTAAAGTATTCTGGAAAGTAAAGATATGGGATGAAGATAAATCCGAGTCGGTATGGAGCAAATCTGCAGGATGGGAAATGGGATTACTTACTGCAGTGGAGTGGCATGCCAAATGGATCGGAGCACCGGCGACTTTAACCACCAGTGAATTTAAGAATGCCTCCCCGCTCTTCCGAAAAGAGGTAGCCATCCCCAAAAAAGTACGACAGGCACGTGCCTATATCAGCGGACTGGGATATTACGAACTTTACATCAACGGGGTAAAAATCGGGGATCATGTTTTATCCCCCAACCAGACCAACTATGACCGGAGAAATGTTGAGAAATGGTCTGAATCCAGAATCGGGAATATGAACACCTCCGTTTTATACGAAACTTTTGATATCACCAACTCCCTGAAAGTGGGGGGAAACGCTTTCGGAGTAATTCTCGGAAACGGCTGGTATATTCAGGCTGACCGGCCAACCGACAACTCTTTATGGTATGACACGCCGCGACTGATCGCACAGTTTGAAATTGAGTACGAGGACGGAACCAAAGAGGTAATCAACACTGACGATCACTGGAAAACCTCGCTAAGTCCAATCATTTATAACGGATTACACACCGGTGAAATTTACGATGCCCGAAAGGAACAGCAGGGATGGAACGAGACAGGATTTGATGACTCCAAATGGGTGAATGCCGTTGCTGTTCGTCCACCTACGGGAAGATTGAAAGGACAAATTTCAGCACCCGACCGGGTAACCAAAATTATCAAACCTGTTTCGGTGTCCGAACCTGATAAGGAGGTCTACCGGTTTGATATGGGCAGGTTGTTCTCCGGCTGGGCAAGATTGAAAATTGCGGGACCAAGGGGGACTAAGATCAAACTGCGGTTTATTGAGGAATTTGGGACCACCTATGATCAGAATGACACCTATATTCTGAAAGGCGAGGGGACTGAAGTTTGGCAACCCCGCTTCACCTGGCATGCCTTCCGGTATGTTGACGTAATCGGTTCGCCGACCCCTTTAACATTGGAGAATTTGGAAGGTCTTGTCGTCAATACAGACATCATCAGGACAGGAACTTTTGAATGTTCCAATAAGCTGTTGAACAGGATATTGGATAATTACCAGTGGACTCAGCTCGGAAATGTCCATGGAGGAATCCCGAGTGATTGTCCGCATCGTGAGCGTCGTGGTTATACCGGCGACGGAGAGATTTCAGCCCGGGCGGCGATTTATAATTTCGACATGTCACAGTTTTATACCAAATGGCTGGACGACATCAGCGATGCGCAAAACCACCGGACCGGCTATGTCCCGAATACAACTCCTTACCAGGATGGAGGAGGCGGAACTGCCTGGGGTTCCGCGTACATCATTATTCCCTGGTATATGTACCTTTATTATGGTGATATCCAACTCCTTCAAAGGCATTACAAGGGTATGAAAAATTGGGTGGAATACCTTAAAAATGAATTGGATAAAGATGGAATTCTGGCAAACCAGGGTCTTGGAGAGTGGGTCCCCCCTGGAAAGGTTGAAATTCCGGCTGACTTCGTAAATAGTTGTTATTATTTCTACTGCTGCCAGTTAATGGTTCAAATTTCCGGTGCCCTTGGAAACATGATTGAGCAGGAATACTTCATCCGTTTAGCCTTAAATGCAAAGGAGGCAATCAACAACGTATATTTCAATAAAGCCAACTCCGGTTATTCCATCGGGAAACAGGGGGCGAATGTCTATCCCCTCAGCTTTGGAATTGCTGAACCCAAAGACGTTCATGCAATATTTAATAACCTGGTCAAAAATGTCATGAACGATAAGGTCCATTTTGATACGGGAATTCTGGGTACACCGCTCCTGCTCGAGCTACTGACCAAAATGGATCGCACTGACCTGGCCTATACCCTGATGAATCAGCGCGACTACCCCGGTTTTGGTTACATGATTGATAAAGGAGCCACCACCTTGTGGGAAACTTTCGAAGGATATGCATCACACAGTCATCCTATGTTTGGAAGCGTTTGTCAGTGGTTTTACCAGGATCTTGGGGGAATAGCTCCTGATCCTGCAATTCCGGGATTTAAACATTTGATTATTAAGCCAACGCCATTGTCCGATCTCGCCTTTGCCAATACTACCTACCAAACGTTGTATGGAGAGGTTAAAACCCAATGGAGATTTGAGGGAAATGATTATTTACTGAATGTTTCAATCCCTCCGAATACATCCGCTACCGTCTATCTCCTGGCCCAGGGAAACGGAACTGTAACCGAGAGCGGAAAACCCGTTTCGAAAGATCCAAACATCCGTTTCCTGAGAAATGAAGACAAATATGCTGTTTACGAAGTGGAATCGGGTAAATACCAGTTCTCGTCGAAGGGACCGAAGAGCCTGCTGAAACATATCATCCTTTCAAACCCGATAATCCATCCTGGTGATACGTTGATACAGATGCATGATTCAGTAATGATCAGTATGGCATCAGATGTTGCAGATGCCAGGATTCATTATACGACCGATGGCACCAATCCTGATACCATTTCACCGGTTTTTAAAGGGCCTTTCTATGTCACAAAACCAACAATAATTAAAGCAAAGGTTTTCTTAAGCGGATATGTACCAAGCTATGTAAAGACCAATTTGATTGAATTCTACGATCCGAAAGATAATGGCTTAACCTATAAATATTACGACGGGCACTGGACAAAACTCCCCGATTTCTCGAAACTTCCGGTTGTTAAAACAGGGGTAATCTATAAGTTCGGATTAGATAAAATTCTTACCAGCAGGGATGAGTTCGGACTTGTCTTTGAAGGGAAGATCCGGATAGATCAGGATGGAACCTATGAATTCTTCGAGCATTCCAATGATGGAAGCCGGATGTTCATCAACAATAAAATGATCATCGATAATGATGGCGAGCATAATGAAGATGAAGAGAAAACGGGCAAAATAGTGTTGTCAAAGGGAACCTATCCGCTTCGCCTTAATTACTTTAATGCAGGTGGTGGATTGTATCTTCGAGTGCAATATTCCGGACCCGGAATCGAAAAACAAGATGTCCCAGCGATGATGTTGTTCCAGAAATAAGCCGGTCGGGTGTGGTAGAGACGTTGCATGCAACATCTCAATATTTTGATTGTATGATATTATATATCAAGTAATTAAATTTAATTTTAACGTTGTGAAAGCAAAACAAGTGAAATCCGGATATCAAATTCAACCGATTCTCCATCGGCTGCTTTGGCTTTGGTTTACTTTGTTGTACCCAACCTGTTCATTTTGTGTATTTCCTCCCAGTTTTTCCCATGTTGGGGCAGCTGAACGGACCGACACCTTGCCAAATGTATTCTCGGATAACCATTCTGACCTGACCAGTTTGAGATTGAAGTTGGATGCAGCCAGACTTTTTAATGAAAATCAATTACCGAAAACTAAAATAGAGTGGATTATCTATCGCGAAAAGCTGATCTCTGAAATCATCCGGAGAACCGGAGTAGTGATGAATCATAAGATTCCCTTAAATCTGAAAGAGACTGCCAAAATTCAATTGAACGGTTATTCAATCCGGAATATCTTCTTCCAAACCCGCCCGGGCGTTTATGTTACCGCGAACTTGTATATACCTGATGGGAAAGGGAAATTCCCCGGCGTTATTGTCATGATGGGGCATTCTTTGTTTGGCCGCCTGGAAGACAGATATCAGTCTGTTGGGCATACTTTGGCGCTTAATGGATATGTAGCCCTTTGCCTTGATCCCTGGGGAGCCGGAGAACGAACTACAATCCATGGCGTATTTGAGGATCATGGAGATGAGAATAATCTTGGTTCATCGCTTATGAATATCGGGGAGCCACTGATGGGGATCGAAACCTCAGATAACGTCCGGGGTGTAGATCTGCTCTGTTCATTCCCTTATGTTGATGATCAGAATATAGGTGCTACCGGATCAAGTGGAGGTGGTAATCAAACCATGTGGCTGACGGCATTGGATAATCGCGTTAAAGCGGCAGTTCCGGTGGTGAGTACCGGTACTTTTGAATCATATATTATGGGGACACCCTGTATTTGTGAAGTTCTGCCGGGTGGGCTGAACCTGACTGAAGAGGCCGGAATCCTTTCTCTGGTTGCCCCACGGGCTATTAAATTGTGCAACCATCAGAAAGACAATAATCAGGCATTTCAACCTTCTGAAATGATCCGGAGCTTCAAAAATGCCAGACCAATTTTTGAAATGTACGGTGCAGGAAATAAAATCAGCTATCAGGTTTTTGACCTCACGCATGGTTATTTCCCGGAAGACCGTCAGGCGATGCTTGGTTGGTTCGATCTTCACCTGAAAGGTATTGGCAACGGCACTCCCGGGAAGGAAATTCCGTTTGAACTTCTTCCCAAAGAAAGGCTGATGGTTTTTCCCAAAGGAGAGAGGGATACTCAGGTGGTTGGAACAGAAAGCTACTGTAAATTGAAGGGAAAAGAACTAAAAGACGATTTTCTCGGATCAATGGTTTTTGATGTGGAAAGGAAGCGGGACGGGTTAAGGGAAATCCTGGGAATCGGAAATAAAATATCAGTAAAATCTTTCCATGAATTCTCTGACCTGAAAGGATGGTCAAGGATTGCACTTGAAACTTCAGACAATAAGCTTATTCCGGTATTGCTCCGTCTTCCTTCAGGTAAAGGCTTGGAATTTAAGATTGTATGTAATCCGGATGGAAAACAAAATATACCGGGCAGGTTACTTGACTCGTTGATCTCCAGGGGCCAGGGGATTGCAATCGTTGATTTATCCGGTACAGGAGAGGTCAATTTAAAGCCAGATTCAACAGAAAAAAAACGGAATCTCCTGATTTTGTCGCGTTCATTACTCTGGTTCGGCAAAACGCTCATCGGGGAGTGGGTGAACGAACTTGATCTGGTGAGCGATTTCCTTCAATCTCAGTACCATGCAGTAAAAGTTGGTGTTGATGCTAACAAAGAGGCGGGGATCGCGGCACTGATTTTAGTTGCTCTGGAAAAGAAACCAATTGATCTGAACCTGAGAGAAACACCGGTCAGCTATCTATTTGATAATCGGGAAAATATTGATTTTTTCAGTGTGGCGGTTAATATTCCCGGATTTCTCAGGTGGGGTGATATTTCATTAGCCGCAGCCATGAGCCGGGGAACGATTTGCTTTATTGACCCGGTCACGATGTCAGGCCGAAAAATAGCCGGTGCGGAACTGGAAAAATGGCGTTTGGAATTTAAGAATATACGGACTGTTTCCAAAGGAGAGGGGAATGCCCTGTTCGTTGAATCGGGACAAAACAGGTTACCGGAGTAACCGCATTGAAAATGTAATTATCAGCAGATCAATTGTCAGAATATAAATATCCTTTATGACCAGGTTTCGAATTGTGCTTTTGTCTTTTTTGGTGATTCAGTCTTACTTTGCATCTTGCCAGACCTACTGGAAGATCGGGAATGAACATGGCGATGAGATCCTTTTGACGATTGAAGTCAATAGGGAGAAAAACACCTTTGAAGCCTATTCCCGCAAGGATGCCTTGAAAGATCTGGCCGGAATTTTCACCTATACTCTGGCTAAAGCCGCAGGGAAATTGAAATACCCTGAAATAGTTTTTATTGAGGGGAAAGCCCAAACTAAAAATGATACCCTTATATTGAATGGAAACTTCAATTACTTCGATAAACAATTCCTGTTCTCCGCATCCATTTTCAGCAATCAGTTCAATGGCAGGTATCTGGATAACAGGGGTAATCCCCACCCGTTGAAGGGGATAAAAGTTGCGGATTCCAAACCAATAAGGGATTATGCCTCTATGATCACGGCCGCTTTTGCGCTGACAGAAAAAAGCCTGGTAAATCCTGCGTGGCTTAAGTCTGATGAATGGCTCGATTTTAAAAGGAAGGTCAACAGTCTGAAAATTAAGATATCTGACGATTATGAGCTTGCTGCTACCTATTTCTGGTTGGGTAAAAAGCTCCCTTTCTCTCCTTATGAAATTAACAAGTCGAGGCCTCATAATATAGTAAAGAACAGGAAAAGCCTGGCCGGCATCAGGGAGATAAAAGCCAATTCTGTATTTTTTGATGGAAATTCACTTCCTGCAAATCAAAAGGATATGGATAGCCTTGCTATGATCATAAATAAAAGGGGATATCACAACCTCATAATTGATTTTCGCGGAAACAGTAGGTTAAGTGCCGCTGCTGCATTTTTACTGATCAATTATCTTTCAGATCAGCCATTTGATGCCGGAGTATTCCTGACAAGAAAATGGTACGATCATAACTCCGGCATTCCGCATGTCCAGGATTATCAAAAACTATTTAGATCTCTAATCGGGTCAGATTTTCCGGCCGGAGAACTTTACAATGAGGAAGGGTGGTATGTAAACATTAATCCCGGCGCGAGAGCATTTAAGGGGAAAGTCTTTCTGCTAACCGACTCGAAAACGTCGAAAGTGGCTGAATTAACAACCTATGTGATAAAAGACAGAAAATTTGCTACTATTGTAGGTCAAAAAACTGCCGGCTTAACCGTTTTAGCTGGTAATCTAAAACTAAATTCTGAATATGACCTTATTATACCTGAATGCGATTTCTATACCGCAGAAGGGAAGAATCTGAATAGGATCGGGATTGAACCCGATATTTCAAAATCGGGAGATGATGTGATGAAATATATTTTTAGTGCATTGTGAATTAGTGGATTGCGAAAAATGAAGTTCATTAAGGCACATTCTATTTTTGTTTAACGTTTTATCTTGCTAATAATAAGATGATTATGGCTAAGGAAAGTCTTTCAAGGAGAAATTTTGTCGGGAAGGCGGCGCTCGGAATAACTGGTGCTGTAATTTCCACGAGTGCTTCATCAATGAGCACTTCATCATATAACCGGATATTGGGAGCTAATGACCGGATCAACATTGGCTTTTTGGGGTGTGGATCCCGCAGCCACGGACATCAGAATATGGTCAGGATGTCGGCTGAGGATAAAAATCTGGGTGTTGTGGCTGTTTGCGATTTGTGGACTAAACACAGGGAAGGTACTGCGGCACGGATTAAGGAGATATTTGGTGCAGATGTCAAACAATTTAAGTATTCGGAACAGCTATTGGAAATGCCCGGACTAGATGCTGTAATGATTGCTACCGGCGACTTCCAGCATGCAAAAATTCTGGCTGAAGTCGTAAAAGCCGGTAAGGATTGTTATTGTGAAAAGCCAATGGCCGATAGTGTTGATGATGCAAAACTGGCCCGTAAAGCCGTTCTGGATTCTAAACAGGTGGTGCAAATGGGGTCGCAATGGGTAAGCGAGCCGGTGCAGCGAAAGGTACGCGATATTGTCCGGTCGGGAAAACTGGGGCAGATAACCAAGATCGAACAGGTGTGGAACGACAACGGGCCGCGCTGGCACAATCCCAACAACCCGAATGTTGCAGCGATCAGGGAAGAAGACACAGACTGGCAAAGATGGCTTTTAGGTAAACCCTATATCCCGTTCGATCCATGGAAATATTGTGAATTCAGGATCTTCAGGGATTATTCCGGCGGGATTACCTCTCAATGGATGAGCCATGCCATCGGATTGGCCCATTTTTATACCGATACTTCGATTCCGGATACTATGGTCGCAAACGGAGGTATTTTCGGATGGCCCGATATCCGGGAGAATCCGGATACTTTCCAGGCACTTGCTACTTATAATGATTCTAAACTACTATATTCCTATTCATCGAGCTATGCAAATAAATTCGGGGATTATTCCTGCATCCGGGGGAAAGAGGGAACCCTTTTTGCACATGGAGGAGAGGGGAGTCCAAGGTGGTTTTTCATCCCTGAACATTTAAAGCTGGCGGGGGGATTCGATTTTTATGAAGGATTAAAGGATGCAGTGAACAGCGGTAAAGCTGAAATAATTACCACGGAAGAGTACGGAATGAAGCTCCCGCCTGTTGGATTAAGCGATGACAGCAAATATCATATGGATAACTGGGTGGATTGTATGCGGAGCCGGAATAAGGATACTAACGGAAATATCCATACCGGTTACTGGCACTCTGTGGGTTGCGTGATGGCCACACGAAGTTACCGGGAAGGTAAAAAATTATATTGGGACCGGGCAAAGGAAGAAATTGTTGATCATCCGTTAAGTTGAACTTAGGATTAAATTATTTCTAATTTTGGCCTCTTATAATTTATAAACCTTGATTTAGTTGTTGAATTAAAATATTTACTGTTTACCGATACATAAACTGATATGAAAAAAACTTCACTTAGCGATATTGCAAATCACCTGGGGGTTTCCAAAACCTTGGTATCCTTTGTCTTGAACGGGAAAGGTAAGGAATTCAGAATCAGCGAAGAAATTTGCAAAAGAGTGATCGAGGTTGCAAAAGAGATGAATTATCAACCAAACCGGATTGCCCAGGGTTTGCGAACCGGGAGAACAAATACGATCGGACTGATTATTGCGGATATTGCCAACCCATTCTTTGGAATCTTAGGGCGTGAAATTGAGCAGGAGGCTGCCCGGTTTGGCTACCGCGTAATTTTTTGCAGTTCAGACGAAAATCCCGAAAAATCGAGACAACAAATAGCCATGCTCCAACAAAGCCAGGTTGACGGTTATATTATTTCACCTCCTAAAAACAGTGAGGATCAAATTCGGTCACTGGTTAGGGGTCATGTCCCTTTTGTATTAATTGACCGCTATTTCCCGGAGATCGAATGCAATCACATTGTTGTGGATAATTTCGATGCAGCTTACCGGGCAACTAATCACCTGTTGAAACTTGGGCGAAAGAAGATCGCTAATATTACCGTTAATCTGGGTCTTGTGAATATGATCCAACGGACAGAAGGCTACAAACAGGCACTCAAAGATGCGAATATTCCCATTGACGAAAACCTGATTAAGATACTCCCATTTTCCCACGAAAATAAGGATGTTGCAAAAGCCATCAAAGAACTGGTTGGTAAATCAGCCCAAAACAGGGCCGATGCTATATTATTTTCAACCAGTAAGCTTGGCATAAATGGAATCGAAAGTATTTCTGCGCTAGGTTTAAAAATACCAGATGATATTGCAATTGTCAGTTTCGATAATCCCGATGCCTATAAAATATGTATCAGTCCGGTTACTGTAGTGAACCAGCCACTCAAGGAGATAGGAAAAACAGCGGTTCAGTTGCTGCTCAATGAAATCAAACACCCTGACAGTCCTCAAAAACTGCAGGAAATTATTTTGAAAACAGATTTAATTATTCGAAAATCTTGCGGATCATAAAAATTTTATATTTTTGCTAAACCGATTTAGTAATTAAACACCAAAATACCATGACTGAAATTAATCAAGATCAGAAGGAAATGTTTGTAGGGCTGAATGTTGGGGGTACTAATTGCAGCGTTGTAGTTGGTGACTCCTCTTTTTTGATCACACACCGAACTGGATTTGAAACCCATACTGAGCGTGGATACCAGGCAATTCTGGATGAATTCAAGGAGCATATTCAGGCAATCCTCGATAAATATCCGGATCATAAACTGAAACGAATTGGGATAAGCTGTGGCGGCCCGCTTGATTCAAAAACCGGCATGATTTATTCTCCTCCAAATTTACCGGGTTGGGATAGTGTTCCAATTGCCAAAATATTCAGCGATGAATTTGGGGTTGAGGTGGCCATCCAAAATGATGCGAACGCTTGCGCATTGGCCGAATGGCTGATGGGTTCCGGGAAAGGCACCTCAAACATGATATTCCTGACTTTTGGGACAGGAATGGGTGCCGGCCTGATTTTAAATGGCAGGTTGTACACAGGAACAAATGACCTCGGAGGAGAAGTCGGTCATATCAGACTTGAGAAAACAGGGCCGATTGGTTTCGGAAAAGCGGGATCATTTGAGGGATTCTGCAGCGGCGGCGGTATCGCCCAACTTGCAAAAACAATAGTAGCAGAAAAACTGGCCAGCAACCAACATGTAGGTTTCTGTCCAACAATCGATAAGATTAGTGGAATTGATTCGAAAATGGTGGCAATGGCAGCCCATGCCGGAGACCCGGTTGCTTACGAGATTATCCGTATTTCGGCTGAATACCTGGGTCAGGGATTAGCTATTTTAATAGACATTCTGAACCCGGAATGTATCGTGATTGGAAGTATCTATTCCCGCAATGAAGAGCTTTATAAGCCTTTGATGGATCGAATTCTGCACATGGAGGCCATCCCTTCGGCTCTCAAAGTCTGTAAGATAAAACCGGCATTGCTTGGAGACCAGATTGGTGATTATGCCGCATTATGTGTAGCCATTTACGAGGATAAATTTTAAATTTAGGAAAGTGGATAATAACTTTTTTTTAGATGAACTAATTGGCCGGTATCCTCAATTGGGGCCGGTAAAGGAACAAATCCGCGAGGCTGCCTCTGCTTTGATTCGAAGCTACGAGCAAGGAGGGAAGCTGTTACTTTGCGGAAATGGTGGAAGTTGCTCGGATTCAGATCATATCGTTGGCGAGTTAATGAAGGGGTTTGAAAACAAGCGCCAGATCAGTGATGTATTTAAAAATAAGCTGACCCAATCAGCAGGAGAAAGGGGAGCCTATCTGGCGGAAAAACTTCAGCAGGCATTGCCGGCTATTTCACTTACCGCTCACTCGGCCCTGATTACTGCGGTTGCAAATGACACGGATGCAGATCTTATTTTTGCGCAACAGGTTACCGGATATGGAAATGCCGGGGATGTAATTTTAGGGATCAGTAGTTCCGGAAATTCTCAGAATGTTATTGATGCCCTGATTACTGCCAAGGCCAAAGATATGGTCGTGATTGGCCTGACAGGTGAAACCGGGGGTAAGATGAAGGCTTATTGTGATATCCTGATCAACGTGCCTGGAAAAAGAACAGCCTTTGTGCAGGAATTGCATTTGCCGGTCTACCATGTGCTTTGCCTGATGGTGGAGCATCATTTTTTTGGAAAATGATGACAGGCTTTTAGACTTTAGGCTATTAGGCTTTTAGGAAAACGCTCATATCATTTTTCCTAAATACCTAACAGCCTAACAGCCTAACAGCCTAACAGCCTACAGCCTAACAGCCTACAGCCTGACAGCCTTTTAAAAACTAATAACAGAATATAACTATGACCAACAAAAAAGACTCAAAGAAAACCAATCACATCTCCCGCCGAACTTTTATCAGTCGTGCCGGCGCCGGTTCTGCTGTTCTGGCTATGGCCTCAACGACCAAACTCTTCGCTGATGATTTAAAAAAGGTTGTCCCATGGCCCGCTGATGCCAAAAAATATACGGTGCATATGGTTGGACATGGTCATATTGATCCTGTCTGGTTGTGGCCGATGTCGGAGGGAATCTCGGTCGTATACAGCACATTCAAATCGAATCTCGATCGGATGAACGAAACGCCGGACTTTAAATTTACCTCGAGCTCTGCACAATTTTATCAGTGGGTTGCGGATAACGATCCGCAGATGATGACTCAGATCCGCAAGCGGATTGACGAAGGGCGCTGGAGTGTTGTCGGAGGATGGTGGGTCGAACCCGATGTGAATATCCCGGGAGGGGAAGCGATGGTCAGACAAGGACTATATGGACAGCTGACCTTGCAGAAACTGACCGGACATAAGGCCAAAGTAGGCTATAATCCAGATTCGTTCGGACATACAAGCTCCTTACCCCAGATCATGAAAGGGCTGGAAATGGATAACTATGTATTTATGAGACCGGGCCCTAATGAAAAAACGCTCCCTGCCGACCTGTTCTGGTGGGAGGGAATTGATGGTTCCCGTTTGCTTACCTACCGGATTCCGTTTAGTTATGGTGACGGAGGATCAGTTCGGAGCCGGATGTTGCAGACTATTGAAAGATTCAAGGATCAGCCTTCAAAAAGTTTCGTCCAGTATTATGGGGCCGGAGATCACGGTGGTGGCGCAACCAAGGAAAATATCCGTTCAATCTTAGAAATACAAAAAGAGAAGGATGCCCCGAAGGTACTTTTCAGTACGCATGACACGTTCTTCAAAGAGGCCCGTGCCGATAAAAAACTGGAGATTCCGGTGGTAAAGGACGATTTGCAACATCATGCAAGAGGTTGTTATACGGCTGAATCAGCCATCAAGAAGGGGAATCGTCATTCTGAATTCGCGTTGGTTGCTGCCGAGAAGATTGCAGCTATTGGATCTGTCGGATGGGGTGCAAAATATCCTAAAGGAGAGTTCTCATCGGCCTGGAAAAGGGTGCTCTTCCTGCAGTTCCACGACAGTCTTGCCGGAAGTTCACTCATGGATCATTCAGCCACTGCATCACAAGGTTATGGTTACGCGCAGGATATCGCCAACCAGTCGAATTATGTTGCCTTACAGAAACTCGAATTACAGGTACCTACCGAGGATCCGGATTCTCAGTATATTATAGCATTTAACCCCCATGCCTGGGAAGTTAACCAAAACATCCAGTACGATCTAAACTGGGGAACTATGCATAAAACATCCCGTGTTGATGACGAACTCGGGAATCCGCTTGCCCATCAATGGACTCTCGGGTCTTCACAGGCAGGTAGCCGGAGAAAACTGATCATTAATGCGACCATTCCTGCTATGGGTTACCGCCAGTTAAGACTTTGGGACGGAGGTAATTACGATCACAAACATACCGTCAGTGCAAAAGATAATACCCTCGAAAATGAGCTCGTGACTGTTCGATTCGCTTCAAACGGAACCTTTGGAATGGTAGATAAGGAGAGTGGGAAGGAAATATTTGCCGGCAGTGGCGGGGGTAAAGCAGTTGTCCTTAATGATACCAGCGATACCTGGAGCCATGATATCAAGACATTTGCAGATGAAATTGGAGCGTTTGAAAATGCAACTATAAAAATTCTGGAGAACGGGCCGTTGAGAGCTACCATCCGTGTAATCACTTTCTTTAATCTGTCTAACCTGACCATCGACTGGACATTGTATGCCGGTTCGAAAAATCTTGAGGCTAAGGTTTCACTTGACTGGCACGAACACCTCAAAATGGTTAAGTTCTCATTCCCGGTGAATGTAGAATCTCCCACATCCACTTATGAAACAGGGTACGGATTTATCGAAAGGGTGACCAATGGGGAAGAAGAACCGGGTCAGCGCTGGGTTGATGTAAGCGGAACACGAGGCGGGGAACCTTTTGGACTAACTGTCTTCAACGATGCCAAATATGGTTATAACGTGACTGGAAACGATCTCCGCATCTCGGTGGCCCGTGCTGCAGTCTATGCCCATCATAACCCAAAGGTGCTCAATATGAAGGAGGAATATTACTGGATGGACCAGGGAATACAGACCATGCGTATGTTACTGGTGCCACATAACGAGAGCTGGCAGAAAAGTAATATTGTGAGGATTGCTGAGGAATTTATGTCCCCTTGCCCAATTACCTATCAGGGAATTCATACCGGCAAATTACCTAAATCAGGTTCTTTCCTTTCGGTGGATGCTCCAAATGTGATTGTTGCTTCTGTTAAGCAGTCTGAAAATGGTGAGGACATCATTGTTCGATGTGTTGAAGCTACAGGAAAACAGACCACTGCCGCACTCGACCTGAAGTTTGCCCATCATAAATGGACTGGTAATTTCCGCCCTTCCGAAATAAAGACGCTTCGGATAAGCAAGACCGGATCAATAAAGGAGGTCAATCTCCTTGAGGAATAAGGGAAATAGTTTTAAGTCTGATTTACAATTAATAAACAAATAACTATAAATAACTAAAACCAGAAATAATGAGTAGTTCAAAAGTTCAGATGAGTAAATTAGTTCCGGTAATGCTCTCCTTTGTGATCATGGGATTTGTCGATATTATAGGAACTGCGACAAATCATATCCAGGAAGACTTTACTCTGGATGATTTTATTGTACAGTTTCTTCCTATGATGGTGCTGCTTTGGTTCTTTATCCTTGGAGTCCCGGCTGGTGTAATACAGGATAAGATAGGTAAGCGCAATATGCTCAATATTGGTATGGTATTGCAGGCCGTTGGTCTGGGCCTGCCATTTGTTCACTACTCCTTCGGGATGATGTTTGCATCCTTTATCCTGCTGGGTATTGGGAATACAATAATTCAGGTATCTGCAAATCCGTTACTGCAGGATGTTTCCCCTTCAGATAAGCTGGCCAGTTATATGAGTACCTCCCAGTTTGTGAAAGCCATCGTTTCTACTGGCGGACCTATTATCGCAACCTTCATGGCGACACAATTCGGCGACTGGAAACTGGTTTTTGCAGTTTATGGTATCACATCTTTACTAGGCGCTTTATGGTTATCAATGACACCTATTGTTGAATCGAAACCTGACCGCAAACCGGCGTCATTTGCCTCCTGCCTTGGATTGCTTAAAAACCGTTTTGTAGGTTTCATGGCTCTTTCCATCTTTCTGATTGTGGGAGCAGAAGTGGCAATCAATACAAATATTGTGAATGTTTTGGTTGGGAAATATGCAGGTGGACATGAATCGGTTGCTGAATTAGCTGCTTTACGAAAAACAGCTGCATATGGTATCAGCCTCTTTTTTCTTGGTGAAACGATTTCCCGTTTTCTTGGAGCGATTATCCTAAACTGGATTAAACCTCGTGTTTTCCTTGTGCTGATTTCTATTTTATCACTTATTGGGGTACTGGGTGTTTTTTCATCTCCAAGTATGACTGTTGCCTTTGCAGCAATCTTAATTATTGGATTGGGTGTTGGAAATATGTTCCCAATTATTTTCTCGTTGGCTTTAGATAAAATGCCACAACGTTCTAATGAGATTTCAGGCTTACTGATTATGTCTGTGTCTGGTGGTGCATTTATTCCGCTGATAATGGGATATGTTAGTAGTACATTTGGACCTCTCACCAGTATTTTTGTCGTAGGTGGTTGCATGCTTTATATCCTTTGGGTATCCTTCTTTGTAAGAAAGAGCCAGGCTGCTGCCTGATTATTTATTTAGTCAACGGGTGACTATTCAGGTTTTGTGCAGTCACCCGCTGACTTCGATACAAGTAATTATAAATCTGTTCGTTGAAACATATTTGTTGATTATTGGTAGGATGAACGATGTTCCAATCCGGTCGGAGTTGAATATTCAGTTTTTCATATCTCATCTGTAACTATGTGACTTCGCTGGGGTCATTCAATTTCGTATTAAATTTTTCAGCAAAATCCGTATGAAGGATTATTATAACGTCGATTTTCACCAAAGTCTATGAAAAAATATTTGTGCATAAATCTTTTATTCTGTCTGCTAACGGGCAATGCCAATGCCCAGGAAAGGCTAACTTCCAAATCTGAGATACCTATCCTTGCATGGTATAGTATTCCTGCTGAAGAGACTACAGTCGAGCGTTATCAGGAATTGAAAGATGCAGGAATAACCTACTCATTCAGTGGTTTTGCAGATGCCGCAGCGGTGCAAAAGGCCTTGGATGTTGCTGCAAAAGTGGGCGTCAAAATCGTCGTCTCCTGCCCGGAACTTAAATCAGATCCGGAAAAGACGGTCAGGCGGTTTATGAATCATCCTGCAATTGCGGGATATCACCTGATTGATGAACCTGCGATCGGGCAGTTTAAGGAACTCGGAGAATGGGCCAGAAAAATTCAGACCCTGGACAAGAACCATTATTGTTATGTGAACCTGTTTCCAAATATTGCTGATTCTTTTCAGCTTGGAACCAAAAACTACCTGGATTATGTGAGCGAATGTGTAAAACAGGTCCCTTTGCAATTCCTCTCTTTCGATTACTATCCTGTTCTCAAGGATCATGTTTCCAAAACCTGGTACCAGAACCTTGAACAAATTTCAGCTGAGGCCACAAAAGCGGGCAAGCCTTTCTGGGCCTTTGCGCTGACCACCAACTACGATGAAGACCACGTAACCCCTCAAACCCTGGCAGCAATGCGTCTGCAGGTATATAGCGATCTGGCTTACGGCGCACAGGGAATCCAATATTTCACCTATTGGTCGGCGACATCAACAGGTCCTTCCGGTGAAGATCAGCGGGGAGCTCCCCTTAGTGCAGCCGGTAAGCGAAGCGTTGTTTACGACCGTGTCAAACTGATGAGTCAGGAGATTAAGAATCTTTCCGGAGTTTTCATGGGAGCAAAGGTAATCAGTGTAAAACATACCGGAAAAGGAAAGATTCCGTTGGGAACCGCACGGTTGATTAACCTTCCTAAAGCCATCACTGTTTTGGAAACCAATGGTGCACCGGCTCTGGTTTCAGTTCTCGAAAATGGTGCCAATACCTTCGTGGTCATTGTCAATAAGGATTTCCTGAATCCGATTAATCTTACAGTTGCCGGTGATGAATCACTCAAAAAAGTGTTAAAAGATGGAACTGTTGTTCCTGCCCGCACTTATGAAAGTACGGTAGAACTGGATCCGGGAGATGTCTCCATTTTTTGTGTTTTAAAATAGAAATACTTAACAGATTCGCAATGAAAAGGAATATCAGATTCGGAACACTTGCATTGATCATGCTATTTTCTATAACCGGCCTGTTCGGAGCCGGTCCTGCCCCCATTGATTTTACAAGTTACGTGAATCCTTTTTTGGGCACAGATGAACATGGACACACCTTCCCGGGCGCGGCGCTCCCAGGCGGATTGGTTCAGCTCGGTCCGGATACCGATATAAAAGGTTGGGACTGGTGCTCGGGGTACCATTACAGCGACAACTCTATAATGGGCTTTAGCCATTTGCACCGGAGTGGTATGGGTGCGGGAGACTGGGGCGATATCCTGCTGATGCCTACCACCGGGCAACTCAAGGTGGAACCCGGAGCCAAAGAAAAACCCGGTGAAGGATACCGTTCAACCTTTTCTCATAAAGAAGAGGAAGCATCACCCGGTTATTATGCCGTAACCCTAAAAGATTACAGGATCAAAGCACAATTGACCCTTACAGAACGGGCTGGTTACCACCGTTATACCTTTCCAAAATCTGAAGCTGCCCATATACTGATAGATATGAACCACGGTATTGGCGATCATTGCACTGGCGCGGAGATTAAAATTGTGAATAATACGGAAATTGAAGGACACAGGGCTTCAAAAGGATTTGTGAAAAACCAAAACGTATACTTCTGTGCGAAGTTCAGTAAACCTTTTAAATCATTTGGAACCTGGGATAAGATGACAATTAAGGCAGGTTCAAAAGAGGATTCGGGAACCCAGGTGGGTGCTTACGTCGATTATGTGACCTCTGAAAACGAATCTGTCGAAGTTAAAGTAGGGATCTCTTATACCAGTATAGCGCAGGCACGTCTGAATCTCAATACCGAAATACCCCATTGGAATTTCTTCCGGATCAAAGAAGAGGCGAAAATCAAATGGAACAAAGCATTGTCAAAGATTGAAGTCGGGATGAATAAGAGAGATGCCGAGTCTTTTGGAAAACAAAAATTGGAATCCTTTTATTCCGCCCTTTATCATTCCCTTTTATTCCCGGCAACTTTCAGTGACGTAGACGGAAAGTACATGGGATTGGATAATGTGGTACATACTGCCAAAAACTTTACTTACCGCAGTGATTTTTCACTCTGGGATACCTTTCGGGCAGAGATGCCACTTCTGACTTTAATCGAACCGTCACGAAGCAACGACGGAATCAACACGATGATAGCCCAATACGATCAGGGTGGATGGTTGCCTACGCCGCAACAGTTTGGGAATAGCTATACCAATGACATGATCGGGGATCATCCGGTCAATGTTATCTTGGATGCATACCGTAAAGGGATCAGGAAATTTAATGTGGAGAAGGCCTATAAAGCGGTCCGGAAGAATGCAATGGAGACCCCGCCGTCAGACCATCATTCACGGGGTCGTGTGGGGTTGGAATATTACCTGAAATTAGGCTATATCCCTTACGACAAGGTCAGGGAATCTGTATCCCGGACACTGGAATATACCTACAATGACTGGTGTGTAGCACAGCTGGCAAAAGCACTGGGAAAAACAGCCGATTACGAAATATTTATGAAAAGGGCTTCCAATTATAAAAATGTTTACGATGCCTCTACCGGATTTGCACGTCCCAAAAACAGTGACGGTAATTGGCTTACCCCTTTTGACCCCAGATTAATCGGGAGCGGGGATAATCGTCATTATACAGAGGCCAACGCCTGGGAATATACCTGGTTTGTTCCACATGATGTGCAGGGCTTGATTAATCTGGAGGGTGGAAGAGAAACCTTCATCAAAAAATTGGACTCTCTTTTTACCATCAGTTCGTTTATTCCCGGTACAGTTTCGGATGCTACCGGACTTATTGGTCAGTATGCTCAGGGTAATGAACCAGGTCATCACACAATTTATCTCTATGACTATGCCGGTGCACCCTGGAAAACCCAACACAGGATCAGAAACGCGATGGACAGTTTGTATACAGCCGGTCCTGCAGGATTATGCGGCAACGAAGATATGGGACAAATGTCGGCATGGTACGTCCTGAGCGTTATGGGTTTCTATCCGGTTGCTCCCGGCCAGAATGTTTATACCATTGGAAGTCCTGAATTCAGTAAAGTCACGATACATCTGGATAAGGCGTATAATAATGCCAAAGTATTTATTATTCAGGCCAGGAATAATTCTCAAAAGAATAAATATATCCAATCTGCAACCTTGAATGGCAAACCCTTAAATAAATCGTGGTTCGACCATTCTGAAATCAGGAAAGGTGGGACGTTAATCTTTTGGATGGGTCCGGAACCAAATAAAAGCTGGGGTAGCGATGTGGCAGATGCCCCACCGTCAATGACAAAATAATCAATACTAGCTCCATCGGGGCGGAATATTGGTAGCCGGGGTAAACGACAAAGGAGTGCCGCCTCGGGTAAAGAACGAAAGGTGGTCAGACCGTTCGCGATGGAACGTTGAAAAAAGCGAATCCGTTTTTCGGACAGAATGGAAATAACTTTCAAAAAAGAGATTTTTTGGAAGATATTAAATATCCTAATATAGATATTACAATTTCCGGGCAACCGGATAACAACTGATAAAGAATGAGAAAAACTTTGCTGCTGTTTTCTGTATTACTGCTCTTTTTAACCCGAGTTAGTGCCCAGGAAAAATTACCATCCGTTAAACCTCTTCCCATTATGGCATGGGCAGGTATTCCCGATTCGGAAACCAACCTGGAGCGATTCAGAGAATTAAAGGAGATGGGGATCAATGTGAACCTTTCCAATTATCCCAGTGCCGATGCGATGCAAAAGGCGTTGGACCTGGCTCAGCAGGTTGGGATCAAAATGATCACCTCTTGTCCTGAATTGAAGAATGACCCTGAGAAAACCGTTAAACGGTTTATCAATCACCCCGCTCTGGCCGGATATTTTCTAAGGGATGAACCGGTCCGTAAAGATTTTGCGGAACTTGGGGAGTGGGCCAGAAAGATAGCTTCAGCTGATAACAAACATTTCTGTTTTGTCAACCTGATATCTGCCATAAACACGACTAAAACGGAAGCTCTTGGAACCTCTTCCTATGCCGAATATATCAGCACTTTCTCAAAGGAAGTTCCGGTTCAGCTCCTTTCCTTCGATTTTTATCCGATCCTTACCGTAGGTATTCACGAAAGCTGGTATGATGGGTTGGAGGTCTTCTCCGCTGAAGCGAAAAAGCTGGACAAACCTTTCTGGGCATTCGCACTGGCCAGCTCCTATAATAGTTTGCATCCTGTCCCCACATTGCCTGCACTCCGGCTTCAGTTGTACAGCAATCTGGCGTATGGAGCTCAGGGCCTGGAATACTGGGCCTACTGGATGTCCGTTGGTTTGCATTGCGCTCCCATTGGATTGGATGGCAGACGGACCGTGGTTTATGACCGGATAAAAACAGTAAACAATGAGATTCAGAATCTGGCAGGAGTATTTGTTGGGGCCAAAGTATTGTCTGTCAGACATACAGGTGTTGTGACACCAAAGGGAACCTCTCAGCTAAGCTCTTTGCCATCAGCCATAAGGGTCTTTGAAACAGAAGGTAATGGCGCAGTTGTCTCAATCCTTGAGAATGGTCCGAATACTTTCTTTATGGTGGTTAACCGCGATCTCAAAAATAATCTGCCCATGATAATTCTGGGCGATGAGTCGTTGAAAAGGGTACTCAAAGATGGTTCAATAGTGAAGGCATCCACCTATGCCAGCACGACAGAAATTGAGCCGGGAGACATTGCAATCTATCTGTATCCCACTAAAAAGTAAAATGATGAAGAAAATTGTATTATATATCATTCTTGCCATTGCGGTTGCGGGTAATGCAAAGTCTCAGGAAAAACTGAAATCAACAGGTATTATACCGGTAATGTCATGGGGTGGAATTGCCCAGTCAGAAGTTTCTGTCGAAAGCTATAAAAAGCTTAAAGATGTTGGGGTGAACATTGATATCGCATTCTTTTCAGGAGCGGATGCAATTGCTGCTGCTCTCGATGCTGCGGGCAAGGCCGGAGTTAAACTGATGATCACTTGTCCGGAATTAAAGACCGATCCTGAGAAAACAGCCAATCGCTTTAAGAATCACCCGGCACTTGAAGGCTATTTCCTCTCTGATGAGCCTTTTAAAGTACAGTTTCAGGAGTTGGCTGACTGGCAGAAACGGATAAAAACAGCAGACGAAAAACATTACTGCTTCGTAAACCTCCTTCCCAATATTAATTCAAACCAAAGCAAATTCGGAACAAAAGATTACAAGGAATATATTGACACTTTTGATCAGCTATTTCCTGCCCCATATCTTTCGTTTGATTTTTATCCGGTTGTGGACGGTGGTGTGCACCCAAGATGGTATGAGAATCTGGAATTTTTTGCCAATAAATACCGAACGGAAGGGAGACCTTTCCGGGCTTTTGCCCTTTCAACCTCCTACCTGGCCTACTCCAATGATGCAGTCCAGCCCTCTTTAAACGATTTTTACCAGCTTTACGATACCTATAAACCTGAAAAAACCTTTGTTCACGATATTCCAACCCTGGCAGCTTTGAGGTTGCAGATCTACGCAGATCTGGCATACGGGGCCCAGGGGATCGAATACTGGAGCTTCAGGGGCTTTGGCTCACCGCTAGATGCGCAGGGCAAGCGAACGGTGGTTTACGACCGGCTGCAAAGGGTAAGCAATGAAATTCAGCAGCTTTCCGGCGTTTTCTTAGGGGCAAAGGTTATTTCCGTGGCCCAAACCGGTTTGGAAATTCCCGTCGGAACAAAACAGCTTTCAAAGCTGCCTGCACCTGTCAGACTTCTTGAAACAACAGGTGAAGGTGCTGTGGTTTCAGTTCTAGAAAATGGGGCGAATAGCTTTGTGGTAATTGTCAACCGGGATTTTAAAAATACCATGAAACTGATCATTTCAACCGATGATTCGGTAAAAAAAGTGCTTAAAGACGGAACATTGATTCCTGCCACTGATTATGCAAATGCAACAGAGGTGGAACCGGGAGACGTGGCGATTTATATGTTTCCAACACCAGGCAAAATTGTAAAATGATGAATGCTAGACTATGAATTCAAAATGCAAGGTGTAAAATGCAAAGTGCAAACCCTGGAAGGGTTGAATTTTAATGACCCCGGGTAAGGAGGAACGACGCAATCCGGGGTAAATGGGGGTACAAAGTGCGGCGAATCTGCCAATCTAAATTGAAATAAAACGGATCCATTCGCCGCAAACCGGAAATGGTTCAACAGGGAGTGATGACCATAAAATATTGAAAATTTAATAATATATAAATAAAATTTAAATGAAAAAAGAACAACTACAAAAAATCCTGCAGGATATTAATGGGGTTAAGATTGCCGTCATTGGCGATTTCTGTCTCGATGCCTATTGGTTTATTGATGAAGCGATGAGTGAAATCTCGGTTGAAACCAACCAGGCAACCCGACCGGTAAGGACCCAAAAGTATTCCCTGGGAGGTGCCGGAAATGTAACCAACAACCTGGCAGCAATGAATATCAAAGATATCCGTGCTTTTGGGGTGATCGGAACCGATCCTTTCGGTGCAGAAATGGTCCGGGTAATGAAAGCCACCGGAATCGATCCGCGCAATTTGCTGGTCCAGGAAGATAACTGGTACACTCACGCTTATGCCAAACCCTATATTGATGACAAGGAATTGAACAGGGTCGACTTTGGAAACTACAATAAACTGTCAAAAGAGACAGCCGACCGCCTGATCGCAAACCTGATTAAGGAGATTCCTGAAGTTGATATTGTCATTATTAATCAACAGGTACCTTCAGGGATTCATATCGATTATTTTAAAAAGAGACTTGTTGAGGTAATTGCTCAGTTTCCAGGTAAAACTTTCATCGTTGATAGCCGTAACTTCAATGACTTTTATTCGGGTGCCATCCGGAAAATGAATGATACCGAGGCCGCGCGGTTATGCGGGATGGATAAGAAGCCTGATGAGGTAGTCCTTTATTCCGAAATAGTGGCTTCTGCCAAAGAGTTATTCCAGCGGTACCAGAAACCGCTCTTTATTACGCGGGGAAGCAAAGGTTCGCTTACTATCGACAGCAACGGAATTTCGGAGATACCGGGTCTGATGATCCTTTCAAAAGTAGATACTGTAGGTGCGGGAGACAGCTATCTTGCAGGTGCGGCATCTTCACTGGCTGCCGGTTACTCGATGAATATAGCTGCTCAGGTTGGCTCATTTGTTTCCGGTGTTACGGTGCAGAAATTATTCCAGTGCGGTACGGCAACTCCTGAAGAGATCCTGGCAATTGGAGTCGATCCAGATTATATTTTTGCCTCCGAGCTCGCCGAGGATACACGTCATGCCAAATATCTGGAAGGAACCGAAATTGAAATAGTAAACAAATGGGAACATAAACCACAGATCGAACATGCCATTTTTGACCATGACGGAACAATCTCTACCCTTCGTGAGGGTTGGGAACTGATTATGGGTCCGATGATGATCAAGGCAATTCTGGGTGATAAATACCTGGATGCCGATGAAACTTTATATCAGAAGGTAAAAGAACGTTCAGACGAGTTTATCGACAAAACCACAGGTATCCAGACTCTCGTCCAAATGAAGGGACTTATTGAGCTGATCCGCGAATTTGGCTGTGTTCCTGAAGATCAGATTCTTGATGAGTTTGGATATAAGCAGATCTACAACGATGAATTGCTGATCATGGTTAAAGTCAGGGAAGAAAAATTTGCAAAAGGAGAACTCGCACTGGAAGATTTTACCATGAAAAATTCAGTGGCTTTCCTCCGGAAACTTCATGATGCCGGGGTTAAACTCTATCTGGCCAGTGGTACTGATGAGGTAGATGTGAAAAGCGAGGCGCGTGTGTTGGGTTATGATCACCTGTTTGAAGGGAGAATCTACGGCGCAGTGGGTGATATCAACAAAGAAGCTAAAAAGCTTGTGCTTGACCGAATCCTGGACTCAATAGGCGAATCTGCCCTGGGCAAAGTGGTTACATTCGGAGATGGCCCTGTTGAAATGCGTGAAACCAATAAGCGGGGAGGAGTCTCCGTCGGAATAGCCAGTAACGAATTGCGCCGTTACGGGTTGAACGAAAATAAACGGACCAGGCTGATAAAGGCTGGGGCTGATGTGATTATCCCCGATTTTTCGCAGATGTCCGCTTTATTGGATTTGTTAAACATTAAATCTTAAGATATGCCATACCCAAAACTGGACCGGGATCGACTGTCAATCAAAAAATTAGCCGACCGGAAAAACAAGGTTTATATTGAAAAGGACCATGTTCCCGTTACTCAGAAACCGGCCCATCTTTCAGAATTGGGACAGAAGCTGATCGAAAAAACCGCCGGCCGAATCCGATTGGCCCGGGATGGGCAACGGTCACGTATGCTTACCTTTGGCGCCCATACCATTAAAAACGGTATGGCACCTACGCTGATCGCCTTAATGGAGGAGGGTTGGGTTACCCATCTATCCACGAATGGCGCCGGAATTATCCACGACTGGGAGTTTGCCTTCCAGGGGAAATCGAGCGAGGATGTGCGTGAAAATGTGGAACTCGGACAGTTCGGAATCTGGGACCACACCGGTTTCAATATCAACCTGGCACTCATTGTGGGAGCTTACGAAGGATTGGGATATGGCGAATCGGTCGGAAAAATGATCTCCCTCGAAGGATTGCAGATTCCTGAAATCTCTGCTTTACAGGAGAAGGTCATCGCAAACATCAAGACCAATGCCGATCATGCCGCTGCTGCAGCAGACCTTGCCGGAGTGATTCAGAAATTCAGTCTGACGGCCGGGTTCCTAAAAATACCCCATCCTTTCAAAAAATATTCGGTTCAGGCCCGGGCCTTTGAATTGGGAATTCCATTTACCGGACACCCCATGTTTGGACATGACATCATCTATAACCATCCGATGAACCACGGGGCTGCCATTGGCCGGGTTGCCCAGAACGACTTCCTCAGTTTTGCAAAAAGTGTGAGTAACCTCGATTATGGCGTTTATATGTCAATCGGATCAGCAGTCATGTCGCCGATGATCTTTGAAAAGGCACTTTCGATGTCACAAAACCTGATCATCCAGGAAAATGGCCATATCGACAACCACTATATGCTGATTGTGGACCTTGCCAAATCTGACTGGGACTGGAATAAAGATGGAGAACCGCCAATGGATAATCCGGCTTATTACCTCAGGTATTGCAAAACCTTCAACCGGATGGGTGGGGAGATGCATTATCTGACTGCCGATAATCGCGATTTTTTACTTGCGATCTATCAGAAGCTGAATGAAAAGTGAAGGAGTTGCTCTGAGAGTGAGAGATGGAGAGACAGAAGGAAATTGCATGATTTACCCTGAAAGGGTTTAATAATAATAACCGTCGGTGGGCCTGCGAAGGAGGATTAACCCACGGTAAATGAACGAACAGGTCAACGGCGCAATCAGACGGATCGAACAAGAGTAAACGCCTTTTGCGCCGGAAAGAGCGAATGATTGAGAGAGAAAAAAACTAAAAAATAGAATCATACCATGAACAAGAACGAAATTCTTGAACTAAAGCAGGAAGCTGAAAATCATCTGATTAACGAGCTTCTCCCTTTTTGGACTACCCGGATGAAAGACAGTGTCTACGGGGGGTATATCACCCATTTTGATCAGGATGGAAACGATACCGGTGAAGATGAAAAATCCCTGATTGCCCAAACCCGTTGCCTTTTTACCATCTCTTCAGCCCATCGTGCAGGTTACGGCGGCGGAGCTTATGCCGATCTTGCAAAACATGGTGCTGACTTTCTGATTGATAACATGTGGGATAAGGAATACGGTGGCTTCTTTTGGATGATGGACCGCAAAGGGAATGTGAAGATTGATCAGAAAATCATCTACGGTCATAGTTTCGCAATCTATTCGCTGAGCGAATATACCCTGGCCACAGGCGATCCGCGTGGAATCGAATATGCGGAAAAGGTTTTTGACCTACTGCAAAAATATTGTGCAGACACAAGGTATGGCGGTTACTGGGAGATGTTTCACCGGAACTGGACATTGTGTGGACCTGGTAGCCAGGGCGGAGACCGAAAAACGCTCGATGTCCATATGCACCTGATGGAGGCCTACACCACACTTTTTGAATGTACAGGCAAGGATGTTCATCGCCGGAAATTACTCGAAGATATCGACCTGCTGATCAACAAGATCATTCACCCTGTTCATAAAACTGGAATCCCGCAATTCTATAAGGATTGGACCGTTGCACCTCAAATCAAATTTGATATCATCTGGGGTTGGGACCGGTTCTCGGAGGAGGGGCAAAAGGGAAATGCAACCGACAATACCTGTTACGGACATAATGCTGAATTTGCCCACCTTTTGATTCATGCCCTGAGGATATTGAAAATAGACCCAAAATCCTACTCTGATTTGTTCCGGATCATCTTTAATCATACGGTCGACAACGGTATTGACTGGGAATTTGGAGGTGTCTTTGTGGAAGGTCCCCATTCTGGCGGGGTTTACGACAAGGAAAAGGAATTCTGGCAACAGGCAGAGGTATTGATAGGACTTCTCGATGCTGTTTTGATGTTTGATGATGTGAAATACTGGGATGCCTACAAAAATGTTCACCGGTTCGTACTGGACAAGGTGGTAAACAAAAGTGTGGGAGAGTGGTATCCACTGCTTTCACGTCGCGGTGAACCAATCTGGACACACATGGGTCACTCCTGGAAGATCAACTACCATACCGTCAGGGCAATGATTCAGAGTATTATCCGGTTGGAGAAAATAGCTGTCGGAATAAACTAAAACTAACTGATATACGATGAACTTATCACTAACTATTCTTGACTGGATTGTATTGACCCTGGTCGTAGGTGGCAGCCTCTCCTTTGGTTTATATATGGCCTATCTCAAAAAAGCGGGACAAAACAGTTCCAATTTTTTTCTGGGTGGAAGGGCAATGAAATGGCCGATTGTGGGCGCTTCGATGTTTGCTACAAATATTGGGGCAGAGCACCTGGTCGGATTGTCAGGTGACTCGTACCGGTACGGCCTCTCAGCCGGATCTGTTGAATTAACCTGTGCAATTACGCTGGGTTTTGCCTGTGCAGTATTGTATCCCTACTATATTAAGAACAAAATCTTTACGATCCCTGAATTTTTGGAGTTGCGGTATAACCGTCGCGCAAGAACCCTGTTTTCAGGATTAATGCTGGTTATCAGCATCATGACCAAACTTGCCTTCACCCTTTTTGCCGGTGCACTGGTTCTGAACAGTATCCTGGGATGGAATGTAATGACAACGGTAATTATCGTCGGGATGTGCGTGGCACTCTTCACAATGTTAGGCGGATTTACTGCAGTGGCTTATACCGATGTTATTCAGGTTGTGATCATGCTTGGCGGAACTTCTATTATGCTATTTATAGGCCTCGACAAAGTTGGCGGATGGCATGGTCTGATGACCAAAGTACCCGACATGGTATCAATTGCCAAGCCATATGACGATCCAGTCTACCCGTTCTGGGGGATTCTGGCTACCGCATTTTATGCCGGGATCTTCTATTGGGGAATTGACCAGGTCAATGTCCAGCGTGGACTCGCAGCGCAGGATATTCACCATGCAAGATGGGGAGCCATGTTTGCCATATTGCTGAAACTGACCCCTATCTTTATATTTGCACTACCGGGAGTTATCGCATATGCCTTATTCCCCGACGTGTTGCATGGTGAGGCTACCAAGCAGACTTTTGTCCTGTTATTGAATAAACTTCTTCCCACCGGATTGAGGGGATTGCTCCTGGCTTCCTTGATGGCGGCTTTGGTATCGTCTACCATTGCTGTACTGAATTCTGTTTCCACGCTTGTCGTGCGCGATTTTCTTCTGGAGTTCCGTCCAAATGTCCCTGAAAAGAAACAGGTCAGGTTTGGTCGTTTTGTGATCATGATCGTGGCTGTTTTTGGAATGGGCGCAGCATGGCTGGTTTACAAAAACGAAGAGGGGTTATATAAGTATTTGCAAACCATCTCAGCCTATCTCGTCATTCCGGTTTTTCCGGCAATCTTCTTTGGCATTGTCAGCAAGAAGGTGACCCTCAAAGGCGCTGCGGTTTCTGTAGTGGTAGGAATTCTGCTGGCTACAATTTTTGTGATAGATCAATTGGTCGGACCTGTAACAGGAAAAGAGCTGTTTCCGATGCTTCATTATAAACTGACGCTAAATTTCGGCTATCGCGGACTCTGGGCTGAGATGCTGATCACCGCGGTATTATTTGCAGTCTCAGCGTTTACCGAAAAAACGGCACCGGAAAAGCTTGCCAAGACGACCATTAATTACTCGAAAGGAGTTCCAAAGTTTGAAGGGATCACCGATTGGAGATTGCATTGGGGCATTCTGGCATCCATTACGTTATTCCTGTATATCTGGCTAAGTTGATTGGTCTGATTCTCAGATAACCTGTTAACAATCTAAGAAGTATTATAACAAATTTCTAATTTTTAAAACATGAAAAAAACTTCTGTATTATTATTCATCGCATTAATGATCGGATTCTCCGGACTGGTTGAAGCAAAACCTAAATGGATCTCTTTGTTCGACGGAAAAGATTTGAATGGCTGGTTTGCCCGGGGAAAAGCCACTTGGTATGTAAAGGATGGTATCCTGGTTGGAGAAGGTGGTATGGGACATATTTATACAGACGCCGTTTGTACCGATTTTGAGGCAAGAGGTACTTTCCGGATCACAGAACAAGGTTCCAAAGCCAACAGTGGCTTTTATTTCAGGGCGAATCCACCCCAAGACAAACCCGATGGTTTCCCGAATGGCTACGAGGCACAGATCTGCAATACTACGGATGCCTATACCGGATGGTTATGGAAACCGGGAAAACCGACAGGCAAGGCAACCGAGTTGTTAACTAAAGATGGTGAATGGTTCAACTATCATATCAAGGCAGATTCCCAATCCAGCCCATTTAATTTTTTTTCGCCTCCATCGATTAGTCCTAAGATATGATCATTCCCGTAAGAGACATTCACCAGCGGAAGGGTCCTTGGGCGGTAATAACCATGTGGATCTGAGCTTGTAACCACAACATCATATTTATCCTTCAGCACACTGGCCATCGCAGGAGACCACTGCATCTCCTGTCCGAAAAATACCCGTGACCGTTTCATCCCATGATCTGCCAGAATCTGATCCGACAGCTCGATCGATTTCTGAAGGTCAATGGCCGGATAAGCAATAAAGAACTCATCGGAATAATGGGCAACGAC
>Ga0364880_10190_pt1 | contig 33468 bp, 30 predicted proteins | sample ExccelJu500001D3_5_FD_206927 | JGI IMG/M metagenome (GOLD analysis project Ga0364880, IMG submission 206927) | Enriched cells from Trout Bog Lake Hypolimnion, Wisconsin, USA - BchlTB.July30.5000.01.D3 | ecosystem: Environmental > Aquatic > Freshwater > Lake > Hypolimnion/Profundal zone | place... | reverse complement strand
CGCTCCAGCCAGCCGCCCCACAAAGCAGCGGATGAGCCGAGTAAAACAAAAAACATGGTGTACATCCAACCTAAGGTGGATATTTGCCAGTCACAAGAAGTGGTAAAAAGTTGAGCAAAAAAGCCGACATCAGCACCACACTTAATCGCTTCGGTACCTCCTAGAGATACTCCCAAGGCTTTGGATAATGGCAACCAAAATACTGAAAATCCATAAGCCATACCGATACATAAGTGGATTGCTAGAGCTGCTGGTGGAACAAGCCAACGATTAAAACCTGGGCCTGCTATTGTTCTTTCTTTATCTAATATATGAAACATCGCCTCTCCTTTATCTTTCTTTTTTTAACCACCGTTACAACTAAACTTCTTTTTAGAGATTTATAAGGAATGACTCTATCACCTTCAATATAAAAATTCCGACTTAGGGGGCTGGGAAATGGTCTTATTGATCTATAGCTGAATTTAAGAGCGTAAAATTAGGTTAAACCCCTAGCTTAATAAAGCCATTAGAGTCTCCATACATGAAAGCCACTTTTTTGAATTTGACTGGAATCAAATGTACCGTGCAAATCAAAAAAACATCCACCCAGGGTTAACTTTGAGAGCAGCTCATGAAGTGGTTTGGATAAAAACTCGTTGTGCGGAACAGCCACAAGGATCGCATGCGACACGGGCAATTCTTCCCAGCTTGACATGGTAATGCCATACCGCTGCTTAGCATCAGAAGGGGTAGCTAATGGATCGCAAACAAAGACTTCGATATTTCGCTCCTTTAGGCAATTAATGACATCAACTATTTTAGAGTTACTAAGATCTTGAATATTTTCCTTAAAAGATAACCCTAAAATACTTACCCTAGCCAGATTAATATCAACGCCAGCGGAGATTAGCTGCTGAACTACCTGAAGAGCAATAAATTGTGACATTGCTTCGTTGGTTTTCCGTGCCGAAGAAATCAACCCTGGGTGGTAACCCAACTGCTCCGCTTTGCTCTGCAAATAATACGGGACAACACCAATGCAATGACCACCAACCAAGCCTGGATAGGCTGGAATAAAGTTCCATTTTATTGAGGCTGCCTCAATCACCTCATGAGTATCAATATTAACTAAATGGCAAATAATTGCCAATTCATTCATGAGGGCAATATTCACGTCGCGCTGGGTATTCTCGATTACCTTTGAAGTTTCGGCTACTTTAATACAAGATGCGCGATGAACTCCAGCATGAATAATTAAAGCATATAAAGCGGCTACTTTATCAAGCGTATTTGCATCATCACCAGAAACGATTTTGACGATACTCGATAGCACGTGACGAGAGTCACCGGGATTAACACGCTCTGGAGAGTACCCAACATGAAAATCTTTTTTCCAAACCATTTTGGATGCTGACTCTAATTCAGGTATACAAAGCTCTTCTGTGGCCCCTGGATAAACGGTAGATTCATAAATAACAATAGCGCCCGATTTCATATTCTGACCAACGAGCTTGCTAGCCTCAATGAGCGGACCAAAATCTGGATGATGCAATTTATTCACTAAGGTGGGGACGGCAATAATAATGTAATCTGCATTTTTTAAATCCGATGGATTATTTGTAAATACAAGATTTTTAGCCAAGAGAAGGTCCTTGGGTGATATTTCATCCCCAGGCAATCTATTTTTCTTTAGAAGCTCAATCTTTGAAGCAGATATATCAAACCCAATAGTAGGCAATATTTTTCCGAACTCAACAGCAAGTGGAATTCCCACATAACCAAGTCCAATAATTGCAATGACCAGAGGGTCAGCCTCCCTTGATAATGGCATACCCATCCCTATGACTTAAATCCAACACGCTGCAAAGAAGTGCGAGAGGTGTCATTTAAAACAAGAAGTTGGAAGATGCCAACTAATCTACTGAACATATGTATTTGGTGGTAGCCGAAATGATCAGTAAAGGCAGCGATAATTAAACGCATTAGATTGCTCATTTTTTCTTCACGCAATCTTGTTTTTTCCTGTAGTAATAATGCAAATACCGAAGTTAATGACCCCATTAATATTCCAAAGACAAATAGAAGACCAATGTCCGCCAAAGTGGCCAATCCAAAAAAGTACGCAATCGGGGCTAGCAAAATGACGCCAATCTCAATAACGGGAGATAAAACCTCAAATAAGAAAAAATAAGGAAAGCCAAAAATTCCAACCATTCCGTACCTTGGATTTATGGCCATATCTCGATTCCAGATCAAAGACTGTAGGATTGTTCTTTGCCAGAAATTACGCTGGATATTAAAAGACTTTATAGTCTCTGGAACTTCTGTATAGCAACCGGGATCTGGAACAAAAGCAATACTCAAATCGCCTTCGTTTTTGTGTTCATATACATAACGCTGAAGAGTAACGGTTAATTCAAAATCATCAATGAGAGCCTTAGTATTTGCGCCTCCGACTTTTATAAATATGTCCTTCTTTACAAAAGTAAAGGCACCCGGCATGCATAACAAGCAACCAATTTTTGATAATCCAGCCCGAGACCATTGAAAGGACCTCAAGTATTCAATCACCTGAAACAAAGGTAGCAATTTATCAGGTAAGCCACGTGAAATAATTTCACCATCCTTAACAACTAAACCATTTGATGGCTTAACAATTCCCGTGGCTGCAATTACATGTCGATTTAACAAGAAAGGTCTAGCCATATACAGCAGCGCATTTTTATCTACAACACAGTCTGCATCTATTTCACAAACTATAGGGTAGCGCGAAAGATTCACCCCGCAATTAATTGCATCAGCACGACCCCCATTTTCTTTATCAATAACAATTAGATTGGTATGAGTATGGGATCTATATATTTTCCTAATAAGCTGGGTCTCAAAATGCTTCTTGAAACTTTGCTGAATGGGGAAAAGCTCAAATTTATCAAACAATAGCTGAAGAGTTTGATCTGTCGATCCATCATTAACAATAATTACCTCATGCTGTGGATAATGCAGATTCAGCATATTTAATGCAGCATTAATAATTAACTTTTCCTCGTTATAGGCAGGAATCGTAATGGATATAGGCATAGACAACGGAGACTCACTAATACGCTTAAATTCACCAAACTGAATTCCTTGGTGATAACTACGCTGTCCGAGCGCCCCTAAAGTAATAAAGAAGAAATAAAAACAGTGAAGGACAATAAAGTAAATAAATGCGGCCATTAGCAACATATGAATTACTACAGCTGGGGTAATATTCATTGCGAAACCTTTTTTTCATCAAGAACTAACTTGCTAATATCGCGAGCAAACCGATCATTACCATCCAAAGATGTCAGCAATGCATTGGTGCCCGATTGACCCATTCCATATAGCGCATTAGCAGCATTAAAACGCACCCACCAAGTAGCATCGCTAAGCGCATGAATTAACTCAGGAATACTTAATTGATCTTTGATTTGTCCTAAAGCAATCGCACTGGCAGATCTCAACTCCCACTGAGATGATTTTATTAGGATAATTAATGGTGCAACTACATCTTTACCGCCAATTAAACCCAAAGACTTAGCACATTGAATTTGCACCTCCAGAGAATCCGATGATAGATGTTCTAGAATGATGGGAACTGATGCAGGATCCTTTTGAGTTCCCAGCACAGCAATCGCAATAACCCTCGCCGCAGGAATAGTCTCTTCAGATTGTAAATAAGTAATTAACGGGCTAACTGATGCAGGCCCCATAGCATTAATTGCCTCAATAACACGAGTAATGGGCCAATCCCCCTCAAGAGCCAAATTATCAATAATTGACTTGATTGCACGAGTGGCCTTTATTACCCCCAATGACCGCGCTACGGCTAACCGCACCTCTAATGCTTTATCTTTCAAGGAATTAATTAAAGGCTCTTCAATTCGATCCTTTTGCATAATATATGGCAATACAGTGGCAGCCTTTAGACGCTCAGCATCGTTCCTACTTAAAAGCATTCTTAACTGATGCACCTGCATCTCTTCAAGACCTAAATCCTCAAGCATATCGATGAGCCTTGACCGCTCGCGATCATCAAAGCCCACGGCAATTTGAATAATCACTCCAATTAATACCTCACTATCATTTGGCAGTACTTTTTTTAAAGCCAGTAAATCATCTTTATTGTCCAAATATCGCAAAATATTATTTTTAAGAATTAAGTTTATTTTTTGATATTTAGATTCTTTACGATGCGATATTTCGCTCAGCGCAATGATAGAAAGCGAGGCTATAACCGCTACAATAAATAGAAAGATTACCGCATAGGCAATGAGAAAAATTATATTCACGAGATCCCCTTCGCAATATTAATTAGGTAATCCAATGTATCTTCCAATCTCCCTCTTGGCTTGAACCCAGTTAAGTCCATAAGCTTCGATAGAACTGGCCTTCTATGGAAGATGTCCTCAAATTCAACTCCATACGCTTCTAGATACGGAATAAATTGAATTTCAGATCGACTACCAGTCTGTTTTTTTATTAAATTTGCTAACTGCAGGATGGATATTTCATAATCATTTCCTACATTGACAACTTCACCACTAGCCGCCACAGTAGAAGCGAGCAAATCGAGGGCTCGCACAGTATCTCGGACATCACAAAAAGACCGTGTTTGGGACCCATCGCCGTAAATCGTTATCGGCTCGTTATGAAGCGCTTGACTAATAAATTGGGGGACAACCCAACCGTATTTCCCTGTTTGATTAGGGCCTATCGTGTTAAATAATCTGGCAATAACTGTCTTTACGCCATTACTCTGTTCAAATGCCCCAGCCAAATACTCGTCTGCAAGCTTGGTTACTGCATAACACCAACGTAAACTCTTGCTTTGTTTAAAAATAATGTCGTCTGTTTCACGAAAGCTCACCTGAGGATTAAACCCATAAACCTCAGATGTAGATGCCAATAAAACCTGAGTGCTTGGTTTTATTTTGGCAATTGCTTGATATAGCCTTTCTGTTCCCGTGATATTGGTATACATCACACCCCTTGGGTTCGCTAATACTTTTTTGACTCCTACTATCGCAGCCATATGGTAAATCCGATCAGACCATTCCACGACTTTATCTAAATCGCTCCATGTGGTGATATCTGCCTGAGTAAACTCAAGGTGTCCGCTATTACGCATATCCGTTATATTTGTTAGTGACCCACTAGATAGATCATCAACAACGTAAACAGCGTCCCCAATACCCACGTGATAATTTGCAAGATTAGAGCCGATAAATCCAGCACCACCCGTAATTAATATATTCACTTGAAGATAGCCTTTAATTTATATTGGTTTAACTTTGCAAATATCATTTTTTAGAAATTTAATCGCACGCCAATTTGTCCACCGTTACGCTGGTAATATGAGCCTTCTTTTCCATGCCACAAAGCGGAAGTAATACCGAAATCTTTGGTGATCCAATAGAGAGAGTCGATCTGCACATAATTAAATTGAATTACTGCAAGTTGATTCAGGCCAACGACGGTTGGCTCTATCCCTTGTGCAAAAGTTACGCCAAGACGATTGTTGGACTCCCCCACCCATTGCGCCTGCACCTTTGATGCATAAGAACCCTGCTGCCTATTAATGCTTGAGATAGAACCAACATAGGCAAATCTAAAGTTACTAATGTATTTTTCTAAACCTAAGTTATAGGCATTGGTTGATGCATTCGAATAAAAGGATGAGAATTGATTTTGATTGGCTCCGAATATATAACCAAAATTCTCAGGAAGCCTACCATCCCATTCCGCCCCAACGGTGTTTTGAGGTAAAAAATGACCATTTGGCGAATAGCCGCCATTGATATTTAAAATTCCGTAAGAAAAAGGGTAGGCATATGTCAGATTAATATCCTGATCTGACTGGCTGTAGCGGTTTGCATTTTGCAACTGGACATTGACTAAGCCCTTTTCATGAAGGGGCATAAATAGGTTTAGATACTCACTATTCCAGTTGGCATAATTATTTGTCAAGCTATCAAAGCTATAACCAGCCTCAATATAGGATGAGCCATCAAAAACACTGGGCCTATTAAACGTTAACTCCTCAAAGCTATTAACATTGGTTTCAAGAATAGGCTCCTGCTGCGAAAAAGCCTTTGGAGTGAACGCAAAGCACCAAAGAACCGCAACCAATATCAATCGTCTATATGCATGAAATTGATTTATGGAAAGCCACATTTTGATTGTCGACATATGCAGTTCCGACCCCTTCTTTCTAAGACCTCTCGATTGCATATTCACACTTACATATGCTTCATTTTTAGGCATTACATTTTATTAACAAATACAAATAACTGTTATGTATTATATAAATAATAACTATAAGCCGCAATGAATCAGATATTTTTTAATCTTTATTTTGAAAATCAAAAGTAACCGTAGATTTACGGTCGAAAGTCAGTCTTTCTTAAGTCTATACGGAAGAAATTACCAGTTAGGCGACTATCCTTCGATAGCCCGTAAAAATACAATAGACTAAACTGGGTCTATATGAGTCATTACATTAAGGACCGGCAAGGTAGTAGTCACCTTTTTTGCAGCAGTAAAGGCAATATCATGACCAACTTGTACGGTAGCATTAGCATCTACTTCAATATGAACATCTACCAAAATCATATCGCCCATCTTGCGGGTTCTCAGATCATGACAACCTTTTACGCCATCGGTCGATAAAATGACCTCGATGATTTTCTCATTCTCCTCTTTGGATACTGCCCGGTCCATGAGGTCATGCAGCGCATCCCAACTAAATGTCCAGCCAGTTCTAGAAACCATCAAACCTACAATTAAGGCGCCAACAGAATCTAATACTGGGTAACCAAACAAAGCCCCAACAATACCTACCGATACAACCAAAGAGGATGCAGCATCAGATCTCGCATGCCAAGCATTGGCTACCAACATGCTAGAGCGAACTCGCTCTGCTACCGCTAGCATATATCTAAACAGTAGCTCTTTAACCACTAAAGCGCCCAGCGCAACATAGAGGGCAACCATCTGAATCTGACCCACAGAGATCGGGTTGATTATTTTATTTCCAGCCGTCCAAAGCATGCCAAGACCCACCACAAGCAGAGAAACGCCTAAAAATAAAGAGGCAGCAGTTTCATACCGTTGATGCCCATAGTGATGGTCATCATCCGCATCTTTACCGCTGTGGTGATTGGCAAATAAAACCACAAAATCAGCCACCAAATCAGTAAGGGAGTGAATACCGTCAGCAATCAAACCCTGTGAGCCTGAAAAAAATCCAGTAGATATTTGACCTGTTGTTAAACATAAATTAACAACCACGCTAACTAGAGTACTTTTTTTAGCTGCATGCTGTTTTTCTTTGGAATCCAGTTCCGGATTTTCAATAAGATCGTCCATCAGATAACTTTACAATCGACCAGAAGAATAAGAATGACAGTGCACATATTAATAGCTCGACATGGATGAGATTTAAATGAGTTGCTTTTTTCTAAGGTTCGCAAGGCGATTATTTAGGCTTTTCAGAGTCAGGAGATTATATTTTTCTCCTTCAACCCAGTTACTGCCCTTCCACTCAATACCCTCTTCGGTCACATTTGCAAAAGGATCTCTACCTTCATTGGCATAACCCTCCAGTATCGCCATCAATGCCAATCGATCATCAGATCCATTGGCATCTTTAAGCGCATCCAATATAGGCTTAGTAATCGTATCTTTGTAAGTAACCTTTGAGTCTGGGTGCTTGGGGCTAGCTGGCGATTCAAATATATACTCGTGAGGCCATTCAAATACATTTCTAGCAGAATTTTTTACAGCTTCTGGACTCACTGTATTGGCCGAAATATTCTTTGGGTCGCTCGGTAGATTCAACCCTAATATCCAAGCTTCATATTCTGCAATACGGCTGTAGCGCTTTTCTTCACTATCCCGCTTTTGCTCTTCTTGAGATAGCAGTAAAGTAACCCACGCCCAGGAAATATCTTTAGCTGTAGCGAATTCTTGACCCAGTATGTCACTTGCTTTTTTGAGAATTGCTTTCGATGTGAGCTTTTTCATAGAGTTCTTTCTTTAATGCCTTTAATCGGGGTGGTGAGGCCTAGAGGGGAGCGCGCTCATTCATTTTTTGATGCTCACCACAGATGTGACAGGCTAATGTTAATAATACTGATTTTTTATTGAAATTTGGCTTTTCAAACTAGAACTTGGACTCAGAAGACGTATTTATGGGTGGTTTACACAGTTTGCAAGCTTCAAAGGACTGAACATACAATTACACAATGAATACAAGCCCTAATACACCCCCCAAGGAATCTACCTTAAAGGCAAAAATTTTGACTGAGGCGAAAAAGGTCTTTTTCTTGACGGTCTATTTTGGAACCTGGTTTTGTGCTTTGGCCTTATTGGCAACCACCTCATTGCATGAGCGCCCTATTCATCTGACCATTTTTGGACTCGCCTTAATTAAAGCAGCTTTGTGTGCAAAATTTATGGTGCTTGGCCAAGTAGCGTACCCCATCAAAATTGACAGGCAATATGGTATTGTCCGCTCACTTTTGCGTGAGTCCCTGGTTTACTTGCTCATAGTATTGGCGCTGTCCTGGCTTGAAGCCGGCGCCGAAGGTTTGTTCCATCATAAAAATTTCTTTGATTCACTCTCAGCGTTTGGGGGTGGCGATCCACTGCATATTCTCTCCATTGCCATTGTCTACTGGCTAATTGTTTGGCCATTTCTCTTTTTTACCGGGATGAAAATGGCACTAGGTGAATCTGTCACCTTAAAAATACTCTTTGGACCGCCTAAAAAAAATCTTAAAGATTAAATCCATGCGGAGTTTATATCCGACCCATCGCTTTAAGCTGGGCATTCCTTTAGCTCTGTTACTGTTGATGTGCTTCCAGCACATTGGTGCTCAGGAGATAGAAGCGCGAGCCTATTCAAATGCACCCATTGATATTAACTTTTTAAGCGCTGGCATTGCTCAAGCTAAGAGCAGCAATCACACTTTAACGAGCGAGGTGGTGAGTCTCACCCATATTCTGGATGTCGGCGGACAGTCGGGAAAGCTGTCCTTGGTGCTACCCTATGCTGAAATTACAGGCACAAGTAAGGCAGGTAGCCAAACAGTCAACGCATCCTCAGAAGGATTATCCGACCCATTACTTAAAGCTTCCGTCAACTTATATGGTGCCCCTGCTTTAACACTGGATCAGTTCAAGAATTACCAACAAGACCTGATTATTGGCGCTAGTTTAGCTGCATCAATTCCCTGGGGAAAATACAACAATGATCAGTTAGTAAATGTTGGCGCAAATCGTTGGTTTATACAGCCGGGCATAGGCGCGTCTCAAGCGCTAGGTCCTTGGCGATTTGAGTTAGCTGGTGCAGCAACGATTTATACGAGTAATACGAATTTTATGGGCGGCAATTCCCTTTCGCAAAACCCGGTTTACTCTACACAAACACATGCAATTTATTACTTTCCATCCACTGCATGGATGTCTGTCGATGCCACTTACTATATTGGCGGACAATCTTATTTAAATGGCGCGCCAATTAATAGCAGTCAGGAAAATTGGCGCTTTGGTAGCACCTTATCCTATCCAGTCAATAAACATAATGCCATTCGCCTATATGCGAGTACTGGTATTTACTCCAGAACAAATAATAGCTACGATTTGTTTGGAATTTCTTGGCAATATCGCTTTGGTGGCGGCCTCTAATACCCCTAAAAGTCCCTGAGGTGGCGGCGCATTATTTTGCCAATATTTGATTTTGGTAAATCATCTACAAATACTATCTGCCGAGGGCGCTTATAACTGGTTAACTGCTCTTTACTATATTGAGAGACCTGCTCCTTAGTTAAGTCCACGCCCCCTTTCACGATAAAAACTTTGACGATCTCTCCCAATTTTCTATGGGGAATACCAATTACCGCGCACTCACGTACTCCAGGTATTTGGGAAATCACCTCCTCTACTTCATTAGGAAACACTTTAAACCCAGCGACTACGATCATGTCTTTTTTCCGATCAACAATCTGAACTTCGCCTTCCTCACTCATGATGCCAATATCACCTGATTTGAAGTAGCCATCAGCACTCATGGATAGATTAGTTTCTTCTTGCTGATGCCAGTAACCCGACATGACTTGCGGACCCTTAATGCAAATTTCCCCTGGGATACCATACGGAAGTTCATGGCCCTCGTCATCCTTTATCTGAACATCAGTACCAGGCAAGGGCATACCGATTGACCCTGTGAAGCTTTTAATCAAAGGAGAATTAACACAAACTACTGGGGAAGTCTCTGATAGCCCATAGCCTTGCGCAATGGGTATGCCTGTTATTTTTTGCCAGAGATCTGCTGTTTTCCTCTGTACCGCCATGCCACCGCCAATAGTAACTAATAAATTAGGTAGCTTTAGTTTTAAAAAATCTGGGCGATGAACTAGGGCATGAAACAACGTATTTACGCCAGGAAAAATATTAATTTTGGGGTGATTACTCAATAACTTAATAAAACCACTAATATCCCGCGGATTAGCTACCAAAATCAAGTTACCGCCTTTACGAAATCCCAAAAAAGCACATGCAGTCAGGGCAAATATATGGGTCAGGGGTAATGCACAGAGAAAGACTAATTGTTCTTTGCCTTTTTTGAGTACGGGCTCTAGCCATTCCTCGATTTGCATGACGTTAGCTAGGACATTTTTATGTAAAAGTACGGCGCCTTTAGAAATCCCAGTGGTACCACCCGTGTATTGCAAAAAAGCAATGTCGTCTAAGGAAATCTTGGGCTTTATAAGCGCATGCCGCCCACCAATGAAAAGGCACTCATTAAAATTTTCATAAGGAAAGTGCCATGTAGGCACTATCTTTTTTATGTACCGCGCTACAAAATTAATCAACCTCCCCTTGATGCCCAGTAAATCCCCCAGACTTGCAACCAGTACTTTATCTACCAAACCTAGATCGGCAATAGGTTGATATACATGGGCGAAGTTTTCTAGGATGACTAAAACGCAAGCACCGCTATCACGTAATTGATGCTGCAATTCACGAGGGGTGTAAAGTGGATTGACATTTACTACCACCATACCGGCGCGGAGGGTACCAAGCATAGCAATCAAATATGGCGCAACATTAGGAAACATAATCGCTACTCGTGAACCGGGCTCCAGACCCAATGTCTGCAGATACGATGCGAAATTTTGAGATAAGAGATCAAGTCTTCGATAATCCATAGCCAGACCCATGGATTCGAAAGCGGTACGATCCCCATACCGCTCGAAAGAATCCTCCAACATCTCCACCAGACTAGAAAATTTAGCCAGATCAATATCGTGAGGCACACCCTCGGGGTAATTTTTTAACCAAGGTCTTGGAGAATTCATAACAATTGATTCAATTTATGCAGGTATAGCTCTTGACCATAATGCATTTTGTCCTGCCAATCATCGCTTGCATTTACATTGGCATCATCAGTGATGTATTTAAAAGATTGCCAGGGGATATCAAATTGATAGGCAGTGGCGGCAATAGCAAATAACTCCATATCCACCACGTCGACCTTTTGACTCTTCAACCAGGCATCCTGAGTAGTAACAAAATTATCGCCCGTTCCGCAAATATGCTCACCACCGATAGAAAAGTACTCATAAGGGTAGGGGCAGAAAGGGGTTATCCCTCTGGGTGCCAATGGTTCGGCAGACATATCACGCTGTATCACTTTGCCAATCTCCAGCAAACCCATTACCTCTGGATTGACTTTACCCACTGTACCAAAGTTCACAATAAGTCTAGGTTGACATTCATGGATAGCTTTAAGGCTTGCAAGAGTGGCATTAATTTTCCCAACTCCTGTGTAGATGATTCTCACTCCAGTTGGTAGAGCCTCTCGCTTGAGCTCCGACTCCAATGCGGTAATAATGAGCAATTGTGTTTTCATTGTAGGCAAATAGTGAATTTATTAGATTATCTACCTGGAATACCGGACTTTCCTAAGCCCGGTATTCTATTCAGGGATATATCCCCTTTACTGGCTAATCCATCCGCCTTTAGAGAGGCCATCTTTCAGCTAGACATACTGGCCGAACAATTTGACTACACTCATATTCTAGGCATTGAATCACGAGGCTTTATCTTTGGATCTGCTCTTGCCCATCATGCCCATAAAGGCCTTGCCTTAGCCCGAAAGCCCAATAAACTGCCTCTGGCTACTCATCATCAGGCTTACGGCCTCGAATACGGCACGGACTCACTTGAACTACAGCAGTCAAGCCTGGAAAGGGGTGCTCGGATCTTAATTATCGATGATGTACTGGCAACGGGTGGCACGATTGTTGCCGCAGACCAATTACTTAAAAATGCTGGGTTTTTTGTTTGTGGTGCATTAACCTTGCTTGAAATCGCCAGCCTACATGGTGGCGAACTATTAAATAAGCAGGGTATCGTGAATCGAACGGTTCTAATTGCTTAAATTAGACTCTTAGCGCTTTTCAGCACTTTCACAGCACCCCAGCCTACTGCCAACGCTTTACTCGCAAGCTTAGGTTTGTAGTGCGCGAGAAGAGCAAACGCACTAGTCCAAAGAACTGGTGTATCTTTTATGAAATGAAAAGCATCCATACCTTTGTCGGCCCATGACAGCGGCTTCTCCAATGGCTCAAAATACAATGCTAAATCAGCACGCTCTCGCCCTGCTTTAGCCTGCAATTCTTGTTGCCGCATTAACAAGGCCTTTAAGGATTGACTCATCGCTTAGTCAGCTCCTTACGATCTTTAGAGAGCTCCGCAATAGTTGATTCAAATAATTTTGGCATGGTTTTAAATGAACGAATAACCACTAAAGCTAGGATCAAACCGATCGTAAGGAATCCACTAGTAAGGAGGCTAAGAGCCAAAATCCGATTACTTTCCCAGCTGTAGATCACAATTAGCAATGCGAGCATAACCAAACCAAAAAATAAAAAGAATAAGGTAAACATGATCATTACAAACAAGTTAACTAATCTAGACCGAGCGATCTGAACATCGGTTGAAAATAGCTCTAAGCGCGTTTCTGCTATCGAAGTTCCTGTAGAGATAAGATTTTTTAGTGCAGAGAGGATATTTTCTTGTGACATAAATGTGCCTAGCGACGACCAATAAATAGGCCGATTAATAAACCCAATCCAGCGGCAACACCTACAGCCTCCCAAGGGTTGCGATGAACAAAATCGTCGGTACCTTTTGCAACTTCTTTAGCCTTTTCGCTCAAGCCACCTTCAATATTAGATATGCTATCTTTAGCGCTAGCGAGAGTTTCTAAAGCTTTTGAGCGGATCAAGCTAATGGGCCCCTCCTCATGATGGGCCGTAGCGGTTATCAGCGCTTCTGCATCCGCCATTAAGGCCTTAAAGTCGCCAATTAAATGTTCGGAGCTAATCTGCCCTTCTTCATGCGCTTTTGCTGCAGAACTTTTAATTGCCATGGTCAATCCTTTTAATGAATTAATAATTCCATTCTAAGCATTTTATACAAATTCATCCCAACAATAAAACAGTCATCCCAGCATTACCTTCTTTAAAGTGCTTAAGGTAGCCCTTTAAGCTTGGGCGCCTTCTGAGGAGGGTGTGATAGGCCTCGCTACCAAAGGCGGTATATTCACCAAAATGGTATTCATCCACCCGATCTGAAAAATAGTTACTTTCCAAAGCATCGTGGACCGCCCATTTAATTCTTCCGCCCTCACCACTAGCTCCATATCCATGTATCAAGATAATGGCCTTAATACCTAGCTCACTTGCTCTTCGCAAGGAGATCGTTAGGCGATCCAAGGCTTCTTCGACGCTTGGGCTATCGTGCTTGAGGTTTAAAGTCAGGATGTCACTCATTGCTACCGGCAGAACATCACTGCCACACTGGCGACACTCTCCCTGCATCCCCCTAGGGTTGCCACATTCCGGGCATTCAAATGAGTGGATCATCTTTGACATCCTCCTCCGCCTAAAGACGGAGGATTCCTACTGCTAGACGCGAATGTCCTCGCGCAAGAATATTCCTGGCCGCATTGAGGTCACGGTCATTGACCGAACCACAATCTGAACAAGTCCATTCTCTTATTCCAAGTCCTGCTCTACCTTTCGGACTACTGACGGCTATAGAGCCACAGCACGAACAAGTCTGGGTTGTAAAAGCCTCATCAATCACCTCATAGACTACGCCAGCGTGATCGCTTTTATATTCCAACATGGTTTTGAGTGATGACCAACCCGCATCGAGCGTGGATTTAGCCATCTTGGTTTTGATGAGTTTGCTGCTAGATACATTTCCTACAAATATTGCTCCATACTCTTGAGTCAGCATGGTCGAGAACTTGTGGAGCTCGTCTTTACGACGATTCTTGATCTTGGCATGAAGGTTTTTCACTTCAAGCTTCTTATTGGCGCGTTGCGCAATACCAAGCTTACTTTCCAGTTTGCGGTAATGACGACCAACAAGGCGCTGGCCGTCACTGGTTACGGCACATTCTTTGAGCCCAAGATCAATGCCGATGGACTGAGTAGCGGCGTTGGGCTTCTTCTCTACCTTGACCGTGGTATTGAAATACCAGCGACCACGGGAGTCTTCTGAGAAGGTACCAGAACCCAGTTCATAATCCGCTAGGCCATATGAATCCCATAGGCCCATTGCGTAGCCTTGGTAGTGAAGCTGGCCATTGCGGTAGCGAATAACTGATTTTTTAATCGGAATCCAGCCAAGAGAGCGCCTTGTGCCACCACTTTTGCGCCACGAGAGGCGTAGCTTGCGAAACTGAATCCGACGAGCAACAAACTCTTCGTTAATCGCCTGTACTGTCTGGCTGTGTAAGCTCAAACCCTCTTTGCTAGCACCAGTGGTGTATGCGTTAAGGTCATAAGCTGAGAAGAATTTAGCGGTGCGGCGCGTATGTTTTTCGGAGAGCTCGTTAATGAAGTTCCAAACGAAATTGACTTCCCGAGCCTGTGCGCAGAGCATCTTCGCGTGCTTATCTTTAACGCGAAGGCGCAGCGTTCTAATAACGATCGGAGTACTCTCTGACATACTGTAATTATATACAGTAGTAAGCAAAATGCCATTTAATTTTTTGGCAAGCAAATCGAAAATTCATCCTCCAGCTAAAGCAAGAGGTTTTCTTTTCTGCATGCCTTGATAAACCATAAGATATATTGGTATTAATAATCCACCCACTAAGACTTAAGAACAATACTTTGCCTCTAATGCTGATGTAGCGTTGAGTTGGTCATCAATCATGTGATTTAAGATTTTTTGAGCAGCATCTTTGTTTTCCTGGACCTTAAGACTCACATTAATCAAGGTCCCCACATCCTTTCGAATTGAAGTATTGCCATATTGCAATCCCTTCAAAGTAGACACGGCTTCAGCTGAAATCTGGCATTGCTGATGAATGAGTTCGCTTGAATCAGATGCGGTGTTGGCGTAAGCGAAGGCGGCTATTGAGATTGATGCAATGGCTAATAAAGTTTTTTTCATTTTATTTCCTTATTTTGTGACCACACGTTGGACAACAACCTAAATCTTTTGCTCTTACTTTTCTAAGGGCGGCATAAACACTAGATTCTGAAATTTCCATTTTTCTGGCGGCTTGAGCCGCGCTCAATCCCCTCCCAATCCAATCTAAAGCTTGATGTGTTTTCGGTATAGCTCTTCTCATTTGACCTCCTATTCGATTAATATAACACAAATGTTGTGAAGTTGTTAAGTTGTGAAGTTAAACATTAAGATTTGGATTACCAAATCTTCGTAATAGGGAAAAACTGAGGAAGTTATAGGAAAAACGATTTAACTCATTAATGTTGAGTTAGGATACATTTAAGAAAAAAAGTAAAATAAAGGGGATGGAGCCTTGGGGGTATAGTTATAGGACTTATATGCAAAGGTAGGAAATGAAGCAACCTCTTTCAATCATCTCGTGTTTGGCCCTTCTGGTTATAGGATGCACAACCACTTCCATGGAAGATAAAACGGCTGATACTGAGATTCTGGAGTTAAATTCTGGGTACTCCATTGGATGGTCGCTGGACTCCACTTCAGTAGAAATGCAGACGCAAGAAGCCGCTTTACTTTGCAGGGAAATGGGTGGTCAACTTCAAATCATTGATACCCGAACAACCTCCCCTAAAGGTTTTGGCGTACTCCCTACTGGAGATGTTCAGTTTCAATGCGTTAAGTAGCGCCTAAGTTTGGAAGTAAACAACGGGGGGTTGGCTTATCTGCTGAATCCAATTTTGCCAACTCAATGATCATTAAGTAAATATGGCGCTTGCCTTGGCAATCGAAGGCTGACAAAAAATGCGCCGATCAGCATCACTGTGACGTACCAATAAAACATCGACTCATGACCCTCCGCTTTAAAGCTGAGCGCTACAAATTCGGCAGTTCCACCAAAAACTGCATTAGCTATGGCATAAGACAAGCCAACACCCAATGCGCGGACTTCCACAGGGAACATCTCAGCCTTCACAATGCCCGCAATAGAAGTGTAAAAGCTAACAATTGCCAATGCAAAAGTAATGATGATGAAAGCCACCCATCCTTGAGTTACCCCTTGCAAAAGCATCATGATGGGAATGGTAAATATCGCCCCTAATCCACCAAATAGGAGCATGTTATTTCTGCGGCCAATGCGATCAGATAAGGCGCCAAATAATGGCTGCATCACCATATACACCAACAAGCATCCTGTCATTACGCCACTGGCGGATTTAATAGACATGTGAGCAGAGTTCACTAGGTACTTTTGCATATACGTTGTAAAAGTATAAAAACTTAAAGACCCTCCCGCCGTATATCCCAACACAGTAAAAAAAGCTTTTTTATGGTTTCGAAATAACGCCCTAATACTGCCAGCATCTTTATGCTGATTTGCAAGGTTAGATGCAGTCTCAGTAAGGGTTTGACGCAGGAAAAGAGCAATGACTGCTGCTATAGCACCAACCACAAATGGAATTCGCCATCCCCAAGATTTGAGCTGATCTTCATCCAAAAATTGCTGCAAGATCAGAATGACTAAAACTGCTAATAACTGCCCACCTATCAACGTAACATATTGAAATGATGAATAAAAACCTCTTTGCCCTTTCATAGCAATTTCACTCATATAGGTTGCGGTAGTTCCATACTCACCACCTACAGAGAGACCCTGAAAGAGCCTGGCCAGCAGTAGCAAAGCTGGGGCCCATACGCCAATACTGTCATACCCTGGCAAACAAGCAATCACCAATGAGCCACCACACATCATCATCACAGAGAGAACTAAAGATTTTTTTCTACCATGGCGATCAGCTATTCGACCAAAGAGCCAGCCACCAATAGGGCGCATTAAGAAGCCCGCTGCAAAAACGCCCGCTGTATTTAATAGCTGAACGGTGGGATCTGCTTTAGGAAAAAAGATGTGTGCAAAGTAAATTGCACAAAATGCGTAGATATAAAAGTCAAACCATTCCACAAGATTGCCAGATGATGCTGCAAAAATTGCAAAAATTCGTTTCTGCTTTTCGCCTGATGTATATGTCATGAATATCTCCCAATCTTGATCTGGTTACTAATTATGGCTTGATTCAAGATTAATGATTTCATCACCTCAATCAGCTGCTTACCTTTCATTCTAGTTCCCGATCGACAATAACCAAGAAAAAGCACTTACTTGGCCTTTTATCTAGCTGATATGTGGTGGATGCTCAGGAGATATATAGCTAAAAGATCCCAATAAATACCTAGTGATGTGAACCAGTTCCGCCGCCATGGGACCCGCCACCTGAGCCTGAGCCGCCATTACTACTAGAACCTTGCGAATGACCGCCTGAAACTGGTGCAGAGTTATTCTGCATCGGCCGATTTGCAGGCATGGAATTACTTCTCACATTTTGTAAGTTTTGGCGTTGTTGTGGGGTTGCATTCACCCAGGCTTTTTGCGCATTTTGTCGTACTTGTTGCATATTTTGTTTTTCTTGAGGGGTTGCATTTTGATTCCAGTAGTTTTTAGCAGTTTGTAACCGCGCATCCTGCGTGCGAGCCTGCTGACTGGGGGGATTATTGCTAAAGCGATTGCTTAAAGCAGAATTTGTATAGGGCACGTTTGAGCGATGTGATGGATTGTATTTCCAGTCCGAATGCTCCCCGTAGTGATTAGGCCCCATATTCCCCGCGGTGTTGTAGCCACGATTAAAGTTGTTGTAGGTCACATTGTTAATCATGACCGTGCCAGTACCCCAGTGTGGAGTCGCCCAAAAGGCAGTGCCTACGGCTAAACCCATTCCAAAGGTAAAAAATAGACCTCCTGGTGAATAAGCGTATGGATAAAATGGAGGTGGATAGTAACCTGGATAAGGCCAGGGTCCGAAGACTAAATAGGGATTGTATGTGGGTACGTAGACGATTTCAGGTTGTGAAGGCTCAATGACAATCACTTGCTCGCCAGACTGAACCTGTGTTGATACTACTTGCTGGGGTCCTGACTTGAGATTATTGGCCCCCTTCGCCTTAGCGCGCAAAGTCTGTACTGCTTGAAATAATTCCTTGGGTTGGGCTAAGTAAGCATCACCCAGCCTTTGGGTCCAGGCCAAATCCTTCCCCATCAAATGCAAAGCATCTGGGAAATCAATCAAGGATTTCACGCTATTGTCCCAAGCCTGAATTTTGACGGCCTGTTGACGCTCAGCTTGAGACATTTTTGGATTATTACGCAACATACTATCTGCCTCGGCCACCTCTAAAGGGTAGGTAGATGCAATTAATACCTGAGCCAATAGGGGGTCAGGATAAAGGGCGACCGGGGAAACTAGCGCACCTAACTGAGCTTGAGATAACGGCCTACCTACAGCAGGTGATGTTAATGTGGGGAACGCGTCCTGCCCTCCTTCGGGCTGAGGGGGTGGCACCGAAGAATCAGCTTGCTGGGTATACCCAGGCAAAGGCTGCGAATACGAAATTGGACTGAAGCAAATTACCCCAAATAAAACCACAACCCAAAAAACTCTAAAAGATATTTTCATAATTACCAGTTTCCCAACTACACCCGTCTATTCTATCCATGCTTTTAATAGCATATCGAGACTTTTGCCTTCTTCTTTGACTGCAGTTAAACCCGAAAACTTACGATTTTTGCAGGAATATGTTGACCAACCTCAAAATCCTCCCGTCTAAACCATAGCTCTTGATTATTGATTACCCCCGTCCTTTTACTAGAATTCCATGCCCCTTTTGTTGATCTACTTAGATCAATTTTAATAAAGACGATCTTTTAAATGCATTACTGTTATGGTAGTTATTCTGGCGCTTGTGATGATGGGTGCTGCAGTAGCCCTTCTAACCATAAAATGATGTAGGCAAAACTATCTACGCAATGAAAAAAATATTTAAAAAACTGGCGTTAGTAATTGAAAAACTCTGGGCGATCATAAAAAAAAGCCCGCTATGGTCAAAATTCTTTTTCTTTGTAAAAGAACAGTATTTTTTAATACATCAAAAGACTCTTAGCTTCAATCTAAAGGCGTTGAATTACGCCCAACCAAGATTAGAAAATATCATCCGCCGCATTGGTAAAAATAAGGACTTCTCTTTAAGTTATAAATCCACTCAAATTACTCTGTACATAGTTATCTTTATGTCACTGAGCATAATCTGGCATTTAGTTAGTGGATTTATGGGGGATTCAAAAGCACGTGACGCCCAGATGCGCCCAGTTTCTGTGGTTACCTCCCCTGTAAAGCTGGGCGTGATTAACGTAATTCAAACCGCCTTAGGAACAGTAACACCCCGAAATACGGTCACCGTTCACTCACAAGTTGGCGGCATTCTAAGTAAAGTGTTTTTTAAGGAGGGGGACCTTGTTCATGCCGACCAATTATTAGCCTTAATAGACCCTCGCCCATTTGAGGCATCACTTAAGCAAGCGGAGGGAACTTTAAATAAAGATAAAGCTTTGCTAAGCAACGCTGAATTAGACTTAAAGCGATACGATACCCTTCTTAAGCAAGACTCCATCTCACATCAGGTCTATGCAACACAAAAGGCTCTGGTTCAGCAATATAAAGGCAATGTACTCACTGATGAAGGTTTGGTTAGCGCAGCTAAATTACAGCTGGAATTTGCTCATATTACCTCGCCTATTAATGGTCGAGTTGGCTTGCGTCTCGTAGACCCGGGAAACTTAGTACAGCCCAATGATGTTAACGGCCTGTTTGTCATTACCCAATTACAACCAACAACCGTTCTGTTCTCTGTTCCGCAAGACCTTATTCCGTCATTTAAAAAATTCTTACAAGAACCGCCTCCACCAGAAACAATTTCTAATGCCCAAATAGTAAAAGCGGATACGCCCTTCGAAACTACCAAGCCTCTTGAAGCCAGTAAGAATACTCAAGACCATAAAGGGAAAGAGGCTACAAATGCTCAAACCACTAAAATGCCTGAAGGGTCGAACCCTAGTGCTCCAGAAAAAATAGCTATTGCGGTCCAATCATGGAGCAGCGATAACAAAAATAAATTGGCTACTGGCTACTTGGAGAGTATTGATAACCAAATTGATATTACTACTGGAACCGTTAAATTAAGAGGTATTTTCTCAAATGATGAAATGACTTTATTTCCAAATCAATTTGTTAATATTCGGATTGTCTTAGATGTCCTACCTAATGTCGTTGTTCTTCCTGTCCCTGCCGTTCAACGAGGAACGCCAGGCACCTTTGTTTACCGCCTCAATGTGGACAATACCGTTTCCGTTGTTCCAGTAAAACTAGGCCCGGTGGATGGAGATAATGTACAAGTGCTTGAGGGTCTTGCCCCTGGAAATATCGTAGTTGTGGATGGTACAGACAAACTTCGCAATGGTTCAAAAGTCATCGTAGGACAAGCCTCGGCAACAACAAACCCAACTGCCAAGGTGTCTTGGCGCGATAGTCAAAAGCAAAAGTCGCCTAGCAGTCAAATCAAACCGCAGTGAGTATCCCCATCTCCCTTACTAGTCAAAAAATAAAACGCTCATGAATCCTTCCAGGATTTTTATACTTCGCCCTATTGCCACCTCACTATTAATGGTGGCAATTTTATTGGGTGGCATATTGGCTTATCGCGGTTTGCCAATTTCATCTTTACCGCAAGTTGATTACCCAACCATTCAGGTGGTGACACTCTATCCAGGTGGAAGCCCTGATGTCATGGCCTCATTGGTGACGGCCCCCCTTGAGCGCCAGTTTGGGCAGATGCCCGGCTTAAATCAAATGTCTTCAGTTAGCTCTGGTGGTGCATCGGTCATCATCCTGCAATTTACGCTCGATCTGAATATGGACGTCGCTGAACAGGAAGTTCAAGCAGCCATTAATGCAGCTAACTCCCTTCTTCCAGGGGATCTTCCTTCGCCACCAATCTATAGCAAAGTTAATCCGGCTGATACCCCCATACTGACGCTAGCTATTACGTCTCAAACATTGCCACTGACACGTGTTGAAGATTTAGTAGATACCCGCTTAGCACAGAAAATTTCTCAGATACCTGGGGTTGGCTTAGTAAGCGTCTCTGGGGGGCAAAGACCAGCAGTACGGATAATTGCAAATCCCAGGGCACTTGCTAGCAAAGGGTTAAGTCTTGACGATATTAGGATCGCAATTGGAAATGCAAACATCAATTCTGCAAAAGGTAGTTTTGATGGGCCATTTCAAGCGTCAACGATTGATGCAAACGATCAAATTAAATCAGCCGAAGGTTATCGCGACCTCATTATTACGTACAGTAATGGCGCACCTGTAAGACTGGCCGATGTTGCTGAAGTAGTTAACGCACCAGAAAATATTCGTTTAGGGGCATGGGCAAATCAGCAACCGGCCATCATTCTTAATATTCAACGTCAACCTGGCGCAAATGTTATTGATGTTGTAGACCAAATTAAAAAAATCTTGCCACAATTATCAAGCAGCCTTCCCAAAGCTCTTGAAGTAAAAATTCTAACGGATCGAACTAGTACCATTCGCGCCTCTGTACGCGATGTTCAGCTAGAGCTATTGCTATCCGTTTTGCTTGTAGTGTTAGTCATCTATGTGTTCTTACGTAGTGTGCCGGCAACTTTTATCCCCAGCATTTCAGTTCCACTATCGCTGATAGGCACTTTTGGAATTATGAATCTGGCTGGATTCTCCCTGAATAATCTGTCGCTTATGGCCTTGACTATTGCCACAGGGTTTGTGGTGGATGACGCCATCGTCATGATTGAAAATATTTCTCGCTACATCGAAGAAGGCGATACTCCGTTAGATGCCGCATTAAAGGGTTCGGAACAAATTGGCTTCACCATTATTTCCTTAACTATTTCACTGATTGCAGTACTCATTCCATTATTATTTATGGGCGATGTAGTAGGCAGGTTATTTCGAGAATTCGCCGTTACCTTGGCTGTGGCAATTATTATTTCTGCGGTTATTTCACTGACACTGACCCCTATGATGTGCGCACTTTTACTACGCCACATACCAAAGAATAAGCAATCTAAGTTTTACCATTGGAGTGGTGAGATATTTGATCGTCTAATTGACCAATACAGCAAAGCGCTCAATTGGGTCTTAGATCGCCAAAAGGCTACCTTGATCGTTGCTGCTTCCACTCTTATTCTTACCGTGATTTTGTATATCTTTATTCCAAAAGGGTTCTTCCCTATTCAAGATACAGGAATGATTCAGGGCATATCTGAGGCCCCTCAAACCATTTCGTATTCATCAATGGCACAACGCCAACAATCCTTAGCGGATATTATTTTAAAAGATCCTGATGTGGAAAGTCTGTCTTCGTTTATTGGAGTTGATGGCACCAATGCCACCCTCAATAATGGACGCATGCTGATTAATCTAAAAGCACATAATGAGCGAGATGACATTCAAACTATTCTTAAACGTTTACAAGAAAAAGTAGATCATTTATCCGATATTCACCTCTATCTTCAACCCGTACAAGATTTAACTATTGAAGATCGGGTAAGCAAAACACAGTATCAATTCACTCTTGAAGATGCGAATCTAGATGAGCTCAATGAGTGGGCTCCTAGAATTATCCAAAAATTATCGAGCCTCCCTCAATTGCAAGATGTAGCGAGTGATTTGCAGGTTAAAGGTTTGCAGTCCTATATCGATATAGATCGAGATACTGCAGCCCGTGTAGGCGTAACCATAGCCTCTATTGATAATGCGCTTTATAACTCCTATGGGCAGCGCTTAATTTCAACTATCTTTACACAGACAAACCAATATCGCGTAGTTTTGCAGGCCGCCCCCAGTGCAACTCCCGGACTTAATGCCCTTGATGATATTTATGTTCCCAACTCCGCAGGCAAACAAATTCCCCTCAGTGCTCTTGCTCGTATTGAAGAACGCTATGGTGCGCTTAACCTTAATCATCAAGGCCAATTTCCTTCAACGACAATTTCATTTAACTTGAGCAGGAGCAGCTCTTTGGGCGATGCTGTCGAGGCGATTGTCGCTGCCGAATCGGAAATAGAAGTACCCGCAAGCATCATCACGCGCTTTCAAGGAGCATCCAAAGCATTTAATGCCTCACTAGGAAATACCTTGACGCTAATCATAGCGGCGATTATTTGCATGTACATTGTTCTCGGTGTTTTATATGAAAGCTATATTCACCCCATTACTATTCTTTCAACACTTCCCTCGGCTGGTGTGGGTGCCCTACTTGCACTCATCATATCGGGCAACGATCTTGGGATCATCGGCATCATCGGCATTATTTTACTTATCGGTATAGTGAAGAAAAACGCCATCATGATGATTGATTTTGCTTTAGAGGCGGAAAGGGTGGAAGGAAAGTCGCCACGAGATGCTATTTATGAAGCATGCTTATTGCGCTTACGCCCCATCCTAATGACAACTATGGCAGCGCTACTGAGTGCATTACCATTAATGTTGGGTACCGGCACTGGATCTGAGCTAAGACACCCCTTAGGCATCACCATGGTTGGAGGTTTGCTGGTAAGTCAAGTTCTGACTCTTTTTACCACTCCAGTAATTTATTTGGCATTTGATCGACTTTCTTCTCAGTTCAAAGAATTTCGACTAAAGCATTTCTCATCATCATGAGTATCTCCACCCCATTTATTCACCGACCCGTTGCAACAACTTTGCTTTTGCTGGCTATTTTGTTAGCAGGCATCACTGCGTTTAATCTACTCCCCGTATCGCCTTTACCGCAAGTAGATTTTCCAACCATCTCGGTATCAGCCTCTCTTCCTGGAGCTAGCCCAGAAACCATGGCGGCGACGGTAGCAACCCCCCTCGAACGCTCTTTAGGTCGCATCGCGGGCGTAACAGAGATGACCTCCTCTAGCGCCTTAGGATCAACCCGGATTACCTTGCAATTTGACCTTAACCGCGATATTGATGGGGCTGCTAATGATGTTCAGGCAGCGATTAATGCCGCTCGCGCCCTTTTGCCAACGGGCTTACCAAGTAATCCGACCTATCGTAAAGTAAACCCTGCTGATGCCCCCATCATGATTCTGAGTTTGACATCAGAAACTATGACGCGTGCAGAACTATACGATGCAGCCTCAACGATCTTGGCTCAAAAATTGTCCCAAGTCCAAGGGATTGGTCAGGTAACAGTGGGCGGAAGCTCTCTTCCGGCAGTGCGGATAGAAATTAATCCCACCATGATGTCGGCCCGCGGGGTTGGGTTTGAAGATATCCGCACTGCCGTTGTTGCCTCCAATACGGTTAGACCCAAAGGAGCAATCGAAAACGGAGAACAAACTTCGCAGATCGTTGCTAACGATACAGCCAATAAGGCAAAAGATTATGTGCCAATCATTGTGAGTTATCACAACGGTGCTGCCATCCGAATTGGTGATTTTGCACAAGTGGTCGATTCAGTTGAAGATTTAAGAAATGGGGGGATTGCTGATGGAAAACCTGCGGTCCTATTGGTGCTTTGGCGTCAACCAGGGGCCAATATCATTTCTACCGTGGATGGGGTGAAGGCAACCCTACCGCAACTCAGAGCCTCTATACCAGCTGCAATTGATATGCAGATATCCCTCGATAGAACTCCAACTATTCGCGCGTCTCTTGCGGAGGTTGAGCGAACCTTAATTCTTTCCGTCATTCTAGTGGTGATGGTGGTATTTCTCTTCTTAGGTAATGCAAGAGCAACAATTATTCCTAGTATTGCCGTTCCAATATCTTTGGTTGGTACTTTTGCTGCGATGTACTTATGCAACTTCTCTCTAAACAATTTATCGCTGATGGCGCTTACTATTGCTACTGGATTTGTTGTTGATGATGCCATCGTTGTACTTGAAGTCATCTCACGTAAAATTGAAAATGGTGAGTCACCCTTAGCGGCTGCAATTGCAGGCTCTCAAGAGGTAAGCTTTACCGTTCTATCGATAACTGCTTCGCTTATCGCCGTATTTATTCCGATCCTGTTAATGGGGGGCATCGTAGGAAGACTATTTAGGGAGTTTGCAATCACCCTATCCGCAGCCATCAGTATTTCCCTTGTGATTTCTCTAACTGCTATTCCAATGCTCTGCGCGCTGCTATTAAAGCCCCATAGCACATTGAAACCCAGTCGATTCATGCGTGCTATAGAAGATTTTTTTCTTAGAGTAAATCAAAAATATGCGAGTTCATTAGAGTTTGCACTTCAGCACAAACGCATCATGATGGCAGTTCTTTTTACCGTAATTGGACTCAATATTTATTTATATGTGGTGATTCCAAAAGGCTTCTTCCCTCAACAAGATACAGGGCGGATAGTCGGAAATATTCAAGCCGATCAAGATATTTCCTTTCAGGCTATGCAGCCGAAAATGTCACAATTCATGCAGATTGTTATGCAAGATCCTGCCGTTGATAAGGTGGTTGGATTTACTGGCGGAGGGCAAAGAAATACTGGTAATGTCTATATTTCGCTCAAGCCTCTAGGAGTCAGAAAGGCCAGCATGAATGAAGTTGTAGGTCGAATGAGGCGAAAGCTCAATGCCGTAGCTGGCGCCACCCTTTTCTTGCAGCCCGTGCAAGACATCCGAATTGGGGGGCGCAGTAGTAACGCAACTTACCAGTTCACTCTTTTGGGGGATAACCTAGAAGAGTTGAGGCAATGGGCACCTAAGATACGTTTTGCCATGACCGATCTACCCGAACTAATAGACGTTAATACCGACGCGCAGGATAAGGGTTTGCAAACTAGTATTAATATTAATCACGATACTGCCTCTAAACTGGGCCTCACAACCAACCTCATTGACACCACATTAAATGATGCCTTTGGTCAGCGTCAGATTTCTACAATTTTTAATCCCCTCAATCAATACCACGTGGTAATGGAGGTGGCCCCAGAGTACTGGCAAAATCCAGAAATACTTAAACAAATTTATGTAAGCACTGCTGCGCCCACACCAAACTCCTATTCAGTAGGAGCAGCCCAGTCTATTACTGCAGCTACCATTCCCATCACAACCATTAATGTTGGCGGGAAAAAAACGGGCGTTCAAATTCCTCTTGCCGCTTTTGCTAGCTTTGGGCCAAGCAATACCCCATTAGCCGTCAATCATCAAAGTCAATTTGCAGCAAATACCATTTCCTTTAACCTGCCAGCAAATATTTCTTTAGGGCAGGCATCGGATGCTATTTTTGTAATGATGGATAAGCTTAATGTGCCCAATTCTGTAAGAGGTAGCTTCCAAGGAACAGCTAAAGCTTTTCAAGATTCTCTTTCTAGCCAACCATGGTTGATTCTTGCGGCCTTTATTACTGTCTATCTTGTTTTAGGAATTCTCTATGAGAGCCTGATTCATCCCGTCACTATTCTGTCAACGTTGCCGTCGGCAGGGATCGGAGCACTTTTGGCGCTCATGCTCTTTAATATTGAATTTAGCATCATCGCCCTAATCGGCGTAATCTTGCTGATTGGGATTGTGAAGAAAAATGCCATCATGATGATTGACTTTGCTATTCATGCACAAAGAACCGAAAACCTATCGCCCCACGATGCTATTTACAAGGCTTGTTTGATACGTTTTCGCCCCATTTTAATGACCACTATGGCGGCTATCTTAGGAGCCATCCCCCTAGCAATCGGCTCGGGCGATGGGGCTGAATTTCATCGTCCCCTGGGGATTTCCATTGTTGGGGGGCTGATTATGAGTCAACTTTTAACCTTATATACAACTCCCGTAGTTTATCTTTACATGGAGCGATTGCGCGCGTGGAATTGGAGAAAGAAATGAATAAGATAAAACCCCCGATTCATTTAAGAACAACAAAAAAACTATTGGGCTCCCTTAGTCTGCTGGCGTTAATAACGGGTTGCATGGTCGGGCCTGACTATGTGAAGCCCGAAAGTCAATCAGCGCCAAGTTATAAAGAAATAGATAGCAGTAATAGTGGTGATGGCTGGAAAATTGCAGAGCCTAATGAAGAAGGGATGCGTAGTAAATGGTGGGAAATTTATAAAGACCCCGCACTTAATCAGTTGATGGATAAAGTTGAGATAGATAATCAAAATATTATTGCTGCTGAGGCTCAATACCGTCAGGCAACAGCGCTATTAACACAAGCTCGCGCCGCCCTCTTTCCTACCTTGACGGCAAATGGAAGTGCCACCAGAGGAACAGCTAGCGGGGGTGGCATTGGCAACTCTTCCAGTGTTGATCAAACCTCTAATGCCAATATTGGAGCGAGCTGGGTGCCCGATCTATGGGGTCAGGTAAGGCGAAACGTAGAATCTAGCGGTGCAAATGCTCAAGCTACTGCCGCTCAATTGGATGCCCTTCGACTCTCTACTCAGGCCACTCTTGCCCAGACTTATTTTCAACTTCGCATTGCGGATATGCAAATAAAGATGTATGACACTACCATTAAAACCTATGAAAAGTCATTGCAAATAACCCAGAACCAATATAACGCTGGCATAGTAACCCAACTAGATGTGGCGCAAGCCAGCACCCTTTTAGAATCTACTATCGCCCTAGCAATTGATGTGAGCTTGTCTAGGGCGCAACTAGAGCATGCGATAGCTGTTTTAGTAGGCCAAACACCGTCAAGCTTCTCATTAAAAATTCAGGATCTAACGATTGACCCACAAACAGGCTTGGTAGTGAGCCCAGTATCAATACTAGTGGCTGAACTTCCTGATGTTCCTGTAGGCATTCCCTCTGCCCTGCTAGAGCGTCGTCCCGATATTGCCTCCGCAGAACGTCAAATGGCCGCTGCCAATGCCAAAATAGGAGTAGCGGTCGCAGCCTTTTATCCAAACTTAACGATTTCTGCTAGCGGAGGATATCAAGGTGCGAACTTACCAAACCTATTAAGCATGCCTTTGCGCTATTGGTCTATTGGGCCGGCGCTAGCTCAGCCCTTGTTTGACGGCGGACTGCGTATAGGCGCTTATCGACAAGCGGGAGCCGCTTACGATCAAAATGTAGCCCTCTATCGCCAGACTATTTTGGCAGCCTTTCAAAATGTTGAAGATAATTTAGTAGCGCTAAGAATGCTTCAAAGCGAAAGTAAGTACCAAGCGAGCGCAGTTAAACATGCTCAAGATGCTGTACGCATCAGTACCAACCAATATAAATCAGGCATCATTACCTATTTGAACGTTGCCACTTCGCAAGCCGCTGAATTAAGTAGTGAACGCACCCTCATGTCTTTACTCAACAGGCAAATTGCTGCACACGTTGGCCTGATAACCTCTTTAGGAGGGGGCTGGAATGTTAAGCAGCTCGCAAATAAATAATGTCTAGTGAGTCATTATTAACAAAATCTCCAGTTTTTAGTTTTTACAATTGAGAACTCCTACAACTGGTTTAATCTTTTTTTTCAAAAAAATAAGCAATATGTTTAATTAAATCCATTGGTTTAAATGCAAATTCTAGACATGTGCATTCAGCCCAATGAAGTGATAAAGTTATTCACTATTAATGCACTCGATAAGAAAAATATGACACCAGCTCTTGGGCTAATAGAAGCATGCGATTTAATAAAAAATCAGAAACTTGCAGTTGCTGATTTTTTATCTCAATGTACCGAGCGGGCCAACATGTCTGAGCCCACACTAAAGGCCTTTACACAACGAGTGCCTTTAGCAGATCTCATATCCGAATCAGGTGCAGGTCCATTAATGGGAATTCCAGTGGCAGTGAAAGACATCATCGCCACTAAAGATCTAGTGACGACCAATGGCTCCCCCATTTATGAGGGGCACCTACCAAAAGAAGATGCGGCCATAGTCAGGAAAATTCAAAAACTAGGCGGCGTCGTCTTCGGAAAAACTGTCAGCACTGAATTTGCCTGGCGCCATCCCGGCTTAACGACCAACCCTTGGAACAGCGAACATACTCCGGGTGGCTCTTCCAGTGGATCAGCAGCGGCCGTTGCAAGTGGAATAGTTCCTTTGGCAATTGGCTCTCAAACAGTTGGATCGATTGTCAGACCAGCAGCATTTTGCGGAGTGGTTGGTTTTAAGGCAAGCTTTGGCGCAATCCCTAGAGAAGGTGCACATCCTGTCTCAAGTTCACTAGATCACATTGGGTTTTTTACCAGATCAGTAGATGATGCTGTATACGCATTTAATTTGCTTAAAAATATAGAGATTAGCGAAGATGAGGCAATTGTTCTCCGTGATGCTGCAGTGAGTCCTATCCGCGAATTTTTAGGCGCACGAATGCCCCATATTGCACTTTTAAGAACTCCTTTTGACCATCTTCTTAGTGCAGAACAAGTAGATGCCATAAAACTAGCATCCGATCTATTGATCTCATCTGGAGCAAAAATTGAAGAACTCACGCTACCACAATCATATTGGGATGGCATCGATGCGTTGCATATATTAATGGCCTGCGAGGCTTCCATCGTTCATAAAGATCACTTTGAAAATTCTGCTGAACTCTTAAGTATTCATATAAAAGATCTAGTAGCAAAAGGAAATTCTTATTCAGCGTCGCAATACATTACAGCGAGAAACTTACAAAAAGAATTAAGGAAATCTATCGGGCAATATTTTGAAAAATATGATGCCTTTCTTTCTGCGCCAGCACCTGGTGAAGCCCCAAAGGGTCTGGACTTTACTGGAGACCCTATATTCTGTGCGCTATGGTCCTTTTTAGGAACGCCTTCTATTGCGCTGCCACTCACTAAATCGAGCCATGGACTACCTTTAGGTATTCAGCTAATAGGCAATTACAGGGATGACGAAAAACTACTCAATATTGCGAAATTCGCAGAGGAAAGCTTTCAAAAAAACTTAAGCGCTAGGTCCGCTGCCAATCCTCTATAAGGTTAGCAAATAATTTAGTGGCGTCATCAATTTTCTGAACATAACAAAATTCATCCGTTTGATGGGCCATCTCTGGCTGACCTGGACCGAGGATAACAGTAGGTGGGTTACCAATAGCAAGCTTTAAAGCAGAGGCATCGGTAAAGTAAGAAACGGTTTTCTCGATGGGTCGAACGCCATTTATTTTGCTGCAATGCTCGAATACCGTTTCCATCCAAGGGTCGTTAGCAGGCGTAAAAACGCCTTCAATGTCGATAATAGTGTCCAGCTGAACAGAGGGGCCTAATGCTTTGCATAAGCATCCATATATATGAGCGTGGCTCTGGCCTGAGACTGTGCGAATATCTAAAGTCATTTCCGCTGCATCAGGTACAGAATTAATATTTATTCCTGCTTTTGCAGTGCCTACGTTTAATGTACCCTGCCCCATTAAGTTATGAGGGGGTGTATCAAAGGTAAAGCTCTCCAAAGTTAATGCAGCATGCGCCAATTTATAAAAAGCATTTTCACCCCGCTCCGGCATTGATCCGTGAGCAGTAATACCTTCAGTTTTAGCTTTTAACCAATATGCACCTTTATGTCCCAGTAAAGGCTCATTGGCAGTAGGTTCGGCAACAACAAAGCAGCCAGCCGGCCCCAGAAAATCGAGAATCTCCTTATTAGCCGCTACATGAAACGCACCCTCACAGCCAGTTTCTTCACCTGCAGTAATAATCATAGTCACACCAGCTCCCAGCATGGCCACTTCAGCCATCTCAATGGCGGCAACCACGAAAGCAGCTACGCCACTTTTCATATCACTTGATCCGCGACCATATAACTTGCCATCTTCGATTAATCCGGCAAAAGGCTCATGCTTCCAAGCGCGTGCACCTAAGGGAACTACATCCACGTGACCAGTAAAACAAATACTAGGAGTCCGTGAATTGCAGGCGCCAATTTTTGCTACTAGACTAGTACGACGCGGTGCAAATTCAATCTTGCGACACTCATAACCGGCCAATTCTAATAAGCTAGCTAAGTAGTCGCATATTTGATCTTCATTACCAGGCGGGTTAATCGTGTTGAATCGAATAAGCTCTTGAGTTAACACAACAGGATTCAATTTAAAAGTAGTCACCACTATTTATCCGAAATATGCGGCTTGAACTTCAGCATTCTGCGCCAGTTGTTGGGCGTCACCTTGAGCAACTACGCACCCCTTCGAAAGAACATAGCCGCGATGGGCTATTGATAGCGTTTGATGAACATTCTGCTCTACCAGGAGAACGGTAGTCCCCATTTGATTAATTTCTTTAATAATTTTGAAATTTTCTTTTACGAACAAAGGGGATAGACCTAATGAAGGCTCATCAAATATTAATAAATCCGGAGAACTCATTAAACTCCGACTAATCGCTAGCATCGCTTGCTCACCACCAGACATCGTGCCCGCTAATTGGCTAGAGCGCTCAGCCAAACGTGGAAATAAAGTCTTCACATGTTCACGTCGCTCTTCAATGACTTTTTTATCCCTTACTAAATAGGCGCCAACTGAGAGGTTTTCATCAACAGACATTCGCGGAAAAACTCGGCGGCCCTCTGGGACACAAGCTATGCCATGCTCAATAATGCGGTGTGAAGCTAAATTTGTAATATCAACACCCTTAAATAAAATCTTGCCACGATTTGCTGGGGTTAAACCTAAAATCGAGCGTATTAAGGTCGACTTACCAGCTCCATTGGCGCCGAGAATACAAGTAATTTCACCTTGCGCAACATCAATCGAGACGCCCTCCAGGACATCTATTCGATCATATGCAGTATATATATTATGGATTTCTAGCAAGCTCATATTTATTCCTGCCCTAAATAGGCAATCTGAACTTCAGGATTATTTACAATCTCATCATAAGTGCCTTCAGCAATTTTCTTGCCGTAGTTGAGGACAATACATCTCTCAGTCATCCGTTGAATGAGCCCCATTTCGTGCTCAATCAAAATAATAGTAAACGGCTTGATCTTGCTGCGCACCTGCAAAATATCATTCATTACCTCCGCAGTTTCATCATGGGTCATACCTGCAGAAGGTTCATCCAATAACAAAAGGTCTGGTTCGCTAATTAATGCACGGCAAATTTCAATACGTCGACGATCAATCATCGGAAGACTGGCAACTGGTTCAAATATTTTGTTCGCCAGCTTTGGATTAAACGTCATCAAGAGCTGATTAACTTGCTCAACTACTCTTTCATATTCTTGCTTAAATTGTTTGCGCCTCAATAGGTTAAAAATAAGGCCTGTATTTAAACGGCGATTATCGCCAATGGCGATGTTATCGAATACAGTGAGAGGCAAAGAAAGGCGTGAACGCTGGAAAGTTCGAGTAATAGCTGCCCTATAAACTTCTTGAGCACTAGCATCCGTTATATCTACACCACGAAAACTAACACCACCAGATGTTGCGTGATACAAGCCAGTAATGACATTAAAGAATGTCGTTTTTCCGGAACCATTGGGACCTAAAAGGCCGAGAACCTCACCTTCATTCACATGGAGGTTTAGTGAATCCAAGGCAGTCACACCACCAAAACGCATTGTCAGGTTACGTGCCTCTAGAATGATATTGTTTTGCTGAATCATTTATGATCACCCGCCTTCTTTCCTGGAAAATACTCTCGGATACGACGTGGTAATAAGCCATCAGGGCGAAATAATAAAATCAGTATGACCACAATCGCATAAAGCAGGAAACGATATTCTTGAATAAATTGTAATTTCTCAGGAAGAATAACTACGATGGCGGCTGCGGGAATGATTCCCCAGGGATTACCTATTCCACCCAAAATCACAATAGAGACCAGGATAAGGGAATCAGCAAAAGTAAAGTTATTTGGGGCAACATAAGAGGTCATCATGCCGTACAAGGCACCAGCCATGCCGGCAATAAAATTACCTAAAGTAAAGGCTACAATTTTCCAATGTGCAATATTTACGCCAAAAGTAGATGCTGCAATTTCATCGGTACGAACCATATCCATGCTCAGACCAAGCCATGAGCGCTCAAGGTTGCGTGTCAACCGAAAGCTCAGAATCAATAAAACCAAAGCCACTAGCAAGTAAGGGATATAAAAAGAGATTTCAAATCCACCAATCTCAATACCATCCGATAAGTTCCAGCCAAAGAGATTGAGTGGT
>Ga0364880_10182_pt1 | contig 34687 bp, 30 predicted proteins | sample ExccelJu500001D3_5_FD_206927 | JGI IMG/M metagenome (GOLD analysis project Ga0364880, IMG submission 206927) | Enriched cells from Trout Bog Lake Hypolimnion, Wisconsin, USA - BchlTB.July30.5000.01.D3 | ecosystem: Environmental > Aquatic > Freshwater > Lake > Hypolimnion/Profundal zone | place... | reverse complement strand
CCATCCTGATCATTTTATCGACTGCCTGGGAGAGGTTACAAATAACAAATATCCCCTCCGCTTCCTCGCACAGTCTGTTTCCAACTAAAATTGCGCTTAATCCGGAGGAATCGCAATAATCACAATCCTTAAGATCAAGAATTATATTAGTTGCTCCCTTACTGGAAACCATCACAAGCTCTGCTTTCAATTCAGGAGCGATAAAACTATCCAGACGATCCCTGACAACCTTAATGCAGGAATAATTGGTCTCTTTATCAACGATAAAATTCATGATTAGTCCTTTAAAACGATTATTCAATCAAAACCTGATTAATTATCTTTTTTCTCTTTTTCTTCCATTTGAGTTCTCAATGCAGCCAATTCGCTGATATCTCCCAAAGTGGTCTTTTCAGATGCATCCTTCTGTGGTTTAACACTTTTTGGAGCCTGCTTAGCCGTGGTTTTTTTCTTCGCAGTTTCTTCAGTCTTCTTCAAGTCTTCATAAACTCTTGAATGAGAAAGAATTATCCGCTTTGCAGATTTAGAGAATTCAATGACCTTGAAATCGAGTTTCTCGTCCATTTTAACATTTGAACCATCTTCCTTAACCAGGTGACGCGGAGTAGCAAATCCTTCAACACCATAAGGCAATGAAATGACAGCTCCCTTGTCAAAAAGATCAATTACTGTACCTTCATGAATTGAATCTACTGTAAAGATCGTTTCAAATACATCCCATGGGTTTTCTTCCAATTGTTTATGGCCCAGGCTTAAACGACGATTATCCTTGTCAATGTCAAGAACCTGAACATCTACTTCGGCACCAATTGAGGTGAACTCAGACGGATGTTTGATCTTCTTGGTCCAGCTAAGATCGCTGATGTGAATCAAACCATCAACACCTTCTTCAATTTCGACGAAAACGCCAAAGTTGGTGAAGTTCCGAACACGGGCAACGTGGTTAGAACCAATCGCATATTTAGCCTCGATTTTATCCCATGGGTCATTTTTCATCTGCTTGATTCCCAATGACATTTTGCGTTCGTCACGGTCAAGGGTCAGAATGGTTGCTTCGACCTCGTCTCCTACTTTAAGGAAGTCCTGAGCTGAACGAAGGTGTTGTGACCAGCTCATCTCTGAAACGTGGATCAAACCTTCAACACCGGGAGCGATTTCGATGAATGCGCCATAATCAGCCATCACAACAACCTTACCCTTAACTACATCGCCAACTTTAAGCTCGGCGCTAAGGTTATCCCAAGGATGGGAGGATAATTGTTTAAGACCAAGGGCGATACGTTTTTTGTCATCATCGAAATCAAGGATAACAACGTTGATCTTCTGATCAAGCTGCACGATTTCGTTAGGATGCGCAACACGTCCCCAGCTCAGGTCTGTGATATGGATTAATCCGTCTACGCCGCCAAGGTCAATGAATACACCGTAGGAGGTGATATTCTTAACGGTTCCTTCAAGAACCTGTCCTTTTTCAAGTTTGGATATGATATCCTTCTTCTGCTGCTCAAGTTCCGCTTCGATAAGGGCTTTATGAGAAACAACAACGTTACGGAATTCATGGTTGATTTTAACCACCTTGAATTCCATGGTTTTATTCACATAAATATCGTAATCACGGATTGGTTTCACATCGATCTGTGAACCTGGAAGGAATGCCTCAATTCCGAATACATCGACAATCATACCGCCTTTGGTACGGCATTTAATGAATCCGGTAATAATTTCGTCATTTTCAAGGGCTGCGTTAACACGATCCCAGCTTCGCATTGCGCGGGCTTTCTTGTGGGAGAGGGTAAGCTGACCCTTCTTGTCCTCAAGGGTCTCAACATAAACTTCAACCTGATCTCCAATTTTCAGTGAAGGGTTGTAACGGAATTCATTCACAGACACAATTCCATCTGATTTATAACCGATATCAACAACAACTTCACGCTTGTTCATCGAGATAACACGACCGTCAACCACTTCTTTCTCCTGAAGGATCGAGAGGGTATTGTCGTACATGTCTGTCATCTCTTTCTTTGTGGCAGTACTATTCACCGACTTGGTTCCTTCGAAGGCATCCCAGTCAAAATCTTCATCAGCCTTTGCGGAGGTCTCCTTTAATACCCTGACAACCGGGGCAACAGGAGCTTCAATTACTTCCGCAACTTCAGCTGCAACAGGTGTTTCAACAACGACCTCAGCTGCTACAGATTCCTCTGCAACGACCTCGGGTGTCTCTGCTACCGGAGTAACAGGAGTTTCCGCGGCTAATTCCGCGTCCTCGTTAATTTCGGGGATTTCGTTAATTTCACTCATTAAATTGATCTTAAAATTAATAAATTAGACATTATTTTATTTTGTGCCGCAAAATTAAGATTTATCCCTTTAATATCAAATGATTATTTGTTTTTTTAAGCTTAATTTACAGTTGAACTCTTTTCCCCCTAAATTTTTATATATTAAAAATCGGGTTTATATTTGATTCATTTTTAAAACAACTTCAAGAATATTTTTAAACCAAATAATTCCAATGAATATGAGAACATCTGAGACTCCGGCAACGATTCTGCAAAAAGCCAACGAATGGTTAACTGGAAACTATGACAGCCAGTCAAAGGAGGAAATTCTTTTACTCCTTAATAACGAGGACAATACAGCCCTGATTGATGCTTTTTACCGCGATCTCGAATTCGGGACAGGTGGTTTACGCGGAATCATGGGGGTTGGTACCAACCGAATGAATATCTATACGGTAGGTGCTGCAACACAAGGGCTCAGCAATTACCTGAAGATCGCTTTTGCCGCATTACCCCGTATTGGCGTGGCAATCGGTTATGATTGCAGAAATAACAGCCGTCATTTTGCAGAAACTGCAGCCGGAATTTTTTCGGCAAACGGAATTAAGGTTTATCTTTTTGAAGATTTACGGCCGACTCCGGAAATATCATTTGCAATCAGGGAACTCGGATTACAGAGCGGTATTATTCTGACAGCTTCACATAACCCGAAAGAATACAATGGTTATAAGGCTTATTGGGATGATGGCTCCCAAATTGTGGAACCACATGATGCAAATATCATCGACGAAGTTTTAAAGGTGAAGGTTGACGACATCAAATTTAACGGACCAAAAGAAAACATTACTCTGCTTGGTGCCGAAATGGATGAAAAATTCCTTAAGAAGGTGGTATCGGTATCTCTTTCACCCGATATTATAAAGCGTCAGAAAGATCTTAAAATTGTCTACACCCCAATTCATGGTACCGGGGTAAAGCTGATCCCGATGGCGCTCGAAAAAATAGGATTTACCAATGTCATCCATGTTCCGGAGCAGGATGTGGTGAGCGGTGAATTTCCGACAGTCATCTCTCCAAACCCGGAAGAGCCGGCAGCAATGAAACTGGCCATTGAAAAAGCCGTTGAGATGGATGCTGACCTGGTGATGGCCTCCGATCCGGATGCTGACCGCCTGGGAATCGCAATAAAGAATGATAAAGGTGAATTTATTCTTGTAAACGGAAATCAGACCGTGTTGATCTTCCTGAATTATATCATCAATAAAAGGAAAGAGCTTGGACTTCTGAAAGGGAAGGAATATGTGGTCAAGACAATTGTCACGAGCGAGCTTGCTGCTGAAATTGCCCGGCAAAATGGGGTAGAGTATTATGATTGTTATACAGGGTTTAAGTACATCGCCGAGGTAATCCGCGAAAACGAAGGGATTAAACAATATATTGGCGGTGGTGAGGAGAGTTTTGGATTTATGCCCGCCGATTTCGTACGTGACAAGGATGCTGTTAGCTCTTGCGCCCTTATGGCAGAGATTGCGGCCTGTGCCAAAGATGACGGACGATCGTTGTTTGAGATGCTGCAGGATATTTACATGACTTACGGCTATTCTAAGGAAAAAATGAAATATGTGGTCAGAAAAGGGAAAAGCGGTGCCGAAGAGATCGAACAAATGATGATTAAATTCAGAAATAATCCTCCAAAACAACTTGCAGGCTCAGCGCTCTCAACGGTAAAGGATTATGAAACTCTCAAGGAATACAATCTGATAACCGGGGCTGAAAAGCCTATCAATCAAAAGATAACCGCGAATGTGCTTCAATTCTTCACCGTTGATGGGACTAAAGTTTCGGTGCGTCCATCCGGAACAGAGCCTAAAATCAAATTTTATATCGAAGTGAAAGATCTGCTGAGCTCACGTGATCAGTGCGACGCTGTGGAGGCGAAAACAAATCTTAAAATTGATCAGGTTATGATTGATCTTGAATTATAAACCTTAATTTTACAATTGGAATCCATCAATGGTTAAATCATTAAATATCAATGATTGTCTTTAAATTAATAGAACTAAAATTCAAAGAAATGAAAAGAGTTTTTTTAAGTGTATGCTTTTTAGGTGCCGTAACGGCTTATGCTCAAAATCAGAATCCTGAAAATGCAAAAATGAAACCCGAAATGACCGAATTTTGGGATCCTGAGGTCACTGTTGTTACTCCAGGGGAAAATAATATGAATGCTCCATCTGATGCCATCGTCCTTTTCGATGGAACCAGCGAGTCATTAGATAAAAACTGGAGCAATGCCAAAGGGGAAGCACCAGCATGGAAGGTTGAGGACAATTGCGTAACAGTTGTCAAGAGTACCGGAATAATTAAAACAAAAATGGCTTTTGAAGATTTTCAGCTCCATATCGAGTGGCGTTCACCAGCTGAGGTCGATCCTATGAGCAAGAGTCAGGGGCGCGGAAATTCAGGCATCTTTATGCAGGAACGTTACGAATTACAGGTACTCGACAACTACAATAACCGCACTTACCGCAATGGTCAGGCCGGCTCCTTCTACAAACAATACGCACCTCTGGTAAATGTGTGTAAAAAACCGGGGGAATGGCAATCGTATGATGTAATTTACACGGCCCCAAGATTCAAGGCAGACAGTACGATCTTCTCGCCTGCACATGCCACCGTGCTTCAGAATGGAGTACTGGTTCAAAATAATGTACTGTTATTTGGCCCTACTGAATATATCGGAATCCCAAAATACAAATTCCACGGACCAGCCCCTATTGCCCTGCAGGATCATGGCAACCCGGTAAGCTACCGCAATATCTGGATCAGAAAATTGTAATATCCAACTTTAAAATAGGAAATGCCCGGAAATCCCGGGCATTTTTAATGACCAATAATCCCTATCTTTGCCAGCAAATATTGTCTCTGTTAAAATAAATACCGATGCAGGAAAAAATAATCATCCTTGATTTTGGCTCCCAATACACCCAACTCATCGGACGTCGTGTCCGTGAACTGAATGTTTATTGCGAAATTCACCCCTTCAACCATTACCCCGAAATAGACGCGACCGTTAAAGGGGTCATCCTTTCCGGAAGCCCCTATTCGGTAAGGGATGAAAATGGCCCACGGATTGACCTTGAAAAGATCAAGGGGAAATTTCCTCTGCTTGGTGTTTGTTATGGAGCTCAGTACCTCTCCCATTTTTTCGGCGGCGAAGTAGCGGCCTCAGATTCCAGGGAATATGGACGGGCGAATCTGACAGTGGTAGAAAAAGAAAGTGTCCTGCTTCAGGGAATCAGCGAAAACTCGCAGGTTTGGATGTCACATGGAGATACGATCATCAGTCTTCCGGAGAACTACCAAATCATCGCCTCTACCGGGGATGTCGAAAACGCAGCGTTTAAAATCCCGGGTGAAGAAACTTATGCTATTCAGTTCCACCCCGAAGTTTATCATACAACCGAAGGGTCCAAAATCCTTGAAAACTTCCTGGTCAATATATGCGGCTGCAAACAGGACTGGACGCCCGATTCATTCATTGAAACGACCATAGCGAAACTGCGTGAAACCATTGGCAATGATAAAGTTGTCCTTGGTCTTTCGGGCGGTGTAGACTCTTCTGTTGCCGGGGTATTGCTTCATAAAGCCATCGGAAAAAATCTCACCTGCATTTTTGTGGATAACGGGCTTTTACGAAAAAATGAATTTCAGGAAGTGCTTGATTCTTATAAGAATATGGGGCTGAATGTCATTGGAATTGATGCGAGTGAACGGTTCTGGAATGATCTGAAAGGGGTCAGAGATCCGGAGACGAAAAGGAAAATTATTGGCCGTGATTTCATCGAAGTATTTGATATTGAAGCACATAAAATCCAGGATGTGAAATGGCTGGCACAGGGGACGATCTATCCCGACGTAATTGAATCAGTATCGGTGAACGGTCCGTCGGCAACAATCAAATCTCACCATAACGTGGGTGGCCTTCCGGAAAAAATGAATTTAAAAATTGTTGAGCCCTTGAATCTACTCTTCAAAGACGAGGTTCGGCGTGTGGGACGCGCATTGGGGATCAAACAGGAGTTGCTGGGCAGACATCCCTTTCCAGGCCCCGGCCTTGGAATCAGAATATTGAGTGATGTAACTCCGGAAAAAGTGCGCGTATTGCAGGAAGCCGATGCAATATTTGTTAATGGACTGAAAGAATGGGGACTTTATGACAAAGTATGGCAGGCCGGTGTGATGCTGCTGCCCGTACAATCAGTAGGAGTAATGGGCGATGAACGGACTTATGAAAATGTGGTTGCATTAAGGGCAGTTGCCTCTACCGATGGTATGACGGCCGACTGGGTCCATCTCCCGTACGAATTTCTGGCTAAAGTCTCGAACGACATTATTAACAAAGTGAGGGGAATCAATCGCGTAGTTTATGATATCAGCTCAAAACCACCGGCAACGATTGAGTGGGAATAAAATGATTAATGGTGATTGGTGAATCTGAAAATAAATAATCAACTTTATCTCCAACAGTTTCCTGAGATTATAACGATACGCTGATAATATTTTCCTTAACAAGAACCTGCTCTCCACTCCAGCGATAGGCTGACAATTGTTCAGATCCAACCACACAGCTATCGATACAGCAGATGTTATTCTGCGAAATTACAGCACCTTCGCTAAGGCAATAATGGCCCACAAAAACTGGGGGTTTATCGGGGGAGTAAGGTTCAAACGACGGAGCAATTTGTTTTGGTACGGTATAATCGGGCAGGATAAATTTATTTCCAAAGGAGAGCTCCCTGAAGGTTTTATTCTGCGGAGATTCCCACCAGTTCATCCTGAAAACTTTTCGGCTCATCCCTTTGGAACATTTCAGTATGAGATCCTGAGGACAGCGAAATTCAAGTCCCTTAAGTATCCGATAGATAATTGAGGCGGCAGGATGCTGTTTTTCGTGAATCGTCCTTAAAAAATCCTTTTTAAGTCTTCCCTCAGGGATAAAGTTTTTAAGGTATTTAATGTCTGTGTCATTCCAATAGGCGTGAATAATCCTTATTTCACCGAGATCGAGATAAAAAGGCAATTCCCGCAGCCATTTCAGATGATCCCTCCATTCCAGGGTAAATTCAGCAAATGCCGTGAGGGTGCTTTGAATCTGGTTTCTGTTCCCGGCTATATGACGCGACAGATACATTCCGGAAGAATCCTTTATGTGATAGAGAATGGCGCTGTATTCATGATTCCCAAGGATTGTCAGTGCTGTACCTGCCTCGGTCATCTGCCGGACCAGCTGAATTGTCTCCCTGATTTCCGGGCCGCGGTTAATAAAATCACCGATAAAAACAGCTTTACGCTCGGGGTGTTGCCAAACTCCATTGATCCTGGCATACCCCATCGTCTTTAAAAGTTTCTTTAATAACGTCGCGTGACCGTGTACATCTCCGATTATATCGTAATACTGAAGTTCCATCGGTTTCAAAATTATAAATATTTTGCAGACAAAAGATCTATTTTATGAAAGAAATGGATTGTCCATTCAATATTTTCGGAAACAAAAATGGCAGGAGTTTCCGATTCGGAGACTCCTGCCATTCTATTGACTGTATTAAAAGTTCAGTTCGGGCGGTTAGGCAGCAACATCAATATCCTTATTGACATTTTTGCTCCCAATGAGTGCATAAAACAATAAATAACCAAGACATGCGAAGATTAACCAATAGCTTGCACCGAATGAGGTTAAGTCGGCAATTTTACCCTGAAGTAGGGGCAATAATCCGCCGCCACAAACCATGACCATAAAAATACCGGAAGCAGCAGCAAGATATTTACCAAGCCCCTCGACGGCAAGGTTGAAAATGCCGCCCCACATGATGGAAGTACAAAGGCCAACCAGTACAATAAACATGGCACTGATCGGAACTTGCGCCAATCCGAAAGAGAGTGCTCCGGTTGGTGATTGCTGCAATAACGGCAATGGAACCTGAACGGATACCGGCGAAAAAATTGCCATGGTAATCAGGATCAAACCTAATCCGGAAGTAAAGCTAAGCATGGTTTTACTCGAAATCTTGCTTCCAAGTGATGCACCAGCCAAACGACCGATCAGCATCAAAAACCAATAGGTTCCTGCAACAAAACCGGCAGTGGCTTTTCCAACGGGAGTGGAAGACAACCAGAGGTTCATGATACCAGGGGTTCCCACTTCAACGCCAACATAAACAGAGATAGCAATGGCGCCGAGGATAAAATGACGGAATTTCATTGCGCCAGACATCAACGTTTTTAAAGGGAGGGTGGACTGAGCAGCAAATGGTTCAGGTATGCTTACAAAATACAGAACAACGAATACCGTCGCAAATACGGCCATTGCTATGTACATTACAGGAAATACATCGGTAATTTTAGCATGAAGCTGGGCACCAATCAGAATACCAACAAATGCAGGGGTGAATGTTGCCATCACAGAGTTGAAAGATCCACCAACCTGAATCAGCTGATTCCCTTTGTTTCCTCCACCACCCAGGGTATTCAACATTGGATTGACTACGGTGTTTAACAAACACATGGAGAATCCGGAAATAAAAGCACCAAGAAGGTAAACTGCAAAAGCCGATTCCTGCGACGAGTGACCGGAGAGGTATTGAATAAATACACCCACAAATCCGATAGCTATAGCGATTAAAGCGGTCTTTTTATAGCCGATTCTTTGGAGCAGGATACCACCGGGGATTCCCATTACAGCGTATGCAATGAAATTAGCCGCGTTTCCCAACATTCCAAGGAAATTGTCAACTTTAAACTGGTCTTTTAATACGTTACCCATTGGTGCTGCTAAATTGGTAACGAATGAGATCATACCAAAAAGCAGGATCATCATGATGATTGGCAATGCATAACTTTTTTTCTGTGTCATAATTTATTTTTAATTATTTGGGTTAATTACTTTAATGATTTTTATGGCGTAGATAATAAGTTGGCAATAATAACAATTTTTAGAATAACTTCTTCCCCCCGTCGCCGATTTCTGCAACATAGAAGAGAGGTTTTAATCCCGTTTTTGCTTCGTAATTTTTCCCAACCTGCTCAATAAAGGTATCAATCGCTTCGGTTTTAACCAGACTTACGGTACATCCGCCAAATCCGCCGCCAGTCATCCGGGTTCCGATGACCCCGTTTATTTTTCGTCCCTCTTCAACCATCGTGTCGAGCTCAAAACCGGTAACTTCATAATCATCACGGAGCGAGTCATGAGATCCGTTCATAAGAACACCGAATTTGACCAGATCCCCTGCTCTCAATGCTGTCACAGCACCTTCGGTTCTTTGAATTTCACTCACCACATGTCTTGCCCGGCGACGAACGGTTTCATTTTCAATTTTATCCTCTACTTTCAAAAAATCATCCCAGGAGATCTCACCCAGGGCACTAATTTGCTGATAAGGCTGAATCGCCTTTACTGCGGCATGACATTCGGCAACCCGCTCATTATATTTTCCGGAGTCCAGCTTATGCGGACTATTTGTATTACTGATAACTATTTTGACACCATCCAGTTTAACAGGGACCAGCTCATAAGAAAGAGTATCGCAATTAAGGAAAACTGCGTGGTCCTTCTTGCCCATAGCCGAAACAAACTGATCCATGATTCCGCAATTTACCAGGGCAAATTCGTGTTCTGCTTTCTGACCCATCTGGGCCAGTTCGATCCGGTCGATTCCAAAACCATACGTATCATTGATCAGAACCCCTGTTACCACTTCAAGTGCGGCTGAGGATGAGAGTCCTGCACCAGTGGGAACATCTCCGTAAAACAGCAGGTCGGCCCCTTTATCAAAGGAGAGCCCTTTTTTCATAAACTGGGCAAATACGCCAATCGGGTAATTCACCCACTCTTTGCCAATCGCCTTATTCAGATTCGCCACTTCCACTTCGGCCTCAAAGGGCATATTCAGCGAGGCAAACCTGACCGTTTTCCGCTCTGTTGTCCGGATCAGGCAATAAATTCCAAAACTTAAGGCACATGGGAACACAAATCCTCCGTTGTAGTCGGTATGTTCTCCGATTAAATTCACACGACCCGGTGAAAAATAGCCACTAATTTCACCTTCGCCATATTTTTCAATAAACTTTACTTTTAACTGATCGATTGTCATATTTTAAATAATTAAAGATTCAAACTGGTAGGTACTGGTAGGGGCAAATGTAGAATATTTTACTTGCAATGCACCGCTATTAAAAATATGTTTTAAAACACTTTTCAAAGCGAATTTCTTATGATAATCCTTGAACGATTCCGAATCTTTGACTTTTTATGGGTCATCACCATATCGGACAAACTTTTGCCCATCTCAATAAAATCGGTTGAAATGGTCGTTATTCCTCCGGCCACCACCTCCTTCAGCATGGTGTCATTAAATGAAACAAGGCCAATATCCTGGCCCAGAACAAGGTTCTCTGACGCCACATTCTTAATAATGCGCACCAGATTCCTGTCAGATACCACCAGATAGGCTTCCCCTTTTTGCACTGTACGATTTTCAACAGAGCGAATTATCTCCCCCTCCACACCGTATTCATTGCAAAAGCGGTCAAAACCGGCGACCCTTTCTCCAGGCTCCTTCCCTCCCGGAAAAACCATAATCAGCTTATGGTATTTACAAAACAGCTTTTTACCCGCAGTCATCCCTTCGTAGACATCCTGTTCAAAATCCTGATAGATAACGGGATAGTCAGCCAGATCGGGTTTAAGCCGATCAAGAATATACACTTTATCACCGGGTAACTCACCCACAATATCAATCGAATTATTAAACGTTGCAGGCATCAGGATATAAGCGCTATATTTCCCTGCAGCCCCTCTGATCAGCTCTTTATATACCTGATAATTAAAATGATGAAAATAAATATCAACAGTAGTCTTGTCATCCAGGTGCTTAAGAAATGAGTTGTATAAATCTTCCTTGAACACGTTAAGCTCATCAAAAAGGAGAAAAATTTGCTTGCCGACATTAAGTTCCGTGCGCTCAATATAATACCCCTTCCCCGGAACGGAAATCACCACACCACTGCTTCTTAATTCATTAAATGCCAACAATACAGTATCCCTGGAAAGGGAGAATGCGTTGCATAACTGATTGATTGAAGCAAGTTTATCGCCCCTCTTCAATATTCCCTGTTCAATAGCCGTAAACACCGAATTGATAATTTGTCGGTATTTTGGGATTCCAGCAGCCTCGTCAATATTGAAGATATCGGTAATATGCACGATAGATTTGTTTTCAGGGAATAAAATTATGTTTTTTTTATATTTATTCTTTACGTTTGTCACAGAATAACTAAATTTCATTTTTATGGAACTCAAACGCGAAGTTTTCGGCAATGCCCGAAGAGGCGAAAAAATTTTTCTTTACACCCTGAGAAACGATCACGGGATCACAATTAAGATTACCAATTACGGGGGAATCATCACTTCGGTCAAAACACCTGACCGTAACGGGAAAAAGGGAAACATTGTCCTTGGTTTTAAATCCCTTGAGGACTACCTGACAGATTCTTATATCGAAAATTGTCCTTGTTTTGGATGTATCACAGGACGATATGCAAACCGCATTGCAAAAGGGAAGTTTTCTATCGGCAACACAGCTTATACCTTACCTGTAAACAATGGAAATAATTGTCTGCATGGCGGAATTACGGGATTTGACAAAGTAATCTGGGTCCCTAAGAAAATTGAGAAGCCGGATCTGGTTGGGGTAGAAATGAAATACCGCAGTCTTCATATGGAAGAGGGTTTTCCCGGCAATGTTGACATTACAGTAACTTACACCCTGAACCATAAAAACGAATTACACATTGATTACAAAGGCATTACAGACAGAGAAACGGTCTTAAACCTGACAAACCACACGTATTTTAATCTTTCGGAGAATGGGGGAGATATCCTTGGCCATACTCTTTATATTCCGGCGAAAACAAAGACGGTGAACGATGAAGAGTTGATACCCACCGGAGCAATTGCCGAAGTTGCCGGGACACCCTTTGATTTTACGACTCCCACAACTATCGGCGCAAATATTCCTGCATTACCTGACGGTTACGATCTCAATTACATTTTGGATAATCCAGCAAAGAAGCTTGTAAAAGCAGCTCTTTTATCGGAAGAAACTTCAGGAAGAACGGTAGAAGTGTTCACTACAGAGCCGGGAATACAATTGTACACCGGTTTTTACATCCCTCAATTAACAGGGAAAAATGGGGAAACATATAGCAAATATTCGGGTGTAGCTCTTGAAACACAACACTATCCCGATTCACCCAACCATCCTGAATTTCCATCCACATTGCTAAAACCTGGCGAAATTTTTAAATCGAAAACTATCTACAAATTCGGAACAAAATAGAAGGAAAAGTCAATTCACTAACAGTCTGAACCTTTCTAATTCAGACTTTGTTATTATTAGCCACCGGGAATTGGCATTCCCGGTTAACTTCCCTTATTAATTCGTGCAGATTAAAACCTAAGAATGAGAACGCTGATCGAACTTTTTGAAACTAGTGTAGCCAAATTTCCCAACAACCCTTTACTTTGGGAGAAGCCCAAGGATCGTTACCTACCTTCAACATACCTTGAAATCCGCCGGCAGGTATATGAATTTGCTGCCGGATTATTGACTCTTGGACTAAAAAAGGTGAACGTGTCGGGTTACTTTCTGAAGGGAAGAACAACTGGCTGGTTAGCGAATTAGGAATCTTATACTGTGGTGCAGTCAATGTTCCTCTATCAGTAAAGCTTGAAGCTCCCGAGTTGAGCTTCCGGTTAAATCATTCCGGGTCCAGAATAGTGATTGTCTCTAGCGGCCAGGTATCTAAAATAAACGAAATCCTAGGCGAAATTCCGGAGATCGACTATATCATCCACCTTGATCCACTGCACAAAAAAGGAGACAAAGACCTGCTGTTCTATGATATTCAACAGATTGGTGCAGATTATCTGAATTCTGAAGAGCATATTCATGAATTTGAAAAGATCTGGAAAAATATCCAGCCAGATGACATTGCCAATATTTCCTATACTTCAGGGACTACCGCCGATCCCAAGGGGATCATGCTCAGCCATCTCAATTACGCCTCGAATGTGATTCAGGCCAACACGATCCTGGATATTGACCAGAATTACAAAACACTCGCAATTCTACCCTGGGACCATTCGTTTGCTCACACAGCCTGCCTTTACACCTTCATGTACAAGGGAGCCTCCATTGGCTCGGCTCAGACCGGAAAAACACCTATGGAAACGCTAAGGAATGTGCCGGTTAATATTCAGGAGTTTAAGCCTGATATTCTGATGAGTGTACCGGCATTGTCAAAGAATTTCAGGAAAAGCATTGAAAAAGGGATTCAGGCTAAAGGGAAAATCACCGAACTTCTGTTTAACCATGGATTAAAAGTTGCCTACCTGTATAACGGTGAAGGTTGGAACCGGGGAAAAGGGTGGCGTGCATTGCTAAAACCGGAATATCTTTTATTGGATAAGCTTATTTTTTCGAAAGTAAGGCAGGCTTTTGGCGGTAACCTGAAATTCTTTATCGGCGGTGGCGCTTTGCTGGACATTGAATTGCAACGCTTCTACTATGCGATTGGAACCCCCGTTTTCCAGGGGTATGGACTCACCGAAGCTGCACCGGTAATTTCAGCAAATTCACCGGAAACCGTTAAGTTCGGATCATCCGGCAAATGTGTAAAGTACCTTGAAATAAAGATACTGGATTCAGACGGCAGGGAAGTTCCAGTGGGAGATAAAGGGGAAATTGTGGCCAAAGGGGACAACATCATGAAAGGCTACTGGAGAAATGATAAAGCAACTGCAGAAACCCTCAAGGATGGGTGGTTGTATACCGGAGATTTGGGTTATCTGTCGCATGACGGGTATATCTATGTATTAGGAAGATTCAAAAGCCTGTTAATAGGCAATGACGGGGAGAAATTCAGCCCTGAGGGGATCGAAGAAGCCTTGGTCGACCAGTCTGCCTTTATCGATCAGGTCATGCTTTATAATAACCAAAACCCGTACACGGTCGGTCTGGTTGTTCCGAATATTGCAGCAATTAACCAGACATTACACAAACATAATATAGCTCCGGCCAGTCCGGAAGGGATCAACAAGTCGATTGACATCATTAAGCAAGAAATTGATGCTTACCGAAAAGGGGGCAAATTTGAAGGGATGTTTCCCGAAAGATGGCTTCCGGCGGCCACTTTAATCCTGCCCGAAGCCTTTACTGAACATAACCATTTATTGAACAGTACCCTAAAGATGGTGCGTGGGAAAATCGTTGAGTATTTTAAAACGGAGATGGAGTATATTTACACTTCAGAGGCAAAAGATATAGCCAATATCAGAAACCTGGAATCTGTTAAAAAATGGAGTAACCAATCAAAAATCTAATTATCAGTAAATTAATCTTTATTTTCCAAATGAGAATTTTTATATTCCTCTCCCTGTTTTGGTGTGCCACTCTTCTCACACATGGTCAGACACGCACGTTGCTGGATAGCGAAAAGAAATTCTGGATCTCAAAGGCAAACCGTCACAATAAAAACGGATGGACTTACCTGCATATCGAAGGCTCACCGCGCGAACGGGGATTTCAGCACGGTTATCTGATGACAAAAGAGATTGAGCAGTCTATCCGGATGCTCAGTGCAAGCTGGAATTACCAGACCGCGATGGATTGGAGATGGCTAACCCGAAAAGCCGCTGAGATGCTTACCCCAAAAATTGACACCGAGAACCTGGCTGAAATTGATGGCATTGTTGAAGGGATGAGGAGCAACGGAGCGGAAACCAACCGCGATGAACTGGTCGCGCTTAACGGATATATTGAATTAATATCCTATTGGTGGCCAACGGTGAAGGATTCCATGCGGTCACATTCTATTATTCGGCCCAGATTATCGTGCAGCTCCTTTATTGCCACAGGCCATATGACTTCTGACGGAAAAATCGTTCTCGGGCATAATACCATGGACAACTATAACAACCCTTACTGCAATGTTATTCTGGATATCCTTCCGGAAAAAGGGCATCGCATCCTGATGCAATCGGTAAGCGGTTTTATCCATAGTGAAACAGATTTCTTTATCACCAATGCCGGTCTGGTTGGTTCCGAGACAACTATTGGCGGGTTCTTCCCTTTCGATCCTAAAGGTGACCCGGAATTTTCGAGGATGCGCCATGCCACCCAATATGCATCAACCATCGATGAATGGTGCGAAATGATGAAGAAAAACAACAACGGAGGCTATGCAAATGCCTGGTTGATAGGCGACATTAATACAAACGAAATTGCACGGCTCGAGCTGGGATTGAAATATGTTGGATTTGAGAGAACCAAAGACGGCTACTTTACCGGATCAAATGTGGCAGAGAACCTTAAAATCCTCCGCTTTGAAACCAATACCAATGAAACAAACATTAAGAATTCATCGGTTGCCCGGCGGGTTCGGTGGAAACAGCTGATGAGGCAGAATGCCGGAAAAATCGATATAAAACTTGCCGAAGCATTCGAAGCTGACCACTACGACACTTACCTGAAAAAAAATAATCCCGGAAGCCGAACGCTTTGTGGCCACCAGGAGATCGATCCACAGCTCATCGGCAATGATATACCCTTTTTCCCTGAAGGGACCCTTGACGGAAAGGTCGTTGATTCAAGAATGGCAAGAGATATGACTTTTGTTGCACGCTGGGGCTCAGCATGTGGAATGGCTTTTGACAAGAACAAATTTCAGGAGGAACATCCCCAGTTTGACTGGATGAAGGGACTGTTGGAGGACCGTCCGTCAGAACCGTGGACCATCTTCAAAGCCGGAGAAGCGAATTAATCACCCCTCAGCAGAGGTGATTCCAAAAGTATTCCCTGAAGCGGAAATTCAAAATTTATGACTTAAAATCAATCACCTTTTAATCCGGTACAGCTGCCACCAAGGTGTCCGGGGGAAGGCATGATGTTCGGAGTGATATCCAAAAAAATAGCATGTCATCATGGCCACAAAATGGTTCTTGCTTAGTGAACGTGACATATCCGGGCCCATCTCCTCAGTGTGGGGTAACCGATGCGGAATAAAAGTTCCAAAATAAAACAATTGAAAGGTGGATGCAATTGATGGAATCACCCATAATACAATCAATTGCTTCTCATTGAACCATACCAGTCCTACATTAAACAGGATCGCCATTATCAGAAGCTGCCAAATAGTAATATACTGACGCATAAACCGATACCACCAGACAAAGAAATTCTGGTTGCCTGTTGTATAGTCAGGATCCTGCTCCGTAGCCGGAAAAAGATGGTGTAGCCCATGCTTTTGCAAGAGTTTCGGATACCAAAGTCCGGCATAAAGCATGGAGGCTGTCGCTCCGAAGCCGTTATTGATGAACCTGTTTTTTGAAATACTGCCGTGCATGGCATCATGAGCCGTTATAAAAAGTCCTGTAAATAACCAGATCTGCAAAATGAGATGAACCCAAAACATTATATTTCCAGCATTCACTGGCACATACAAAAGCATATAAATCAAGTGAATGCCCCAACTAAGGATAATAACTAATGCAAACAGAATTCCCATGGTCCTACTCTAAGAGTGATTCTTAAACAAATGTAAGTAATTAATCTAATTACTTACATTTGTTTAAGAATACGAAACGGTAAATAATATTCAAACAGGAATGAATACATCAGACAGACCACACTTGCAGGAGTTTCATATTGAAGGGGTTAAACATATCCAACCTAAAGATGCCTTCGAATCGGTACAAAATGGTGAAGCTATACTTCTGGATGTCAGGGAGCAGTATGAATATGCCATAGAAACCATTGATCTTAAAGAAATTATATACCTGCCAATGTCGCGGATAACTGCCGAACTCGATCAGATTCCAACAGACAACCCAATAATTGTGGTTTGCAAGGGAGGAGTTCGCAGTTCAAAAGTAGCCAGATTCTTATCTGAAAATGGATTTAAGGACGTCGCCAGCCTGGATGGCGGATTCGTGATGTGGAAAGCATTACACTTTCCCGCAGAAAACCACCTAAGTTAAAGTCATTGGTTAAGAAAATTGATTTACATGAACTTAAAAATATTGACCTCACATGATTATGGAAGAGTTCGACAGGAAGAACTATTGGGAACAAATATATCAGACCAAAAAGCCCGATCAAGTGAGCTGGTACCAGCCCACGCCTGTTACATCACTAAGTTTTTTTGAGCAATATAACGTTCCAAAAGAGGCAAAAATCATCGATATCGGGGGTGGTGACAGCTTTTTGGTTGATCACCTGCTTAACCGGGGTTATAAAGACATTACGGTACTCGATATCTCGGAATCATCACTTGAGCGTGCCAAATCGAGGTTAGGCGACCGTTCAGGATTGGTTAAATGGATAGTTGAGGATGCTGCAACATTTGAACCAACGGAACGGTATGATTTCTGGCACGACAGAGCCGCTTTTCATTTCCTGACAAAGGAAGATGAAATTCAAAACTATATCAATACCGTGCAACAAAGCATTAACCCCTCGGGAATCTTAGTCCTTGGAACTTTTTCGGTGCAGGGACCCAAAAAATGCAGCGGAATAGAGATCAAGCAGTATTCCGAAACCTCAATGACTGACCGGTTGAAAGGTACTTTTGAAAAGATTAAATGTATTACCGTTGAGCATAAAACCCCTTTTGATACGATTCAGCAATTTATCTTCTGCAGTTTCAGAAAACCCTAAAACATCTGCTTTTCACTGTAATTTTCAACTTAAAGCATTATATAATTGCATATTACCAAACTGAATATGCAAATACAATTAATATCTGGAATCCAAACTAACTGAACTTTCCCCAATCCGAGGCCTAAATACCCGGGACTTATTCTGTCATGAAAAAAAATAAATAACGTATTTATACGTCGGATTATTATTTGACGTATATTTACGCCATAATTAAACAGAAATTATGGTAGTCTCAAAAACAGAGCTTTTCACCGAAGTACTGCAAACGCAGGCAAATTTATTCAAAGCTTTGGCCCATCCGGCACGGCTTCAAATCATACAGTTCCTGGCCGAAACAAAAATGTGCATATCAGGCGACATCTCAGAGGAGTTGCCACTAAGCCGGACAACAGTTAATCAGCATCTTCGGGAATTGAAAGATGCAGGTTTGATCCAGGGTCATGTAGAGGGGGTAAAAACCAACTATTGCCTGGATTATGAAAAAATTCAGGAAATGAAAACAATCCTCACTGAATTTCTTAATGAGATCGGGATACCTGAAGGATTTTGCTGTAAATGAACTAATTAATCAAAATATTTCATGAAAATTTTAATTCTTTGTACCGGAAACAGTTGCCGAAGTCAGATGGCTCATGGCTTTTTGCAATCTTTCGATCCCAATCTGACCGTTTGTTCAGCCGGAACCGAAGCTTCAGGAAAACTAAATGCCAAAGCAGTCGCCGTGATGAACGAGGCAGGAATCGACATCAGTCACCACACCTCAGACTCAGTTGATTTGTATTTAAACGATGAATGGGATTATGTGATCACCGTTTGTGGCGGAGCAAATGAAAACTGCCCGGCCTTTTTAGGTATGGTCAAACACCGTCTGCATATCGGCTTCGACGACCCAAGTCATGCCATTGGAACGGAAGAATTTATTTGGAGTGAATTTATACGTGTCAGGGATGAGATCAGGAAACGATTTCATGAATTCTATATTAGCAATTTGAAAATTTGTTGATTTGAAAATTTGAAAATCATCACCATGAGAAATGATAAGGATAACCTGATCGTAAAGCTGACGCTTGAATTTGCGCTAGATATTATTGAATATTCTGAGTTGCTTGAGGAACATCGAAAATATGTTATTTCCAGGCAATTGCTAAAATCCGGAACATCAATCGGAGCCAATGTCAGGGAGGCTCAGAATGCCGAGAGCAAGGCTGATTTTATTCATAAAATGAAAATTGCGGCAAAAGAAGCCGATGAAACTGAATACTGGAGATTACTCTGCGAGATGTCTAAAAATTACCCAAAGCAAGAGTTACTGAAGGAAAAGCTCCAATCAATCATAAGTATTCTTTCAAAAATTATTAGCAGTTCTAAAATCACTTAAATCATTTTCAAATTCTCAAATCTTCAAATTATGAATTTATCAGATATAAAACTTATTGTCCAGGAAAAGTACAGCGAAATCGCCAACCAAAGCAAATTATTCAATCAATCCTCCTGTTGCGGAAGTACAAGCAATTGTGGTGATGTTGATTACACCATTTTCAGCGATGATTATTCGGGTGAAAAGGGTTATAATCCTGACGCAGATTTGGGTTTAGGATGTGGAATCCCAACCCAATTTGCAAATATTCAAAAGGGAGATCACGTTCTCGACTTAGGAAGTGGTGCAGGGAATGACTGTTTTGTGGCACGAGCCATCACCGGTAAAACAGGGAAAGTTACCGGGCTCGATTTCACAGACGCCATGATTACCAGGGCAATGGAGAACAACCAAAAGCTTGGCTTCACCAATGTTGAGTTTATCAAGGGTGATATTGAGGAGATGCCGTTACCGGATAATCAGTATGATGTAATTGTTTCGAACTGTGTTTTAAACCTAGTTCCCGATAAAACAAAAGCTTTTCGGCAGATGGTGCGGGTTCTAAAACCAGGCGGTCATTTTTGCGTGTCGGACGTGGTTATCAAAGGACAATTGCCGGAACAGCTGCGTAAAGATGCAGAGATGTATGCGGGATGTGTCTCGGGGGCCATTGAAATGGATGAATATCTTGACATTATAAAACAGGCAGGTTTTCAGGAAATAACCATTCATAAACAAAAAGAGATAGCGATACCTGCTGAGGTATTAGCCAATTATCTGTCAGAGAAAGAAATATCGGATTACCAAAATGGCGGAACCGGGATTTACAGCATCACCGTTTCAGCGAATAAAATTTGAAAATGTGCCAATTTAAAAATTTGAAGATTGATTTGACTAAGTTATTCTTCCTATGTATCGCATGTTTTAAAATTAGCGAATTGCATACTAGCAAATTGGCACATTAGCACATTAAACCATTAGCACATTAATTTCTCCCTATGAGCCTAACAAAACAACTTTCATTTTTCGACCGTTTTCTTACTCTTTGGATATTTCTTGTGATGTTTGCAGGGGTTATGATTGGATTTTTTATGCCTGCTATCTCAGGATTCTGGAATTCGTTAAGTTCAGGAACTACAAATATTCCAATTGCGATAGGTCTGGTCTCGATGATGTACCCACCGCTGGCCAAAGTAAGATATGAAAAATTACCCCTGGTTTTCAGAAACTTAAAACTTCTTACTTTATCACTAACTCAAAACTGGATTGTTGGCCCATTGGTGATGTTTTTTCTTGCAATTATTTTCCTTCATAATTATCCGGGGCTCATGGTCGGTGTTATCCTGGTGGGGCTTGCACGCTGTATCGCCATGGTACTGGTATGGAATGACCTGGCCAAAGGGGATGCAGAACTGGCTGCAGGATTGGTCGCTTTTAACGCAATCTTCCAGGTATTGTTGTATTCTGTTTATGCTTGGGTGTTTATCACCATCCTGCCTCCATTCTTGGGATTAAAGGGGGCCGTGGTTAATGTTTCGATATCCGAAATTGCCATTACTGTTTTGATTTACCTGGGAATACCTTTTGCTGCAGGACTAATCTCCAATTTTATCCTAAGAAACTGGAAAGGGAGTGACTGGTATTTTTCCAGATTTATACCAAAAATTTCCCTGCTGACACCGGTTGCCCTGCTGTTCACCATATTCGTAATGTTCTCATTGAAAGGCGAGAAGATCATCGGGTTACCCATCGATGTCATAAGGGTTGCCATACCATACACCATCTATTTTGGACTGATGTTTTTCACCACCTTTTTTATCGCCAAATGGATGGGTGAAGGATACGAAAAATCGACAACGATGGCCTTTACCGCCGGGAGCAATGATTTTGAACTGGCCATTGCGGTGGCGATAGCTGTTTTTGGGATTAATTCGCAGGCTGCTTTTGCAACGGTGATCGGCCCGCTGGTAGAGGTGCCGGTGATGGTGGCCTTGGTAAACGTGGCCTTCTATTTCAAAAAGAGGTATTACAGTTAACGGGGTATTTCTTCAGTTAACAGTCCGCCAGCAAGGCTTCCCCAAAATCATTTATAATTTTATGACGACCTCCGCTTCTTCAGTAAATCGAGCACTCCGTTTATAAACGTTAACGGATGTACAGGATTACCAGGGAGATAGAGGTCGATCGTGTGGTTAGACAGAAATTCACGGTTTAGGGCAGGAGTGTCAGCGAAAATTCCTCCACTGATGGCATCTGTCCCGGCTAAAATAATGATTTTGGGATCAGGCACTGCCATATAGCAACGTTCCAAAGCTCCGGCCATATTTGCCGTTATGGGACCCGTAATTACGATTCCATCGGCATGGCGTGGTGAAGCCACGAAATCAATCCCGAAGCGGCTGATATCAAACTGGACATTATTCGTTGCATTCAACTCCCATTCGCAACTATTATCCCCACCGGCAGAAACCTGACGAAGTTTGAGCGACCTTCCGAAGAGTCGGCGGATTTCAGAACGGATCAAATCAGGATCCAATCCGATTGGCGCATCTTCATTTTCTTTGATGATAAGACGTTCCCTTTGATTGGTTGCCAGTTTAAAATCCCTGGTAAAAGTGATTTTTCCGGGAAATTGAATGGCACACTCCCCGCAAAAGGTACATTTTCCAAGGTCAATGCTTACCGGACCGGTCAAAATAGCATGGGTGGGACAAAGATCTGCAAGTAAAAACTCATCGATTTTTGCCTCACTGATTATGGGGCGCCCCCTGAAGATGCCGGGTACCCGGGCTTTTGTTACATCGGGAATAAACTGTTTTCCCTGATGCCATAATATTTTTAAATTATCAAACATGGCTTTTCCTTTGTCTATAAATCGTGACCGCAATACGATAAATTAAAACTCTTGTTACATATCGGGAAATCGGAGATGTCATTATTCCTCACCGATTGAGCCAGTGCCATCCAGTTATGATGGGATGGATCCTTAATTTTATATAAAACCAGGTTCGCCTCACCATCGGTGATCGCGCAATGGCAAATCTCACCCCGCCATCCCTCGACAAGTGAAATAATGAATTTCCCTTTTTGAGGTTGTTCCATAAAGTTCTCAGGAGAATGAAACTCAGGCACACTCTGGAGCAATCCCCTGATGTAGGAAATCGACTGTCTGATCTCTTCCCTTCTGATCTGAACCCGTGAATAAACATCCCCATGCCGTTTTATTACAGGCTTATGATTAAGGCTGTTGTAAAGATTATGAGGGTGAGATAACCGGATATCACGGTTCAAACCGCTCATCCTGGCAGCCATTCCGACGGTTCCGATTTCCAATACCTCCTCATAGGAAACAACACCGGTCTTCTCCATCCGCGAAAGGGCACTTGGAAGATTAAACAACTTATGAGTCATTTCAAAAAAGTCCTTTTCATAGGCATTTAAAACCTCGATTAATCGTTTTGCCAGTTCATTGGTGAACGGATAATTAATCTTTCCGGCCCGGATAAGCCCTTTGCCCAGGCGATTCCCACCCCACTCCTGGAAGAAATTTACAATTGGAGTACGCAATCTTCCGAAAACCGAATTTCCCAGCTGATACCCGATGTCGGCACAAACACCTGCCAGATCACCGGTATGTATGGCCATCCGTTCGAGTTCCAAAGCCAGGATCCGGGAAAAGTGCAACGAATCATCGGGGGTGTAGCCACACAAATTTTCCCACAAATTCACAAAAGCAGTGGTATGCCCCACCACAGTGTCACCGGCGATATTTTCCGCAAGGGTGGTCCGTTCCAGAAGTTTATGTTTTTGAAGAAATAATGGTTCAATTCCACGGTGTTGATAACCTAACTGAATCTCGAGGTGCATAATCTGTTCGCCGTTACAAATAAACCGGAAATGTCCAGGCTCAATAATTCCGGCGTGAATCGGCCCGACGCCAACTTCATGCAACTCTTCACTTTCAACCCCATAAAAGGGATAATTTTCTATTCTTTCACTTTCATCTGCCCGGTTGAATGGATAACGTAACGGCTTTAACCAGGGATGGTCAGGAAAGCCGATCCCAAAATTCTCATGAATCTCCCGTTCAAATTTTTCAAAATTGGGATTTCTTGCTGTAAATGAATTCAATACTGCACCTTTATCGACGATCGAGGATGAGACCATAATCTGATGCAACTCATCATCAGCGATGCAGCAAATCAACTGTATTTTTTCTCCGATAGAATACCCAAAATAGCTAACGCAATGGCAATTAGGCTTCCCATTGATTAAATTAAGATTCAATTCAGCAAAATCCCTGTAATTGCAGACAGGAATATCAACCAGATTAATTACCTGATTATTAACGATATTTATGGTCTTTATTGGCTTCATAGTATCAATTTTGCTGCGTCCTGTAATAGTGTGACAAATTGAGCCGGCGGGTCATAGGCCAGGTAAACAGCCAGACCCAACAATAAATATTGCGAAAGGGACTCCCAGGAGGAAATATGGGGGATTTTCGTTTCGTCTATCGATAAAGGCGGTGTAAAAAGCAGTTTGAAAATATTCGAGCCAAAGCCCCAGATAATCATCGTTAACAGAACGAGCACCGCCAACAGAATCAGAATATAATGCGCCTCAAATAAGGACTGAAAAATCAGGAATTCACTGATAAACATCCCTGACGGAGGCATTGCAGTAGCGGAAATAAATCCCAGAAAGATGACAATGGCACCTGCCTTATTGTATTTAAAATAATTTCCGACATCATAAATGCTCTTACTCTGATAAACCCAGTAAACCTGGTTGAATTGCAAAAACAAGGTTGGTTTGATCAGGGTATGTAAAATGATGTGCAAAATTGCTGCGTAAACCCCGATTCCTCCCGCCGAAAGGCCGAGAATAACCAATCCCATATGTTCGATGCCCGAATAGGCAAACATCCGTTTGATATTTTTAATTCGGGTCATATACACAGCTGCGACAAAAATTGAGAGTATCGCAGCAATAATCATGACCGTATTTGCCCAATGATGTAACGGAGTGCGTGCCAAAACAGCATACATCCTGTAGATGCTGACAAATCCGGCATTCATCAGGACACTGGCAAGCAAAGCTCCTGCCGGCGCCGGAGCCTTATCCTTGGCGTCAATTCCGGCAGTGTACATCGGAACAAGGCCAAGCTTAGCTGTAAACCCCGTAAAAATAAAGAGGAAGGCCAGTTTTAACCAGAATGGGTTTAGTTTATCCGCATTGGCATAGAGGGAGTCGAATGACATGTCTTCTATCCCCGCATCCTTGAGCGATAAACTCAGAAACAGAATTCCAATATAAACGAAAGTGATGCTGATGGCACAAATGAACACATATTTCCAGACACCCTCAAGGGCCCTGAGGTTTCGGTGATGGTAGATCAGTGCTGAGGCACTCAGGGTGGTAATTTCGATAAAAATCCAGGTGACGGCGATATGTCCCGATAAATAAACCACGCTGCAGGCGCTGATGAGCAAAACCATAGCCCCAAAGAACAGCCCCCGTGATTTTGGGGTCTCGTCAACATTGTGTATTTCGATATAGCGGTATCCATGAAAGATCACTGGTATTGAAATTACGCAAAGTACAGTCAGTAAAAGTATCCCTAAGGCATCCGGCTTAAAGAACTCCAGCTCTGTAACATTGATATGATGGAACTCAAAAAAGCCAAACACACTAAAAAAGGCAATGAATATCACCAGCAATGCGTAATTGACAAATATATTCCGGTTGAAAATTAGCAACCCGCTGATGATAAAAGCTCCTGTTAAAAATATCCCGATCATCTTTTAGTCTTTAAGGTTACGTAAATGGTCAATATCAGGATCTTTTAGTAAATCGCCAATCCGATTAAAGAAAACCCCCAAAATTAGGACGCTGGCAAAGATATCGAGCATAATTCCGAGGTTAACCAGCATCGGCATCTCATTTCCAACGGCAAGTGACAAGACGAAAACACCGTTCTCGATGATTATATATCCGATTACGTGGGTAATGATCTTTTTCCGGGTCACAATCAGGTAGAGACCTGTAAAAATGGTGGACAGCGCCACGACAAAAAAGGTCTTATCAAGATTGGGATCTTTAATTGAACTGGAAAGTATAATGGTTGCCACCGTTATAAAGGTCACGATGATCAGTGACACAAAGTTGGGAAGATAGGGCTCAGCCTCGCGGGTTATCCCATTACGTTTAATGACATAATTAATAAACCAGGGAACAGCGACCGCTTTGAAAACAATCGTTTCAAGCATAATCAGCATCAGGTTAATCGTGCTGATCTTTGTCAGGGTCAGGAAGGTGACCCCAAAAAGGATAAAGCCCTGAAAGACCAGAATATTCAGGTAGGTAAAAAGCCGGTTTGCAATACTGATGTAAAGCAGTGACATGGCTAATGCAATTAAAAGTATATCTGTCATATAACTAGTAGTTTATACGAATTTTCCCAATACCAGCAACACCCCGAAAAATATCAAAAGCGATACTGAAGTCAGAATAAAAACGAATTGCGGATTATGACCCATTCTGAACCTTGCCATAAACGATTCGATGATCCCGACAGCAATGGCAAATCCGATCTGAATGATAAAGAACATCGGTATTGATATTTCATAGGGAAACATTCCGATAAAAAAGTTTGAAATAATCGCCCCGTACATGGCAAACTTCAGGTTGGTGGTATACATGATCAGACCAAGATCAAAGCCACTGTTGTCCAGGATCATCACTTCATGAACCATTGTAAGTTCAAGATGAGTTTTTGGATCGTCGAGCGGCATACGGCTGTTCTCGATCATGGCAATCATTACCAAAACAAACGAAGCGAGTCCCCCAAGCAAATAGGAGATTTGCGAACCGTAATGCAACGTACTGAATATCTGATGGAAAGAGCTTTGTCCGGTAAACAGCGCAAATGATCCGAGCAGGATAAAGAAAGCAGGCTCCACAAGCATCGAAAAAAGGGCCTCGCGGCTCGCCCCCATCCCTTCAAAACTGCTTCCAGTGTCCAGGGCAGAAATAATCATGAGGAATTTTCCGAATGCCAAAACATAGGCAAATAGGATAAAATCGCCGTCAAATGAGATCAATCCGGGATTATTCCCATGCGGAATCATCAAAATAGCCATTATCACCGAGGCAAAATAGGCACTTGGTGCAATCTGGAAGATAAAACTTGTAGTCTGACTAACCACAGAACCTTTCTTCCACAACCTGAATATATCCAACATCGGCTGAAAGAGCCCGGGACCCTTTCTCCCCGATAAGATGCTCTTGGTCCGGATTATGAATCCGGAGAAAAACAAACTCATTATTATTATTAGTAACAAGCTTACCATCTTATAATTGATTTAAGAAGTTAATTAATACCATTAGTTTTTCGATAACCGAAGGGAGAAGCAGGGCTAATCCCACAAAAACAAATCCATAAAGCATGTAGGTCTGAATATTCCCATTCTGCAGAAATACAAACGAATTCAACAGTTTTCGGATCGCCAATATAGGTTTATCGATCAGCCAGGTCTCAATTTTATCATGGACATGAGTTTGCTGCATAATTTCATGAGGATAAAGACCGGTTGCCTCCTGCTTCTCTTTTTTTACCGAGAGAATCGGTTCCGCCAGTTTTCGGTAAGAGCGGATAAATGACGAGGCGGTGTATTGCATCTTTGGCGTTGCTCCTGAAAAGGCGCAACCCCAGGTCTCGTAAAGGCTGACAACTCTGTTTCCGGATAGCAGTCGCTTCAGGAAATAGATAACCATAATCAGCGCCAGGAATCCAAGAGAATACCAGCCGACCTTTGTTAACTGACCAAGCATATCCTCAAACTGCAATTGGGCTTGAGAATCTAAACCCGGCAGGTAGAGCGTGATTACTTTTAAAAGAGAGGGGGTAAACAAAAAGGGAAATAATCCGATAATCATAACAAACAGGGCAATTCCATACATCGGCAAGATTCGCTGAGGATTTTCAATATCGCCATCCTCATGCAGTTCAGAGCGTTGACTCCCCAGAAATACAATACCAAAAGCCTTGGTGAAACAGATAAGTGCAAGCCCTCCGATCATCACCAATCCCAGGATGGCAAACAGAAGGAAAAGGATGAACATGAAATTACTCGATACCAACCCATGAAACAATCCGTTGTAAAGGAAGAACTCCGATATAAATCCATTAAACGGCGGCAAACCACAAATAGCTAATGATCCGATTAAAAAGAGGTACCCGGTATGGGGCAATTTTTTGATCAGGCCCCCCAATAATTCGATACTCATGGTATGCCGTGCCTGAAAGACGTTTCCTGAACTATAAAACAGCAGTGATTTAAAAAGGGAATGGTTCAGCACGTGAAGTAAAGCGCCGCCAAAGCCGGCTATGACCAACAGATGATTATTATATCCCAGTCCAAGACATCCCAATCCGATACCGATCCCAATGATCCCGATATTCTCAATACTGTGATAGGCCAGCAATTTTTTGAGATTATGCTGAACAATAGCCAACATTACACCGTATAATCCAGTAATCAGTGAAATAAAAAGGATAAAAAAGCCGATGGTAACCATATCGGTTTTTATCAGCATCAGTATCCGGAGCAGTCCATAGATCCCGATTTTAATAATCACCCCCGACATGATTCCGGAGATATGGGCGGGTGCCGCCGGATGAGCCAATGGAAGCCAGGTATGAAACGGGACAAATCCGGCCTTTATGGCAAAACCTGTAAAGAAAAAGAGAAAAAGCGCCAAACCGACCATGATGGGTTGAGCTGAGGTGAATTGAGTTATTGCATTAAAGTCGAAAGAACCGGTCTTGACCTTAACCCACATAAAAGCAACCGTCAGAAAAAGAATGCAAACATGTGATTGAATCAGAAAGTTAATTCCCGCTTTTAGCGTTGCGCTCTTATAATGCTCAAAGATTATCAAAATAAAAGAAGAAAGGGCCATAATTTCCCAGACAACCAGCAATACAAGGCTATTCTGTATCAGGCAGATATCAATCAGAGATGTGTAAAGTACGATAAAAGCACCGGCATGAAGCGCTAAATTGTCAGATTGATCCGTATATTTCTTCATATACGAAACGCCATACCAAACGCCGGTCAGGAAAGTGAAGCTGATAACCAGGATGAACCAGGCAGACAAATAATCGACCCGGACAGGGATCAACCCTGTTATGAATGATCCTGCATAGGCGTATTCAACGGGACCATTTGCAAACAACGAAAAAGCGAGCATGGAAATGAGAATAACCTCAAGGGAAATAACTCCCAATGCAAGATATCCTCTTCCCCTGGTCTTCAGGAAAGGGATCACCCCCAAAGCAAGTATTGCAATCAGATTAAATATTTCAATGATTATCTTTTCCATGGACTTAATCAATAGATAAAACCGAATGCTGTTCCAAGAAAAACCAAAATTATAAAAAACAGTCCGTAAAGCACATAGGACTGAATACGTCCGTTTTGGATAAACTGAAAATAATTTAAGGCAAATGTGAGTCTTTTGGCCAGGGGCGAAACGATGTAATTATCCAGAATATCGACGTAGCTTGTCGAAAAACTGACCGGTGACGGATAAATCTTTGTCTTTGGAATTTTTTCAATTGTCTTTCTTTCCTTCACCATAAAATTAAACAATAAACCAAAGGAACGATTAAAAGATTTGCCGGTGTATTGGGCCTTTTTAACAGGCGACACATATCCGCAACCCCAGGTTTCATAAGTAACCAAAGGCCTTTTGCGGACAAAAAACTGGCGAATACCGTACACAACAATAATTAAAATAATGAAAATCAAAGCCATTCTTCCAATGCTGGTGACAGGATCGGTAACAGGGGCAAAAGAAACCGGGATACCATTGAACGCTGCTGCGAATGAAGAAGATACAACCTTTCCGGCATAGGAAAAATAAAACTGGGGGATGAATGCAACTGACAACATCACCCCAACGATCAGAAATTGCGGCAGGAGCATAATATATGAGGTTTCTTGCGGTTCATGCGAAAGCTCTTCGCGCGGTGTGCCCAGAAATATAACTCCAAATGTTTTGGTAAATGTAGCCAGGGACATCCCCCCCACAATTACAAGACCTGTAATTGACAAAATAAGCAGAATCGCTTGTGGGATCCCCTGGAAACCAATTAATCCCTTGAACAGCCCGGTATAAATGATAAACTCGGAAACAAATCCGTTAAACGGAGGAATCCCCCCAATAGCCAGTGCTCCGATCAGGAACAATCCCGCAGTCATGGGCATTTTTTTAATCAGTCCCCCTAACCGTTCGATATTTCGTGTATGGGTTTGCTGATAAATACTTCCCGCACCAAAAAAAAGTAACGACTTGAATAATGAGTGGTTAAGCGTATGCAACAATGCACCGCAAAATCCAAGCATGACCATCATCTGATTGTTATTCCCGATGCCTATCAGGCCAATTCCCAGGCCAATTCCGATAATCCCGATATTTTCAATGGTACAATAGGCAAGCATCTGCTTGAAATCGGTTCTGAGCGCGGCATTGGCTATTCCGTATATGGCGGTAACTACAGACAAGGCCAGGATCACTTGCCCAAAAATCAGCCAATCGGTTCTCAGATACATGATTATCCTGAAAATTCCATAGATCCCTAATTTGACAATTACCCCCGACATGACCCCCGAAATATGGGAAGGGGCAGCCGGATGGGCCTGGGGCAACCAGGTATGAAAAGGGATAAACCCGGCCTTGATGGCAAACCCGGCAAAAAGCAAAATAAAAATCCATATCCAGTGAGGACCTAAAGGAAGCAGGGCCAAACCTGAAAAATTGAAGCTCCCGGTATTAACATACAGAAAGACAAAACCAAGTGTCAGTAATACAACACTTAAATGCATCTGTATCATATAATTAATCCCGGCCTTTAGAATTGATTTATTGTGAGATTCAAAGATGACCAGCATCATTGAGGATAACGACATTAATTCCCAGGCAACCAGAAATGCGATACCGTGTTCAAACATGCAAACCCACAACATGGAAACGTGAAACAAGATATAAAACACCCAGTGCAGCTCCTGATTAACCTTCAGATGGCGGTAGGATTTCAAATACCCGGTTCCGTAGAGAACTCCCATAATGGAGGTAAAATTGATAATCAATATAAACCAGGCTGAAAGGGTGTCAATCCGGATGCCGATATCTCCGGCCAGATGAGGTAGGTTGAGTACACCTGTCTGCGGGCCCGAGGTAAATGACATCAGGGCAGGAAATGAGGATACGGCCGAATTAATCAATACAATCATTAAGGCCAAAAAGGGCCTGAATCTTCCGTTGATGATTATTAATCCCACAATACCCAATGATAAAGTGAGTGCCATCAAACCTATTAACTGAGCTGATCCCATACAATCTTTACGCTAAAAATCAATGCATTATATCCAAAAGGTTATACACTGCAAGATTAGGCAATTCAGAGCTTTTAAATAAGCACCCAGATCAATCAAAAAATTGATTTTTGTCAATTTTTTGATAAATTTGCTAAATATAAAAATTGATATGGCAATCCAGTCTGATAACGTAGCTGAAAGGTTCATTTTTAAAAGCAATACCGCCTTTTCAAGCCTGCCCGAATCAATCAGGGAGGAGTTTCTGGGTCAAATGATTGTCAAACAGTTAAAGAAAGGGCAGAATATATTTACCGAGGGGACCTATCCTTCCGGAATCTATTTTATTAAAAAAGGGAAGGTCAAGAAATACAAATCTCTGAATGGCGGCAAGGAGCAGATTATTTATGTTTGCTGTGAAGGGGAGTTACTGGGTTATGCCGCTTTCTTAAGCGAAGAGGTATATCCCCATTCTGCGGCTTCATTAACCGATGGGACCATTGGATTTCTTTCCAGGGATAAACTGGTTAAGCTGTTGGACCAATATGATGAACTATCGAAAATGTTAATGAAGAACCTTAGCCATGAGTTTGGGGTACTGGTCAACTTTATCGCTACAATTACCCAGAAATCGGTAAGGGAGAGGGTTGCGCTCACGCTGTTGATCCTTCACGAGAAATTCAAAGATGATGTGGATGAAAACAATGAGGTTCATATCGTGCTAACGAGGGCCGACTTTGCAAATATGGTAGGAACAGCTGTCGCAACACTCGTTAGGATCTTACATGATTTCAAGGAGGAGAACCTTATTCGCACTCAGGGTCGCCGGATAACCATCTGCAATAAGGCACAGCTACTTGATATTGCAGATGTTACAGATATTTTTTAGCAATTATTGCTGACCAAAACTAATACAAAACCTGCTAATGGACATTCCAGGCCTGTTTTCCGAATATAATTTGCTAACATTATTGATCTTATCGGCTTTGGCATATATTGCCGGGTTTATTGATGCCGTTGTGGGCGGAGGCGGGCTGATTCAGATTCCTGCTTTACTGGTAACCCTGCCAAATACCACCTTGCCCACACTTTTCGGTACCAATAAAATAGCCGCGCTTTCAGGTACCTCTATGGCCGCAGTTCAATACGCCCGGCGGATCCGGTTTAATTTTAAACTACTGATCACTGTCTCAATCGCCTCATTCGTAGCTTCCTATTGCGGTGCCAAAATTGTGAGCATCATCAACCCGGCTACCTTAAAACCGATTATCCTGATCATTTTAATTGCCATTGCGATTTACACGTTTATCCGGAAAGACCTGGGTAAAGTGGCAACCAAACAATTGCCTGAATCACTGCAATTGGCACTGGGAGTGGCAATTGGCTTGACAATTGGGTTCTATGACGGTTTTTTTGGTCCCGGGACCGGAAGTTTTTTCGTGCTGGCTTTTGTACTGATCCTCGGATTTGAATTCGTCCAGGCATCTGCCTATGCGAAAATTGTCAATTGCATGACCAACATCTCTGCACTTATTGTTTTCATCCGGCAGGGAAATTACATCATTGGCATTGCGGTAATGATGGCACTCTTCAATATTGCGGGAAGTATCACCGGAAGCAGGATGGCCCTCAGAAGAGGGAACGGTTTTATCCGGATTTTTTTCCTGATTGTCGTAATCATCCTGATTATCAGGTATGGATACGATGTTTTTAAAGCATTTTAAAAAACCTTGTATAGTTCGAAAATAAAGCAAATAGTAATGTTCAACCCACCTTGGGGTCGTTAAGTGGTGGCTTTAGCAAACCCCCTATAATAAAGAATTGGGGTCAATAACATAATCCACCTTCGGCGACTTGACAACTCTGGTGGCAAACTCCACAGGAGTTTACTGTTATTGACCTCCGGCTTTTGCCGGGGGCAACAGACGCCCAATACAACCTTAACCCGAAACGGGTTGAATTCCCTATGTTAAATCTGGCATCAAGGTTTAGTAAAAAATAATGAATATAAAGTTGCCTGCTTCAAAATCGCTCTCTTGGTGCGTATTTGGTGTGCAAAAGATGATGTGATTTTTCACTCATCGGTTTTTCCAGAAAATCGGCATAGATCCTCATTACATCAGGATTTTGGTGGGACTTGCGCAAATTCATCCCTTCATCTTCCGCATAAATCGCTTCAGCACGTTTGCGGCGAATCTCAGGACTGGTCGGGATAGGCTGGCCACCACCACCAAGACATCCTCCGGGGCAAGCCATAAACTCGATAAAATGGTAAGTAGATTGACCCGAAATAATCGAATCCATCACTTTTTTTGCATTGATCAGTCCATGTGCAACAGCGCATTTCAAATCAACGCCATCCAGAAATGCCCATTCCTCCAGTGGTGATTCAATTCTGATCGTTGCTTCCTTCACCCCATCCATTCCCCGCACCGGAGTGATATTCAGATGTTCAAAGGGAACTTCACGACCCGTAACAATTTCATAAACAGTACGTAACGCAGCCTCCATCACACCACCTGTGGCACCAAAAATAACACCTGCGCCGGTAGACTCGCCCATCAGCTGGTCGAAAGGCATACCATCAAGTTTCATAAAATCAATTCCTGCCTGTTTAATCATGATTGCCAATTCGCGCGTTGTCAGCACATAATCAACATCGCGGTAGCCACTGTCGTGCATTTCCGGACGGCTGGATTCAAACTTTTTGGCCGTGCAGGGCATAATTGAAACAGAGACAATCTTACCTGGATCGAGGTTTCGTGCATTGGCATAATAGGTTTTGGCAAGTGCCCCAAACATTTGCTGAGGAGATTTACAGGTTGATAGGTGGTCAAGATATTCGGGATACATATGTTCGATATATTTGATCCACCCCGGCGAACATGAGGTTGCCATCGGCAGTTTCACCTCCGGATCGTGATTGACTAAAGCGCTTTTCAGACGCGTCAATAATTCGGTTCCCTCCTCCATAATGGTGAGGTCTGCCGAAAAATCGGTGTCCAGAACGGCATCAAACCCCAACCTCTTTAAGGCGGCAACCATTTTCCCTGTCACACGTGTACCATATTCAAATCCCAATTCTTCTCCCAATCCAACCCGCACCGCAGGAGCTGTTTGTACCACCACGTGTAGCCCTTTGTCGGCAATGGCATCCCAAACTTCTTCAATGTAATTCTTCTCGACCAATGCCCCGGTAGGACAGTGATTGATGCACTGCCCGCAATTCGTGCAAATCACATCATTCATCGGTTTTTCAAAGAAGGTGGCTATTTTCATCCGGTCACCCTTATAGGCAACGGTCAAAGCATTGACCCCCTGCAACTCTTCGCAGGTTCTCACGCATCGCTGGCATCGGATACATTTGCTGTCATCCTTGATGATTGATGGCGAAAACTGGTCGATCGTGTAGTTCTTAAACGGCACCAACCGTATAAAATCCTGTGTCATAATCTTATAATCAGATGCCAGTTTCTGCAGTTCGCAATTCCCGTTTTTATAGCAGCGGGTACAGTCGGCATTATGCTCTGAAAGCAGAAGCTCGATAATATGTTTGCGGGAGTTCCGTACTTTGAAGGAATTGGTAAGGATATCCATCCCTTCCTCACAAGGTGTGGCACAAGCTGCAGACAATCGCTTCTGTCCCACGATTTCGACCACGCAAACCCGGCAATTTCCTGCCACGCAAAGGTCCTTATGATAACACAATGTGGGAATAATTACGCCTGTCTGTCTGGCAGCTTCGAGTATTGAGGTACCCTGTTCAACTTCAACCGCCAGCTCATTGATGGTTATTTTTATTTTTTTTGCCATAACAGATCCTTCTTAGCGCATTAATAAATCATCTCTTCCCTGAAATTTTCAACGATTGAGGAGAAGGAA
>Ga0364880_10181_pt1 | contig 34769 bp, 62 predicted proteins | sample ExccelJu500001D3_5_FD_206927 | JGI IMG/M metagenome (GOLD analysis project Ga0364880, IMG submission 206927) | Enriched cells from Trout Bog Lake Hypolimnion, Wisconsin, USA - BchlTB.July30.5000.01.D3 | ecosystem: Environmental > Aquatic > Freshwater > Lake > Hypolimnion/Profundal zone | place... | reverse complement strand
TTCATTGAAATCTTCTACGTTCAAAGCTGGGCCTGTAGTTCCAATAAAGCGTCCAGGTTTCATTCTGTTACTTTCAGTCTTTCGACTTACTGACCATTTTTCAATGGCGGTGCAACTTCTTCGAATCGCACTCTAGGACTTCTTTAGTTATATCCTAGTTCAGACTATCGCATCCCTTTCGGGGCTTCTCACTTAGTCGTTCAGGCTGCTTTCGCTTGCCCCTTGTTACCCACTTCTGGGACTCCAAGTCAATCAGAGAAACTTTTTCGTCCGCACACCTAACTCTTTTTACGGACGTTTACTGTGTTACCGATCTTACCACCTCAAATATAAGACCCACAGTAAAAACTGAGGCAGGCTTTATACCACAGCGAATTGATCGTCATAGTTACGATCTACTTCTGATGTAAATGTTAATTCGTTTTCCAAGACCATCAATGCTTCGTTAGTGATCTTGGAAATGGTTAGCAAATTATTTGCCATGATTTATTTCCTTTATTAAATATTGGGTTTATCAGCGTATCCGTTTAGCCTGTCTTGCAGCTTTCCATTGAGCGTATGTGCCATGAAATGCGCCATTTCCGTCAATGAGAACGTCAGACGTTCCTTTTCCTGCTGTGATTGGCTTAATCGGTGCTGGTGCTTTACTTCTAGCAACAGGTTCGCTTTTCTCAATAGGAGCTTCTTTACGCTCGAATTGAACTTCCAATTTCCCTAATTCCTTGAGTGCTTTATTAGTCGGCATTGCTGCCAATTTATTAGCGTAATCGTCATCTGATGCTAGGTGATATAGGATTTGTGGGCCTACATCTGATTCTAGGATTGCATCTCGTACTTCATCTCGTACTTGTACATTGCTAGAAGCTACCATATCGTCAAAGTCAGGAAGATCAGCTTTAGCAGCTTCGAGTTTTGCAGACCACGACTTGATTACTTCGTTTCTCTGTTCATCTACTTTGCGTTGCTGTTCTTGTATATCACGCTGTTCTAATGCCTTTTCTGCGCTCCATTCAGCTAATGCTTCAGCGTATTCAAAAGCATCATTAAACTGCGATGCTTGTGGTTTTTCGATGACAGGATCAACTTGTTGGGTTGCAGGGGTTTGTCTGCTCTCAAGTTCTTGTAAACGTGCTTCTAAGTTTACTTTGTCGGCCTCAGCTTGTTTGGCTCGTTTTGTAAGCTCAGAAAATCGTTTTTCAAGTTTGGGATTTTGTTTAGGCTTGTCTGTTACTTGCGCTTCATCTTCTGCCTCTGGTTCACTCTCAGCTTCAGCCTTGATTGTTGGCTCTGAATCAGGAGTTTCCTCGACTGCTTCAGCCGCAACAGGGGCTTCTTCACTAGCTAAACCAAGTTTATTAGCAGTCCATTCCGCTAAATTATCGCTTGTTACGACATTATCTGCCGTTCTTACATTTGCTTCTGACATGGAAAACTCCAAGAATTAACCCTGTGATCCCACAGGTAGGTGCTACAAATTCATTTATATCATAAGTGTTGCGTATTTACAACATTATTTTGGTACGCTTCTTTCAGAATTGCCTATATTAATATCGTTAAGCACTACATCCATAGCTTGTTTTTTACCTACTTCTTTACGCAAACTCTCATATTTTGGATGAGTTTTGGCTTTTTCATGCAATTCTTTGTTATATTTTTTTGCTAATTCTTTAGATATATAAGCTGCGTGATCTTCTTTTTTCATATTGCTCTTTCGGTAGTTTCTGCGTTAGCTAATTCAGCTTGTTTATGATCCATATTTGCAAGCAAGATAGCTACTTGCGCTTTTAACTGCTCTACTTCTAATTGAGTCTGAGTCTTAATAACTGTGTCATGCGCTTGTGTATCAGTACGCATTTGAGTATCTTCACGCTTAACATCTAAACGCATCTTCTCACGCTGAGTTTCAGCTTCTTGTACTTGCTGTTGCACAGTAGCACGATATTTCTTATCCATTTCTTCAGCTTGAATTTGCTGTTGAAGCTGTTGAATCTGTTGTTTGCTCTGAGCCAACTGCATCTGTACTTGCGGTGGAATTGGTGACTTATCGTCAATTTGCGCCATAGGATTAGATGCTGCAAGTCTGTCTGCAATGACTTCTGCGCCTGGAAAGTCCATGTTGCGGAAGATTAGATCGCCAGCAGTTTGCATCAATGTAGGATCAGCACCTAATAAGCCCATCATAGAATCTACGGCTTCTTGACGTTTAGAATTGTAGCCAGGGCCTGTTTCCATTACTACGTCATATTCGCCTACAGTTACATCGTTTAAGACCTTAGACACGCCTTGTTCGTCTTGACCTTGCTCGTTAATGGTAACCATATCAGGCTTACCATCATCGCCAATAATACGCATTACACGTTGACGGTCATAGATTTTAGGGATTAGATCAAGAATAATTCGACCTGTATGACGTATTGAGCGAGTCAGGTTGTCATAGTAGTGAAAGTTAGTCATATCAGCTTGTGACTGCTGACCTTGTAATGCTTTGCCTGATTGTTGTCCTTGTGGCAATTGTCCAGGATCAAAGATACCTACTACAGCCATTAAATCTTGGTTCATGCCTTGTAATGCTGACATAACACCTGCTGGTGGTGGTTCAGGCTGCAATCTTACAGGCGTTGGTGCTGTTCTGCCTTCTGTGTCAGTTTGCTTGTAACGCAATACAGGCATAGCTTTAATATTAGCCATTGCCCATTCGTTTTCGTGGCCTTCGTCTTGACCTTCAGCAAGCAACCATTTAGCTTTAGGAGCTAATGCTACAGTTTCAGTCAGAGCAGTAGCCCAGTAGTTATACATACGTTGTGGGTCTTTAGCCATACGCACTAGACCGAACTTCTTATGCTTGTCATCAACTCTGACTTCTTGACCATATACAGGCACGATTGGGATGTATTTACCAGCCCATTCGCCTTCTTCAAGGATTTGCATAGCTGTTAGCTTGCACCATTTGATCTTTTTACGCCAAGTATCACGCTTATCAATGACTGTAATTCCTGCGGCAGCCAACATTTCTTTAGATGGCATTTCATCGCTATAGCCTGTAGTGCCGTCTGAAAGCTGAATAATCATTGCTTTCTCACGCTCAGTATAGAAATACTCAGCTATGCGTATATCTTCCTTTGTAACCCATTCCGACTCCGTATCGCCTGTTCCTCTACTGGAAAATCCCTGTACGTCATCGGCATCGGGATACATCTTGCGGAACACGGCTTTACTGACAACTGTTGTAACAAGGCACTTTTCAGCATCGCTGCCGTCTGGTTGAACAGAATTAGGGTCAAAATAAACGCTAAAAGGATTTTCAATGCGCTTAATGTAGATTTCTTGGTCAAAGCTATCATCCTTAATATAGTCTGTAGTGACACGCCAGTAGCCCCAACCCATCTTTACGCAATATTCAAACGCATGGTCATACGCCTGGTCAGCATCAGATTGGTTTTCAATATGCCTAGTGATGCCTGTAATGATCTCAGCTACTTTGGCATCTGACTCATTGTTCATGCCATGCACTTTAATGCGTGGGCGTTGTTGACGTTGCTGATTACAGATTTGACGTACATAAGCATCTAGCTTATTAATTGTCAAGCATGGGCGAGCTTCTAATACACGACTGTTTTGTACATCTACAGGCCATTGATCACCAGCCGCAAACCTTACATCGTCAAGAGCTTCGGCACGATTGTTGCTATCTGAATCGTTACAAAGACGTAGAAACTGTTTAGCTTCTTCAATTCTGCCGTCTGATTGAGAGTCTGCAACGCTATCGTATGCCATAGGGATTCCTTAGTATTTGGCTGATTTTAAGCCAACTGTAGTATTTTTACTACACATTTTACCCCATCCAACTTGACGGTAGTTGATAAGTTTTGGGTTTTGCTGCTTTTCTAGGCTCGTTAACCATAAGGCCGATGTAACGGAAAGCATCTGCTCCGTGGCTGTAGTTGTCGTGTAATGGTTTTTGGCTAAATTGCTTGGTGTCTGGGTCAACGTCATATCTATAGTGTCTAAGGCATTGCAAGCCTTCGTGCGTATTCGTGCGGTCAAACCAGCACTTGTTAAACATCATTCGTGCAGCATTGATCGAATCAACGATAGGTGTGCGTTCAATAACTCTTGTGTTGTAGTTACTAGCTCTGACGATTTCTTCGATACTTTTGCCATGTGAGGCCAAAGTTTTGTTACCAGCATCATGTGGCAACCAAATAGTGTCGATAATGTATCCATAGGACTGTATTTTAGCAAGATAATGAGCAATTGTCTGTTGATTATCCTCGTAATAGCGTATAAGCCTTACTTCTTGAGCAATAAACTGAACAAACCAAATAGCAGTAGCATCTGCCCAGCCCAAATCAAATACAGCGTGAACAGGCTTAATTGGATCGTAAGGTACATTGCAAATCCTTCCATCTAGTTCAGCCAGAGTGACTTCTTTGGCAAATACAGCACCATCTACCGTCTGACGGCATAAACCTTCCCAAACGGTGTTGTAGGCTTCTCTATCCCTACTAAATAGGGCATCTTTTTCAAGTCTTAAAACATCAGGAAACCAAGGATTGTCTTGCCAGTTAACTTTGACTGTTTTGCAGTTATCAGGTGGATTTAATACATATCGCTGATATACAGGGTCAGTTTCTAGCTCAGGATTGAATGTAATCCATATTTCTGAATCAGGCGTTCTTATTGTAGGAATAAGAATTTCAAGACTTCGATCACTTACGGTTTGCGCTTCTTCTATCCAAACGTGAGTGCTTCCCTCATAAGATTTTATATTTGCTGGATTGTTTTTTAAGCCTACAAAGTTAAATTCTGTGCCATTTTTGCCTCTAATTTGGTTTTGAGTAACTTCATAAAATGACTCTAGTTTCATAGCTATGATTTGGTCTGCCAATAATCTATGAACAGATTGAGCAATAGAATTTTGAAACTCACGAGCACAAAGAACTCTAATTGTTTTTTTAACACCTATTACAAGCAAAGCCCTGGCATATCCCCAAGATTTTCCAGACCCTCGCCCACCATAGGCCACTTTAAAGCGTGATGGCTCGAATAGAAACTGTAGCTTGATTGGAAAATCAACCGCACTAACTGCTTTCCTAATTTCTGGTGTGATTTCACTCACTTGGCTTTATAAACCTGACTTCAATAGCTTGTATCAAGTTATTACCTTCTGCATCTTCTATGCTTGTAGATTGATGAGCTTTGCCGTCAACTCTGTCCATAATCTCTTTGACAGCCCATGCTTCACCCTCTTGAGCAGAGTCAACAAGAGTTTCAACAATCTTTTCTAGCTTTTGTGGATTCTGAGTCAAGTGCCTTTTAATTTGATCAAAGAACAGCTTATTCTTGGTATTGTTTTTATTACCAAGAGGCGCACCTACTTTTTTTGACTCAATTTCCATGTATTTGATTCTGTTGTTTTTTTACGACAGACTTATCTCAGGTTCAACAATAGTTTCTTTGTCTGACTGTTGTTCTGTAGCAACACTTTTAATTTGAGCTTGAGCAATAGCGTTAATACCATCTATGAGGTTCTTGCTATACACATAAGGTAATTGTCCTAATGCTTGTAGCAATTCGTTTATTTGTTGTATTGTAAAAGTAATCATTCTTATACTCTCTTAGCTTTAGTTTTCTTAGTTGCAGCACGTTTCTCGCTATACGCAATTGCAACAGCTTGCTTTACTGGCTTACCAGCTTCTACTTCGGCTTTAATGTTTGACTTAAATGCTGCTTTGCTGCCTGATTTTTTGAGAGGCATGGTTTTGCTCCTAGTTGTAGCCTTTTTAAGGCTTGGTTTACGTTTAACTTCGTCATTAATAGGGAAATGCCACGCATTAGATGGCTTTATTGGTTCAGGCTCTACTTGGTCTTGCATCCATTTCCAAATGGCTTGTAATCTATCCCAAATTTTGCGTAATGTACTATACATTTTTTCCCCTATTCTACCCAGCAAACATCTTGCCAGGACATTAACACGCATTTTTCACCTTCGTGAACGATTGGCGTGAATTTAAGATATTCCTCTTTAGGATCATCATTCATAGTTCCAAAGCGGATTCTTGCACCTATTTCTATTGGCATTGCTTCTCTACGCTCGGCAGTTAGCTTCTTACCAGGGCCTACTGCCACTACTGTTCCCATGTTCTGCGCTTCCTTGTTATCTACAAAGATCACATCGCTTAAAACACGAACATCTGGGCGGACTATAATCTTGTCCCCCAGAGGTTTAAATGTTGTAAAATTTACTTCAGCCATTTCAATATTACCCTATTGTTGTGGTTATACAGCTTGTAGGGAATTACCGTTCCCTATGAGCTGTAGCTTTTTAACGGTAGCCGTCTTTTTTGTGCTCGTAGCAAATGCCAGCAGTACGACCTGTATTGAACTCTTTGTCAGAGCCAATTTTATCTTCTTTGCCCATTGCAACACCACCACGCATAGACTTAGATTTGCGCTCACCTGACATATCAGATGATGTTGCGCCTTTAGGTTCTTTTTCGCCTGATGCGCCTTTAGCTGCTTTATGATCCATGATTCCCATGACTTTTCCTTTAAATGGGGTTAACACTCTACGAATAATAATACTATTTTACGACTTTTCAAGAGTTTTTACGAGATTTATTACGCCTTCAATGTCGTGAATTCTGCTAACTGTTCCTTGCCAATTCTTTAAAAATTCAAGCTGGGACTTTGTATAAGGAGCAGAAGCATCACGTTTTACTTCAACTAAAACTGTTTTGCCGCTTTTATGGCTTACTACCAAATCAGGAAACCCACCAGCAACACGGCTAGTATCAAATACCGAGCATCCCATATCCCTGAGCTTTTTAACAACAATAGAATGGTTTGAGTCAACTCTTTTAGCATAAGTCATTGATTATATATAATTATGTGTTAGTGTTTCATTACTTTATACCAAAAGGGGAAGATTTTGAAGATTCTGCTGCTTGATATTGAAACATCGCCTAATGTGGCGCACGTTTGGGGAATATGGCAACAAAACGTAGGTCTTTCCCAACTTCTTGAGTCATCATACACTATGTGCTATTCAGCTAAATGGCTAGGTGAAGAAGCTATTTACTTTGACTCTGTATATGGAAGTACGTCTAAATCAATGCTAGAAGGCATACACGGCCTTTTAGATGATGCGGATGCAGTCTGCCATTACAACGGCACAAAGTTCGATATGCCCACGTTAAACAAGGAATTCTTGCTTCATAAAATGCCACCGCCACCACCTATGAAACAGATAGATTTGCTAAAAGTGGTCAAAAGTCAATTTAGGTTTCCAAGTAACAAACTTGATTATGTAGCGCAGCGTTTAGGATTAGGCAAAAAGAAAGAGCATGAAGGTCATACGCTATGGATTAAATGTATGGCTAACGATAAAAAAGCATGGGCAACCATGAGGGAATACAATATTCAAGACGTTTTATTGCTTGAAAAATTGTATAACAGGCTTTTACCCTGGATTAAAACTCCAGTAAATAAAACAATTATGATAAAAGATAGGGATGGATTTGTATGCCCTACTTGCGCTAAACCTTCATTATTAAGTAAAGGCTATCGTTATACGGGAACAGGAGCTTATCAGCGTTATCAATGTAAGGCTTGTGGTGCATACTCAACCGACACTCGTACTGTAATTCCTCACGCAAAACTTAAACACCTCGCATGATGGCATGAAACTAAACCCTCAAATACTCGAAAACATATATTCAATGTTATGGACTTGTGAGCCATTTACAAAATGGAAACTTCCGTTGCCAGAAGAAGTTAAATTTATAGTTGATTATGACCCTGACACAATGGGTACATATATTTATGGAGATGACGAACATGAGCATTTAGTGACTATTTCAGCAGCTAGATGCGGTCATTTGGATACAGTCATTAGAACAATGGCCCATGAAATGATACACATGAGTAGGTCAGGCACTATTACTGATGCTTGGTTAAAGCATGATGCTACTTTTCGCAGAAGGGCGCATAAGATTTCGCAAGAATTGGGCTTTGATTCTCTTGAGCTTTAACTAACTTTTCTATTTCTCTAGCAAATCTATAGCGTGTATTCCATTCATTAGCACTAGCTACGCCTCGTAATCCTAACGAATACCAAGCATTTTCAATTTCTTCATCGGTCATTTAACAATTCGTGGACTTTCTCAAGTAGCGTATCCTGCGTAACGTTCCATTTAGCTTCAAAACCCTTTCTACCCAATCCGTGAACGCCAGAGTTTCCACGATGGTGTTCTGGGCATAACGGAAGGACATCGGATGCAGACCTCGGCTGACCAAACCGCCTGTAGTGATGAAGCTCGGCTGGACTGTCTTGCACCCCAAAGGCGGTACGACACAAAATACATCCGAGTCTGGCAATCTTATCAAGAGCGATTTTCTCATTTCTAGTGGACACTATTGTGACTAGCCCAATCTTCTAACTCTTGTGCTGTTTCTGTAATAGAACAAGCAATTAAATATGCTTCTGTTTTTTTATTTTTTAATACTGCATTAAGAAAAGATTTAGTAAGTCTATTTAATTTAAGTAATGAGTCTGCGTAATCTGTCATGTTGTCATCTTTTCAATATGTCTGTTAGAGGCTTCTTGTGTACGCCAAGCCTCAAAGCGCATTTTTGCTGCTTCCAACTGCCATTTTAATTTTTCTACTTGTTCTGTTGCTACTCCAATAGCTTTGCATAACTCTTGGTATTCAGGGCTTCTATAGGCTTCCATTTCTTTAGCTGCCATGCTAGAACCTTCTGCTTGGGCCATTTTAATAGAACGTAATGAATGTTTAAATGACTCTAATTGTGCAAGTTCGCCTTTAGCTTTTGCATAATCAGGGGCTGTTTTATAAATAAATTCAACTGAATCATGTGGATCATAGTTCATTTTAAGTTTAACCAAAGGCCAGTTTGTCCAATAGCATAGCCAATCCAAATTACTGCATTAGCTGTAGCCCCTTTTTGAAACTGTAGAACTCCTGTGACTAAATACCCAAACCCTGTTGCCCCAACAATGTATTTTTCCAACATTTCCATTCCCCCATGTTGCCTAGTTTGTATTGCGTATAAAAATCATCTAGTAATACTTTACTAAAGTTTTTGTCTGTAATGTAATCTCTAAACCAACTTAATCCTTTTTTGTGGCGTAAGTGCAACAAATACCTTACAGCGCATTTATGCTTGTGTTCTAGATCGCAGTTCCCTTTGTTTGATGACATAATCCTTCATTTCGTAGTAGCTTCCAAAACGAGCTAATTTTGGGTCTTTACCGCACTCAATTTTATATGCTTCTTCAATTTGCTCATTTGTTACTAACGGAAGTTGTTTGTGTCTAGTAACTTCTTCTTTTACCCACTCAGCTTTGAATCCTACCCAACTGCGTTCACAACAAGTTTGCAGGGCATCTGAGAGAGTTATTTTAGCCTTTTCAGCCTCTCGTATCAAACCTTTCAAAGCCGTGTCTGTAAGAGGCTTTTTGGCAGCTTTACGGACTTTTAAATAATCATTCCATAAAGACACATCAACACCTTTAGGTGGTGCTATGTTTTTATTAGTTGTTGTTAAAGGTAAAGGTGATGGTGAAGGTGATGGGCATTGCTTAAGCATTGCTTGTGCATTGCTTGTAGCATCATTTTCTTGTTTATCCCATCTAGCTTGTGCGCCTTTTAAAGCCCTATCGTGCATTTTGGCTTTATTTTGCATTGCAAGGTTTAATTCTTTTTCAACTCTAGCGTGAATCCAATAACCATCTGAAATGCTAAAAAATTGCTTAAGCATTGCTTTAGCATTGCCCCAAGCATCAGGCGATAATTTAGAAATCTGAGCTAAAACTTGATCATTGTCTGGCAATCGACCAGATCGCCAATAATCCATAAGAAGCAATAAATATGCTCCGTGCTGTTCGGTGGTAAGTCTAGCTGTATCTGCTAGATAGTCCCCAATATAAAGGGGCATCCATATATCTGCTTTTTGCATACAATTCCTCTGTCAAAGGTAGTCAAAATAAGGTGGACTGGGCGGGCGGTGACTAATCGCTTTTCGGGGATGACCCTAGCCTGTCCATAGATTTTACTACTTATTTCTGTTTTTTAGTTCTTTTTTGGGCAACTGCTTTAGCCCTTGCAATAGTAGGCGAGCCATCTTTTTCGGGTGTAATTCGGTATTCATCAATTGCTTTGGTAAGGATACTAACAAGACCCCATTGGACAAGGGTTTCAAGCCCTTCTTTGTCAAAGTCAACTTGAGCGTTGGCTGATCCATCTTCGTTTTCCTTAATGATTTTTACAATTATCTTCATTTTGTTGATCCCCCATAAATTTGATGATCCATATAGTTTAATCGTTCTCTAAGTTGTGATAATTCTTTTGTTAAAAAATCAGCCCTGTATTGTAATTGTTTAATTTCTTCTTCTGCTCTTGCAAGCATTTTAAGTAACATTTCTTCTCTGTTCATTGTAGTTCGGGCCAAATAATGTGCCAGGACTTAGGAAATATATCCTTGCGAGTGATTAAACCATGCGACTCTTTTTCAAGGGTTGCGCCTAAAAATGCAAATTGCGATGATGGTATGTTGTTTTTTCGCCACATTGATACAGCATTTGGTGAAATACCTACCAATTTAGCAACTTTTGTAGTACCACCTAGCAAATCAATTATTGCTGAATCTGTTAGTTTTAGCTTCATTCAATTATCTTACATCGTATGTCGTTATTTTGCAAATAGTTCTTGACAGCCTATGAAATATGCTTACAATCAATTTTATAGCAATTTCGCTATGTATCTAAGGGGAATTTAGATGGGTGAATTAAATCAACTAATGATTGAAATGGAAGAACGCTTAGAAATGGCGTTGGATAACATGGAGCATGGCACATACTTAGCACAAGACGATATAGATGTTATTCGTGCAGCTTGTGGCAAACCTAACAACAAACGCAATGTATTACTTCAGTCTGTATTTAACGACTTTGGCAATATTTTTAGGAGCGCACCATGAATCAATCAGAGTCAATCGCTAAATTAGCAACTGCTTTGTCAATTGTTCAGGGAAAACTTACTCATGCTAAAAAAGATTCAGCAAATCCGTTTTTCCAGTCTAAGTACGCTGATCTTGAGTCTGTGTGGGATGCTTGCCGTGATCTTTTGGCTGCAAACGGCCTTAGTGTTATGCAATTCCCTGGCGAGTTTATTGACGGCACAATGTCAATGACCACAGTTTTAGCTCATAGTTCTGGTGAATGGATTGGTCAAGAAATGTCTATGCCAATAGTTAAAGCTGATCCGCATGGAATTGCATCGGCCATAACATACATGAGAAGGTTATCGGTAGCATCGGTAGTAGGGGTTGTGCCTGGAGATGATGATGATGGAAATTCAGCTTCAGGAGTAGTAAACAAATCTAGTTCAGCAATGAAAACCATAGCCAAAGATATTTTATAAAGGAAACAACATGGCATATATACCTAAAGAAGGATCAGGAAGTCTATTTAAAAATGATCGCAAAACAACCGACAATCACCCTGATTACACAGGCACAATTATGGTGGCTGGTAAAGAAATGTGGCTTTCGGGTTGGGTTAAAGAAGGTAAAAAGGGTAAGTTTTTTAGTATTTCAATTGGCAAAGAAAAATTATCTATGGGATTTAAAGCTGCTGGATCGGATGAGTTACCTAAATCTGATCCTTTTATTGATGATAGTGTTCCTTTTTAGGAGATAGTTATGCAGAACCAAATTAAAGACATTATTGAAACTAAATACACGGAAAAAGTATGGATGGGTGTCAATGTTGATGAAGAACAACAACTCATTAGTTTTAGACCTGAAGATTTAGCATCAGTCATTAAGGCGGTTCTGCTTGTTGCAGCAGACTTATGCGTATTTCAAGAAGATAGCATGAGAATTACTAACTACTCTAAGGGCATTTAATGGCCTGCAAAAACTGTAAATTTTATGTATTTATGCAAAATGATATGCTTGGTGCTTGTAAGCTCAATCCTGTTGTGGTTAATAAATCGCCATCAGATTGGTGCGGTCAAGAAATCCCAGCAAAATATGAAGCAACAATAGTTCCAGATGCACCTTTAGATATAAAATTTGTATATGACATCAACACGGATGAAGTAAAACCAAAAAGGGGAAGAAAAAGTGCTAATAAAGGACAGCCAAAGTGAGTCGGGCCATTGGTATGACAAGAATGGCAATCCAGCCTATGAAATTATTGGTGCGAATGGAAAACAAAGGAACACAACCTTACGAGATGCTAAAAAACTCGGTTTATTGCCCAGCGTTACCACAGTCATCGGAGCAGTTGCAAAGCCAGGACTTAACAGATGGCTTCAAGAACAGGCCATCCTCGCTGCACTTACATTACCTCGCTTAGAAGGCGAAAAAGAGTCTGATTGGCTTAGTAGGGTATTAAACGATAGCAAAGCACAAGGAAAAGATGCTGCGGCAAGAGGAACTGCCATTCACAACATCATTGAGAGCTTCTTTGACGGCATTTTGCTAGAATCAGTACCTACGTATTGCCGTAACGTAGAAAACGCTTTACAAGCCGCTTATGGGGCTAGAGCGTGGCTTCCTGAACAGTCTGGTAGCCATGAGCTAGGATTTGGTGGAAAAGTTGATTTACACGCCAAAGCAGACAAGATTAAGGGTGTGCCAGGGGTGGTTGTAGATTTTAAGACTAAAGAAGTCCCTTTGGATAAAGTCGTACCCTATGACGAGCATATCATGCAAATGGCGGCATACCGTGAAATGCTTGGTTTAGAACACGCTCGATGCGGAATTATGTTTATAAACGGATTGACCAATGAAGTGAAATTGTGCGAAATTCCAGAAGATGAGCTGCAAAAGGGATTAAAGTGCTTTTTTCACTTATTACGCTTTTTTCAGTTAAAATCGGGACTATAGAATTTATGGGGCTGGCATTGGTGATCCCCCGCCAAAAATCCTTCCGTGAGGTGTCAGCCCCACCCTGTTGTAAAAATACAACATTCAAATTATTTTTAAGAATATTGACCTAGATCAAGATTTTTATTCAAATTCTGTACTAAATTACATACATCAGGTCAACGACACTATTCAGCTCTATGGCTCTTAGAGATTTCAGACTAAAAAGACTTTGACCTGACTTTTTTAATTTTGGGGGAAATATGAAAGCAACTTTAATAGAATTAGCATTAGGTGGCCTTATGGGTCTGGTTATTGCAATTGTTATTTTTGGTGTTAATTATTTACGGACAGGGTATGTAATATGATTGATAAATCTGAATTTACTATCCGAATGATGGAAACCCTTAAAAATAGGGAAATGTTCAAAAATAGAGCGCAGATTACTTTATTACTAGAACGCAGGGGTAAAACTTTAGAAGCAAAACGTAAGCTAATAATGATTGCTAATTCGCCATTGTTCTATGCTTTTGGATATGAATACAACGCTCAAGAAGGAAGAAATTATGGTTTTGGATACTGAATTTGACGTGCCTGATAGGGCTAATTACAAGTGCTATAAGTTAGGCAATGTAATGTATATACCTCATTATGAGTTACCTGGTGTGTTTGTAGGCCCTAGTAAACGTAAAGAAAGCAAGTTTATACGAGCAGATTACGTTGCACGACACTTCTATAAAAGTGAGCTTGTAAAGATGGGTGCTACAGAACATATTGAGCAGCTTTGGACAACTTCAGCAAGGGATCAAAAATGAGTTTATGGGATGAAGCTGGCGAACTTGAAAAAATCGCTAATCAAATAAGCTGTTTAGGCAATGTTTTAGAGTTAGTTGCTGAAAAACTTACAGAAAATACAGAAAGTGGCACTCTTTGGCTTTGTAAAGATGTTTGTGTCAATATCTCTGAGCGTTTAGATAAAAGCATGGTTGCTCTGTTAAACATGGACATGGACAATAAAAAGAAATGAATAATGAACCAGTAGCGTGGATGCACAAAGAAAGCGGTCAAGTATTTGCTGGTATGGGAAGCCCAATAAAACCTGATGATTTTATTCCACTCTACACCCATCCAGCAAAGACTTATGAGGATGCCATTGAGGAGTGCGCTCAAAGAGCAGAAGCCTATGCTTACATGAGTCCAAACTTTACGGCATTGGCTGGAGAATTAAGAGCAATACTAAGAAAGGCACAAGAGAATCCATTACAAGATAAATTAGATGCTATTGCTAATAAAGTTGTTTTTGGAAAGGCACAAGAGAAATGAGATTAACGACTGAAAAGGTATTAAACGATATTGGAGAGTACTTACAAGAAAACATAGAACTGCCGTGGGGCACAGCTCAAGTAATTCTCATGGAGGCTCAGGAAGTCATTGAGAGTCAGCGTAAGCAGCTTGTACATCTTAACAAGATGGTTGTCTGGGCTGAAGACATTACTATGACAGGCACTCAATCTGAAGAGTATGAGAACGGATTTTGGGACGCAGTGCAGTATGTTAAGACAATACAGTCGCAGCACGGACTTACAGGGATGAACTAATGGCGGATATAACAATGTGTCGAGATGAGACCTGTAAGAAGCGAGAGAGGTGTTATCGCTTTACTGCTAGAGCTACACCAGAGTATCAGTCTTACTTTGTGGATAGTCCTAGAGAAGGTAAGGATTGTAAATACTTTAGTGATAACGAAGATAAAACTAAACGATTAAGAAAGAACTGTGAATGAACAATGAACGCAGTCTTGCTAAAGAAATAACAGAAGGTTTAAAGGCACTTGAGGCTATGCGAAACAATGAACCAGTAGCGTGGATGTTGCTAGGATTGGAAGACCGCAAGCCAAAGTTAATTAACTTACAGGTGATTGACCATCTTGAAGGCACATGGATTCCACTCTACACCCATCCAGCAGACCTAACAGATGCTGAAATACGCACTATTCAGGATATGTGCCACTTAAAAAATGTTGGGTATAACACTTTTATTATGCGGTTTGCTAGAGCAATACTAAGAAAGGCACAAGGAAAATGATTGATTTTCTAAATAACGGCAAAGTCTTAATTAGTTCTAGGTATGACGAAAACCCACTTAAACCACGTTATATAGAACACGACCCAGATATGTTAGAGCTTCAAAAATGGATGATTGGCGATCCTTATAAACTGCGTTTTGAATGCTGGTGCAATGTGGCCTATATTTTTATACTTTGTTTTATAGTTTTAATAATTGCACTTAGAAATTGAAGCCATTTAGCCAATATTTACACGATAAGTATGATGCGCCTGCTCGTAAAGCTGTATCCGACTGGATACAAATGAAATGGGGCGTAGAGTGTAAAGATAACCCTAATAAGTATGGAGTTGACCTAATCGTTTGTCGATCAGATGTTCCAGTTGGTGCGCTTGAGGTAGAAGTTCGACAAGAAGGTTTTGATCAATTTGGTAGTATTCATAAAGCGCAACGTAAAGACAAGCTAACTCTAGGCAATCTGCCTGTTCTATTTTTTGCTTTAACTCACGACTTACATCGTGCTTATTGGGCAAAAGTAAGCTCTTTAGAGAATTGCCCATTAATTGAAGTTCCTAACAAATATGTTGCTAAAGGGGAGTTATTTTACGACTGCCCCATCAAATTATTTAAAATAGCTGAATTAACAGACTTATTTTAATACTTCCTCATATTAGGCAAAGGAGCTTCTTTTTGGCTTGCTTGATGTGGATGGTGAGCTTTCTCCATAGGCAAAGCAATATGTTTGTCTAGCTTCTTTTCTAAGCGATCTACACGATCTTCTGTGCGATGCTCAGAGTCTTTAACATAATGACCTGTTTTTGTAGATTTTTGCTTATGTTCTTTAATTTCAAATGCCATTTGCTTCTCCAATCATATTTAATGCGTTAAATTTTACATCTTCAACTCGTTTGATCCAACCTTTTCCAAATACAGGGAATGTTTTAAGGCTTTCATAAAAGTTAATTTTACGCTGACTAAACGCATCTACAATATCTTCTGGCTTTTTTTGATCTAAAAGTTGCATAGTTCTTGGGCCAATAGTGCCATCAGGCATACATTGTATGGCTTCTTGTAAGAGCTTTACAGCCCTTCCAGGCCCCATGTTGACTGCTGCATCAAATAAGCAATAATCAACGCCTATAGGCAGTTGTGGTGCGTAGCAAGCCATCCAATACTTAGCCTTATAAAGTCCTGATACTTGATCAACTGTAAGATTACGCATAATTTTGTCATCTACAGGATGACCTAGCCATTCTTCAAGAACTCTTTGAGTTACTCCTAAATTAGTAACTCCACCTGGGTCTTGGCTATTATTAACATAGCCACCTTCTGATTTAAGAACTAAATCAAGGCATTTATCAAAGTTATTTTGCATCTAATCCTGCTTGTTCGTTAATCCAGCCTTGAAGGGCTATTAATTGGGTTGTCGTGTCGGCGCATTGCTCGGCAACAAGTAAAAGGTTATGGGTTTCGCCATTAATTGTGATGGTGGCTGTGCCATTGGTGGACATTGCACCGCTATTGGTGTTGTTGAGCATCCCGTGATAAAAATTGTGAACATTACTAAGATTAGCGTTGTACGCATCTGTTACTCCTCTATTTATTAATTCTTGTTCTTTCTCTTTTGCTTTATTTTCAGCAATCTGTTTTTCTGCAACAATCTTGACTCCATCTTGGAAATCAACAAAGCGCAAATGCTCCACATAAAAGCCGCCACTAAAACCAGCGAATAAAACAGCCAAATATATGTAAATTTGGACACTTGAACCGCCTAAAAGAGAAAGAATAAAATTCATTGTGGATCAGGCTCTGCACCTGCCATGTGTTTACCTGCTACCGCAGCAGCTCCTGAGCCTGATACGATGCCCAAAGCACCAGCAAGCTCAGTAAGACTAATTTCGTGTCCTGCGTGGATTAAATAGATTGCTGCGCCTGCAACAACTACAAAACCCAACATCCACGCCCAACGAGCAATGTCATGGGTTTTATTATCTTTACCTGTCAGAATATGGGTAATGATTTCGTTCATTTTTTATTCAAAAATAAATCAACAAAAATAGTAATAAATCCACCAACTACTGATGCTACTCCCATTAATGCCCAAAGCGATCCTTTAGAGCGTTCTGCCATAGCCAAAAGAATTTTGACGTCTTGGCGAATTTCAGACATTTCTTTTTCCATAGCCTCAACTTTTTGCCACATTACCCCAACTTTAACTGGATCAATGTCAATCATATTAAGTCTTATAAATGTAGCAAAGTGCGTAATAAGGTGGCAAATTACCACCTGTAGGGCTAACACCTGATGCAGCGTTAGTTGTAGCTACAGTAATGCCTGTTGTAGCTGAATCCATACCATGCGCTGTTGAGCCAAAGAAATTATTAATACCTGTTGGTAAATAACCAGCATCGCCACCAGCACCACCAGAGTTTGTTCTTGTGCTATGAACGTGTCCTGGGTCTGTAACAACAGAAGTAGCTGTATGAGTATGGCTTGCTAAAACTGCATCTGCTGAACCACCTGTTTGACCTACTACATAACTGTTTCCTGCACCTAATACAAATGAATTGCGTAAATCAGGAGTTCCGTTTGTGCCATCGCAAAGCTGAAATCCACTAGGAATTGAGCCTGCTGAACCTGACCAAATTAAAATACAACCTGTAGGAACTGAAGTGCCGCCACCACCGCCTGATGATGTAGGAATACCATATAAATTATCTAATGTTTGAACAATAACGCCAGCAGACGTTTGAATTTGCATTTTGTACGAATAGCCAGCAATCATCCAAACTTCACTAGGGGTTTGCCCTGCTGAATTTAAAACAATAGGGTTTGTATTAGGAATTGAGCCACCATTGTCACTATAGGTAGCTAATGGCGTAGATGAGCCAGCTTGATAAGTGTAGATTAGACCACCGCTTAGAGGTAGTCCAGTAGAACCAAAAAACGTAGTTCCATTACCTACTGGTGATAGATTTACTGTTGCCATTATTGAGTGCCTTTTTCTTTTTGTACTTGTTGCAAATAAGATTCAAATGAAGCTAATGGAATCTTTCCTGCGCCCATTTTTGATGGTGTTTGTAATAAATTACGAATTGCCGTATTTCCAACACCTTTTTCTAAATATCTAGCAAAGGCTGGATTGTGTAAACCAGTTTGCAACGCTTTAGGAATTAAATACGCACTTGCTCCCACGCCTAATGCTTTTCCAATATCACCTTCTTTTGCATAATCATAAGCAGCCAATGTTGTAGGAATAGCGGCTTGAGCAGCTAATCGTTTTGCTGTACCGCTATTAGGGCCTTTTTCTGGAAGAATGGCTTTACCAGCTTGAGCTAATTTTGCTAATTCTGGATCATCTTGATAAAAAGCATTACGTTTGCCTTTTGTTGTTAAAGAGTTATATAGCAAAGATGGGCTTACATGGCCTTCTTCTGCATCTTTTAATGCAATATCTTCAATTTTTTTCATGTTGCCATATTGCTTATTAGTGGTTTTTAATAATGCAATATCGCCTTCTTTACCAAATTTTTGAACTGTATTGCTTAAACCTTCTAATAATTTGTCTTTTAATTCACCAGCATAATGAGCAGATAAACCACCTTGTTTTTCCAAAGCGTCTAATTGACGTTTAAATGCTTGATATTGTTTTCCTTCTAAATGTCCCATATTGGCTTTAGATTTATCAATAATATCATTAACAATATTAGTTACAGCGTGTTCACCTTTTGGTAATATTCTTTCTGCTTCATTTTTTAAATCAGACAATTCATTGGAAAAATTTCTAGTTACTCGAACACCATTACGTTCAAATAATTGATCGTAATTTTCACCTAAACGTGTTTTGGCATTTTGAATAATTTCTGGCGTAATATGTTCAGCATCTTCACCCATTGTTTTTGATATTGCTTTTGTATAAGCATTATTTTGAACATGAGAAAATGCTTGATTTTCAGCACCAGTAAATGGATTGTCTGAAGTAATTCGTTTTGCAAATTTCATAACTTTTGAACCAGTTGCTTGTGCAGCATCTAATGGAACACCTGCATCTTTAAGAACTTGAACTGATTTTTGACCAATTTCGCTTAAATTTTTAACAATAGGTTGTGCAATTCTACCAATTGCGTTTACAGCACCTTGACCAGAACCGCCTAAAGCAGCTCCCGAAGCAATATCAAATGCTTTGCTTTCCTCTGGTAATGTAGGTTGAACTGCGCCCATAGTAGCACCAGTTAACGCTGCTTTCCCAATAGTACCACCTGGTAATGCAATAGCTTGCCCCAATTCACCCGCCACGTTTCCTAACATACCAGGCGTTGTTTCTAGTAATGGTTTATTAGCTTCTCTTTGTGCCAATATTTCAGCAAATCTCTTTTCGCCAACTTCTTTTGCAGAAGGCAATCCTAATTTTTCAGATGCAGCTTTAGAAAATTCAGGAAAAGCTTTTTCTAATTGTTGTGCCAATGGATCTAAAACTTGACCTATTCCAGTCATGGTGGTTTCGCCAGAAGCCTTTAATCCTTTTAAAAACAAATCAGCTTTGCTTAATCCTTTAAGATTAGCAGGCAACTCTTTGGTAACTTGTTCTGATTTAATTGGCTCGGAAAGTTCTACTTCTGATGGGTTAATTGGTTCATATCCAGAAACACTAACAGATCCAGAAGTTTCAACTTTTGAAGGATCAATCGGTGGCAATTTCATAGATACTTTTTGCAAATATCCTTTGGTTTCTTCAGCTGGTGGTGCTTCCCCCATAGACACCGCTTTGCCAGCTTTTGATCCACCATTGTAATGAGCTACTGCCGCTCTAAAACTTCCATATTGCTTTTGTAAATCTGACAAATATTGAGCTGCGCCATGAGCAGAACTAACAAAATCAGATACATCTACACCATAAGCCTGAGCTGTTGCTGGCATAAATTGAAAACGACCTTTTGCTCCTTTAGGACTTGTGGCATCATCTTTTCCGCCACTTTCAACAGACTCAACTGCTGATAAAGCACCTTCTGGCAAACCATATCTTTGCTCAAGAGAAGCGTAAAGGTTATCCATTATTTATATTCCCAAGACTTGCCACCATCGTAACTTACAACATCACGCCCTTTGTATTTACCAAAAGTAGCATTTTTTTGTTCTTTAGATGTAACAGTATTTTGTTTTCCTGCAAAATTTTGCAAAATGTGTTGTTGCACTTCTGAAACATGGGTATCTGGATTTAATGTACCTGTTTTGGCTTTTTCAAGCAAAAATTTCTGTTCTTCAATAGGAATAGCATTTTGTTTACGTGTAAATTCAAAGAAACGCTCTAAAGCTCTTGGATCGCTACCAATATCAGGATTATCACGAATGTATCTGTTAATAGATTCAGCAGTACCAGGCGTTGCTGTAGCAGCTTGAATTACAGTTTGAGCAATAAACTTGTTTAAAGATTGAGCAGCAGACAAATCACCTTTAGCTACTTTATCAACCAAGTCTTGTGGTGCTCCTACAGCCTGTAATTTTTGTGCTACATCTACATATGTTCTTGATCCAGCACCAGGCTTAAACTCTTTCATCAAGTTCTCAGCTTCATTTAAACGCATTTCATTTTGAGTTGCGCTTGCTACACGAGTTGTTAAATCTTTTTGATAATCACCGAAATTGGCCACGCCAACATTTGTCGGTGTTAAATTTTGACCACTTGCTTGCATTGGAGCTGAAACAGTTCCAGCAGCACGATTTGTCAAAAATGGCGTACCAGCAGCATTAGTATTAAATTGTGGCAACGCAGCAGCATATTGTTCAGCACCGCTTGCACCTTGCCGTCTAATGTTAGACAACAATTTTTTGTAACCTTCTACATCGCCTTTATCTATTAATTGATGGGCTTGATCTACAGCACCACCCTCTTTTAATAAATCTGGATTTACAGTTTTAAGCCATTTTTCTGTTGCTTCTAATTCTTGTTTAATGGCTTTGGAATCACCAATTTTATAAGCCTCTGAATTTTCAAGACCTGTTAAAGCTCCATTAGCAATTTGTCTTTGAGTATTTGCAAGACCAAGTTGCGAAGCTTGTGTTGTAGCTTGTTGTTGTTGAACAACCAAAGGGTTAACTTGTTGAGCTTGTTGGTATCCTTGAACACCACGAGCAATATTGACTAAATCACCCAAAGACATTCCTTGGGGTTGTTGTAAATTGCCTATTACGCTTGGGTCTAAACCAGCCATTTTTTTATTCCTTAATCATTTGTAGAAATTAAATTTCCTACTGGTTGACTATAATCAGGGCCGTTTACTGTTCCAGTATAAGGGTTGTTAATTACGCCATTAGTTTTATTATTGCCAATCAAATTGCTTAAAGCATATAAATTACCTGCATTTTGAAGCCCGCCAGAAATAGCATTGGCAGAGCCTATTGTTCCAGCTGCTTGGGCATTAGCAATACCTTGCGTAATATTTGAAATATTTGTTCCAATGCCAAGCTGTGCGTTTGCAGACCCTTGAACTGCATTTTGACCAATACCAGCTAATTGATTAGCATTGTTTAAAACATTGGTTCTTTGCGTTTGATAGTTATTAAATGCGTTTTGATAAGCCGTGCCAGCGTAATTTTGAGTGTAATCTTGTAGGGCTTTTTGAGCATTACCGCCAACTATGCCGCCTGTAGCATTATTAGTCTGTTGATTTCCTAATTGCCCTTGTTGTAGCTGAAAAGCATAATTAGGCGCAAGATTAGCATTTAAATCTTGGTTGTTAAACTGATTGGTCAAATAGCCTGAATTAGCCATCTGATTGATGGCATTTAAACCTAATTGGCCTGTTTGCTGATATGGGGTATACATACCCGATACTTGTTGACCAATTTGTAATAATTGGTTTTGAGCGTTCTGACCCGCATTAGCTTGTGTATTAGCTGCGCCTTGAGCTGCATTACTCCCTATAAGGGCAGAACCCAAACTTGCTACTCCACCTATCGCTGCACCGATACCCATAATTTCTCCAATCTAATACCTTAATTGTCTCATTTTCACAACAGTTTCGTAAAGACTTTATCCACAAACTTGTACCCCAAATACTCAAAAAGAGCTGAATTGTCTGAATGAACCTTTGTGTTGTAAATTACCCTGTTAATTCCTTGATTTTTTAATGTTTTTTCTGCAAATTGAAACAATTTCAAACCAGTTCTGCCTTTTCTGTATTCTTTTTTTAAAAAATAAATATCTTCAAAGGCTGTCAAACAAGTTCTGTAATGCAAGTGTGGGGCTATAAAAAAGATAATGTAACCTATTAATTCTTCATTATCTTTACAAGTAATAAATTTAAGTCTATTAATGTCTAATAAAGATTTATAAGCATCCCAGTCAGGATCAAGAGGAAACTCCTTTGTTACAGATAATTCCTCATAATGGTCTTTAATAACTTCCTGTAATTTAGGTAAGTTCTCAAGCCAATCGTCATCTTTATATTCAAACATTGTAATAAGGCACTTTATAAGGCTTACCTTGAACAGTAATATTGATAAAACCTTGCGGATTACTAGGCAAAGTACCTGTACCTTTAGTAGCGTTAGTAGCAGAGCTAAAGTTTAATAAGTTTAAAAACCATTGCTGCCATGCCCTTGTAGGCATTTTTGTCTGATCGTCAACTAAAGGGGTTACAGGATAGGGATTGCCCTGAGTTGATCCCCAAATATCATTTGCCATCAATTTTCCCCTTCTGATGCTTTTAAGTTAGCAGATACTATTACGGCCTTAACAGGATCAGTAACAACTACTTCAAAAATACGATCCCTTGACCATCCAAGTCTGCGCCATATTGCACGATTAGTATATTTACCAATTCTGCCAATGCCTGTCCAATGCTCATTACTCCAAGTTGAGCCACCATCGTTTGACCAACGTAGCATAGCTTGTGGATTGGTAGTGTCAAAAGGGACTACTACGCTGCCTGGCTGAACAATTAATACGTTATTAGGTGTAACTGAAATAACAATGCCTGGAGCAATAATATAAGGCGATTGAACTGTTGTTGTTTGTCCTGGAGTTGGCGGGTAAACAGTTAATGTATTGCCATAAGCAATAGTTATGCTATTACCTGCGGCAATTGTATAAGGTGATGGTTCATAAGAATTTGTTGATGTATTTACATAAATAGGAGCAGGTGTTCCTGTAGTTGTAGCAATTGAGCTATTGTTTGCGCCAGCCGCTATTCCTGAAAGCCCTACTCCTGGCTGAAATTGAATCTGAAATTCATCAAAATACTGACGTTGTAAGTCTGTAACTAAATGAGGTGCTCTACGCAATCTGCGAATTTCATCACCATTATCAGTATAGTTTGTAGGGTCTAATTGGTAAATATGACCATTTTCCCAATCGCCAACTAATACGGAATCATTAAATACAGTAGCGCAGTTAGAACGATGACGATGATAGATATTGTTTGTATCGACATATAACCATTTGTGCCAGAGTTGTGTAGTAACGTCATAAGCCCATGTTAAATCAATTGTAGGGAATGAAAGCACATAGACTTCGTGACCTTCAAGCTGATATGTATAAGCTACAGCATCTTCAACATATTGGTTGACTAAGGTGTTTTCTACAGCGTGGGTTGAAATTCTTTGTGGGAAATAGCCATTCATCATTACAATTTCTGATTGCCCACGATTATTTTTAGCCAAATATGCAAAAGAATTGCCAAGTCTAGCTACAGAAAACTTGGCTGCTAAACCATGTTGACTAGAACTGCCTGGAATTCTTTGAAATGGAAATGGAAATGTACCTACATCAGACCATACTTCTGAAGTTGTTTCGCCCAATAAATAGACTTGTCCATGATCGCAAATTAGCGATACAAGATTGTCAGGCCCAGTAAATTTTGAGGCGTAAGAAAGACCATAAGTAATAGGGCTAAGAAGATTAGAAGCTGCCCATTGTTGGGTATTAGGATCGTTGTAAACAAAGTAATTATCTACAACATCGACTGAAGAACCGCCTGTAAAAGCACCATCAGAACTAGGTAATACTGAAAACTGAACGGCATACATTGTTTCAGACGAAACAGTTTGACTAAAATTAATAAGATAGTTACCTGTATCGCCTGTGCCTGTGCCTGTTGTAAGCGTTAGGGTTAACCCTGTGCCAGCACCATTTGTACTTGTAGATGCAGGATTTAAAGGAACAGATGTATAAGCACCAGCAAACGTCATAGAAAGCCCTGAAACCACGCCACCTGTCGTTATTGCTGTTACTTTGTATGTAGCTGGGCTACTGCCATAAACACCGCCCAAAACCGTTATAAGGTCATTTAAAGCGTATCCTGTACCACCGCTTGCAATGGTTTGACTTAATACTGTGCCAGAGCCTAAAGCGGTAATAATAGTATTAGGGGTAACCCCTGTGCCTACGATTGTTTGACCTGGGTATAAAACACCACTTGTTACGGCTGTAACAGTCAAAGACGTTGTCCCAATAGAACCTGTAAAGATTGCTCCACCGCCATTAGTGTTTAAAAGCTGGGCTGTTGCTATGGTGTATGAGGTATTAATGTTATATGTGCCTACACCGCCTGATCCTGAGCCAAAGCTAGTAATAACCGTTTCTAAGCCTATTCCTACGCCATATAAAGACTGTCCTACTTTAATTGCTCCTTCTCTTACTTGAGAAACAGTTAGAGTAGTTCCTGAAATTGTGCCTGTAAATGAACAAGCATCAGGAGTTGATATGCGCCATGTATAACGATAAGTTCCGTCAACAATATAAACGTTAATACCGTTATCAGTAATGCCTACTTGACCTGTACCGCTATTTAAAATACCAATTACATAAGGCACATAAGAAGAATCCATTGCATAAACATATTGACCGCAAACTGCGACCATGTATGTTCCACCAGCTAATGTTCTCATTCCCCTAACAGGGGATTGCGCTGATAACGCTACAATTGAAGTGAGGCCAGGAGTAGGATATAAAGCAACAACGCCTCTTGAACCTTGAGCTTTAGTTGGGTCAATTTCAGGCCGCCAATTGATACATTCTTGGCTGTCTTGATACAAAGATGGTGCTTCGTAACTAGCCCCAACAAAACCAAAATCTGCCATTAGATTACATCCTTATAGGCTTTACCATCACGAATTCTACGAATGGTGGACTCTCCAACCCCATATTCTCTAGCAAGCATAGCAATATTCCTATAGCCAACACGTTGACGGATTTCTAATACTTGTTCAGAAGATAAAACACGCTTAACAAAAATAGGTTTGCCAGATTTAGCTTGGCTCATTTTTTTCTTAGACTCTTGCGATACTTTTTTACCTAACTTATTTTTGTTCCCAACTTGGGAATGTGACATTTTTTGGCGAGATTCTTCTGTATGTTTTTTACCCTTAAAAGTCATTCCCCAAGTTAAAAACCCATGATTGTTACCTTTTAACTTAGATTTATGTTCTTCTGTATGTTTATAACCAGATACACCTTCACCGCCATTAGTATGGTTAACTAATTGAATACCACGTCTGCGATAAATATCAATACATTCCATTTCAGCAAGAAAAGCTAATTCTTCATTTAAATGATCTGCAATCTTTTCAGCAACAAAACCATGCTTTGCAACTACACGATGCCAATATTGATTACGCCCTTTGCTTTGATTTAAGCGTGTGCCTTTGCCTTTGCCAACATAGAATATTTCGTTGGAGTCAGCTTTGCGGTGTTGATATATATAAAATGTCATGGGCTAATTATGCACCACTCAAGATCGAACCTTAGCGGAAGAAGCCCCCTGAAAGTATAAAACCTGCGTCCTTTTGGCGTGAAGCTAACATAGCATCAGCAAAACGAGCAGATTGAACTGGGCGCATATTAGTGCGTTTAACTGTTGCTTTAGCTTGTGCTGCAAAGCCATTAATCATTGTTATTTGTGTTGCTGAAGCCTTGCCATACATAGGCATTAAACGTTCTGCCAAACACCATCTGAGTGCCATTGTGTAGCCTTGTGGCAAATTAATATCATCATAAATGGTGGTAAATTCGCTAAAAATATTATCAGCAAATATGTGCATTTCACCTTGCGATGGATTGGGCCATACAAAGATGTTACCTAGTGTTTCTGTAGGTTGGTAGTAAAGAGCTTTAGGCCACGGCCCATTTAAAGTCTTTAAACCAATCATTTCGTAATCTTCTACGTTTAAGATTGAAATTGGATAATCTAAACCACCATTAACAATAGGTATGCCATTAGAGTTTGTATTGATACGCACAAACGCTGAATTAATGGTTAATGGGCGTTGATAGTAGCCTGTAAACGTCAAACTAGATAAGCTCTGTGGAATATTAACTAGATATGTTCCTACTTCGTTTACGTTGCCACCTGCACCTGTTAAAAACTGAACAATCTTAGTACCAGCAGTTACGCCTAACCCTGTAATAGTTTGACCTATTGATATGCCACCTGAGTTAATTGCAGTAATAGTTAAAATATTGGCTGCAATTGAGCCTACAAAACTACATCCCACTTGACCGCCTGGGCCAATAGTATATTGAGTTTGACCTGGTGTTATAGGAAAGATGATTTCATTTTTATAAAAAACCATCATATCTTCATTAGACCATTGCCCAACCATATCATTGAGCATATCAAAAGCATCTTGGACTGCATCAGCAGATGGTGTTTCACCTGCCTCTAATGCGCCAATATCTTTTAATGCACGACTGATAATGTCTAGGGCTTTAGCCATAATTAGATACCTACTTTAGCGTTCAAAGCTGTAATTTGTGCTGCTTGTGCATCTACTTTTGCGGATAACTCTTTAACTGCGTTTACCAATAACCAAGTGATTTCAGTAGCGTCAAACTGTTTAACATCAGTATTTAATTCATCAGTTGGATTTAGTTTTACTGAATAAGTGCTTACAGTATTAGGCAATACAGTTTGAATTTCGTCAGCAATAACACCTAGACCAGCTTGACCTTTGTTTGTATGGGCTAAACCATTGTAAGTCCATGTCTTAGGGTTTACCTGTAGGATTTTTTCTAAACCATCTGTAAATGGTTGAATGTTATCTTTTAGACGAATATCAGATGGATTGTTCCAAGTTGTGCCTGATGATTTTTGTGCAATAGGGCCATTAATAATAATATCGCCTGAACCATCAAGTTTTAATGAGCCAGCACCATTACACAAAATCTCTGTATAACCAGCGTTAATATCCATACCAAAACCAGCAGTAGAACCAATTTGTAGTCCTGTTGTAGCTACAACTGTACCTGAGCAAGATAGACCGCCACAGCTAACTACACTTGAAAATGTTGCGCTACTTAGACTTGCGCTAGAAATAGCAGTAGCAGGGGATGTTGATGCCCAACCAGAGCCTGTAGAAGTCAAGAAATTGCCTGAAGAACCTGTAGAAGTAAGCCCTGTACCACCGCTTGAATATAGCAATGTGCCACCTAAAACTACGTTTCCTGAAGCTGGAGTGCTAGGAGTCAATCCTGTAGAACCACCTGAAACAGTAGTAACTGCGCCACCGCCACCGCCTGAGAATGTCAAAGTTCCTTGAACTGTTAGGTTCTTAGGAATGGTAATGTTTTGTGAAGCATCAATGTATAAAGCAGATTGACCGCCTGTTTGTAACTGTAAAGTACCGCTAGAATCGGCTGTTTCAACAATACCAGCAGAAGAAGCGTTAATAGTAGATGACATGGTTATAGTCCTATATTTGGTTTAAAGGTTGGTTTAACCCAAGGCAAAATGCTTTTTTCGCTATTTAATGCTTGCAATTGCTGTTCTAGGTTAGATTTTATGATATTTGAGCCATTTTTACTAGCTTCTTCTTCTATCCATTGGATAATGTAGCGTTCTTCTAGTTCATTAAATGGCACTTTATTTCGCAATTCAATAAACTTCCATTCGCCTTGAGTTTCTACTGTATTTTGATTATCTGATAAAGATGCAAAATAATGCGCTGAAATTAACGCATTATCGTTAAAAACAATATCCGTTATTTTCCAATTCATTAACTAGACCAAGTTGCTATAGGTGCAGTAGGAAAAGTTGCTGGTGTTGTTGTAGCATTTACACCAAGGTTACGAACAGTTGAACGATAAGCTAAGAACTCAGCTTGATTAGTCAAATAAGGATTAGATACTGCTGGGTCTGCAACACTAGCTACTGCTGTCCAATCTGTAGCCGTTAGCAATGTAGAAGCTGTAGCTGAGTTTTGGGCTTGGATTTGTTTTCCTTCCCATACTGGATAAGCGGCATCAAGTTGTGCTTGTGTCGGCTGTGCACCTAGCTTTTCTGTGTTCCAAGATAGGATTTGATTAGCTTGTCCTTCTGGCTGACCAGTTTGATAGTCACCAGCGGAATAAGGGATATTGTTTACTGATAAGTAAGCAATGATTTCTGAGTTTAAGTCTGCCATGATGTTTCCTTGTTAAGATGAGATGCCGTAGAGGGATGCTGAACCTGTCATTGTTCCTGATGCAGAAACAATCCTGATTGCTGAATAAGAATTTGTATCACCAGTTAACATACCAGTACCACTACAACTATTAACATTTATAGTTCCAGTTGGAATTCCAATTTGAAATGTAACACCTTTTACATCAGTTGAAGAAGTAGATTTTATATTGCTAATAAAAATTTGTCCTACTGATGGTCCGTCAGGGTCAGAAGTCAAATAAGTGGCAGGAGCAATACTAACTCCAGAACCATTGCCATAATTTACGGCTACTGAAGTTAAAGCATCTCCTGCTGGTGATTGTGATGTAGCAGTTTGCAATAACATTGTGTATGAATAATTTGATGTATTCCAAGTAGGTCCTGCTGTACCAAATTGCACATATTGATTTGTGTTTGTAGTCCATTGAAGGCTTTTTAATATAATTAAATAATTACTATATGTATTTAAACCTGTCCATTGAATAGATGTTGCGGAACTAACAGTCTGTGTACTAATCAAGGTCATGGCACTACCACCGCCAGGAGCAGAACTAACCCAAGCAGTACCATTAGAAGTTAATACATTACCTGATGAGCCTGGTGATGTTAAACCTGTACCACCATACGTTGTTGTCAAAGCATTTGTAGGAGTTAAATTAGTTGATGTTAAAGCCCCTGTAGAAGGGTTAAATTGCAATTTAGTAGAAGAAGTATTTTCCCCTGTAATTGTTCCACTTGTTGCGCTTGTAAATGTTAAATAACGAGTAGCATTAGTTGTTGTGTCATCAGTAATTGTTATGCCTGATGTAACTGTAGTCCATGTAGGAGCTGCTGAACTACCATTTGATGTTAAAACTTGACCGCTTGTGCCGTAACCTGTTGTGCCACTTAATGCAGGGGTTGTGCCTAAGTTTGTAGATAAACCAATAGCACCACTAGCATTGATTACATGGGCAGATTGACCTGTTGTACCCCAAGCTAGATAGGTTTTATAACCATTTCCAGAGCCAACAGCAATGTCACCATCGTGACCTGAGAAATAAACGCCATTGTTAATACTAAAGAAATCACTAGGTGTAGATGCGCTAAATACTGAGGAGTTCATACCAAACTCGCCATAATATGTAGAGTCTGTGCCTAGATCATTGCTTAATACATAGTTTGTAGATGCGCCAGCCGTACCTGATTTGTTTTGTACCAAAAACTGTAAATAATTACCTGATACAGTTGCACCACTAGCAAAAGAAGCATTAGCAGCATTAAACGATAAAACAGGTGTAGTGCTAGTAGTTGAGCTTAAAGAAGCATAAGTAAATGCACCTGTTGAAGCTGTTGTAGCACCGATAGATACACCATTTAAAGCACTAACAGTAGTGCCTAAAGAAACAGCAGTAGAACCAAAAGTAATAGAACTATTTGTTAACTGGCTATTTGCTATGCTTCCTAAAGTACCACCTAAAGTTAAACTTCCGCTAGAAGTTACTGTACCTGTAAGAGTAATGCCGTTTACTGTTCCTGTACCGCTTACTGATGTTACTGTGCCAGTTGTAGGAGTTGTCCAAGTAGGAGTTCCTGCGCCTGCGCTTGTTAATACTTGACCGCTTGTGCCTGCGGCAGTAAACGCTGTTACGTTTGGTGCTGACTGATAATGAATTTGTCCTGCTGCGCCACCAGCTATGTTTGTGGCATTAGTAGCATTAGTTACTGCTGTTGTACCAATTGCTGTAGTTATTTGCGATGCTGTAGCGGCTGTAAATGCTGAAGTGCCATTACCATAAGCAAGACCAGTTAAAGTAGCAACGCCTGTACCGCCATAAGTTGCACCAATTACTGATGCGTTCCAAGTGCCAGCAGTTAACGTACCAACGCCTGTAATGCCTGTATATGAGCCACTAATATAGCTTGAGCCTATTGTACCGCTAGTAATTTGACTTCCAGCAATTGCAATACTTGTATTAGTTACGCTTGATACTTGACCTGAAGCGTTTGTAACAAAAACAGGTACGGCTGATGCAGAACCGTATGTTCCTGCTGTGCCTACAGGAGTAATGCTAAATGCTGAACCTGTAAGTGTTAACCCTGTGCCTGCTGTGTATGAACCTGACGTGGAAAAATTACTCCAAGTCATATTGGTAGTACCTAATGTACCGCCAGGTTGAGCTAAGTTATACCAAAGCGTTCCTGCTTGTGCGCCACCGTCTACAAAAATCATTGCGCCTACATATTGCGCCCATGTAGTTGAGCCTGGAGCATAAGTCCAAGCACCTGTAGAAGCTACATAAATGCCGTTTTGAGAAGATGTTGTTTGATTCTTAACTAAGACTATGTTACCTGCCGCTAAAGCGACTGTATCGACTGTTTGAAGCCCTGATAACGTAATGTTGGCTGTAGTTGCTGCTTGTGCAGGCTCTTTCCAACTAATACCTAAAGCAACTGTATCAACATACAACTTATTAGCAATGTCTGTAGAGCTTGAAGGCGTTGTTGAAATTGTGCCTGTAGTTGTAGCTATATTAGTAAAAACCCCTGTACTAGGGGTTGTAGCACCAATAGTCGTACTATCAATCGTACTATTTGTAATGGTTGCATTAGTTACCGAACCACTTACAGGGACAGTAAATGGTACGCCCTGACCAATAAACGTGTTAAATGTACCGTCTAAATTAAAATAAGCCTGTACAGGCAGGATATTTTGATCTTGCGTTAACGCTGGGCCAGTAGCCATATTAATCCTTAATAAGGAAATGCCATTACTATAATCGTATCGCCAGCAGTCATGTTTGCAGCAGTACCTAAAGTAATGCTAAAACTTGTTAAAGTAGCAGAAGTTGTAGTGCTTGCAGTTTGCTGTAAAAATAATGATGTTCCGCTAGTAACGTCTTGTGCATATACTACCCAACCATTAGGTGCGGCAGGAAATGTGATAACACCATTTGCTGCGCCACCTGTACCAACTACAATTTTAAATGCTGATGAATTAAATGCTGTAATCGTAGGGCTTGTACCAAAACCTGATGCAATCGTAGGTGCAGTAGCAGAAACGTGCAATTTGCCGTTTATTGATACATTGGTTGCATTTACAGTAGAAGGTGTAGTTGCTCCAATTGTGCTGTTATCAATGGTTGCACCAGTAATAGTATCTGAAGTTAATGGCGGTGAAAAAAATACTCCACCTGGCCCAATAAGACCTAAACAATTACCAGAAGAATCAAATTGCGCTTGAACTGGGACAATATTAGTCGTTGAAACTGATGCTACACCGTTAAAATTTGACATAATTATCCTTAGTTTTGATCAACCATAGGCAATACATACAGCGTATTAGCTGTTCCAATAGCAGTAATAGCAAAGCTAGGCGGTACGGCAATCACGGTAGGTTGTGACATTGAGATACCTAGAACAAAACTGTTAGAGCTATTTCCACCTGTAGGAAGAACGGCTGCCGCAGCAGTTGTCGTAGTTCCTGCAACGGCTGGAGCAATAGTAATAGCAATAGGTGTTGTACCTACGTTTAAAAAGCCACAAAAGTTCGCTTGATCATTACCTAAAGGGGTAATTGTTACAGAAGTCGAACTAGCTGTAGTTACTGCAATAGCCGTTGTAGGGCCAACAAATCTATAAGCTGATACGTTTGCCATGATTTATCCTTAAACAGCAGTAGAGGGTGCTGGGCCTTCTAAACGAGTAATTTGAACCGCATACAAGCCAGAAGCAGGTGTTGCGCTACCAGTTGTTACGTTTGCGAACTGTATTGATAATACGCCAGCAGTGAAGCAATCAGATTCAGCAATAACAATACCTGTAGTTTGTGCGCCTTGATAGCCTTGAACCAACACAAAATCGGTAGTTTGTAAGCCACCAACGCTAAAAGTCTGAGCAGCAGAAGTATTTGCGGCTACAGCAGCAGGAGTAATGGATGGGGTGATGTAAAAAGTTTCGTGGGAATTACCACGAGTAACGGTAGTGCTTGACATAATTTGTCCCTTTGCAAAGGTGAGTGTTGTAATACTGCAACTATTTTACATTGTTTTGTGCTTCCCTCAAGTGTTTTCCACAACTTCCTTTAAAAGTTTTGTAACCGATATGACCTAATTCAAATTCAAGATTTGCCCATACTTTGCCACCTATATCTATCCATCTTTGGCAAAAGCTGAAATCTTCACTTAAACGATTGCCGTCAGGAGTTTCATAAGGGTCAAATACAGGCCAAAATTGACTGTTTTCACTTACGCTACGCAATGTTTGTCTAGGATATGCCTCAATCATCTTTAAAGCACAATCTTTACTAATCTTTAAAAAACCACCAGGAAGCCCTAAAACTTCCATTAATCCTGTTTCAGGATCATTACGATATTCTTCTTTTTCGGCAATTTTAAAAGGCCATTCCATAGGCTCTTGCTTCTTAGGGTAAATACCACCTACTACATCTACAGGGTAGTCAATTAACTTAATTAATGCTCCTGGCTCCCAAAATACGTCATCATCAACAAAAACTAGCGTATCGCAATTAGAACGTACAAAAGCACCAAATAATGCTCCTCTTGATCCTGCTATATCGCTATTTCCAATATCTTCAGCAATACAGAATTTATCGCCACGACCAATAATATTGATAGCATCAAGCAAAATAGACCGCATAGTAGGAAAGTGTACCTTTGCTGAATAGCAAGGCATGGCAATCATTACATTTTTCATAAGCCCCCTCAGAATGTTAAAAACCCAACCTTTTTAGGGGTTGGGCTTCTATTTTACAACAAATTACTGTGCTGACAAGTCGTAACCATATACATATACGTCAATTGTGCCTGTTACAGCAGCAGAAGATACGTTTACATACAAAGTTTGAGCAGATGTTGCACTTGCTACTAAAGTTGCAGCTACAACCGATGCGTTAGCAGTAGTTGTGTTAGTTGCTAAAGCAGCTTTGGTATATACGGCTGTACCTGTACCTGCTAAGCCTGTGTAAACACCTAAATAGGTGCTTGCTGTGGATACTGCTGCACCAGCATTGTTACAGTTAGCCGTAATAACGGATACTGGTACATAGTTGGTTACATCAATTACGTTAACTGCGGTATCACCTAAAGTTGCGAGGCTAACACCTTGAGCAGTTGCGATCAAACGCAATGCTTGGTTAGAGCCTAAAACTTGTGGGTGAATCGAAGTGGTTACTGCTGGGCCTGGATTAGACATTATAGTTTCCTTTCGTTATTCGTGAATTAAGCTGCAACACGGCAAGCGAGTTCAGGATACAAATTAGCCCAACCATACAGAACGTCAAGACGTGTAGGAATTGAGTCATTGTTAATGGTGTATTGACGAACTACACGCATTGACAGACCGATTTCCTTGTCGCTTGCACGACCTGCAAAGTGAACACCCTCTGGCAACTCAAGATCGGCTACTGCTAGAGTAAACGCATTGCGGTGCATGATGATGTTTTGTGGGGAAACAGTACCAGATTGGTTAAAGAAGTTAACTGTAGCTGTTGACAGAGCAGTAGGAATAGATACGTTCTGGAACTGACCAGCAGTAATAACCGCAGGGCTTACGTTTACAGAAATAGTACCACCTGAACCGCTAACTGCTGTATTAACTACAAAGTTACGCAACTTGTTTGAACCATAGGCTTGACGGTTTTGTGGGTTAACTGCATAAACGCCAGCGATTGTAAATGTATCGCCTTGATTTAAGCTAACGCCAGAAGTTAATGTCAAAGTGATGTTAGAGCTAGAAGCCCAACCACTTGTCAAGAAACCGCTTGAACCAGTAATAGTTGCAGAACCAGCAAAGCTACCAAATTGGTGAGCTACCACGTTTTGATCCATTTTCCAGTTCATCCCGGCGGAATCCCGACCCATAAGTCCTTTACGATACTGTTCGCCAATAGCTTCTTGTGGCACAAATAGGCCTTTCAAGCTGTCAACAATAGTAGCGGAAGTGAACGGCTCAACGATACATGATCTACGACCATCACGAGGTGCGCCTTCAGAGTCAAGGTAAGCAGCAGCCGTCAAATAGGTAATTAAACCTGTTGGGGGCGTACCAGCAGTACCAACGATGTTAGCTGTGTTGTTAGCAGCTTGCAAAGTACCATCACGGTCAATCTTGTTGGCAATAGCAGCTACAGCAGGCTTCAATACACGATCGCTGAACATGTCCAAAGACAAGGCCAGGTCTTGTGTTGTGAATTGTGTCATTCTGTTACCCCTACGGTGTTCTGTAGTGGAGCTTCCGCTTCAGGTCGCTCTCATCGGTTTCTTGTTAAGTTATACCAATGTTCAGACTATCGCATCCCATTTCAGGGTTTCTTCACTTAGTCGTTCACGCTGCACAGTTGCCTTGCTTGCGCCCTGTCGCCCACTTCTGGGCTTCCAAGTCAATCAG